>Ga0123333_10004953_pt1 | contig 12242 bp, 8 predicted proteins | sample BioC12SIPDNA_3_FD_89957 | JGI IMG/M metagenome (GOLD analysis project Ga0123333, IMG submission 89957) | Anaerobic biogas reactor microbial communites from Washington, USA - Biogas_R2_B C12 SIP DNA | ecosystem: Engineered > Bioreactor > Anaerobic > Unclassified | place: Washington, USA...
CAGACCACTGACAAACCCTCGTCACACTGTCCGGCGAGGGTTTGTTTTTTCTGACGATGTGTATTTTTCCTGAAATCGTTCAGGAGGCCCTTCTGGGATCAAATTGGGGCGTATTGGCGCTTCTGTTGTTGGAATATCCCGTAAATAAAGGACAGAATCATCCCGGCCATGGCGCCCGCCGGGCTTGCTGGCCTGCGGAGTCCCAACCTGGACAAGTGCAGCGCGATTTTCTTCATGTTGAACGCGGCCGCACACAGCAGGCACTGCTCCAAGACCTTCGAGAGACCACGCATCCGGGCGTAACGATGCCCATGCAGTTCCTTGCAGTCGGCAAAGCTGCGTTCAACCGTTTCCTTGCGTCGGGCATAGATGGCCTTGCCACGCTCCGTCAGCCGGTTGGAGTCGATGCGTTCCCGACTATCTTCCCATACGTGGCGCGCTATGACCCGTCGGCATATCTTGCTGGTCGTGCATCTCTCAAGAAGCTGACATGCTTTGCAAATCTTGGGATCCGAGGCGTATTCCCGGTAACCCGCCCGGTTGGTGGTTCGGTAACTCAAAAGGCAGTTTGCAGGGCAGACGTAGCAATCCACTGAGTCGTCGTAGAAAAAATCCTTGCGTCTGAAGCGGCCCGTGTTTTTTCCAAAACGACGGTAGCCAACCACTCCAAAAATCCCTCTCTCCTCAAGCCCTTTGCAGATTCCTGTCGTCGCGTAGCCAGCATCCAGTCCCACCGCCTCCACTTCAAAACCAAATCGTTCGCGCTGTCGATCAAGACGATCAAGATACGGTATCGAGTCATGCACATTGCCTGGCGTCACGTACGTATCCGTGATCAGGCCATGAAGACCGTCCACCGAGCGGTGATCCAGAAAGAAGAACCCCTTGGGCTTGCCGTCCCGGTGCATGTAGCCAGACTCCGGGTCCGTCGTGCTCTGCTTGACCGTCTTGGTTTCGGGTTCCGGATCGTTCTCTTTCAACGCCTTCTTGCCGTGGTCGGCCCGGTCCTGGGCAACGTCCCGCTCCAGATCATCGATGTAATCCCGCGTGCTCTTGGCAACCTCGGCTTCGACAAACTTGTTCTTGTTGGCGTTGGCCTTGAGGTGGGTCGAATCCGTGTACAGGGTACGACCGTCGATCATCTTGCGGCGGATGGCCTGAACCACGATCTCGTCGAAAATCTCCTGGTAGACCGTGCTCTGGTTGAAGCGACGGCGGCGGTTCTGGCTGATGGTCGAGGCGTCGGGAATCTTGTCTTCCAGGCTGAAGCCCAAAAACCAGCGGTAGGCGACATTGACCTTGATCTCCTCAATCAGCCGCCGCTCACTGCGGATGCCGAACAGATACCCCAGAAAGAGCATCTTGAAGAGCACTGTCGGATCAAGAGCCGGCCGGCCGTTGTCCGGACAGTACAGGTCTTTGACCTTGTCGTGGATGAAACGGAAATCGATGAACTTGGTGATCTTACGAAGAAGATGATCTTTGGGAACCAAGCGCTCGATGCAGACGAATTCGTACTTCAGTTGTTTGGGTCCTGTGCTGCGTAACATGTAAGCTTTCATAACAAAACCCCCGTCATTTGACGAGGGTTTTGAGGTGACTTTGTCAGCAGTCTGAGGGGCCCCGGCCATGCCGGCGCCCCATTCTCATGCGGTGAAAATGCCCTCTCCCGGTCAGCAGACCATGGCCTTGACGTGGGCGAAAAGGGCGTCGTCCTCGACCTGCGTCCCCAGTCTGTGCAGAATGGCTTTCAGAGCCTGGCATTCCGTGGCGAAGATGTTCTCGTCACCGATGCGTTTGTACAGGCTGGTGGCGCGCATGACGTCCAGGACCTGTTTCTTGAGGCCCGAAAAGACGGGCTCCACGCCAGCCTCCCTGAGCTGGCCGACCAGGCTCTGCAGCATCTCTTCCCCGGAAGAATCCAGGAAATTGATGGCGTCTCCGATCACCAGCAGGAATTTGGTTTCCTTGTGGTCGGCCACGGCCTTGAGTACCGCGTCCTCGAAGTGCGCCACGTTGGCAAAATAGAGGGACCCGTCGAAGCGCATGACGGTGACCAGGTCCGAGGTGGCCAGTGTGGGATGGACGTGCACGTCGCGCAGGGTGCCGTCGGCGTAGCGGCCGAGGATGGCCACGCGCGGGGCCATGGTCCGGTAGAGGTAGAGGCCGATGGACAGGGCCGCACCGACCATGATGCCGCGGTCCAGGTGCGGGGCGGCCAGCAGGGTGACGACAAAAGTCACGGCAGCCACGATCCCGTCCCCGCGGTTGGCCTTCCAGCTGTGCATGAAGGCGTGGGGGGTGAGAAGGCCCGTCACGGCCAGGACGATGATGACAGCCAGCACGGCCTTGGGCAGATGGTAGAGCCAGGGCGTGAAGAAGAGCAGGGTGATGCCCACGAAGAGGCCGTTGAAAACCATGGCCAGGCCGGTTTTGGCCCCGGCCTGCAGATTGATGGCCGACCCGGTGAAGGATCCGCAGGCCGGGTAGGACTGGAACAGGGAGCCCCCGATGTTGGCCAGCCCCTGGCCGATGAGTTCCTGGTTGGGATCGACGTGCTGCCTGGCCTTGCTGGCCATGGCCTTGGCCATGGAAATGGACTCCATGAAGGCCACCAGGGCAATGATCAGGGCCGCGGACATGAGCTGCAGGGCGGCATCGAGGTTCATGGCCGGCAGGCGCAATGAAGGCAGTCCCCCCGGGACGACGCCCACCACTTCGCCTCCGCCCGTGAGCTTCATGACCCCGTCTTCGATGCCCTTGATGTGCCAGGCCCGGTTGTCCGTCTTCATGTCGACCGGGACGGCCCCCAGCTGGTAGAGCCTTCCCGCCTCCTCGCCTTCTGGGCGCACGAAGCGCAATTGCCGCACCCCGCGCAGGAGCTCGTTGTGCCGTTTCTCCAGGGAGCGCATGTCCAGGCGGGCCAGCTCGACCCGGTGCCGCAGCCCGGCGGCCACCCAGGCCTGGTCGTGCTTCTCGGCCTGCCTCTGCAGCGACGAAAGGGCGGAGATGTCGGCCGCGACCAACTCCATCCTCTGCAGGCTCTCCTGGTACTGGGCGACCAGTTCGCGGGCCTGGGGCGTTTCGATGTCCGACAGCTCCGCCGTGCCTCGCTGGTCGTAGCCGACGAGACCGCTGACCAGGGTGGCGATGACCACGGCGACGAGGACGCTGGCCTTGGACAGGGCAGGGATCTTTTTGATGCCGATCAGGAGCGTCAGGCCCAGCACGCTCATGCCCAGGGTCGGCAGATGCGTATGCGGGAGGAGCCAGAGCATATCCCAGACGTCTTTCAGAAAAAAATCGCTGCGGCCTTTGGGGATGCCCAGGAGCTGATCCAGTTGGGACAGGCCGATGATGATGGCGGCAGCGTTCATGAAACCGAGGATGACCGGGTGGGAAACGAAATTGACGATGGTCCCCAGCTTGAGCACGCCCAGCAGGAGCTGGATGAGCCCGACCAGGAAGGTCAGCAGCAAGGCCAGGCCGATGTACTCCGGGGTGTTGGACACGGCCAGGGGGCTGACGGCTGCCGCGGTCATGAGGGAAACGATGGCCACGGGTCCCGTGGCGAGCTGTCTGGAAGATCCCCACAGGGCCCCGACGATGGCAGGTACGAAGGCCGTGTACAGGCCGAAGTAGAGTGGCAGACCCGACAGCTGGGCATAGGCCATGGCCTTGGGCACGAGGACCAGGGCGCCGGTGACGCCGGCCATCAGGTCGGCCCGCAGCGTCAGCGCACTGAGCGGAAACCAAGCGAGAAAAGGAAAGAATCGCAGAAGCCTGACCGACATGAGACTGTTCCTTGCCAGATGATTCGAAGAAGAGGCCAGGCCCCTGAAACGCACCTGCAAACCTCTTCTGAAAACTATCCTGTTGAAAACGGAGCCTGTTCAAAATTCGTTCCGGCGAGCAACGCAGTCCAGAGCGGATTTTGGAAGGGCTCCTAGGCGGTGACCACCAGCACCGCGCAATGCGCCCAGCCGCAGACCTCCTTGGTCACCCGGCCCGTGAACATCCTCGGCAGGGGGCTGCTGTTCACCCCCCCGATCATGATCATGTCCACACCCCGCTCCTCGGCGGCGCGCACGATGATATTCGAGGGGTGGCCGACGGCGGCCACGGCCTCGAAGTGGAGGTGGGGCCATTTCTGCCGGCCCTGGCTGCAGATGTCCCCGACCATCCGCCGGGCCGCGTCGAGCCCGCTTTGCCGTTTGGCCACAGCCACGAAGGTCAGCCGCTCCAGCGTCACGCAGCACATTCCCAGGCTCATGGCCTCCTCGACGGCCAATCGGCTGCTGGGGGAGTCGTCGACAGCCACGAGCACGTGGCTCCCGGTGATGAGGGCCTCGCTGGGGACCACCAGAACCATGGGGAAGCCCAGCCCGATGACCTTGGCCGTCATGCTGCCGACCATCAGGTAGAGACGGCCGGCCCGGCCATGGCGGCCCATGAGAATGACATCGGCCCCCCGCAAGCGGGCCTGCTCGATGATGGCGTGTTCGGGGACAGAGGAACCCACCACCACGGTATCGCACTCCACCCCGCTGTCCCTGGCCATTTTCCGGATCTGCTCAAGATACGGAGTGATCTCCTGCTGCTTGCGGATGACAAAGGAATTGGCTGATTTGAGGGATTCGGACTCGATTTTGACCACATGCAGAACAACCACGCGGGCGGAGCAGGACTGGCCGAAGAAAATGGCTTCCTGCAAAGCTCCGTCGCTGAAGCGGGACCCGTCCGTGGACAGGAGCAGGGTCTTGGCCTCTCCCAGGAGGCTGGTGGAAAATCTGTCCATGTGCGTTCCGGCGTTGAGGGTTGTGATGTTGGGCAACGCTAGCACCGGCTGGATGTCAATTCAAGGGTTGCACCGGAATGCACAAGGGGCCTGAACACCGTCCTGGACCGGAAGACCGCACTCCACGGCCGCGGCGGCATGGTCTGGGTTTGACGAAGAAAATCGCGGGGGATACGTGTAAAGTTCAGATTCGGGCAGAACAGCGAACCAAGGACCCCTCATGACCCCGCACATTATCGGCACCGTCCGTTCCCACCTCCTGACCCGGGAGGAATGCCCCAAATACGGGGAGGCAGGGTTGCCTCCGGTGTGGGTCGAGCTGCGACCCGAATTCGAACCCGCCGCCACGGATCTGCAGGTCGGGGATGCGATCCTGGTCCTGACCTGGATGCATCAGGCCGACCAGAGCGTCCTGCGCTGTCATCCCAAGGGCAACCGCGACCTGCCCCTGCGCGGCATCTTCTCGACCCGCTCCCCGGATCGGCCTACGCCCATCGGGCTGCACTCGGTACGCATCACCGGCCGCGAGGGTCTGCGCCTGCAGGTCCACCCCCTGGAGGTCATCGACGGTACGCCCGTCATCGACATCAAGCCGGACAATGCCTGTGGGCCAGGGCAGAGCGATTTTCCGGCCCTGGTCAATCCGGACATGGGACAGGCCATCCTGCAGGCCGGGCGGGACGGCTGGATGCGCGGCCTGTTCGCAGGGTTCAACGGCAACATCAGCATGCGCCAGGGAAGCCGCGTGGTCATCACGGCCGCGGGCAGCGCCAAGGGGCATCTCGGAACCCGGGACCTGGCCGTGGCCGACCTGGACAGCGGAAAGACGCTGTCCTCGGCCCGCCCCTCTTCGGAGTTGGCAGTGCATCTTGAAGTGTACCGGAACCAGCCCAAGGCCCAGGCGGTTGTGCATACCCATCCCCCAAGGCTCATCGGGCTGTCCCTGCGCGGGGACGGTCCGTTGCTGAACCTGCCGCTTTTCGAGGGTCATGTTTTCGCCGCCAAGTTGACCCGCATCCCGGCGTTCGCCCCCGGCACGTCCGAGCTGGGGAGGGCAGTGGGCCTGGCCAGCCGGGAATTCGGGGCCGTGTTCATGGACAACCACGGCTTGGTCTGCTGGGGCGAAACCATGACCCAGGCCCTGGGCCTGTCCGAGGAATTGGAGAGTCTGGCCGTTATCGCCTGGCAGCGCTGACCATTCGTCCGTTTTTTTGACCTTGCCAAGCCCCTGTTCATCGCGTATGTGCCCTGGGCATTTCCCAAAGGGCTTTACCCCTCTGCGACCCGTCTTTTACGCGCTTTCGCCCCCAGATCCGGTTTTTTCCGAAATGCATCTCCCGTCTTGGACAGTCGGCCTCATGGTGAGGGCCCGGTTCCAGAGCCGGGCAATTCTGACTGCGAGGCCCACGGCTCGCGAGGAAGCATCATGACCAGTTTTTCCGATTTGGGTCTGTCCGACCTGACCATCCAGGCTCTGTCCCGCAAGGGGTTCGAAGAGCCCACCCCCATTCAGATCAAGACCATTCCGGCCGTATTGGCCGGGGTCAATGACATCGTGGCCCAGGCTCAGACCGGGACGGGCAAGACAGCCGCCTTCGGTTTGCCGCTGCTGGAACTTCTGGATGAAGGCCTGCGCAGCGTGCAGGCCCTTGTCCTGACCCCGACCCGCGAGTTGGCCATCCAGGTGGCCGAGGAAGTCAATTCCCTGCGCGGCGGGCGGGCCGTGCACATCGCCCCCATCTATGGGGGGCAGTCCATGGAGATCCAGCTCCGCAACCTCAAAAGGGGTGTGTCCGTGGTCGTGGGCACTCCGGGCCGGGTGCTCGACCATTTGCGCCGGGGCAGCCTGGATCTTTCAGGCATTCGCTTTTTGATCCTGGACGAGGCAGACGAAATGCTGAACATGGGGTTTCTCGACGACGTGCGCGAGATCATGGAGCAGACCAATGCCGACAAGCGGACCATGCTCTTCTCCGCCACCATGCCGCCCGAGATCCTGCGCATCGCCAAAAAGTACATGGGCGAGTACCAGGTCATCCGGGCCGTGTCCGAGCAGCTCACGGCCGACCAGACCGACCAGATCTATTTTGAGGTTTCCGCCAGCGACAAGTTCGAGGCCCTTTGCCGGATCATCGACATGGAAGAGGACTTCTACGGGCTGGTCTTCGCCCGGACCAAGATCGACGCCGATGCGGTGGCCCAGCGTCTGATGGAACGGGGCTATGACGCCGACGCCCTGCACGGGGACATTTTCCAAAGCCTGCGCGAAAAAATTCTCGGCAAGTTCAAGAAGCGGCTGGTGACCATCCTGGTGGCCACGGACGTGGCCGCCAGGGGCATCGACGTGCATGACCTGACCCACGTCATCAACTTTGACCTGCCCCATGATCCGGAATCCTATGTGCACCGCGTGGGTCGCACGGGGAGGGCGGGGAAGGAGGGCATCGCCATCACCTTCATCACGCCGTCGGAATACAGGCGCCTGCAGTTCATCAGCAAGCAGGCCAAGACCGACATCCGCAAGGCGCGTCTGCCCAAGGTCAGCGATGTCATCAAGATGAAGAAGGATCGCATCAGGACGGAACTCAGGGCCATCGTGGCCACCGAGCCTGAGCTGGAATTTCTGGGTATGGCCCAGGAGCTGCTGGAGCAGAGCAAGCCGCGCGAAACCCTGGCCGCGCTGTTGCAGTACATGTTCCAGGAGGAGCTGGACGAGTCCAACTACAAGGAGATCGAAGACGCCTTCGTGGTGGACAAGAAGGGCAAGACCAGGCTCTTCGTGGCCCAGGGACGCAAGGATGGTCTGACCCCCAAACGCCTGCTGACCTTCCTGGACGAGAACTGTCATATTCCGTCCCGCAAGGTCTGGGACATCCAGATCATGGAGACGTTCGCCTTTGTCTCGCTGCCGTTCCAGGAGGCGGAGAAGGTGCTTTCCATGTTCAACCGCAGAGGCAAGGACGGCGGCCTCGTCTTCACCAAGGCCAAGGGAAGACCCACCGCCCCTCCGGTCAGAAAAGAGCAGCACACCTGAGCGGGCCGGGCATTTTTCTGGGCGATCCATGAAAAACGCCGCATCCCGGATCCGGGATGCGGCGACAGAACCCAATGCCCGAGGAAAGGCCTGTATCTAGGCCACCTTGTTGTACGCCTTGGGCGCAGCTCCGCAGATGGGGCATTTGTCCGCGGGCTGACCCTCGTGAATATGGCCGCACACGCTGCAGACATAGTAGTCCACAGCCGGGAGGTCCCCCAGCATCTTGGCCGCCTTGGCGTACAGGGTGGCGTGGCACTCCTCGGCCTTGTTGGCAAAGACGAAATAGCGCTCGGCGGCTTTTTCGCCTTCGGCCTGGGCGTCGGCGATCATTTCCGGATACATGGATTTGAATTCGTAGGTTTCCCCGGCCACGGCCTCTTTCAGGTTCTCGGCCGTGGTACCGATCCCCTTCATGAGCCGCAAATGGGCATGGGCATGGATGGTTTCCGCCTCTGCCGCGGCGCGGAACAGTTTGGCAACCTGGGACAGCCCGTCCTCTTCAGCCTTCCTGGCAAAGGCGAGATATTTGCGGTTGGCCTGGGATTCTCCGGCAAAGGCAGTCTTCAGATTGTCGGTTGTCTTACTCATCAATGTTCTCCTTTTATTATTTATTAGGAATTATTCTTAACTAATAAAAGAATTTTTCAGACCTTGCAAGAGAAAACCCTGGCTTTTCCCCGTCCCCATCGCCTCCGATCACAGCACCACAAAAATCATTCCCGGAAAAATGGAATTCCCATTTTTCCAACTCCACGCACCAGCACATCGGGCCATCCCCTGCAGGCAGGCCTGCAAATTCCAGCAGAAAAAGTGGATAAATTGTCTTGACGACAAAGTGAACGATCGTTAACTAGCGCGCCATGGCAAAACGTATGACAACGACAATTCGGCGTGAACAGATTGCCGAGGCAGCTCTCGCACTGGTGGCGGAGCAGGGCGTCGGCGCTCTCACCGCGCGGAACGTGGCCAGGTCCGTTGGCCTGACACCCCCGGCTCTGTACAGGCATTTTTCCGGGGGGAAGGCCGATATCCTGGCCAGTGTCCTGGATCTGCTGGATGACGTCAAAACCAAGGCCATAGGCATGGCCATCAAGGAACCGGGTTCGGCGTTGACCAAATTGCGGCGCTGCTATGATCTGCATGTCAGCGTCATCCAGCGATATCGGGCATTGCCCAACCTGCTCCTTTCCGACTCGTTGTGGATTGAGGAGCCACACCTGCGGGAGAGATTGCAGTCCGACCACATGCTGCACCAGGCGCAGGTTTCCGCAATCATCCGGCAAGGGCAGGAGGACGGGGAAATCCGTCGTGACATCGACGCTGACCAGATTTTCATCCAATTTCTGGGTCAGTTCCTGACCATTGCCATCCTCTTCAGCCGGAGGGGAGACATGATAGACCCCAAGACCCAGGCCGAGGCCAACTGGAAAATGTTCCTCCGGGCCGTTTCTCCCTGATTTTTTTGACCAGAAGTGAAGTTGTGCGCACATCGTTCGCAGCAATCAGCGCAGGAAGGAAAGAATGAAAAAGATACTTGTCTCCGTTGCCGTGCTGGCAGTCGTCTCCCTTGGATATCTGGCCTGGAACAAACCATCCCAGGCCGATCAGCCCACCCCGGCCGCGGCCAAACCAGTCCCCGAGGTGGTCGTGGTGACCATGCAGGAGCGGGAGGTCCGGCTGACGTCTGAACTGCCTGGACGCACGGCTGTGTACCAGGTGGCTGAAATCCGGCCCCAGGTCGGCGGCATCATCCAGAAGCGGGTCTTCGCCGAGGGCACGGAAGTCAAAAGCGGACAACTCCTGTACCAGATCGATCCCGACACCTACGAGGTGGCCGTGGCCCGGGCCACGGCCGCGGTGGCCAAGGCCAAGGCCGAACTGGAGCCTGCCCGCCTCAAGGCTGTCCGCTATGCCGAACTGATCCGGACCAAAGCCGTCAGCCAGCAGGACCATGACGAGGTCCAGGCCGCCCTGGCCCTGGCCAAGGCCAATGTCTCCTCGGCCCAAGCCGAACTGGAAGCAACCCGCATCGATCTGCAGCGGACCAAGGTGGTCTCGCCCATCAGTGGACGCATCGGCCGTTCAGCCGTGACCCCCGGGGCCCTGGTCACCGCCAATCAGGCTCAGGCCCTGGCCACGGTACAGCAGCTCGACCCCATCTATGTCGACCTGACCCAATCCAACGTGGAACTCTTACGCCTGAAGAGGGCTCTGGAATCCGGAGCTGTACAGGCCTCCGGGACGTCGGCAACAAAGGTCCGCCTCATCCTCGAGGACGGCACGGACTATGCGCATGATGGCACCCTGCAGCTGGCCGAGGCCAGCGTGGATCAGGGGACCGGATCCGTAACCCTGCGGGCCGTTTTTCCCAACCCCAAGCGGGACCTGCTGCCCGGCATGTACGTGCGGGCCATTGTCGAGGAGGGTGTGCTGTCCGCAGCCATGCTCATCCCGCAGCAGGCCGTGGTCCGCAACGCCCAGGGTCAGGCCATGGCCATGGTCGTGGACGCCGGGGATATCATCGCCGCCCGCCCCCTGCAGCTGGACCGCGCCGTGGGCGGTGACTGGATCGTGCGTCAGGGCCTGGCCGCCGGCGACCGCGTGGTGGTCGAGGGTCTGCAGAAGGCCCGTCCGGGCACCCAGGTCCGTATTCGCCAGTCCGCCAACTAGTTTTACTTCAGGCTACTGAACCCGCTCCCCGTTGCCCCGGCCCAGCCGGGACGGGAACGGATTCCGCGCCCCCAGCCGGAAAGAGAAGGAGATATCATGGCTCATTTTTTCATCAACCGGCCGGTCTTCGCCTGGGTTCTGGCCATCACCACCATGCTGGCCGGCGTCCTGTCCATCTTCGGCCTGCCCATCTCGCAGTACCCGCCCATCGCCCCGCCGTCCGTGGCCATCAGCGCGACCTATCCCGGCGCGTCGGCCAAGACGCTCGAAGACGCGGTGACCCAGGTCATCGAGCAGAAGATGAAGGGCATCGACAACCTCGACTACATGTCCTCGACCAGCGAATCTTCGGGCCAGGCCACCATCACCCTGACCTTCAAGGCCGGCACCAACCCCGACATCGCCCAGGTCCAGGTGCAGAACAAGCTGCAGCTGGCCATGGCCCTGCTGCCCCAGGAAGTGCAGGCCCAGGGCGTGCAGGTCACCAAGGCGGTCAAGAACTTCGTGCAGGTCCTGGGCTTCGTGTCCGAGGACGGGTCCATGTCCAGGGCGCAGCTGGCCGACTACGTGGCCGCCAATGTCCTGGACGGCCTGAGTCGCGTCGAGGGCGTGGGCGAGGTCACCCTGTTCGGGTCCCAGCACGCCATGCGCATCTGGCTCAACCCCGACAAACTGCACACCTACAGCCTGACCCCAACCGACGTGGCCGCGGCCATCAGGGCCCAGAACGCCCAGGTCTCGGCCGGGCAGCTGGGCGGCCTGCCCTCGGTGGAGGACCAGCGCATCAACTTCACGGTCAGCGTCCAGGACCGCCTGCAGACCCCGGAGCAGTTCCGGGACATTCTGCTGAAGGTGAACACAGACGGATCCACCGTGCGGCTGGGCGACGTGGCCAAGGTGGAGCTGGGAGCCGAAAACTCCCAAGTCGTGTCCCGATTCAGCGGCCAGCCGGCTGCAGCCACGGCCATCAAGCTGGCCACCGGGGCCAACGCCCTCAAAACCGTGCAAGCCGTTGACAACTATATTAAAAGTATCAGTCCGACCTTCCCGGTCGGCATGAAGGCGGTGGTTGCCTTCGACACCACACCCTTCGTACGCATCTCCATCGAGGAGGTGGTGCGCACCCTGCTCGAAGCCGTGGCCCTGGTCTTTCTGGTCATGTACCTCTTCCTGCAGAACTTGCGCGCCACCCTCATTCCGACCATCGCCGTGCCCGTGGTGCTCCTGGGCACCTTCGGGGTGCTGGCGGCCTTCGGCTTCTCCATCAACACCCTGACCATGTTCGCCATGGTCCTGGCCATCGGCCTGCTGGTGGACGACGCCATCGTCGTGGTCGAGAACGTGGAGCGCATCATGCACGAGGACGGCCTCTCGGCCAGGGACGCAACCCACCTGTCCATGACCCAGATCTCCGGGGCCCTGGTGGGCATCGCCCTGGTGCTCTCGGCAGTCTTCGTGCCCATGGCCTTCTTCGGCGGCTCTACCGGCGTGATTTACAGGCAGTTTTCCATCACCATCGTCTCGGCCATGGTGCTTTCGGTTCTGGTGGCCTTGATCCTGACCCCGGCCCTGTGCGCGACCATGCTCAAGCCGGCCAAGTCCGGACAAGGCAAGCGCGGCTTTTTCGGGTGGTTCAACCGTGGTTTTGACCGCACGGCCAAAGGCTATCAGGGACTGGTCGGCGGTATGACCCGGAATTGGGGACGCTCCCTGGTTCTGTTCGCCCTCCTCCTGGGC
>Ga0123333_10004956_pt1 | contig 12238 bp, 8 predicted proteins | sample BioC12SIPDNA_3_FD_89957 | JGI IMG/M metagenome (GOLD analysis project Ga0123333, IMG submission 89957) | Anaerobic biogas reactor microbial communites from Washington, USA - Biogas_R2_B C12 SIP DNA | ecosystem: Engineered > Bioreactor > Anaerobic > Unclassified | place: Washington, USA...
GCGTCCGTTTGTGCTGCTGAGCCGGCAACGGAGCGGTTCCACGTGGCTGATGGATCTGCTCGACAGCCACCCCGCCATGCGCGTCTATGACGAGCTTTTCCATGCGGGCGGGCACGGGCATCCGCGCGTCGGGCGCAACCGCGACATCCTGTGCTGGAAATCGTACGCCGCGCTGCACCGGCCCGGCAGTCGGCTGGAAAAACTGCGGCTGTACTTCCAGTACCTGGACCGGGAAGTGTACGGCCACAACACGTGGGTCGCAGGGTTCAAGTTGATGTACAATCAGGCCGCCACCGAGCTGGCGGTGCTGGCCTATCTCAGCCTCCACAACGTGTCGGTCCTCCACTTGATCCGCCGCAATTACCTGGACGCCGTGCTGTCAGAAGAGACGCTGGCGGCCCGTGGCGTGTTCCATGCTGAAGTCGGCGCGCGGCTGCGGCAGCTGCGCGTCGAACTGGATACCTGCACCCTGCTCGATCGGCTGGAGGAGCGTGAAGCCGAGGTGCACAACGCGACCCGCTTCTTCGCTGCGGCGGGACTGCCCTACCACGAGGTCTTCTACGAAGATCTGCTCACAAACCTCCACCAGGCGATCAGGCCGGTGTTGCGTTTTCTGCACGTCCGCGAGGACGCGCACTTGACATCCAACCTCGCCAAGATCAATCCCACCGATCACCGGCAGCTGCTCTCCAATTACGAGCAGGTTAAAACTACACTGGCCGGGACGCGTTTCGCCAGATTGCTGCGTTGAATCGAGCGGCCGGCGCCGCTGGAACGGCGTGACAGATGGCGGCCAGCATCAAGAGCCGAGAGCCAAGACCTAAAAACCCTGTCACGACTGTCCTGGTGAAGTCTATGTGGCAACGCTCGTCGTCACTCTTGTCTTTGTGCCCCCTGGCAAGCAGATCTGCTGCAAGCCGCCGGGGTTGAAAGCACTGCGGAAGAGGGCTAGCCGGGGCAGGCCTCTCCGGCCCCTTCGCTTTGGATCCACCAGCGTGAGCGGCATTTGATCTGGATCTTCGCCAGGATGTCGTGCAGGTCGTGCAGCGTGTAGTCGGCGCCGCCCAGATGCCGGCAGGAGGCGCTTCCCGCCGCCAGCCCGCAGGCGAAGGCGATATGCGCCGGCACCCCGGCGATGAGCTGAGCCAGGAAGACCGCCCCGACAGTATCGCCGGCGCCGATCGGGTTCACAACGTCCTCGACCACGGGCAAGTGATACTCGTAGAACCGCCAGGTGTGGTGCGGGCGTATCGCGGTGGGGGCACCAGGCCGTTCGCACAGCCATGCCGTTTCAGGCCCCGCCGTAACAGCCAGCCAGCGCAGCGGGTGTGCTGCGAACACAGACTGGGCCATCTCCGGGATCGACTCCACAGCCTCGGCGGCAACCGGCCGCTCCCGGCCACCGCACACTGCGGCGAGGCTGCGCAGTTCGTGGGCGTTGACCTTCAGGATATCCACCTGCCCCGTCGCCAGGGTCGCGGTAATCTCGCGGTAGCTGTCCAGAAGCAGGCACGCCTTCCCCTTCGCGCGGGCGAGCGACACGTAGAACCCCTGTTCGACGCCGGGCGGGTAGGTGCCGCACAGGGCGAGCCCCGAGATCTCGCCGCGGGCCAGGATGTCCAGCGTGCGCGTCAGGAGTTGCTCGGCTTCGCCCGGCAGGATGGGGGACGAAGGCTCGATCAGCTCCGTGGTGTCACCGCGGGCCGCATCGATCACCGTGATGCAGCTGCGCGTCTCACCGGACGTGGCAACGGTGATCTGCTTCACGCCCGAGTCCGTGAGCATCCGGTCCAGCCGCGCACCATTCTCACCGCCCAAAAACTGCGCGAGGGTGATCATTCCTGGGATCAGCCGGCTCGCGGCGCGCGAAAACTGCTGACCCTTCCCGCCGACCGATACCAGGACCTCCCGGGCGCGATTGACCTGTCCCCGCTCCCAGCGGTCGTAGACCAACGTCTTCTGCAGCGCCGGGTTCAACCCGACGGCCAGCAGCCGCACGGTACCCGGCGGAATCTCGCGGAGCTCCGCCGATTCAACGACGTCCGCCCGGCGCTCGCAGCCACGGAGATACGTCCGCGGTGCGGCGCCGCCATCCGGCTGTTCCCTGAGCTGAATCACCAGATCGGCGCACGCACGCACCGCGGGATCACGTAATTCGTCGAGCGTCGGGCGGTCCACACGTTCGAAATGAGCGTCCACATCGGCCGGCAGGCGGCCGCCAGCGATCTTGCGCGTCACCAGGCGGCGGCGGCAGACTTCGAGCGGCAGCTCCAGCAGCACGCAGAAATCGAGGCAGGCACGGGCGTCCGCCCAGTTCGGCTCCGGTCGCAGGAGGTGCAGCCCTTCCACGATCATGATCCGATGATGCGGCTGTACGCACAGCGCTTCCGGCACCGGATCGTGGCGCTGGCGATCGTAGACCGGCAGCCGGACTTCACTCGCTACGGACGACTGCAGGCGCCGCAGGTCCGCCACCAGCGCCGTGACATCGAACGTCGCGGGGCGCCCCTTGATCTGCCGGAGTGGAACCGAGGGTCCCTGTTCGGGCGACTCGTGCGTGTCGAGAAAGGCGTTGGGGAAATGATACGCATCGATGCCGAGCGGTACGGCAATCTCTTGCCCCGCCAGCAGGTGCAGGACGCGGCAGAGCAGGGCACTCAATATCGTCTTGCCCGTGCCTGCTCCGCCAGTGATCCCGACAAGCACGCGGTGCTGCCTGGCACACATCAGGTTCCGTACTGCCAACGCCAGCGGCAACAGCAGCGATTCCACCTGCTCGCGTGTGACGTCGACCTGCACGGCATCACCCGCAGCTGCGCGTTCATGGGCCGGGTTCAGCCCCTCCAGAATGCGGCGGACATCGCCCGCTGCCGTGCGGCGAGCGTCGTGCCCCAGCGCCAGGGCATCCCACAGGAAGGAAACGGACGACAGATCGGCACGCGTGCTGGAAGGGTGGGTCATGGGACCGGAAGTGGAAGTGTGAGTGAAAGAAGGAAGCCAGATGAGACGAACAGCGTAGCACACCGGCCTGCAACGCCTCAACCGGTCGAGCGGGCGGGACGCCGAGCCCAGAGACAGCGGTGGGGCGGGAATCGCCGCGCCCGCCTCCAGCTACTCCCCATCTACGCAGCCCTGTTCCACGCACCAGCCGAACCGGGCAGATGGATCACTCGCAGGATACTGCCCTGCTGGTCGAAGAACTCGATCCGCCCGCCGCCCGGGCGCATGATGACTCGCACATGACAGCACACGAGACTCCGGCCGACATAGCATCCATCCTGAACCAGAATCGTAGTGTCCGTGATCGAGATGCGGGGGTCTGGGATCCCCAATTCTTTGAGAGTCCCGACAACAATCTGGTGCACATTGGCCTGGGTGATATAGTCCATGGTTCCGTCCTGGACGATACGCCTCCCGCTGCCGGATCTGTGAACGTCTCGGGAGTGTATCGAGACACGCACTTGCTGCGAATACCAATTGGCACAAAACGGCCCAGTCTTTGGACGTATCGACGTGATCCGGCAGTTCCGGTTGAGAAATCTTTCAAAACCCGCAGTCGTCGCTCATATAATAGTGTTGCCGCATGTTGTCCGGCTGGCGACTTGGGAACCCCAGGAGATTTGCGTCACGCAGCGAACCGCAAGGTGGCCAGCGCTGCAGGCTGGTCCGCGCGCGATCGCACAGAAATCGCACAGAATATGGATGGCCATACTGCGGCACTCTATTGGCGCGTGGGCCCGCCCGCCCCAGGGGCTAACGCACACCGTACCGCGCGTTGAAGGCCGCGGCATGTGTGACGACCTGTGGGTACGTGGCGCTGGTCATGGTTCGTTCCGGCTGCCAGGGGAAGTGCCAGACCCAGAGCGCGATCAGCGAGACATTCTCGGCTTCCAGGGCGTCCAGGCAATCGCAGAGCCAGCGTCCGGTTGGGTCGGCTTGGTTGCTGGGTGCGGCTCCCAGTTCGCCGATGAACACGGGCGCTGCGGCAGCATGAGCGCAGCGCACGAGTCGGCGCACCTGTTCCACAGTCGTCATGCCTGCCCACGGCACGTCGTTCGGGGCGGGTGTGTCGTCGCCGTAGACGTGGAAGCTCAGGACATCCAGCGGTTCCGGCTGGGAGGCCAGATTGTTGGCGAGCCATTCGCGCCAGGTGTCCATGCGGAACTGGAAGTGCGGAAAGGTCTCGCGGCGACTGGTGCATTCGGGCCGCACGTGTGCGTCGCCGCTGGTGACCAGGTGGTTGGGATCCAGACCCTTGATAAAAGCTGTGTGCTCGCGATAGAGCCGCTGGTAGTCAGCCCAGTTGAGGCTGTCCTCGACCCGACCTGTTTCGCGGACGCTGGTGGTGCCCGGCGGATACACGCCGACGGGGAGCAGCCGGCGGCCGTCCATATTGACGTCGGCATGCAACATGCCCTCGTTGACCAGTTCCCACATGAGGACGGTGGGGTCATTCAGATACCGCGTGACGAACTCACGGACGTACTGCTCCACCCACTTGCTGGTCTTGGACTGCGGGTCCAGGATAGCGCGGCCGTGCTCGCCGAGATGCAGGTAGGGCCCCGGAATGGTGCCCAGGCAGGGGACGAGTCTCAGGCGGTGCTGCCGGCAGAGGGCGAAGAGTTCGTCCATGAGCGACCAGTACCGCGCCGGATCCCGGTCGTAAAGCAGCGCCTGGTCGCGCGGGTAGCCAGGGCTGGCGAAGAAGCGGATGAAGGCCAGGCCGCTCTGGCCGGCATCTTCGATGCCGGCGATGATCGCCTGGCGCGCCTGCTCAGGAGTGCCATAGATGTGGGGGATGTGAAGCCACGTGCCGAAGTAGGTCTGATGCAGGTCAGGCATGTTGACGCCGACAGCCCGATACGCGCGGCCGTCGAGGTACAGCGTGCAGCCGCGTCGCGTCACAAACCCATCCGCCGCGCCGGCCGGCAGGGCCAGCAAGGCCAGGCCGAGCAGGCCAGCCGCCACCATTCTCGTGTTCATGAGTCGGCCCCTCTCCCCACTTGCTACTGCTGTTGCTGGCTTTTCGCAGCGTCGGCTTCCGCCTTCCGCTGGCTGCCGGCGGCGATGATCGGGGAAAGGTCGAACCCCAGCGGCTGGCCCTCTGCGATCTTCTGCTGTGCGGAGCGGATCGCGGCTTCCGCTCCCTCCGGCACGTCCTGCTGCCACCAGTTCATCCGCTCGCTGTAGCACCAGACATACTCGTCGCTCGTGGCCAATGCGTAGTAGACATTGTGCTCCCACCACTGCAGCCGCTCCTCCGGTGTGAGGAATGTGCTGAGATAGTGCTCTGGGGGCTGGCGCAGCGCGAGCAGGTGATCCATGTAGAGCGCCATGCCGGGACGGAACTGAAGGGCGTTCTTGACGTGCAGGTCTGGCGGGACCAGGGTCCGCGTGCGCTGGCGCATCAGGTGATACGCGCGGAAGAACTGCTCGCTCGCCGTGAAGTAGTACGCCGGCTCGTAGCCGTCAATGATCTGCACACCAGGCGCGGCGGCCTGGAGCGCGCCGTTCCAGAACGCGGAGAGCAGCCCCCACGGGTGCTGCGCAAGACGCTGCTTCCGCTCCTGGACGTCCGGCGTGCCGAGCAGTCCCTCAAACAGACTCTGGTGGAAGAAGGTCAGCAGCCGGATATCGGGCATTTCCGTCTGGAGCGCCGTCATGAACTGGGCGCCTCGCTTCTGGACCTGGGCTTCCACGTCGGCGAAACTGCGGTCCGCGTCCTTCTCGGCGTAGGCCCACGGGTTTTCACCGTACGGTTCCGGGTCGAACACGATGCCGACACAGCGCCCGATTCTGGCCGCCTTCGCACTCAGCTGCAGATTCGCCGCAATGCCCGCCCACTGCTCGTCGTTGAACCAGTCCATATTCCAGTTGTTGGCGGCATACAGGCAGAGGAAGTTGTCGGTGAATGTCCGCCATTCAATCGCGGCCAGATCGTCGAACTGAGGTTGGAGTGCCGCCTCGTCCCACGGACGCGGGTCGAACGCGTGATTCCACTCCTGCAGCCGGAAGATAATGCCGTCGAACGGCATCTTTTCCATGTTGCGAATGTTCTTGCGCACCTGGTCCGGATAGGGTACGTCCCAGCCGTACTCGATGAGCTTCTTGGCCTTGCCCGGGTGCTCGGCAGCAGCCGGCGGCGCGGCCAGCGCCATGGCGGCAGCCAGGATCGCGGTTGTGATCAGCAACGGCGCACTGGTAATGACAGTTCTGCGAATACGACTTGCTATGCTCTGCATGGATGAAACTCCTGTGACACGTCGACTTGCTCTGCCTGGAATCCGCTGCCCGCCGCCAACCTGCTTACCGGTCCGGCTGCGCGGGGGCCTGCTTGATGACAACCTCCAGCTTGCCAGTGAGCAGCTCCTGGAACCGCTGCGCATCCTTGGCTTCCCCGACAATGCTGCCGTAATGCATGGGAATCGTTATCTGAGGCTGGATGTCCAGCGCCGCCTGTGCGGCTTCCTCGGCCGTCATCACATAGGTGCCCGACACGGGCAGCAATGCCACATCCGCGCGGATGTCTTTCATTTCTGGAATGCGATCCGTATCGCCGGCGTGGTAGATCCGCGTCTTGTCCAGCGTGATGATGTATCCGACCCAGCCATTGGCTTTCGGGTGAAAGTCCTTGTTGATGTTGTACGCCGGCACCGCCTCGATCTCGACCCCCTCGATGTTCAGTTTCTGTCCCGGCTGGATCACCCGCACCGTACCGGAAATCTCCTGGGCACAGTCGGCAGGAGCGACCACCACGGTGTGTTCACCCTGCAGTTTCGCGATGTCTTCGGGCGCGCAGTGGTCGTAGTGCCCATGCGTGACGCAGATGATGTCCGCCTGGTCTGGCGTCTGGACTTTGTACGGATCGATGTAGACCGTCTTCTGACCCACGAGCTTGAACGAATCATGTCCGAGCCAGTGGATGTTGTTTGCGGCAAATTCTTTCACGGTAGAAGCTCCTTTCTCCAGAGTGCTGGTTGGGTCGCGATGCGTCATGCCCACCTGCAGCGCCCTTGCCTGGGCGCGGCAGGGCGTGCTGGTGTTCAGGAACCGCTTGACCAGTTCCTGGTACCCGTCGTTGTCCCGGTTCTCGGCGAGCCAGAGGCGCTGGAAGTCGGCTTGCAGCGTCGCGAATTCCTGCGCCACCGCCACAGCCCGCCCCCCCGGTCCACAAGACAGTGCGGCCAGGACCATAATGATCGCTGCACCGTTGAGTTGCTTCATGATCTCGTCTCCCTGCATACCAGTGGCACCGACGCCCCGCCTGTTGCCGGACAGGGCCTTGAACACGGACTCAGACCTGCCATCATCATAACCGAGGAGCTGGCGACATGAGAGTGAACCTGACACTGAACCTGACACTGAACCTGACACTGAACCTGACACAATGTGTAGTGGCGGCCGCAGCGGTGATCCTGAGCGCGAGCGGGGCAGTGCGCCCCGCATGCGGCGGCCGAGCCGTAAGGTAGCCAACTAACCGGCGGTCACCGAGGCCGCAACAAACGGCGCGGGGCGTAGTGCGCGGCGCGTGCCGCAGGCCGGCCGGATTCAGAGTGTCTGCTTCCGATTGGCGACCGAAAGGGCTTCCGGCGCCCGGCCGGCAATGTGCGGCTCGTGGCGGGCTCGGACAGCGCCGCTTGAAATAGCACGTAACGCTGGAGTGAATCCTCACAGGTGCTCGTCGAACCAGCCGACAAACTGCGCTGTCTCGTCGCGCAGCGGTTTGTTCCAGCCATGCTGTTGCCCTTCGGCAACGACCAGGCGGCAGATGGCGCCCACTTCCTGCATCCGCTGTGCGAAGACCTGAGACTGTTGGACCGGCACGAGCACGTCCTTGTCGCCGTGAAACAGCAGCGTGGGAGGGGCTTGCGCTGTGACGTGGACAAGCGGCGAGAGGTCGTGCAGCGCTTCGCGCCGCTTGGACGCCGACATCGGCGTGAAGCACCCTGTCGCGCCATCCCAGGTGCGGAAGTCGAACATGGCATCCAGCCGCACTCCTCGCTGCTCGCGGACATGCTCTGACATCAACCTGTTCGGCACCCCGTAGTTGACCAGATCGGCATTCGGATAGTATGCCACTACGGCCTGTATGTGAGAGGCCTCACGATCCACCGGGTCCGCGGCCAACGGGTCCCCTGCGCACGCGGATGTGGCCGCCAACAACGCCAGGTATCCGCCTGACGAGATGCCGGTCACGCCGATGCGATCCGGTTCCGCGCCGAAGCGGTGCGCATGGAACCGCACATACCGCACGGCACGTGGCAGGTCGTCCTGGACCTCCAGCAGCGTGTACCTCGGCTGGCTCCGGTGCATGACGGCAAAGACCACGTATCCGCACTCGACCAGGGTACGGATCTTGCGCATGAAGAGCGGCATACGTCGATATTCGATACCCGACCACAGCCCGCCGCTGACAACCTGAATGATCGCAGCGCCGTTCCGGCCGTGGCGGGGCACGTACACGTCCAGGACCAGCGCCATGCCATCCTTGCGGCCATAGATGACGTCGACCGTCCGGTCGGATATATCCCGCAGTTCGTCTTCCCGCGCCTCTATGAATGACCGCATGGCCGGGCCGGGCCGACCATCCATCGTGGCCAGTATCCCCGGTGCGACAACACCCTCCGTCTTCGTCATCACACACGTCCTCGCTTGACAGCCAGGTTCATGTCAAAACCTCGCACGGCCTGCCCCGCCGCATCACTCCCGCCAGATGGTGCTCGACATTCTCCTGATCGCCGACGTAACCGTCAACCTGCAAGCTCCCGCAGCAGCGCCATCGCCTGATCACAACAGCACGACTGCTGTTGCTGGGTACACCCTCCAGTTGCATTATTTCAGTCACAAGCCACGAGATTCGCATGAACTTGTCTCGACCTATCTGCAGACTGTTATTCGCAGCACGCGAACTGTCGTCTTGAGCCGCAGCGCGGCGCCCCTAACACAGCCCGGGGTAAGCCGCGCCTCGCGGCGCCACTCGTGGGTACACGTGCCCGCGAACATGTCGGTCGAGCCGCAGACGCCGCGCGGCCGCGACCACACACAGGCTCGTGTCGTGTCGCTGGTTTCCCTGCGCAGTATCTGGTATGACTGACGTCCGGGTGGTGCATCATCCGGACCGATCCGGGCGCAGGCGCCGACGGGAATGACGGGATCCGGCGGGAGCGATCACGATGCACCAGGAAATACAATGGACGGGTATCTGTTTCCTCGATGACCGTTGCGGGAGTTACAGCTATGCGGCAATTGATGGCGTACCGCGGTGTCTGTTCTGTCGGGCTTGCTGTCGGGTTGGCTATCGGGCTGGGCGCGATGTTGCTGGCGTCGACGGCATTGGCGCAGTCCGATGACATCACGCTCCTCGAGTGGCGGTTTGACAAGGCCGACGACTTCCGCGGCTGGACCATCGGCGGGCTGATTGCGGACAGCATGGTTCGCGACGGGGCGTTGCACGGCCGCGCGACGGGCAGCGATCCGATTCTCTTCTCGCCGTTGTTCGAAGTGGCGGCCCGTCCGACCCAGTATGTCGAGTTCTGTGTGAAGGGCACCGCTCCATCCGTGGCCGAGCTGTACTGGACGGAGACGCTCGAAGGGCGGTACGGTGGTTTCGGCCCCGCGAAACACCGCCAATTCCACATGCAGGGCGACGGCCTGTATCACGTCTATCGCGTCTGGCCGTTCTGGCACGCGGCGCAGAAAATCATCCGGCTGCGTTTCGACCCGCCCAATGCGGGCGAGTTTGACATCCAATGGATCCGGATCGCAGAGCAGCCGGCGCCAGCCAGGTCGTCCGCCAAGACCTGGACGCAGCGGGAGATTCAGGACCAGTGGTCGGCCGCGGACGATGTGGAGGAGAGCCCGCAGGCGCCGATTCTGTTGAGCCCGCAGCTGGCCATCCGTGCTGCTGATCATCCCTTTGTGTGTGTGCGGATGGTGACCAGCAGTGCGGGGAGCGGCCGGTTGTTCTGCGCATCGAGCCAGCACTTCGGCTGGGACAGCATCGCATTCACCCTGCGTCCCGATGGCCGCATGCACTCCTACAATCTCACCCTCGACGGGCTCCCGGCCTGGCAGGACGACATCATTGTGCTTGGCCTGCAGGTGCCGTCCGGACCGGATGACCGCACGCAGGTCGAATCGGTCGAAGTGGCGGCCGAGCCGCGCGGGCCGGCCGAGCTGGAGATCAGCTACTTCGGCCCAGTCGACGGCATTCAGCGCGCGGGGCGGCCCACGCGGGTGAGCTGCACATTGCGGAACCTGGGGGGCGAGCTTGCTCGGCAGGTCACGGCCACGCTCGCCGTGCCGGCGGACGTCAAGGTGCTCGGCGACACCGTGCAGCGTATCGATCAGCTCTCGTTGTATCTCCCCAAGTCGGTCGAATGGGAAGTGAATTCCGAAGCGCTGGGCAAACAGGATCTGACGGTGACCGTTGCCGCCGCTGGTGCCGACACGATTTCCGGACAGATCGCTCTGGACTTCACTCGGGTGCCCGACGTGCCGCCGTCGTCTTACGTGCCGGAACCGCAGCCGGTGCGCAGCAAGTACGAAATCGGCGCGTTCTACTTCCCCGGTTTCCCGACGATGAGCCAATGGAAACCGATCCTGAACTACCCCAATCGCAAACCGCTGCTCGGCTGGTACGACGAAGCGAACCCGGAGTGCGCCGACTGGCAGATCAAGTGGGCCGTGGAACATGGCATCAGTTTCTACATGGTGGACTGGTACTGGTGCGAAGGGCGGCGCCACCTGGAACACTGGCTCCACGACGCCTATGGCAAAGCGCGGTACAAGAAGTACCTGAAATGGTGCATCATGTGGGCCAACCACAACCCGCCCGACACGCATTCCGTTGAGGATTGGCGCGCGGTGACGCAGTACTGGATCGACAATTATTTCCACATGCCCGAGTATTACCGGATCGACAATCGCCCCGCCGTATTCATCTGGGCGCCCGGCAACGTGCGTCACGATCTGGGTGGGAGCAGCGAGGCGGCCAGGCTCTATGCCATGTCGCAGGAGATGGCCCGAGCGGCCGGACTGCCGGGTATCTACTTCGTGGCCATGGGCGGGCATGACAGCCCCGAAGGATCCCGGCAACTGGTCCAGGAAGGCTTCGAAGCGGCCACGACCTACCACAGCTTCCAGCTCGCGTGGCGGCGGGCACAAAGCGATCGGTTCCCGTTCGCCAGCCTGCTCGATACCTGCCCCGAACTGTGGCGCGAGGCGGAGAAGTCCGCAGCCGGCCTGAACTACCTGCCGATCGTGGATACCGGCTGGGACTCGCGACCGTGGCATGGCGAGTCGTCCCTCGTGGCGTACGGCCGCACGCCGGAACTGCTCGGCAAACTCTGCCGGCTGGCCCGGCAGTACGCGGACGAGCGGGGCAAGAAGATCATCCTGCTCGGACCAGTCAACGAATGGGGTGAAGGCAGCTACATCGAGCCGTACGCCGAGTACGGATTCCAGGACCTCGATCAGATCCGCGCCGCATTCTGTGAGCCGGGCGAGTGGCCACCCAATGTGATCCCCGTGGACGTCGGCCTGGGACCGTACGACCTGCCCCTTGTCAAGACCAAGACGGCGTGGGAGTTTGAAGACGCCGGCGACCTGGATGGCTGGTCCCCCAACACCCACATTGCCGACCTGGTGGTGCAGGACGGTCAGCTCCAGGGCCGCTCGACCGGCAGCGATCCGATACTGCACGTGCCCGGTGTGGAGCTCGAGGCCAGCAGTGTGCAGCGGCTGTCGTTCCGCATGCGTTGCGATCGAGATCAGCGTTTCCAGATCTTCTGGGGCACGACGTTCTCGGCGATCACGGAGGAGGCGTCGCTGAGCATCGCTGTCAAAGGGGATGGGGAGTTCCACGAGTACGAGGTGGACCTCTCGCAGTCGCAGCGGTGGCGTGGCATTGTCAATATGCTGCGCATCGATCCCGTGGGCGAACCGGATGTGACGTTCGCTCTGGACTACGTGCGGCTGCAATAAGGTGTCAGGAAGTGGGAACCGCCGCACGTTTGATGATGCGCAGCGTGCGTTTGGCGAGCTGCCACTGCGTGGCCGGCGCAGCCGACGGATCGTCCGCGGGAACGTAGGGGTCGGCTGTCTCGATCTGTTGCGGCGATTGGCCGAAGTTGGCAAGGACCAGGTACAGATCGCGATTGGCAAAAGCCGAAACCACACAGGCTTCCGGCAGCGGTCTGGCCAGCAGGTCCGTCTCGCCGATCTCCAGAAAAGCCCA
>Ga0123333_10004958_pt1 | contig 12231 bp, 9 predicted proteins | sample BioC12SIPDNA_3_FD_89957 | JGI IMG/M metagenome (GOLD analysis project Ga0123333, IMG submission 89957) | Anaerobic biogas reactor microbial communites from Washington, USA - Biogas_R2_B C12 SIP DNA | ecosystem: Engineered > Bioreactor > Anaerobic > Unclassified | place: Washington, USA...
GCAGTGTAGTACTAATTTCCCGCTCTGTACGGCGTTTTATTCCCGTCCTCTTTACGGAAATGGGCGGGTGGAATCGTTACAGTGTGAGTGGCACCAGTGGGAGTGCTGTCGTTTCGCGTAGGTTTGGACGGCGGCTTCGAGGCAACCATGAGTTCAATCGTTACCGGACAAGGAATTCTCCATTACGAGACAGTCGGCCGTGGGCGGCCGATCATCCTGCTCCACGGCTGGATCAACTCCTGGGATGTCTGGCGCGAGGCGATGCTGGCCCTGAGCAGTGGCGGGCGCTACCGTCTCTACGCGCTTGACTTCTGGGGCTTCGGGGACTCTGCGAAATATGTGCCCGGCAACGGTCAGCGACCCAGCTATCAAATCGCCAGCTATGTCGAGATGGTACGGACGTTCATGGATACGCTGGGCATCGAGCAGGCGCCGATTTTCGGACACAGCATGGGCGGCACCGTCGCGCTGCAGTTTACCCTGACCAACCCCACGAGAGTGCGCAGGGTCGCTGTCGTGGGCTCGCCCATCAACGGAGCGACCCTGAATCCTGCCCTGAAGCTGGCGGGGCACGGGGCGATTGCCGATCTCCTCTGGCGCTTCCCTGCGCTGCTCAGCCTGACGATGCGGATCTTGCTGATGGGAGACAGCAAGAAAGTACGTGATATGATCTTCCGCGACGTGAAACGGGCGACGATGGAGTCATTCTTCCGCAGCATCGGCGATCTGCGCGACACGGATCTCAGTACCGAGCTGGCGAATCTGCAGATTCCGGCGCTGGGCATTTACGGCGCCAAAGACAACATCGTCAGCCCGCAGAATGCCGCACTCCTGGCACACGGTGTGGATTCCTCGGAAATCGCCATCATGAACAAGTCGCGCCACTTCCCGATGACCGACGAACCGGGCCGTTTCGTCAGCGTGATGACGCGATTCCTGGCCGATGCTGCCTGACCCTGGCTGAGCCGCCCTCATGCGCCGGATTATCCTACAAGCCCACGAGCAAATACAGCCCTTCAACGAGGCCGCGCGGGATCTGCGCGTGCAGAACAAGCCGCTCTGGCTCTGGCAGCGCGACCTGCTGGCCCCCTTCGTGGACGAGGAGCGTGAATACCCCGATTGGACGACGGCGCTGCACGTTGAAGGCGACGAGCAGGTAGAGGCGCTGGTCCATCGTGACAACATCTTTTTCAACGAGGCGCTGATCGAGGAGTTCATCCGCCGCGGGCGGGAGGCGCGCCAGCCTGTGCAGCTGGCGTTTCACGCGACCGACCCGTCGATTGCCTTTCACGTGGCGCCGCTCAGTCAAGGCGTCCGGCGGCAGGACGATCTGATGCTGGCAGAGATGTATTACCTGCCCCAGGGCGTCGGCGGTTGTGAGGACGCCGTGCCGCTGGTCGTCGATACTGAGTCGAGAGAGCGGGGCTACTATCACATACCACCGTACATGGCGACGGATTTTGGCGACCTGGTCTATCAGCTGCCGCGCAAGGCGTTCATCGTCATCGAAAGCTGGGTCCACCTGTTTGTAGCCGACGTGCTATTTGGCGTCTTCGCCCGTGGCGTCGATACGGAAGATCGCATCAACCGCGACTGGCGATACAAGATCAAGATTCTGCTCCGCGCCCTGGTGGAGCAGAAGACAGTGCTGGAATCCTCCGAGCTGGTCCAGATTGGGCGAAACGCCAACATTGACGCTTCGGCCCGCATTCACGGCCCGGCGATCATCGGCAACAACGTGACCATTGGCGCCGGAGCCGTCATCGACAACTGCATTATTGGCGACAACGTGACGATCAGCCAGGGCTGCCAGCTAATGCTCAGTGTCGTCGGCGACGGTAGTTTTCTGCCCTTCCGGGCCAGCCTGTTCATGACCACGATGATGGAGAACTCGATGGTCGCGCAGAATACCTGCCTGCAGCTCTGTGTCGTCGGTAGGGACACGTTCATTGGCGCCGGCACGACGTTCACAGACTTCAACATACTGCCTGCGCCGCTGAAGGCGATGATCGGGGGGCGGCTTGAGGAGACCAACTTCATCATCCTGGGGGGGTGCGTGGGCCATCACTGCCGGCTCGGCAGCGGTCTGATCATGCACCCGGCTCGAACTGTCGAATCAGACGTGGTCCTCCTGGCAACGCCCGAGCGATCGATCATCAGCAAAAACGTAAGCTGGGAAGAGAGCGACCACCACCGATATGCCCATAAATACCCGTATCCGCGGCTATACCCGCGTGAGGTCGAGCGGGTATGAGGGGAGTTTGGAGAAGCAGTTGACGCTGGTAGAATTGTGCAAAAGCATACTCCGAGCCTGGGCGAATAGCACAAGTTCCATCGCGTCGTTTGTGTATACAGAGGTCTGCTCCGACCGCCCAGTGGCTACACAAGCGGTCGTGCCGGTTCGCCTGTGTCAGCAGCAAGTCAGCCAGGAGTAAGGGGAACACATCATGAGTAGTGGGCGAATTCTAGTTGTCGAAGACGATTTCGATATCGCGAACATGTTACGTATGTACTTTACGGCCCAGGGCTATCAGGTTGACGTTGCCTCGCGCGGCAACGATGCGCTGGAAAAGACCCGCCGCCATCTGCCCGACCTGATCGTGCTGGACATTATGCTGCCCGATATGGACGGCTACCAGGTCTGCAAAGTGCTGCGGACGACTACCCGCACGAGCCATATTCCGATCATCTTCCTGACACAGAAAGATGAGCGTAGCGACCGAATTGCCGGGCTGGAACTGGGCGCCGACGATTACATCACCAAGCCCTTCGACATCGAGGAGCTGAAGCTGCGCGTGCGCACCGCCATCCGCGCCCACCAGCGGCTGAACATGACCGATCCGAAGACGGGACTGCCCTCCGGCCGGCTGACGGAGGAGCAGCTGCGAGCACTCATGCGGCGCGACGACTGGCGCTTTATCCTAGTGGGCATTGACCATCTTGACCTTTTCATCGACGTGTACGGCTTCGTCGCGGGCGACGAGGTGCTGCGGTTTGTAGCTCTCTTGCTCAACGAGGCGCTCGACAGCTATGGCAGCCCCGACGACTTCGTCGGTCATGCCAGCAGCGACAGCTTTGCACTAATTACCTATGGCGGGCAGGCTGACGAGATGGTAAACCACCTGCGGCGGCGCTTTAACGGCGATATCCGCACGCATTACAACTTTATGGATAGCGAGCGCGGCGCCATCACCCTGCCTGACGGCAGCACCGGCCCGCTGATGAGCCTGAGCTTTGGCGTGGTCTCGCCCGAGAAGCAGCGCTTTGCCGACATCCGCGAGATAACGGAGACGGCTGCAGAGCTGCGACGCCTGCACCGCCTAGAGAACGAACGCACAGGCACGGAGGGTTAAGCCTTCCTCTGGACGGCTGTCGATGCAGAAAGAACAGATTGCGGCTCTCCAGACCGTACTGCTGGACCACCTCGCCGAGGGGGTCTGTCTGCTCACGCACGATGGCCGGGTGCTCTATATGAATCCCGCGGCGCAGGAAGCATTGCTCCTCGCCGGCCCCGTAGACCACGTTGACGAGTTTACCGCCAGCTTTGTGTCGGCCAACGACTGGCAGGAGCTTTTGCACGCGGCGCCTACGACCGTGAGCGCGACCACGCCGGGCGGGAAGCTGCGCCTCCAGTCGCACCTGCAGACGGTGGACGATACGCCTCTGGTCCAGGTCATCATCAGGCTGGAGCGCGCCACTCCTGTTGACGAGCTTGCCGCCGGGGAACAGCTTACCGCTCTGGCCCGCATCAGCCGCGAGCTGAATGCAACACTTCTGCTTGAAGACGTGCTGGCGGCGGTCCTCGACGAAGCGCTGCTGAATACGGGCGCCGACAGCGGCGAGATTTCCCTTTACGACGAGGAAGGGAAGCTGATCAATAGCTGGCAGCGCGGGGAAGTTGTCGCCGTGCCGCAGATGGACCGGCAGGCCATCCAGCGCCGCCGGGCAATCCCTGTGGCCGAGCTAGGCGACAACGGCGACTGGCTGCGCTACCGTTCGGTGCTGGTGACGCCCGTTCTCTATGGCGATGCTGTTGCCGGCCTGATCCGCCTGTTCAGCGCCGAGCCTGCCTTCTTTGACAGAACCACGGAGACCTTTGTCTCTGCCCTGGCGAACCATGCGGCGACGGCCATTGGCAACGCACGTCGCTTTCAGGAGATCCAGGAACGCAACGTGCTGCTGCAGCAGCGTACGCAGCAGCTTGAACGTTTTGTGGAGTCGGGCCGGGTTTTCAGCGGCGACCGTCCGCTGGCCGATGTCTATGAAGATCTCGTCTACGCTATCCAGGAGGGAGTTGGCTACAACGCCGTCCTGCTCAGCCTGGCGGAGCACGAGGGCGGACAATATTACCTGCGCCCGGAGACAGGCGCCGGCCTGACGCTCGACCGGCTGCAGAGGCTGCAGCGCGAGCGCTATCCCTGGAAAGTCGTAGAAGCGCTGGCCCAACCCGACCGCGCTCTGGGAGGTGCTTTTCTCGTTCCGGCCGGCGAGGCAACCGGCACCCCGGCCCGTACTGCGTTCCAGCTTGTTGACGAGCGGCTTCCCGGCCCCGACGAGATAGTAGAGGACGAGCATCTCTGGCAGGTCGGGGATCTCTTCTTTATCCCCATGCGCGACCAGCAGGGCAAGCCGCTGGGCGTGATCAGTCTGGCGGCACCGCGCGATGGGCGCCGGCCCGACCTGAACACGGCCCGCGTGCTGGAGATCTTCGCCAACCAGACGGCCAACGCTATCGAAAACGTCCAGCTCTTCCACGCCATGCGGGATTACGCCATCGAGCTGCAACAGCTTCACAACGTGGCGCAGCAGGTTATGCGCGAGCCTGATTTCGGCGAGAAGCTGCAATACATTGTCGATGGTCTGCAGATTTCCGGCTGGGATCGTGTGGCCCTGACGCTGCGCAACGAGGATTACGAAGCGACGAAGCTGGTCACTTCGGGTCTGAGCGCGGAAGAAGAGGCTCATCTCTGGGCGCACATGATGCCGGCTGCGGCGTGGCGGCGCCTGCTCGAGGACCCGGGTTTTCAGCGTTTCCGCCGTGGCTCATCCTTCTTCATCCCGGCCGACGCCCGTGACGCGCTGGATACGGGCGTCTACGGCCTGACCGATACATCGCGCACGCAGCTCTATGCGGGCGCCTGGCATCCCGAAGACGTCCTGATCCGGCCGCTTTACGACGGCGAGGGCAAGATTGTCGGGCTGTTCACCCTCGATCAGCCCGCCGACGGGCGCCGGCCCGAAGAACGGGCGTTGCAGACGATCGATCTCTACGCCCAGCTGGCGATATCCGTCCTGGAAAACATCCGGCTATTTAACGATATCGACCGGCACAGACGCGAGCTGCAGACGCTCTTTGACGCCAGCAATGCCCTCTCCGGCACGCTGGACTCTCAGCAGATACTGCGGGCGATAGGCGAACATCTGCAGCGGGCGGCGGGCGCCGCCGAGTACGCGATCTATGCTGTGGACGAGAGCGGCGCTACCCGCCGGCTGCTCGCCGAGCCGGCAGAAGGGATGGGCGTGGCTGACGAGCGCCGGGCGCACCTTCTGCGGAAGGTGATTGCCACGCAGGAACCGGCGCTGCTGCGAGCAGGAGCGGAAGGCGAGACGGAAGAGACGGTCGCCGTGCTTCCGCTGCATATCCGCGACCGGCTCTACGGGCTGGTGGAGCTGGTGCGCCGGGAACAGACCGGCCCAGCCGCGCGCGGTGTGCTTGCCGAGGAGACGCTGCCCCTGCTGGGCGCCATTCTCAACCAGGGCGGCGTGGCGCTGGAAATCGCCCATCTCTTCGAAGAGCTGGACGAGCGGGTGGCAGCGCGAACCGCTGCCCTCGCCGCGGAGAGCGAACGCGTCAAGATTCTGCTGCGTATTGCGACCGAGCTGAGCAGCAGCCTGGACCGCGACGTGGTGCTTAACCTGGCGCTGCAGCTGGTGAATGAGATCGTCCACGCGGAGGAAGGCGCGATCCTGCTGGTCGATGCCGAGCGCGACGAACTGGTCATCCAGGCCGCCCTGGGCGCCGAGGAGCCGGTGCCAGTCGGAGGCGTGCCCAGTGGCCTGCGCCCCACCGATGGGCTCGCGGGCTGGATCATCCAGAACCGGGCGGCCGTCGTCGTCGACGACGTGACGGCGGACGAGCGTTGGGTCAGCACCGGGGCGGACGCAAATCGACATTCGGCCCTGGGCGTGCCGCTCATTGCCGGGGATGAAGTACTCGGCGCCATGCTATTGACGGATTCGCGCGTGGGTCGTTTCACGCCAGAGCAGCTCTCGCTGGTCGAGGCGGCCGGTATCCAGGCAGCGGGCGCCATCCAGAATGCCAACCTTTACGATCTCATTCGTCAGCAGGCGGAACGGCTGGGCATGATGATGCGCGAGGCGCAGATCGAGGTCGCCAAGCAGCAGTCGATGCTCGAAAGCATTGCCGACGGCGTGCTCGTCGCCGAAGCGAGCGGCGCTATCGTCATGGCTAACCTGCCCACGGCGCGCATCCTCGGCATTCCCCGCGCCGAGCTGATGGGCAAGAGCGTTGACGACCTGTATGGCGCTTATGGCGAGGCAGGCGATGCCTGGGTCCGTACGCTGAAGTCATGGGCGGACGAGCCGCAGGCGTTAGGGCCGCAGAGTTTCTTCCGGGACCGCATGGAGACGAACGGGCAGGTCATCAGCATTCACGCCAGCCCCGTCTTTGCGAACAATCGATACTTCGGCGCAATCGCCATTTTCCGGGACATCACGAAAGAAGCGGAAATCGACCGGATGAAGAGCGAGTTCGTCTCCACGGTAAGCCACGAGCTGCGCACGCCGATGACGAGCATCAAGGGTTATGCCGACCTCATCCTCATGGGGGTCGCCGGCCCGCTTAATGCGTCACAGCGGCCCCTGCTGGACGTGATCAAGAAAAACGCCGACCGGCTGCAGTTGCTGGTTAACGATCTGCTGGATATCAGCCGGATCGAGACGGGGAAGACGAAGCTGTCACGGCAGCCGCTGGCGATGGCGCCGTTGATCGAGTCTGTGGTCAACGAGCACCTGCGCGGGCGGCTGCAGCATGAAGGTAAGGATATTGCCGTGTTTACGGATATCGAGCCGTCGCTGCCGCTCGCCGATGCCGATGCAGAGAAGGTGACCCGCGTGCTGACAAACCTGATCGACAATGCGGTCAACTACACGCCGGCAGGGGGACAGATCCACGTCAGGGCCTGGGGCAACGACCGCTTCGTATATGTCAGCGTGCGTGATACGGGAATTGGCATTGCGCGAGAAGACCAGGAGCGTATTTTCGAGCGTTTCTACCGTGTCGAACACGATGCCGTCCACGCCGTGCCGGGCACCGGCCTGGGACTGTCTATCGTCAAGAGTCTGGTGGATATGCACGGCGGAGAGATGGCCCTGGACAGCCAGCCGGGCAAAGGCAGCACGTTTACCTTTAGCCTGCCGGCCGTACCGGGCAAAGTGTGAGTGGCGCAAAGAGATCATCTATCTGTCTAGAGGAACGGAATGACGAAGATATTAATTGCCGAAGACGATCAGGACATTCGCGAGCTGATAGTCTTGACTCTGCAGTTCAATGGCTTTGAAGTGCGGAGCGCCAACGATGGCGCCAGGGCGTGGGAAATGGTGCAGCAGGAGCCCTTTGACCTGATCATTCTGGACGTACGTATGCCCCGGATGACCGGCTATGAAGTTTGCCGCCGCCTGCGCGACAGCGATACACTGCGCGATACACCTGTTGTCTTCCTCTCGGCCAAGGGACAGGAACAGGAGATACAGGAAGGGTTTGACGCCGGCGGCAACCATTACATCCTCAAGCCATTCGCCCCTGAGGCCCTGGCCCGGACGATTCATGAGGTGTTGGCCGAAGCTGCTTCGAACTGAAGCGACGCGCCCGCGGGAGCGTTCCCGTCAGTGAAACATGAGCATTACGACGGTTGGGGACAAATTCATACACTATGAGATGCTTGGCCGTGGGGAGCCGCTGATTTTTGTGCACGGCTGGCTTGGCTCCTGGCGCTACTGGTGGCCGTCGATGCAGGCCCTCTCCACGCACTACCGTACATTAGCCCTGGATTTGTGGGGGTTTGGCGATTCAAGTAAATCGAGCGATAGTTATAGCCTTGACAAATACGTGGAGATGATCGAGCAGTTCATCGACCAGCTGGGCATTGTCCGGCCGGTCCTGCTCGTCGGGCACAATCTGGGGGCCGCTGTGGCGTTACGTTACGCCGGAGCCAGACCGCACGCGGTGAGTCGTCTTGTCGCCGTTGCGCTGCCTGTGCCGGCCTATCTACCTAACAACCGGCTTCTCGAAGGCGATGTCGCCGGCGTGCTGGCCCGTGTGCTCAAGGTCTCCCATCCGGAGGTAGAAACGGAGCTGCACAAGACCGATCTGGCGGCCTTTAACCAGGCCGCTGTAGAGGTCTTCGGCACCGACTTCGGTCCCGAGCTGGTCGAACCGGCGGTGCCTACGCTGCTCGTCTACGGCAATGCCGACACCATGGTCCAGTATCCGAATAGCGAGCTTGCCGCGCCAGCTCCCAACCGCGCCGTCGTCAGGCTCGACGCGAGCCACTTCCCGATGCTGGAAGACACGGCGCGCTTTAACCGCCTTATCCTCGAGTTTATGCGTGCGGAGAACGATCCCGCCGGCGTTACGCCTAAAGAATTCTGGCAGCGGCGCGTGCACTGAGCGCCGCCGGCGCCACTCCCCCGGCGCCTGCTATTCACCAAACTGATTCCCAGGAGAAGAATTGCTATGAAGCGTCGATCGCGAACGCTTTCACCCCTGTTCTTGTTGCCTGCCCTGCTCTTGCTGGCGCTCGCCGTGGCCTGCGGCGGCGAGGAAACCCCCGAACCGACGCCTGTCGTGCCGCTGGGTAGCGGCGGCGCGGCTCAGCCCACAACTGATCCCGGCATAGCTCCGCCACTGGTGGACGTGGAAGACACACCCCCGCCCGCGGAGACAGTCGAGGTGTCTCCTCAGGAAGACGCCATATTGACGGCGCCCTTTCCGCCCAACGTGAATCCACTGACCGGCGAGACAGTCACCGATCCGGCCGTGCTGCAGCGCCGGCCCATCGCCGTTAAGATTTCCAACGCTCCGGCTGTCGTGCGACCGCAGAGCGGCCTGAACGCGGCCGATCTCGTCTTCGAGCATTATGCGGAAGGCGGCGTTACCCGCTTTACGGCGGTCTTTTACGATGGCGACGCCTCGCCAATCGGCAGCATCCGCAGCGGACGGCTCATCGACCTCGAGATCCCGCGCATGTATGATGCGGCCTTTGCCTACAGCGGATCCAGCGCCGGGGTGCGCCAGCGCATCGTCAACAGCATCTTCTTCGACCGGGTTATCAGTCCCGATTTTGGGCATGGCGGCTTCTTCCGCGTCGAGGACCCCAGCAAAGCGTTCGAGCACACCCTGTTCACCGACACGGAAGGGCTGCGGGCGATCCTCGAGGAACGCGGACTGAACACGCCGCCGGCCTTCAATGGCAGCATGACCTTCCGCGAGCAGCCGCCGGAGGGTGGTACGCCGGCAAGCAGTGTGGAGATTCACTACATCGCCACCGACGTGACCTGGCAGTATGATGACGCCTCCGGCCGGTGGCTGCGCTGGACCGACGGTGAGGTACACAGCGACGCCAACACTGGCGAACAGCTCAGTTTCGCCAACGTGTTCGTGCTCGCTGCTAACCATGTCGAGACTGACATTCTCGAGGATATGGTTGCAGGCGGGCACTACTCCATCGAGATCCAGCTCTGGGGCGAAGGGCCGGCGAGCATCTTCCGCGACGGCCAGCGATTTGACGGTCAATGGAGGCGCAATGGCGATACGGAGATGGTTTCCTTCTACGACAGCAGCGGCAACGCGCTGCCCCTCGACGTCGGCAACAGCTTTGTCCAGCTCGTGCCGCTGGGTTTCGACGGCCTGATCGTCAATCCGTAGGCTTTACATTACAATGTTGGTGTCGTTGATGGCTGAGCCGTGGGGCGCTCCGGGACGGCGCGGTTTGTACTATCCCGCCCACGTGCCAGGAGACTGAGATGACCGTCTACTATTTGATTCGCCATGGTTGCAGAGTCCCCGAGGTGTCCGGCGACGTGGGTCTCTCGCCGCTGGGCCGCCGCCAGGCCGAAGCGACGGCCGCACATTTAGCCAAGCTGCGCCCGGCGGCGCTCTACGCCAGCCCGTTGCGCCGGGCCCAGGAAACGGCGGAGGCGTTCGCCGCCGTCTTTGGCCTGCCGATCATCACAGCGCCTGAGCTGCGCGAGCGGGCCAACTGGGGCGATGATCCCGAGCAGTCCTGGGGCGATTACATTGCTATGATTGAACGCTCCAACGTTCAGCGAAGCTGGCAGCCGCCTGTTGGTGATTCCTCCCGGGCGGCAGGCGACCGCATGGCTCGCTTTCTGCGCGAGATGGCGCCCCGCTATACCAGCCGGAACGTCGTCGTCATCAGCCACGGCGCGATCATCAGTGACTTCCTGCTCAACGTCACCGGGCGCCGGATGCTAAAGACGATTAACCCTGCCTATGCTGCCGATCCCTACGGGGATGAGATCATGCGCGAGTGCAGCATCACCGTCGTGCACTACGACGGCATCAACTTCCTCCCGGAGCGGATCACGGCTGTGGATCATCTGGCAGCCGTGGCCGAGTAACGCCGGCCCAACTGGTCTCCGCCGGCCACGCCAGTCCCCTCGGCTTGCTGCAGCACGCCCGCCGCGAAGAGTGACACCCAGCGGTCGGTCTCCTCGCGGTCTGGCGCCACCTCCCGGATGGTCCGGCCGCGGAAAGGGCTGGCGCCGTGCCAGCGTCCCTGTCTGTCGCGCCAGCCTGCCAGCCAGGCGAGCGAGCGCTGTGCGCCCGGCCGGTCCAGCGCTCCTAGCAGCGCCGCCACGCGTAGCGCAAAGAGAACGTCCACCTGGTAGAAGAGGGGGAAGTTCAGCCGGCGCCACAACGCACTGACGCCACGGTTGGGATAGTCCGCCTCTACCAGGCTGTAAGCTTCGAGCAAGAAATGGAGGCCGGCTTCCAGCGCCTCGGCGACGCGGCCTGTGCGCTGGTCGGCAGGCAGCGCCGCCAGTCCCCACAGCCCGCGCGCCGCGCCCCAGCCGCAGGGTAAGTCCCAGTTCCAGGCGCAGCGCCACTCTGTGTCGAGCGCCGAACGGCAGAGGTAGCTCACGACCTGTTGGGCGCGTGGGTCTTGGCACAGCCCGCTGTAGGCTATGTAATGCAGCATATTGCCCCACATACATTCCCGCCCCGGCTCGCCTTTTTCCAGCGCTGCCGCGACCGCCTGCTCGGTCGTCGCCAGCATGAAGCCGGCGCCACGACGCAGCCGCTCATCAGCCGGGTCAGCCTGCAGCTCTACCAGCAAGAGCATGCTCCAATGGGTGCTGGTGTACTTTGGCGTGTAGAAGCTTTTTTCGTGTTGCCAGTTCCCGGTCTCTGTCTGCCGCCCAAGAATCACCGGAATCGGACCGGTTTCCGCCATAGCCTTCCACTCGGCCTGCACCCGGGGATCAGATTCATCCTGACCGAGCAGGCGCCGTCTTGTCAGGTAACGAATGGAGGGTATATCTGACTCCAGTAGCCATGCGATGAGCTGTTCGTCGACCATTACGAGCCTCCTGGTCTCCCCCGTCTGGCGATTGTGGATTGTGACTGTGACGCGATGCCTTACGGCTCGATTTCGGGCTCGGCCTCAGCGACTGTCTCCGGCCGGTGGCTGAGGACGGGCCGCTGCGCTTCCATGGCCTGGCGCTCCATGTTGCCAATAGTGCGGGCTACGTTTTCCAGCGCGACGCGCTGTTTGCGATACAGGTCGCTCTCGCTCATTGCCAGCCGCCGGGCTACGTCCCGCACGCGCTGGCCCTGGATGAATTTCAGCTCGAGGATGTTGTAGAGAATCCACTCGGCTGTGGTCATGCTTCGCTCGCCGGCCGGCTTCTGCTGCTCGACGGCCCGCTCCAGGATAGCGCGCATCGCCTTGGTCGAATTGCCCTTGTATTCCTTGATGGCATCCTGTACCACCTGCAGCCGCATTAGCGGGCTATCGGTCAGCTTGGGCCCGCCCCAGTAATGGCTCAGAGCGTCTTTGACCATATCGGAGAAACCGGGGTGGTTGATCAGCGTATCTTCGTCCCCCATCGGCGCGGTCAGGAGGGTGGAGCCACCATAAGCCAGGGCGCTCCGGCGCTGCTGCAGGGCGGTGATCTTCGGCAGCA
>Ga0123333_10004959_pt1 | contig 12229 bp, 7 predicted proteins | sample BioC12SIPDNA_3_FD_89957 | JGI IMG/M metagenome (GOLD analysis project Ga0123333, IMG submission 89957) | Anaerobic biogas reactor microbial communites from Washington, USA - Biogas_R2_B C12 SIP DNA | ecosystem: Engineered > Bioreactor > Anaerobic > Unclassified | place: Washington, USA...
CAGAAAGTGTATCACACCAGGAACGAGCTCGAGAAGCAGCTAAGCCGCACGCCAACTATGGAGGAACTTGCTAGCGCCTTGGGCGAAGAGAATGCCGGCGAGCTGACCCAGCTGCTACAGATCGCGCGGGACACCGTGTCGCTCAATGCGCCCGTGGGTGAAACGGGCGAAGGCGAACTGCTGAACCTGATCGCAGACGACGAAGCATCCACGCCGGCCGAGATGGTTCACTCGCGCCTGATGCGCGAGGATCTGGAGGCTGTCATCGATGACGCCTTGGGCGAGCGCGAGATCCAGGTGCTCTGCAGGCGTTTCGGGCTGCGGGGCTACCAGCGCCACACCCTTCAGGAGCTCGCCGATGCAATGGGCGTGAGCCGCGAGCGCGTGCGACAGATCGAACGCAAGGCCTTGCGAAAGCTACGGCATCCCTATCACCGTCGTAGATTACTGGAGTATCTGCGATAGCCGCACGTTCAATAATTCCGCCTACCACATCATTGACTATAAGGGTGCCACCAGCTACGCCGTGGGGTTGGCGCTGGTGCGCATCGTCGGAGCGATCCTCAGGTATGAACACAGTGTGCTGACCGTGTCTACACCCCTGGAAGGTGAATACGGCTTGCACAGCGTTAGCCTCAGTGTGCCCTGTATCGTCTCACAGCTCGGAGTCGAGCGCATCATAGGCGTAGCCCTCAGCCCGGATGAGGAGATGGCGTTGCGGGCCTCTGCCCGCATTCTACAGGACGCCCTGGCACAGCTAGAGAAAGCAGAACGAGCGCAATAGACACTTCGGGGCGCTACACAGATAGGCAGTTTGGCGTACACTGGGGTTAGCTGCTGAGGCGTACAAGCGACATCATCTAGACGAACAAGGAGAGCCTAATGCGCATACGTCCCGGAAGAACCCGCTCGTTGATCGCTGGCATCGGCGCGCTCATCATCATGTTGGCGGGTCTGTTTATGATGCCCGGAGCGGGCACCCTCAGCCCCATGCCAGGCATGGGCAGGGCCTTTGGCGTGTTCAGGATCCTGTGGATCCTGGTTGGCTTGGTTGGCGCAGGGGCCGCTTTCTACAATGCCTTCAGCGCCAAAGGCGTTGCATTGTACGAGATCGACACCGACGACGACGTCGATGGTCAGAGCCAAGTGGGAACCTACTGCCCAAAGTGCGGCACACGAGTCGGAAGGGACGACAGCTACTGCCGCAAATGTGGTGCAGTTCTGCGCTAATCCATGCCACAATCCACCGAAATCCAGCGGCGGCGACGTCACAGCGACGTGTGCCGGCCGACACAGATTGTCCCCTGCAACCTCGGGCAGGTTCGCTGGGCAGGTAGGTACAGTACACAGGGAGGGGGCGGCTACTGGGTCTCCATAGGGCAGCTCAGGCGGAGGACCAAAGGCAAGTAGGCCCGTTCTCGGAAAGTCATCCACCTAACGATCGGCAGATAGCGAACATATCGTCGCGGCGGGATCTGCTGGAAGGCCGCCAAAACGTCCAGGCGCCCGTAGCCAAAGACGTTATCCGGACCCGGCTCTCCCAGGTCACGGGCCGTCGTCAGGAGTGCCGTCATCTGCTCTTCGGCCGACAGATCGGGATTGGCGCTCAACAACAGCGCCAGCGCTCCGCCGACATGAGGCGCAGCGAGCGATGTGCCAGTGGTGTTGAAGTATAGCCCATAGCGATCCGTCGTCGTGATGCCGACACCCGGGGCCACGATCTCCGGGTAGATCGTGGGCGCTTCGCCGCAGGCCGAAGGTCCCCGGCTGCTATTCAGATAGATCGCGTCGTCATTGTCTGTGGCGCCAACAGCGAAGGCGCTAGGGTTATTGCCCGGGCTGAGACTGGTGGCGGGGTTGGGGCCCGAGTTCCCGCCCGCGAAGACCGGCACGATGCCAGCAGCGCGCAAAGCCTGCATATCACGCTCGAACTCCAGGTTACACTCCGTGCCAAGCATCGACCAGGCATTCACAACCACATGCGGGGCATCGTCGGTCAATGCGTTGTCATCCGGATCGAGCAACCACTCGAAGCCGGCGTGGATTGCGCTCACCGTTGGGGAGGTCCGGTCCGGGAATATCTTCACGGCGATCCACTGCGCATCGGGCGCCATGCCGAGTGTCGTGCCGCTAGCGTCTCCCGCGACCATCACGCCCGTTACCCAGGTGCCGTGGCCCGACGAGTCACGCGCCAAGTCCGTGGGATCCGTTGGGTGCTCGCCATAGGGATCGAACCAGCTGTTGGTGCCACCGCGCCAGCGGTTCAGCAGGTCGGGGTGGGTCTCATCGACCCCGGTATCCATCGTGGCGACAACGATCCCTTGTCCGCGATATCCCAGTTCCCACACTGCGGGAACGTTGATCACCACGGCGTTGGGCGGGGCTATGGCGGTGTTTGCGACAGAGGAGGGCTCGCCGATAGGGACGATATCGGCCTCATCCAGTGTGATCCGCTCGATGTCGGGGCGTTGGGCCAAGGCCAGGATGAGGTCAGGGGTTCCCTTTAGGGCCACGCCGTTGACGATCCAGAAGGCGCGCACGTCACTTGCCCTACCCATAGCCACCGCCGCCTGCAGATATGACAGCAGCCCGCGTTGCGATGTCGCAGCCCTCCGCCGTAGTGCGGTGTTCACGGCACGTAGCCGCTCCCGTCGCCCGGGAGCCTCTGCTGTAAGAGCGCTCAGCTCAGACGGCCTGATCTGGGCAGTCAGTGTAACGAACACCGAGAGCTGCTCATCGCTGCCAGCACCCTCCAACGCCTGCCGGAGGTCGGGCGGCAGCCCAATTGGCACGAAGCTGGAGGCCGGTGCACGCACTGCTGTGGGTCGTGGTGGCGACGACTCGGGATGTGCAGCGACGCTACGGGCAGAGACAGTAAGAGTGACTACGAAGGCGACAAACACGGTCCATCGCATCACTAACGGTCGCTTTCTTCTGTCATAGGAGGTCGCGCCCGCGAAGGAGCATTCACGCTGAAGGCTTCCCTGGCGTTGGACACTGCTCCATATTATCTCGTGACGACCATGAAGCAAGTGCGACGGACGGAGATACTGGAGACGCCTGCTGCAACACTCGCCAGAGCCTCGCGAGACCAAAGCACGCACAGAACCCAGGCGCACACCGACGACGGTTATCCATCGGCGCGTGCCGGGCGCATGACCATCACTGGCGCCGCGCCGGATCAGGCCCGGAACGTGTAACCTACCCCACGAACGTTAAGGATGTACTTGGGCTGCGACGGAGCTGGTTCGATTTTCTGTCGCAAGCGATAGACGTGCCATCGAATGGTCTGGCGTGCCTCGTCGGTATCGGTCGCCTGCCGGTGCTGGACGACTTCGGCAAGTTCCGTGGGTGGAATGACACGACCGGCGTTCTCCAGGAAGAACGTCAGCAGTCTGAACTCCTGAGGTGTAAGGTCGAGCCGCTCGCCATCTACGTGGATCGTGTGTCGGTCGGGATCAACGGAGAACGGGCCACGCTTGAGAACTCGACTCCCTTCTAGAGGTTCGGAGCGCAGAACTGCCCGGCGCGCTAGTGCATCCTCCGCGGCCTGGCGAAGCTCCGCCGGCGCAACAGGTTTGAGGAGATAGCCATCGACCCCCTCACGGATCGCCTCTAGAGCAGACGCCATCGATCCATGCCCGGTGAGGATGATCACCGCAGTATTGGGCCAGCGCCACCGGATTGCCTCCAGGATCCGCAGACCGTCGACGCGCCCCCCTAGCATCAGGTCCAACACAACGAGATCGAAGCGCGTCTCTCGCAGTGAGCCCAACGCCTCCACACCGTCCGAGACCGTCTGCACATCGTGTCCCATCGCACCAAGCGTCTCCGCGATGAAGGTGCAGACACCCGGTTCATCATCAACCGCCAGAGTATGAATCGCGTCTGGCATCGAGCATTGTCCCTTCTTCCACATGTTTCCGGCTACCAACAACCTGGTGCCGGAACTACCGTACCAGCATCACCGGGATGTCGATCTCCTCCAGGAGCTCCAGGACTGCATTCTCCTGAAGCACCGGGGATTTTGCGGGCAGAATCAGCGTGCCACCGCCGGATGCTTGGACAGCCTGACCAAGCTTGGTGACGTCAGAGTCGGTCAACACGCTATACTGATGGAAAACACCAAAGTTACGCAGCAGTGCCCCTGCCCGCTCACGCAACAACACCATCCGACCCTCATCAGAAGCCAGAAGCAAGACCCGCAGGGGTTCCGTGCGCTCGTCAACCAGTGTCGCTCCCAGCATTAGCCCCTTGTCGCCTATACTGGAGCCGTCATAGACGACCAGAATCGGTGGCGCGAGGCGTTTCCCCTCCTGCAGCACCAGTGTGACACTGGGCGCATCGTCACAGCAGGCTGCTCGCGCCGCCGACCCCACCTGGCGTTCGCGGATCTTTGACCAACCAACCCTACCAATGATCAGCACATCGGCCTCGCGGGCGGCAGCCTGAATCTCCGAGTCAACCATGCCTCGCGCCACCCGAAATGTGCCTGCAACGGACCTTCGCTGGGCCAGCACCTGGAAGACACGCCGCATCTGGCGAATACGGGACCGGAAATGGCGTTCCACATCCTCGACCGCCACGCGTCGCCGGTGCGCCGAATACCCTCCCAGTGCTTGGGAAAAGGGCAACTCGGCCACGCGCAGGACGTTGATATCTTCCACAAAGAGGCCCATAAGCTCCGCCTGGAAACGAGCCGCCATCTCCACTGCAGCTCTTAGCGCAGCCTGGCTGTTAGGTGAGGCATCCACGGCGACCACGATTCGGCGTACGGCAACCGCATCATATCGCTCACTCACTCTACTTCTCCTCAACGCTCTCAATATACTCGCGACGCTTCGCGGCAAGCGCCCGCAGACGTGCCTGGACCTGATGGTTGAGCGTACCCTCCGGATAGCCACCTTCGCTGTCTCGCTCACCGGCAGCCACACCGGTAAGGATCTCGATGCCCTGATCCACAGTCTTCACCGCATAGATATGGAATGCGCCTCTTTCGACAGCACTCACCACATCCTGGCGCACCATGAGGTGCTTGACGTTGGCATACGGGATCAGCACACCCTGATCGCCCGTCAATCCCCGCGCCTTGCAGATATCGAAGAAACCCTCGACCTTCTCGTTCACACCACCGATGGCCTGGACCTCGCCCTTCTGGTTGACCGAACCGGTAACCGCCAACGACTGCTTTATGGGGACACCAGAAATCGAGGATAGGAGTGCATACAACTCCGCGGAAGACGCGCTATCGCCGTCGACGTGACCATAGGATTGTTCAAAGACCAGGCTAGCTGACAAGGAGAGCGGCTCCTCCTGGGCATAGCGCCCGCTGAGGTAGCCGGTTAGGATCAACACACCCTTGGAGTGCAACGGCCCACCCAGTTCCACCTCACGTTCAATGTCGACGACCTGACCCTTGCCCACCGTCGTTCGTGCCGTGATGCGTGAGGGGCGTCCAAACGCAAAGTTCCCGAGCATGAGAACGGATAGCCCGTTGACTTGGCCCACAACCTCGCCCTCTGTGTCAACGAAGAGCGTGTCACGCAGGATCGCTTCCTGGACCCGCTCACGGGTCAGGTCAAGGCGACGGGTCTGCGAGTTGACGGCGCGTTGTACGTCGTCAGCCGTCACCACGCCGTTACCTGCCTCCCGTGACCAGTACTCCGCCTCCACCATCAAGTCGGCCATCTCGCGCAACCGTGTCGAGAGCTTGTCGGCATCGCCCGCCAGCCGCGCGCTGCGCTCGATCAGGCGCGCTACAGCACTCCGGTCGAAGGGGCGCAGTCCCTCGCGGCGCGCCAGGGTACCAATGAGCCGGGCATAGAGCGCCTGACTGCTGGCATCACGGTCCATCTGCTCATCGAAGTCAGCGACAACCTTGAACAGCTCGGCGAATTCCGGTTCGAGTTGCCACAACAGATAGTAGATCATCCGCTCGCCGGTCAGGGCAACCTTGACCTTCAGCGGGATCGGTTCGGGCTCAAGGGATACGGTGCTAATCAAACTGAGCTGCTGCCCCAACGATTCGATGTTAATGCGCTTGCCCGTCAGGGCGCGCTTGAGCCCCTCCCACGCATAGGGCTGCTGTAGCACCTTCCGGGCATCCAGGATCAGATAGCCTCCGTTGGCGCGGTGCAGTGCCCCGGGCTTGATCAACATGAAATCGGTCATCAAGGCGCCCAACTGTGCGCGATGCTCCACGCGCCCGATTAAGTTCTGGTGGGTGGGATTGTCTTCGTAGATGACCGGCGCCCCCACCGTGTTGCTGTTGTCAATAAGGACGTTCACGCCATAGCGCTGGAGCGTCTGATCAAGCGAGCGCTGCTGCATCGCCTCCATGAACTGCGGTTGGTCCTGGGGCTGCTGTGACAGGAACTGCTCGGCGTTATCGACGATGTCGGCCTGCACGGCGTCCAGATGATTCACGATCTTGTCATGGTCCCGGTACTTGCTGCGCAGCTCGTCGATCAAGGCTCCCACAGCTAGATCGGCCATCTCCCGGTTGAGCCCATTGAGCCGTTCTCGGAGCTCGCGCTGCCATCCGGGCACCTGCCTCAGGATGCGTTGGAGATCCTGTTGGAGTTCTTCGATCTTCTGTTGCGTTTCCGCCTGCTCCTCTTCCGAGAGATTCTGAATCTCCTCGCGGGAGAGCACCTCGCCATCGCGCATGGGCGCCACAGCGATTCCCCCTGGCGTGCGAATCAGGGCCATGCCTTCACCGCGAGCTTTCCGCTGCAATTCATCGAATGCCTTAGCCTGACGCTCGCCAAAATCCTCGGAAATCGACTGCCGGCGCGACTGGTACTCGTCGCTTTCAAACGCCGCCGAGAGCGCCGTTCGCAGCTCCTGTACCAGGGCATTCATGTCATCCCGGAATTCCACCGCCTTGCCGGGCGGAAGGGCCACGGCAATCGGTTTATGCTCCTGCTTAAAGTTGTGGATGTAGCACCAGTCAGAAGGTACCGCAACCGTCTCCGCTTCGGATTGAAAGGAGCGCCGAACTAACCCGCGTTTGTCGAGCCCGGTCGGGCCCAAAGCAAAGATGTTGAAGCCATCATCCTGAATGCCCGTGCCAAAACGAATAGCATCGACCGCTCGCGCCTGACCAACCACTTCAGTAAGGTCATCCAGGTCGCCTGTGGTGTCGAAATGAAGCTCAGAAAGATCAGCGGGCCGGTATAGTTGCTCGGGTTTCAGTTCCAAGTCTGACTTGGCCATCAGCATACTCTCCTTAGTACTGGATGAAACATAACACGGATCACAGCCTCATCACTGCGAGCGCTTCGACTTACTCTAGTGTACCTATCGCCAGTCTAGCATCCCACCTGGCGGCCGGGCCGCTGGAGTGTGTTGGCATCCAGGTGGAGCTGGGTTGCATATAAGTTGGTTCCGCGTTGGACGGGCTTGGGAAAGATGTCGCTCAAGCGAGGTTGGAGATTAGCAACGACCGGTATTAAGGTATACTTATCGACAAGGAAATGGTGGCGATGAACGAGAGGGAACGAGCACTGACGTCTACCGAGCAGCTTCTGGCCAAGCTGGCTGAGGCCGAGGCGTCACTGAACGCAGACAACAACACAGCCGCTCCTGGAAGCATACCGGACGGATTGGTCGAGCTGCTACACGCGACTCGAGATAGGCTATCCGCGCTACAGCAAGACCTTATCGCAGCACGCACAGCGCTCAGCGGCACACGCAACGCCCCTATCGAAGGGTCGCCGGCGGCGGAACTGGTGGAGCAGGAAGGGGACCGCGAGGCGGATCCCGAATGCCCCCCTGGTGACGCCAGCGAGGCGCACGACTACGCCCGCTACGCGGGTACAACCCTCACAGCGCTTATCGAGACACTGCCCGTGGGTATCATCATCGCCGATGCATCGGGAAGGCTTATCAAGACCAACAGCATCGGCACGGAAATGCTCTCCGGGCCCGTCAGAGGCACAATTGATAAGCCCCAACGCGCATATCAACCCTTTCATATTGATGGTTCGCCCTTTCTGCCTGGTGATATGCCGCTGGCCCGCGCGCTAGCAACAGGCGAGCACGTCGAAGAAACCGAGATTCTCCTGCGCTTCGACGATGGGAACGAAGTCTACCTGAGCGCCGCCGCAGTTCCGCTGCTTGAGGGCGAAAACGTGATCGTTGGGGGCGTCACAGTCTTCCGGGACATAACCCAACGGAAGCTGCGGGAAGTTGAACGCCAACGTCTATTGGATGAGATCCAGGGGGAGCGCCTGCGCGCCGAGGCCCTGGCCCGCGCGCTCAGGCAGGAACGTGACATCCTGGACGCGATTATGGAAAACACCGCTACCCAGTTGGCCTACCTGGACCCCTCTTTCAACTTCGTGCGCGTGAATGCCGCTTACGCCCGCGGCTCGGGAATTCCGAGGGCCCAGCTCATTGGGAGCAACCACTTTGATCTGTTCCCAGACGAGGAAAATGAGGCCATCTTTCGACAGGTCCGAGACACCGGCGAACCGGTCGTGTTCAACGCCAAGCCCTTCGTCTATGCCGGTGATCCAGGGCGTGGCGTGACATACTGGGACTGGACCCTCGTCCCGGTACGGGATGAAGACGGCAAAACACGAGGGCTGGTCTTCTCGCTGCTCGACGTAACCGACCGGGTCCGTGCGGAGGCTGAAATCGTCAGTCTGGCGCGCTTTCCCAGCGAGAATCCTCATCCTGTCCTTCGAGTCACGGAGGATGGCACGGTTATCTATGCCAATGCGGGAAGCGCCGCGGTGTTGAGTTCGTGGCGAACTAAGGCCGGCGACAAGGTACCACTGCGTTGGCAGGCGCACATTCGCGAGGCGATCCGAAGCCAGCGCACGAGCACGGCAGAGATTCGTGCTGAGGGCACCATCTTCGCGGTAACCGTGGCGCCCTCGCAAGAAGGATACGCCAACCTGTATGGCCTTGACATCACCGAACTCAGACGTACACAGCGGGCGCTTCGCCAATATGCCAACCGCCTGCGAGCGCTGCACCAGACCGACCAGGCGATTCTGGCGGCCGAATCGACGGAGGCCATTGCAGAGGCGGCGCTAGCCCAGCTGCCGCAGATGATCTACTGCGTGCGTGCCAGCGTGGCGCTGTTCGATTTCGAGACCGACGAATACTGGTTGTTGGCCGTCTACACCGTCCAGGAGGAAACCAGGATTGGGAAAGGCTGGCGCGCTCCTCTTGCCTACGAATGGCCAGCCCATATTGACGAGCTCAGGCGTGGCGAGGCAGTGGTGATCAATGATGTACAGGAACTCGCAGAGGCCCGCATCTCACCCTTGATGAACGCGCTCCAATATGAGGGTATCCGCGCCCTGATCCGACAGCCTCTGCGCGCCCGCGGCGAGCTCATCGGAACACTTGACCTGGGTCTGCCGCGACCTGGACCCGTTGCTTCCCATCTCACAGATCTGGCGCGTGAGCTGGCGGACCAACTCGCTATCGCCATCCAACAAGCACGCCTCCATCGTCAGGTCCAGGACTATGCGGCTCAACTGGAGCGTCGCGTGGTCTGGCGAACAGCCGCGCTCCGTATCAGCGAGGCACGCTTTCGCGCGATCTTCGAGGACGCGCCAATGGGTATTGCTTTGCTTGACGCGGAGGGGCGTATCATCCAGACCAATCCGGCGCTGGAGCGTATCCTGGGTGAGGCTCCGGCTGTCCTTCACGCCAAGACCCTGCGCAGTTATATGTCGGAGGCGGATGCCGAGCACGACCGGCAGCGCTATCAGGCGTTGATGAAGAAGAGTCACGAGCCCTACCAGATCGAGACACGCCTGATACGCACCGCTGGTCAGGCTACCTGGTGCAATCTGACCATATCTTTGGTCAAGGATATCGAGGAGCAGCCGCGTCTGGCTATCTGCATTGTCGAGGACATCTCCGCACGTCGCGAGGCCCAGGTGGCGATGGTGCAGACGGAGAAGTTAGCGCTTACGGGACAGCTGGCGGCCTCTTTGGCCCACGAGATCAACAACCCGCTTCAGACCGTGATCGGCTGCCTGGGGCTGGCCGAAGAGGCTCGCGACGATGACGTGTCGCTCACCACCTATTTGCAGATGGCCTCCCAGGAGCTGCGCCGTGCGGCCGGCATTGTCGGTCGGCTCCGCGACCTGAACCGACCATCAGCGCCGGAGGAAAAGCAGCCTGGGGACTTACGCCAGCCGGTGCAGCACATCCTGACCGTCGTCGGTAAGCAATGTCGTGATCACGGGATCAGCGTAGAGTTTGAAGTAGTGGGTGATAACCTTCCGCACGTGCTCATGGTGCCGGACCGAATCCACCAGGTCTTCCTCAATGTGGTACTGAATGCCATCGATGCAATGCCCCACGGCGGCACCCTTCACGTCACTATGACGCGAACTGGGGGACCTGACGGGGCATCGGACGTCTTGGGCGGTGCTGAGGGGCACCCTCACGAACCCGCGGGCGAACCAGCAGGCGTCCGCGTGACCTTCCAGGATACAGGGGTCGGCATTCCACCTGAGATCCAGGCGCGTCTCTTCGATCCGTTCCAGACGACCAAACCCGAAGGCCTGGGGCTGGGCCTGTATATAAGTCAGAGCATTATCGAGGACCACCAGGGCACGATCGAGATCGAAAGCCAGCCTGGCGAAGGCACGACCTTCACGATCTGGCTGCCAGCACACGCCTAACGCACCCGCGTAGCGGAGCACCCGCGTAGCGGAGCGCCCGCTGCATTCGCCCGCCTGACGGTGCCAGTGACATCGCTCGCGGCACGCGTGGGGCCCCCGCATGGCTGATCGAAAGCGCTGCGGAGCTCCCTCAAACGCTACCCCAACCCTTCAAACCGATCCCGGAAACATCCCTAACCCTCTCCACCGCCCTCCCCCTGACTGATTTGTTAGACTGACAGCATAGGAGTGGCAGGAATCACGTTACCTGCCGCACATTATAAGGAGGTGTACCAATGTCAGGGAGAGTCTATCGAGTGTTCGGCTTGGTAGGCCTGGTGATCGCGTTGTTAGTGGCTTCCTGCACACCCCAGCCAACGCCAATGCCAACGGAGGAGCCAACGCCCGTCGAGGAGCCAACCGAGGAGCCTGTCGTTACTGAAGCGCCTCAGGAGACGCCCACGATGGAGCCAGAGCCGGAGCCGGAGGAACGCCCGTTGGAGGGCCAAACCGTCAGCGTGCTGGCGGTCTGGGGAGAGGGCAATGAGTTGGATAGCTTCCGCGCGATGGTGGCGCCCTGGGAGGAGATGACCGGCGCGACTATGGAATTCGAGGGCACACGCGACATCAATGCAGTGTTGACCACGCGTGTGGAGGGCGGCAATCCGCCTGACATCGCTGGCCTGCCTGGTCCCGGTCAGATGGCGATATACGCCGAGCAGGGCCATCTTGTGGATCTGGGCACGTTCATGGACGTGGATGCGCTCAGAGAGACCTATGCAGCTAACTGGCTCGACATGGCCTCGGTTGACGGCAACCTCTACGGCATCTTCCTCAAGGCCGCGGTCAAGAGCCTGGTCTGGTACCATCCCCCCGCCTTCGACGCAGCCGGCTACACGCTCCCCGAGAACTGGGAGGAATTGCTGGCTCTTTCAGACCAGATTGTTGCTGACGGCACGACGCCATGGTGCATCGGCCTGGAAGGCGGTGCAGCCAGCGGTTGGCCGGGCACGGACTGGATCGAGGACATCATGCTGCGCACAGCAGGTCCCGATGTCTACGATCAGTGGTGGCGACACGAGATTCCCTGGACTGACCCTGCCGTAAGAACGGCCTGGGAGACTTGGGGCGAGATCGTGGGCAATCCCGACTACCTATACGGCGGTTCCACGGGCGCGCTAGCCACCAACTTCGGCGAGTCGGTCTACCCTCTGCTGGAGGATCCGGTCGGGTGCTATCTGCACCGGCAGGCGACCTTCATCGAGGGCTTCATCACCGAGCAGTTCCCTGACGCCCAGGCAGAGCAGGACTTCACCTTCTTCGACTTCCCTCCCATCGACCCAGCGCAGGGCTCACCGTTGCTAGTCGCGGGCGACCTCTTGGGGATGTTCAACGACACGCCCGCTGCACGCTCGCTGATGGAGTGGCTGACCTCTGCTGAAGCGCAACAGATCTGGGCTGAGCGTGGCGGCTTCATCGCCACCAACCGCAACGTCTCCACGGATGTCTACCCCAATCCGCTCATCGCGCAGGCAGCGCAGAGCTTGGTGGAGTCGGACGTAGTTCGGTTCGACGCATCGGACCTGATGCCG
>Ga0123333_10004964_pt1 | contig 12224 bp, 8 predicted proteins | sample BioC12SIPDNA_3_FD_89957 | JGI IMG/M metagenome (GOLD analysis project Ga0123333, IMG submission 89957) | Anaerobic biogas reactor microbial communites from Washington, USA - Biogas_R2_B C12 SIP DNA | ecosystem: Engineered > Bioreactor > Anaerobic > Unclassified | place: Washington, USA...
CTAGGATCTAAGATCGAAGGACTAAGATCTCTCCCATGCCCGAAATTCAAGCTTTCCGTGCCGTCCGCTACGACCTGGGCCATGTCGGTTCGCTCAGCGACGTCGTCGCGCCGCCTTACGACGTGATCGGTCCCGAGTTGCAGGAGCAGCTCTACAGACGGCATCCCTGCAATGTCGTCCGGCTTATTCTCAACCGCATGGAACCGGGCGACGACGAGACCAACAATCGCTACAGCCGCGCCGCACGCTTTCTGAAGAACTGGCAGAAAGAGGGAGTGCTCTATCCCGAGGCCGACCCGGCCCTCTACGTCTACCACCAGGTCTTTTCGGTCGAGGGCGCCCAGTACACCCGCCGCGGCTTCATGGCCCGCATGAAGCTGCACCGATTTGGCGAAGGCGTGGTCTTCCCGCACGAAGAGACGCTCCGCGGTCCCAAGATCGACCGGTTGATGCTCACCGCCGTCTGCAAGGTGAATCTCAGCCAGATCTTCGGCCTCTATCCCGATCCGGAGTACCGCACGCAGACGATCCTCGAGCAAGCGATTGCCGGGGCGACTCCGCTGGAAGCGACGGACCATTTGGGCGTGGTCCACCGCATGTGGCCCGTGACCGACGTCGCAACGATCGCCGAAGTCGCGGGTGCGATCGGTTCCAAACCGGTCTTCATCGCCGACGGACATCACCGCTACGAAACGGCCTGCGACTACCGCGACCAGATCTTCGACGCCGGAATGCTCACGCCTGACCACCCGGCCCGATACGTTTTGACCATGTTCGTTGCCATGGAGGATCCCGGTCTCGCCGTTCTGCCCACCCATCGACTCTTCCGGAAGCTGCCGGAGATGTCTGCCGAAGAGTTGGCTGGCAAGCTCGGCGACTGCTTCACGACCCGAAATGCGGGCTACGGTCCGGACCAGGCCCAGACCGTATGGGAAGACATCGAGACCGGTGGGAACCAGGGTGCCCTCGGTTTGTATACCCGCAAGGACCAGCAATGGACAATCGCGACGATTACCGACGCCGGACGGGCGAAAATGGCCGCCGTGGCGGCCGACCGTAGCGACGACTGGCGTGGCCTGGGCGTCGCCATCCTGCACCGCCTGCTCATCGACTCGCTTCTCTCGCCGCCCGAATCGCCCGAGCCCAAGTACGTCCACCTCGTCAATGAAGTGGTCGACGGGCTGCGTTCGGGCGACTATCCTCTGGCGGCTCTGGTCATGCCGGCCACGGTCGATCACATCCGAGCGATCAGTCTTCAGGGCGAACGCATGCCGGCGAAGAGCACCTACTTCTACCCCAAGCTACTCAGCGGCTTGGTCATCAATCCGCTCGAATAGCTCGCAGCGGGTCCGGAAGTCTTCCTGTCTACCATCGCAAGAGGCGCCCGCAGCTTCGCGCCGCCACCCTGCGTACGCTACCCGCTACCGATCCCGTCGATTCCGTCATGTTTCACGTGAAACCCGACCATGTCGCCTACGAGTTTCGCGCAGAATTGGCCGCCTCTGCCCATTCCCCACTCGCACCGTCTGCGTAAACAGCGTATTCCACCCAAGGCAGGCAATTCACGTCGATTTGTCGTTTCACGTGAAACATGCCACGAATGACAAATGACGAATGACAAATCACCCATTTCCGATTTCCGCCCCACCCGCTAAAATCGGCACCGCGCACTGACGCGCACCGACGACCTGGCAAGGAGGCCTCGTGTGGGTCGGACCCTCTGTGTAGTCAACCAGAAAGGTGGCGTGGGCAAGACGACCACGGCCGTCAACCTCGCCGTGGCGCTGGCCAAGGCCGGTTGCCACGTCCTGTTGGTCGACTTGGATCCGCAGTGCAACGCCACCACCGGGCTGGGCCAGGAGCCAACCCACCAGCATCCGCTGGTCGCCGGCAGACCGCTGAAGCAGTCGGTCGTCTCACTCGACACCGCCCGCTTGGAGGTATTGCCGGGCAGTCGCAGTTTCCGCGACGTTGACCTCATGGCCCGTGCCGACGGCAATCAGGCCGCGCGGCTACGGCATCACCTCACCAGCAGTCTCACCTCGTACGACTTTGTGCTCATCGACTGCCCGCCCTCGCTCGGACAACTTACACGGATCGCGCTGGCCAGTTCCACCGAAGTGCTGATGCCAATCCAGTGCGAGTATTTCGCCATGGAGGGCTTGGCGCAAATGATCGAGGTGATTCGGGAGGTGATCGAGGAAAAACACTCCTTGCAGTTCGGCGGTATTGTGCTGACGATGTACGACCACAACCTGGAACTCACCCGGGAGGTGGAAGAAGAGGTTCGCGAGTTTTTCGGGGATATCGTCTACCGGACGGTCATCCCGCGCGACGTGGCGGTCGCCGAGTCGCCCAGCCACGGTTTATCGGTCATTGATTACGCACCCCGGGCACGCGGCGCCCGAGCGTATGTTGAACTCTCGATGGAGGTACTTGAACGTGACTAAAGAACGACGCTTGGGGCGTGGATTGGAGGCTCTCCTGAGCCGTGCCGGCACGGGAACCCCGCCAACCGGTACACCTTCGCCTCAGCCGTGGAGCCACCCTCAACACGAATCCCCCGACTCCGCCGCACCGTCAGCGCCGCTGGCGGATTCCGCCCTGCCCGCCGAACGCGTTGCGGCGACTTCGGCACCGACGCATCCGTTGCGCCTGAAGACCGCTTTGATCGACAGCAATCCGTTCCAGCCCCGCCAGGACTTCGACGAGGCCGAACTCGATGAACTCGCCGGCAGTATGCGGAGCCACGGACTGCTGCAACCAGTCGTAGTCCGGCGCATCGCCGACCGCTATCAGCTTGTCGCCGGCGAACGGCGGCTCCGCGCCGCCGGCCGAGCCGGATGGGAAGACGTGCCGGTCCAGGTCATCGAGGCCGACGACCGCCAGATGGCCGAACTGGCCATTATCGAGAACGTACAACGAAAGGATCTCAACGCCTTGGAAAAGGCCGGTTCGTTCCAACGCTACTTGCAGCAATACGGATGCACCCAGGAAGAACTGGCCCGCCGTCTCAACCTCGATCGATCGACGATCGCCAACCTCATCCGGTTGCTCGAGTTGCCCGACGCGGTTCAGGATTCCGTCCGCCAAGGCAAAGTCACTCAGGGCCACGCAAGAGCCTTGCTGCCGTTGGGCGATGAACGGGAGCAGGTCGACTTTTGTCGCCGGATCCTGGACGAGGGGCTGAGCGTTCGTCAGACGGAGGCTCTCGTCCAAGATGCGATTGCCGAAGCCGATGCCGAGCCGCTGAGCCTCGTGGGAAGGGACGGCATCCGAACCCGCCGCCAGGGGAGTGAGCATACCGCCGCACTCGAGCAGGAGTTTCGCGCTGCTCTTGGGCTGAAGGTCAAGCTCACCCACAACGCAGGTGGGCGCGGCAAGTTGGTGATCCATTTTGCCAGCCACGATGACTTCGATCGTCTCCACGAGTATCTTTGCGGGGCGATGCCCATTGCTCGCGTCGGATGATCCGCGGGCGGCCGATGATTCTGGCGCCCGCGCGGGGCAATCCCACCGGGGGCCCCTCCGCACGCCGATTGCCAATTACCGTTGCGGACGTTACCATGATGTTTGCAGCCCCCCTGGCGAATTCCCGGGCGGCTAGTTCGGGGCGTGGCGCAGTCTGGTTAGCGCGCCTGCTTTGGGAGCAGGAAGTCGGAGGTTCGAATCCTCTCGCCCCGACATCGGAAAGTCCTGTCGCAACAACAAGTTGCGGCAGGACTTTTCTTGTAGGTATTGGCCTGGTTCAAGAAACGGGGACTGGCTCCGAGCCAAATAGCTTCTGCCGGCGAAAAACACGGCTCGGCGAGGTGCCTGTCCCCGTTTCTTGAACCAGGCCTGAACCTTCGAGGGTTTGGGAGTGGAGAAGCCGGCGGCAGACCTTGGTTCTCCCGCCCGTTACACCTCGTTGGGCACCAGGTAAGGCTCGCGGTAATTGCGGGTGAGCCGTTGGTCGGCATCGGCGTCGTCGACAAAACGTTCCTTCGCCGGGTCGAACTGGAGCGTCCGACCGGTGGCGTAGGCGATATTCGCCAGGTGGCACAGCGCGGCCGACTTGTGTCCCTCTTCGATATCGGAATAAAGATCGGCGGCGTTTCGGTTGCGAACCGCCTTGATCCAGTTCTGGAACTGATCGACGTCCATCATCGGCGCGCCGGGAACCGAATCGCTCGGCCCGGGTTTGCGCTCGCAGCCAAGGAAGGTGTAGTAGCTCGAGTAGTCGGGGATGATCATGTAGCCCTCGGTGCCGAGGAAGATCACGCCTACCACGTTCCGCTGATCGACAAAAGGGTACTTGATGCCCATGCCCGCTTCATCGTTGGTCATCCAGTTGCGGGTTTCAAACTGCACGAGGATCCGCCGGTCAGCGAACTGCGCGGCGAAGAGTTGATTGCCGGGCGTGTCTTCGTCGTCATCGTGGACAAGACTGCCGCCCATCGACTGGACGCGGGTCGGGTGCGTTTCGAGATCGAGCCCCCAGCGGATGATGTCCAACTGGTGAACGCCTTGGTCGCCGATCTCCCCGTTGCCGTAGTCCTTCAAGAAGCGCCAGCGATGGACGGCCAACTTGTTGTAGGGAGCCTGCTGGGCCGGACCGAGCCAGAGATCCCAGTTCATGCCCGGCGGCACCGGGCCGATGTCGTTGCGACCGCCGGCGCGGAGCTTGAAGGCAATGCCGCGGGCCATGTACACGCGGCCGATCACCCCCGCCTTGAGCTTCTCAATGCCCTCTCGGATCTTCGGGCTGGATCGGCATTGTGTACCGGTCTGCACCATGCGGCCGTATTTCCGCGCGGCCTCGACCATCTTGCGGCCCTCAAAGACATTGTGCGAGGCGGGCTTCTCCACGTAGACATCCTTGCCTGCCTGGCAGGCCCAAATGGTCTGCAGCGCGTGCCAGTGATTGGGCGAGGCCAAGGCGACCGCATCAATCGACTTGTCGTCCAGGAGCTTGCGGTAGTCGACATAGAGGAGCGGTTTCTTGCCGGATGCCTTCTCTCTTTCCTCCGCCGTGGCGGCCATGCGATTTTCGTCGCAATCGCATAGTGCGGCGATTTCGACATTCTCGGATGCCATTTGCTGCAGCGCATCACAGTGAGAGCGACGTCCCCGACCGCCCAGCCCTACCACCGCCACGCGGATCCGAGCATTGGGGCTCTGCTGCGCGTTGGCGACTGCCGGCGCCGCCAGGGCCACTGCCCCGGCAACGGCTGCGGAGGTCTTCAGAAAGTCGCGTCGGTGACTGGGGTGCATCATCGGTCTCCTGATCTGGAATTGGGTGACAGCCGTCCATGGTAACACGGCGAAACGTCCGACAATAGTTCCTCCGCCGATGCTGACTGACTTTGCCGACAGGCGGCGTAAACGCATTCGATGGGCATCCCTCCTTTATTTGTGGGTTCATTCATTTTCTGCCGGAACCCCCATCACTTTCAGGATAGAATTCGCGGATCAGCCGGATCGCATCGCGAGCCGTATGCATGAACGAGTAGCCACCCTCCTCCGGAAGATGCTCCGCGGGCAACTTATACCAGGATTGGATGGTGAAACAGTCGGGGAACACGCCATCCTGACGCAACCGCCGGATGTAGGCCAGCGTCTGGTCTTCGCCCCTGCGCGGGTATTCCAGCACCGCCGCGCCGCGGCCCGCGCCGGCCACGTCGGTCGGCACGGTGTCGAAGTAAATGCCGTCGTAGCCCTCGCACAGTCTCTCTGCCCAAACGGCCGACATGAACTCCTGATAGGCTGGGTGGCCAATATTGATGACGAAATCGTCCCGCGGCGGCCCCCAGAAGTAGATGGGGATGCGGGCTTGCCGCGGTTCGCGGGCGGTGGCCTTGGGGTTGGCGAGATCGGCAGCTTCGCCGTCGTCGATGCGGCCGTCGCCGTTGCGGTCATTGGCCGGATCCCAGCCGGGGCAGAGTCGTGTTTCGCGGGGGTTGGCCGCGCGCTCCGCGCCTACGTGGAGGGTGACTTTCGTGTCCGCCGCGAAGTGGCAGAACATCTCTTCGAGGATGCCTTCCTTCGTCAGTCCTGTTGATACGCAGTAGTCGGCCAAGGCCGCGGCCTTGCCATCGAGTGGCCGGCCGGTAGTCGGATGCGGCACCACGAGGGTGCAGATGAGCCCATACTGTGTCGCGAGCACGCCGTCTCTCAGTTCCTTGGCCTCCTTACGGAAGGAGAGGTCGAGCCAGTCGCGAGCGAACTGGGCGTTGCCCGCGAAGTTGATGAAAGTGCGGATCGTGGGGAGGTGGTGCGGCATGGGCTGCACGTTCAGGCGAAACGTTTGCGTCGCCGCCGGCGGCAGGGGCTGCCGCTGTGCGTCCCACACGCGCACCGTCCAGTGGTACGTCACGCCGTTGTCGAGCGGCGGGCCGGCGTTTCCCAGGAGAACTCCGGGCAGGGGTCGGGCACGTCATGCGGGTTGATTCGCCACTCGCAGCGAAGGCCGGCCAGTTGGTAAGACGCGGCAAGAGCGTGAGAGGAAGGTGACCCCAGGGGCACGTCTCCGAAGCCGGCCGCAGCCATAGCCGTAAACAGCAGGAGCATCCGCAGACAAAGCATCACGATCATGTCAACGGCTCCTATGAGCACGAAAGGCATAGACTCCAACACAAACGGTAACCGTTCACGGGGCGGGGAGGAAGGGGACAGGTCCACGTTTTCGGGCAACGTCTTTGTCGCCAAAGCGCATCAATCGGCCGAAAAATGGACCAGTCCCCGGCCGCCCCGTGAACGATTACCGCAAACGTAGCCTCGCAATCCAAGACGTCTACCGCGACACCGCCGCGGTGACGGCCACCACGCGCAAGCCCGTTTGCAGCACCAGGACCGACGGCTCGAATACCAATTCACGCACGCTTTTCTCGGGGTGCGGATTGGTCCAAGGCAGCACCATCGCACGCACCGGATTCTGAATCAGCCAGGCCGGGCCGCCCTGGCGCGTGGGCAGTGCGTCGGCGGCAGGAATGGCTTCGCAGCCGTAACGCACGGGCAGGTGCTCGACGGCACCGTCGTCGTAGCGGACCTCCCACTTGCCCAGCGGTGCATCGGCGGTGGCGGTGCGCTCGGTGTTGGCGGCCAAGTAGAGCGCTGTCACCCGTGTGCCGATGGGATAGGTAACGCGGCGCTCGCGGAGGGCCTGAGCCAGGTCGAACCGCTCGCCCCCCTGGTCGACGACCAGACTCACCGGATCTCCCGCCTTGAGGCCGCCGAGCGCGTCAAAGCCGAGCCGGCTTTCGCCGGCGTGGGCGGAGAGGACGAACCCATCGGGCGGAATGGCCATATTGCCTCGCCCCGCTTGCACGTCCGTCACCTTGCCATCGCTCACCGCCACTTCGACCCCGTGCTCGTTGGCGCCAGTGCGGCCATCGCGGTAGCCGGCATGGTAGAGCACCAGGCAGTCGGCTTCGCGCGGCCCGTTCTCGACGTTGGGCCGCATCAACCGACCGTTGGGCAAACGGATCAGCAACTGAATCGGCGCGAGCCCTCCGATCCACCTGCCCCCGGCGTCGAGCACCGCAACGCGGTCCCCGCGGCGCAGCGATTCGATCCGCCGGAACTTCGCCGGCCGATTGCCCTGGTGGGCTGAGAGCACGAACCCGCCTGGCGGGATAGCGTTGTCCTGCCGGCGATACCCGCGGACATCGAGCACCTCTCCCTCGGCCGATACGATCGCCTCGACGCCGTAGATATTGGTCTCCGTGGACGTGTGCGGCGCCGCGTAAAGAATGAGCTGGCTTTCGCCACGACTGGTGTTGACGCCGTCGAGTGTCAGCGGACCGCCGGGCAGGACGACCGTTGCCGCGCCGGTCGTGTCGGTGAGCGGACGGAAACGGTCGGCGAGCGGCGGTATCATTACTGGCTGGTCGGTGCAGAGCGGCACTCCCTCGTGCTGCTCGATCTCGGCGGCCTCGGCCGGCGGCCAGGCCAGCGGTTGGGGTGCTTGCGGCGTCAGACGCAGCGCCGCAGCGCCGGGGAAGATCACATCGCGGCGGCCCCACAGCACCGCGTTGGTGGCTCGTTGCGCCGCCGCGATGAGTTGCGGCTCGGGCATCACCGTATCGGGCGCCGGCGCCGGGTTCCACGCCGCCTGAGCGTAGAGGGCGGTAACGGGGCTGTACATCGGGGAGGCGAATACTCGCGGCGGACCGCTCCACAATGTGCCCATGGTCGGCACCTTGCGGGCCTGAGCATAGCGGACCAGCGAAAACGGCGTTTTCCACGGGCTGGCCCAGACGCAGAATCCCTGCTGCCGCAGCCAGTCGAGTGCCGGATAGGCCGCGTGGGAGTCGTAGAACCAGTAATCGAGGATCACGTCCTTGGGGATTAGCTCCAGCGCCGCTGCCGTATTCTGCGGCGGCCCGCCGTTGGCCGGACCGATTGGCCCGCCGAGCCGGTCGGCCAAAGTGGGGGCCATGAGCATGTCGTGCCAGATGACCAACTTGACGCCGCGGGCCTTGAGATGATCGTTGACTCGCTGAATGTGCCGCGCGATCAGCGCCGTCACGTCTTCGTTCTGTTTCGAGAGCCAGGTGAACAGTTCCCAAGCCTCATCCATCCCCGCGTGGAAGTACTCGATCGGTCCGTAGACTTCGAGCATTTCGTCGAGGATCGGGTAGACGAACTTCTCGTAGGCCTCGTCGCTGCGCACGTCGATGCCGCCGTGCTGGGTGTATGGCGGCTTCCGGTAGGCGCGGTCGAGATGGCCGAGCAGGTTCAAATAGCCGATCGGCTTCAGCCCGAGGCTGCGGCCGTAGTCGATGATCCCGCGCGCCTCCGTCTTGCTGAACCTGCCGCCGGTGGCAATCGACGGATCGAAGTCGAGCACCACCTGGGGGCCGAATTCGAGCGCGACGGAGGTCACCCTGTGGCGAGCGAGCAGCTTGAGGTTGCGTTTGAAGTCGTCAACGGTCCCGCCGTAAGCCCCCTGGATCATGAAGGCCCGCTCGGATGTCTCGGGCCAGTCGCGGAGGTGCGGCACGTCCACCTTCCAGCCGTCGCCGGCGCGGCGGGCGTGCTCAAGCAGCGTCGACAAGGTATGCACGGCCCAGAAGGCGCCCTGTTCGTCGTGCGCTCGCAAGACCAGGCCGCGCTGGCCCGGTTCAAGGGCAAACTCCTCACCGTGGGGCAAGGCATCGGGCGCCGGCTCGAGGCGGATCGCCGTGCCGCCCTCACCGAGCGCATCGGCGCCGAACAGCGTGCGCAACTCGCGCCGCAGCAGCGCGGCCGGCGCGCCGAACTCCGCCGGCGCGACGACGGCCAGCGGCGGATGCAGCCGAGTGGTCGCCGCGGTTTCGGCGAAACGAGGTTGAGGCCAGATCAGCGACAGGGCGAAGGCAAGGGTGACAGGGGGCACGGTTGTGTCTCCGGGTGATGTGCCGGCTGATGTTGCCATGCAACGCACCCCAGCAGTGTTGCATAGGAGCGGGTGTTGATGCAAGGAGTTGGCGTGGCCGGAGTTGCATCGCGTATGCGGCGAGCGAACCCAATGGATCTCATGGGGGGTGCGTTGCGTAAAGAGTAACTTGGTTACTCACTTCGACTTGGCCCAGCCATCGGCCGCAACCAACGGAGGTTCTTTGGGCAGCCTGTTTGCGCTCTAGAGTCTTTGTTCGTAACATCTGCGCGCCATGCGCGCATGTTTGGCTCGTTTAACCGCAACGGCCAACGGCCTGCGCGGGCAGCGGTAACAAAGCCCGCCACGGCACATCCCGCGCAGGCCGTTGGCCGTTGCGGTTAAACGATTTTGGTTGCGGCTCGGCCGCGTTAAGAAAGGGTTTGATGATCTTGGAACCAAACTCGCATCCGTGTGCAAAGTCCCTGGAATGCGCACGGATAACCGAGGGCGCGATCGGAAATCATAGACCGCAGCGGCGCGTGAACCAGAGCGATCCGCATGGCTCAAGTCTCACCTTTTCACGAGGACTGGATATCACCTTGGTCTACATTCCCGAAATCGCCTGGTCGCGCGGGTGCTCGACGGTGAAGCCGTAGCGGATCTCCCGCTGTTCATTCGGCTCGAGCGTCACTCGCCATCTCAAGATGTTGAGGTCGGAGTGTTCCGACGGCTTCGGGAAGGCGTCCTGAAAAGAGACTTTGATCTGCTCGTGTTGCGAAACCGGGATCTGATCCACCAGAACAATCTTGGCAGGTTTGTCCAGATAGTTGGCCAGCCGCACGGTATAGGACGATGCGAGGCGGCGCGTGGTTCCCATCAATCGCTTGGAGACGTCGTTCTTGGTAAGCTCCCGTTCGACGCGAACGCGATCTTCGATCCCCAACGGCAGCGAAAACAGCTCGTTGGGAGCCGTGCGTTTCAATTGCGTCTTGCCGACGAACTCGTCGCCGTGGAAGATCGCCGCTTCGCCCGGCAAGAGCGTGTGGGGGCTGCTGTTGGTGACCTTTGCCCGGCTGTAAACTTCGTCGGAGAGCTTGGGGACCGCCACGTACTGGAGTTCGGCGTCGAGATGAAAGGCCGCCACGAGCGTCTTGTGGGGTGAGTCGTCCGACGGCACGTCAACCGCCGTTCCCACGCGGTACGTAACGGCCGCGCCGGTCCGTTCGAGCTGGGCTTGCGCGACTTCTGCCTCAGGTATCGCTGCTTCGAGTGCTTCGGCCGGCGGGGGAACCTCATCCATGTCGGCTTGCGCCAAGGTATGGACTGTGGCACCGAGGCCTCGCCACGCTCTGGCGCGCGCTGCCGGCGCCGGGAAAACGCGGTACCCGAGGTACCACGGGCTCAGGAACGGGATCGTCGCCTTGACGGCCGGACGAGCGGTCGAGAGGGAAAGCTGGACCCCCTGCCAATCTTCGCCGGTGCGTTGCCGGATGAGCGCGAAGTAGTTGACGTTGACCCGACTGTCTGTGAGTCGGATGTCGTAAAGCGGGGTCCACGATGCACCTTCGATGACGTAGCTTACTTCGAGTGTGAAATCCGTTTCCGCGTCAATTTCGACGGAAACACGGATTTGCCGGCGTTGTGCCGGCTCCGACTTGCCGTGCCTGTCGAGTTGAGCCTTTACGTTTTCGCGTTTCTTGTTGAGAACCTTGCTCTCTCGATTGAGAAGTCGCAGGCGCTCCTTGGCCGCATGGGTTTCCTGTGCCAGATGCGCTTCGAGAGTTTGAAGCCCGGCAAGGTCGAGTCTGCCGAGAGCCAGGCCGCGGGGCAGCGTTTCGCCTCCTGAGGTCCGCATGTGATGGAGCATCTCGAGGCGTGCTTTTTCGACCTCCTGGCGATCGGCCAGCGCCGCCAGGGATTCGTCAAGTTCTTCGAGCTGGCCCAAGAGTTCGTCGAGAGTGGCCTCGGGCGGTCTGTCGATGTACGTCGTGCCGACCTCGACGCCAAGAATGCGGACCCCCTCGCCCTGGCCTGCTGCCCGTACTGAGTCGGGTTCCAGCCCGTTGGGCAAGGGACCAATGGCCAGCACATGCTCCCCCGCCGTCAGGTGAACCGTCCCCCGGCGCGCGATTCGCGCCACATCTAAGTAAACTGTCGCCGCGACAATCGGCGCTTCAATCGCTTGCATTGCTCTTCCCCCAATCCATAACTTGCCGATCTTCCCAACAGCCCCTTGACACGATAATCGTATTGCATGTCATTGCCTTGCGTGTTTCTTCTCGGGCAATCCTGAGCAGTAGCCCGGCAAAGCGCGGATCTGCCGGCGGATTTCTGACTGGAGTTCAGTGAACCGTTCATCCCCGATTGAGCCAAACCTCTCCAAGAAAGCCTCCGATGGAATGCCCTCCGGCAGGTTTCTGGGTTTCGGCACGAAACTGGCCACGGTGAACGACTCCGCCAGGGATTCGAGAGAGACCTTCTTCTCGCGCACATGGTTCGCGAAGGCGATGCCGGCCATGTCCGCTGCCAAGTCGGCGAAGCTGAAGCCCGAGCCACCTTGAGAATCGCGCAATTCCTTGATCGTTCCCATCGTTTCTGCGGTCTCGGGTCCAATCAGGATTGCCAGTGCGCCCGAGACGACGAAGTGTTGAGCCAGATCTCGCCGCCCATGCATCGTAGGAGCGCCGAGCATTGCCAAGCGTTGACGACGCTCATCTTCGGTCTCCGCGGCCAGGAATACCTGGTTGATTAGCGGAGCAGCGCGCAGGACGGTCGAGTGGTCGATGGCGGCGCCCAAGCCGATGAGAACCGCTTTGGCGGCGTCCTCTTCCCGCAGATTCTTTGCTGCCGCGGCTGCCCGGCGAACGAGGTATTCCGTCAG
>Ga0123333_10004967_pt1 | contig 12221 bp, 7 predicted proteins | sample BioC12SIPDNA_3_FD_89957 | JGI IMG/M metagenome (GOLD analysis project Ga0123333, IMG submission 89957) | Anaerobic biogas reactor microbial communites from Washington, USA - Biogas_R2_B C12 SIP DNA | ecosystem: Engineered > Bioreactor > Anaerobic > Unclassified | place: Washington, USA...
ACGACCGCCTTGCCCTCCAGCGCGGCGCGCACCCGGTCGTCCGAGACGTGCGCCAGGCAGTAGTCCCGCTGCCCGGCGCTGGTGAAGACCACCTCGTCGGCGAGGGTGTAGGCGAGGGTCTCGGCCCACTCGTAGGTGGTGGCCGCCGGGTCCATCCGGACGCCCCGGGCCGCCAGCTCCTCCGCCAGGTCCTCGGCCACCGCACCCCGGGGCACCGGCCCCTCGCGCGGCTCACCGGTGGCCGACCGGGACAGGGGGTCGGACATCTCGGCGCGCCACGACAGACCGGGGCGCTCACGCACCACCAGGGCGGCCAGGAAGTGGGCGGCGATGAAGTGGGCCCGGCTGTACACCGAGGTGTAGGCGGTTCCCGCCGGCTGTCCGTCCCAGGCGCGGAGGGTGCGCTGGCCGGCGCGGCAGAACGACAGGATCGAGGACCAGCCGCCGAACATCGGCGGGGTGTCGAGCACGGCCCGGCGGCGGACCAGCCCCGCCACGACCTCCTCCAGCGAGTCGTCCCGGCCGCGGATCGCGCGCAGGTCGTTGCTGATCACGTCGCACGGCTCGCCGTCCACGGCGACCCGCTTGACGGCGGCCACCGCCGAGGTGTCGGCGTCGGGCGCGAAAGCGTAGGCGATCACCAGCCGCGTCGCCGGCGCGGAGGGGTCGTCCGACCCGGCCGGCGAGGAGCGCTGGGAGGGAGTCATCGCCGGTTATCGTAGCCGCGCGCTCGGTATGCTGGCCGCCCGTGACCACTGCCCGAGGAGGAGCTCCGTGGCAGCTGCCATAACCCCTGCCGACGGCGACGGCGACGGCGACCGGGCGGGGCGTCGGTCGGTCCTCGTCCTGGCGGGCGAGCACGCGCCGCTGGAGTCGGTGGGGTCGCTCGTCAGCGCGCTGACCGAGCAGGGCCACCAGGTCCGGTGGGCGTATGCCGAGGGCCGGGTGCCGCCCCTGCGTCGCGACACCGCTCGGGTCGGGTCGGGTCGTGTCCCGGCGGCCCCCCATCGCCTCGTCGCCGCCCGCACCCCCTCCCGGCCGCGCCGGGTCGTGCTCGCGGTCGCCCCGCGGGTCGTGGACCGGCGTCGCCGCGCCGTGCTCGCCGCGCGGTTCGACCCCTGGTTCCGCCGTGCGGTCCGGGACGCCGACCACGTGGTGGCGCTCGACGACGCCGGCGCCGCGATGGCCGAGCTGGCCGCGGGCCTCGGGGTGTCCCCGCCCGTCCACGCCGGCAGCGCAGGCCTCGCCGACCTGGTGGCCGACCTGCGGGTGGAGCGGCTGCGGGGTCTGGCGGCGCAGGCCCACAGCACGCTGGCCGGGTTCCTTCCGCGGCGTCCCGCCGAGCGGCTGGAGCCGGACAGCCTGGCCGGCCTCGGCAGGGGACTGGCCCTGCTCGCGCAGGTGGCGGAGCAGCGCAGTCTCCTGCCGGACCCCGGCCTGGTGAGCCTCGAGTCGGCAGACGTGCCGCTGCACCTGCTGCCCGGCCTCACCCGGGCCCCCGACCAGGTCGAGGACCTCGTCGAGGGCCTGACGCCCGTGCTCGGCGCGGACGACCCGGTCCTGACGGCCTTCCGGGTCCGGGCCGAGCTCGACGCGACCGGCGCCACCGACAGCGACGCCGTCGCCGTGGCCGCCCGGCTGCTGCGGGAGGTCGTCGACCCGGCACTGGCCCCCGACCCGGGGCTGGCCCCCGACCCGGCGCTGGCCCCGGACCCCGTCGAGGCCACGATGGTCGACGGGGTCGTGGTCGACGAGGTGGTGGACCTCGTCTGCCTCGCGCTGGACCTGGCCTTCCACCGCGAGCAGCACTCCGACTCGGTGGACTCCCGGTTGATCGCCGACCCCGCCGCGCACCTGGCGCCGCTGGGGGCCACGCAGACCTGGCGGCTGCTCACCCAGCCCCCGCCCGCGCAGCACCCGCACCCCGCCGAGGCGGCGACCGTGCGGGCCGCGGCCGCCCGCCGCCCGGCCGCCCGCCGCGTGGTGGTGCTGCCGGGGCCCTACGGGACGTTCTACCAACCGCTCGCGGACGCCCTCGCGGTCTCGGCCGCGGTGAAGGTGCGCGTCGCCGAGCGGGAGGAGTTCCGCCCCCACCTGCTCACCATGGGCAGCAGCCCCCCCGTCGTCCGGGAGCGGCTGCGCGCCGCGCTGGGCCTCAGCGTCGGCGGCTACCCCCAGCTCAGCTCGCTCATCACGTCGTGGGACCCCGACGTCCTCGTCGTCGACTGGGCCGACAAGGCCGCGGTGCTGGCGACCCTGATCGCACCCCCGCACACCCGGGTCGTGCTGCGCGTGCACGGTGTCGACGCGCTCCGACCGTGGATCCACCTGCTCGACTGGAGCCGGGTCGACTCGGTCGTCGCCGTCAGCGCCCCCCTGCTCGACCTGGTGCGCGACGCCGTCGGTGAGCGGGCGGGCACGACCCCGGCACACGTCATACCGAACCTCATCGACCTGGACGCCTTCGGGACACGGCAGGCGACGCCCCGCGAACCGCAGACCCTCTGCGTGGTCGGCTGGGCCCAGCGGGTCAAGGACCCGCTGTGGGCGGTGGAGGTGCTCGCCGGACTGCGCGCCGGGGGAGGCGACTGGCGGCTGCTGCTGGTCGGGGCGGACTTCGCCGCTGCCCCGACGGCCAGCGGAACGGAGCACGCCGCGGCGTTCCGGGAGCGGGCGCTGGCCGACGACGTGCGGGACCACATCGAGTACACCGGGTTCCGGACCGACCTGCCCGAGGTGCTGGCGCGGCCCGGCTTCGTGCTGAGCACTAGCCTGCGCGAGTCCTGGCCCGTGGGGCTGGCCGAGGCGGTGGCGGCCGGTGCCGTGCCGGTGGTGCGCAACTGGCCGATGGTGGCGCCCCGGGGTGGCCCGCGGCGGCTGTACCCGCACGAGTGGGTCGTCGACACGGTCGCCGAGGCGGTGGCGCGGATCCGCTCGCTGGCCGACCCCGGCGACCGGGAGCGCGCGGCGGAGGAGGCGACCGCGGTGCTCGGGGGGCTGACCGACCCGGAGGCGACGCGGACCCAGTGGGCCGAGCTGGTGCTCGGGGACCTGGGACGCCTGGCCCGGCTCTCGGCGCAGCACCGCCACGACGAGGCCCTCGCGCTGGTCCGCACCGTGCTGGACGACCCCGCTTCCCCGCCGGCCGTGCTGCAGCAGGCCGCGATCTGTGCCGTGCTCGCGGGTGAGCCGACACTGCGCCTGGAGGCGCTGCGCCGCTGGGCCGGGGAGGACCCGCGCGAGCCCGTGCTGCAGCTCGTGCGGCAGCAGGAGGGGCGGCTGCGTGAGCTCGACCCGTCCTGGGAGCCCGCGGTCGCGGCCGGTGCCCTGCCGGCCGGTCCGGTCGATCCGGTGCCCGGTCGGGTGCTGCACGTGCTCAAGGTGTCCCTGCCGCACCGGCAGAGCGGCTACGCGCTGCGCTCGTTCTACCTGCTGCGCGAGCAGGCCCGCGCCGGTGCCGACGTGTCCGCCGTGACCGTGCTGGACTTCCCCCCGGCCGAGGACGGGGGAGCGGACGCCGACGGCCCGGGCGGCGACGGCACGGGGCAGCCCGGGACGGGGCAGCCCGGGACGGGGCAGCTGACGACGGAGGTGGTCGGCGGCGTGGAGCACGCCCGGCTGCTGCGGGAGGAGATCCCGCGCCCGGAGCACTCGGACGAGTACCTCGACGCCTTCGCCACCCGGCTCGCCGAGGTAGTGCGCGACCGGCGGCCCGCGGTCATCCACGCCCACTCCGGCCACCGGGGCTACGACATCGTCCGCGCGGCGCTCGCCGTCGGCCGGGCCGCCGGGGTGCCGGTGGTCTACGAGGTGCGCGGCTTCTTCGAGGCGCTCTGGACCTCGGACCTGGCGCGGGCCGAGATCGCCGAGCTCTACCACCTGCGGCGCGCCGTCGAGACCCACTGCATGGTCGAGTCCGCGGCGGTGGTGACGCTGAGCGAGTCGATGCGCCAGGACATCCTGGAGCGCCGGCTCCCCGGAGCGCAGGATCCGGCGGTCGACCCGGCGCGGGTCTTCGTGGTCCCCAACGGCATGGACGCCGAGGTGGTCACGCCGCGCGAGCGCCGGCCCGACCTGATGCGGCGGCTGGGGCTGGAGGGCTCCTTCGTCGTCGGCTACGTCAGCAACCTGGACCACCCGCGCGAGGGGCAGGAGCTGCTCATCGAGGCGGTCGGCCTGCTGCGCGCGCAGGGGGTGCCGGCCACCGCCCTCCTCGTCGGCGGCGGTGAGCGCGAGACCCTCCTGCGTCGCCTGGCGGCGGACCGGGAGGTGACGGACCACGTGGTGTTCACCGGGCAGGTGCCGCACGACGAGGTGAGCGACTACTACGCGCTGCTCGACGTCTTCGTGGTTCCCCGGATCGACGAGCGCGCGGCCCGGCTGGTGACCCCGCTCAAGCCGTACGAGGCGATGGCGATGGGGCTGCCGGTGGTCGTCTCAGACCTGCCGGCCCTGCTGGAGATCATCGGCGACGGGGAGCGCGGCGACTCCTTCCCGGCCGGCGACGCGGCTGGTCTCGCGCGCGTGCTGGCCGCGCTGGCGCAGGACCCCGACCGGCGGCGGCAGCTGGCCGAGCGCGGCCGGGCCTGGGTCGTCGCCGAGCGCACCTGGGCCGCCGCGGCCGCTGTCTACCAGCAGGTCTACGACACCGTCTGGTCCGCGTCTCCCTGACGACCGGGCGCGCGGGGTGGCGGCCTCAGGAGCGAGCGGGCGCGCGGCGTGGCGCTCTCAGACCCGACCGAGCGCACGGGGTGGCGCTCCGGCTCAGCCCTCCAGCGCGGGGCTGACCCGGTAGCGCCCGCCCGGGAAGGCCGCGTCCAGCGCGCGCAGCTGCTCCACGATCGTGGCCGACCCGATCTCGGCGAGCCACTCGTGTGGACCCTTCGGGTAGTTCGTGCCCAGCTTCATCGCCGTGTCGACGTCCTCGGCGCAGGCCTCGCCGCGCCGCACCAGGTCGACCCCCTCGTTGACCAGCCGGGCGATGGTCCGCGCGACCGGGTCGGTCTCGACGGGACCCCCGACCAGCTCGCGGACCCGGCCCTCGTCCGGGGCGACGTCCAGGGGCTGCCCGCTCTCGTCATACTCGAACCAGCCGCGACCCGACTTGCGCCCCAGGCGACCCTGCTCGACCAACTGGCGCTGCGCGTCCACCGGCTCGTAGCGCGGGTCGCGGTCGGTCTGCAGCCACACGCTCGTGCCGACGGCCAGGTTGACGTCCTGCCCGATGAGGTCGGTCAGCTCGAACGGCCCCATCCGGAAGCCGCCGTGCTCGCGCAGCGCCAGGTCGAGCGTGGCCGGGTCCGCGACCCCGTCCTGCACCATGCGCTGCGCCTCGCCGTAGAACGGCCGCGCCACCCGGTTGACGATGAAGCCGGGCGTCGAGGTGCACATCACCGGGGTCTTGCCCCAGGCGCGCATCAGCTCCATGGCGTCGGTGAGCACGTCCCCGGAGCTCTGCGTCGTGCGGACCACCTCGACGAGCTTCATGAGCGGCGGCGGGTTGAAGAAGTGCAGGCCGATCACCCGCTCGGGCGCGCGCAGGTTGGCCGCGATGGCGTTGACGTCCAGGCTGGAGGTGTTGGTCGCCAGCACCGTCGAGTCGTCGTGGGCGTCGGCGAGGGTGTCGAAGATGTCGTGCTTGACCCCGAGGTTCTCCACGACGGCCTCGATGGCCAGACCGACCGGCGGGAGCGCCTTGAGGTCGCCGTCCGCCGCCGGTCCGATGACGATCCGCTCGAGTATGCCGTCGCTCTCCTCCGCGGTCAGCCGCCCCTTCTCGACCAGCCGGGCGAGGGTGGTGGAGAGCTTCTCGCGGGCGGTCGCCGCGGCCCCGGGTGCTGCGTCCACGAGGTGCACCTCGTGGCCCGCCTGGGCGGCGACCTGCGCGATGCCCGAGCCCATGGCCCCGGCGCCGACGACGGCTACGACGGTCTCGTCTGTGAGTGGCATGCGCCTCATCGTGCCATCCGCGCCGCACCGCGGCCGGGTGGCGGGGTCAGGTGGCGGCCTGTCCGGCCTGCGCCCGCAGTTCCTTGAGGAGCGCGATGTCCGGGTAGCCCGCGTCGCGCGAGCCCGGCGTCTCCAGGATGAACGGGACCCCGGCGGTCTCCGGGTGCGCGAAGAGCTCCCGGAAGGCGCCGGTCCCGATGTGCCCCTGCCCGATCTGCTGGTGCCGGTCCTTGAAGGCGCCGCGCACGTCCATCGAGTCGTTGGCGTGGATCAGCCGCAGCCGGCCCGACCCGCCGATCTCGACGATCCGGTCGACCGCGGCCGTCGCACCGCCCTCCTCGTCCAGCGGCTCGCCGGCGGCGAAGACGTGGCAGGTGTCCAGGCAGATCCCCGCCTTCGGGTGGAGGTCCAGGGCCTCCAGGTAGCCGTGCAGGTCCTCGATCCCGGCGCACAGCGACCGCCCCTGCCCGGCGGTGGGCTCCAGCAGCAGCCACGGTGCCGCGTCGTCGCCGAGCGTCTCCAGGACCGGCAGCAGCCCCTCGCGCACCTGCCGCAGCGCCGCGTCGAACAGCCCCGGGTCGCCGCTCGCGTCGACGAAGGACCCGGTGTGCACGACGACGCCCTCGCAGCCGGTCTGCGCCGCGCGGAGCAGGTTGTGCGCCACCGTCACGACCGACTTCTCATACGTCGCGGGCGTGGGACTGCCGAGGTTGACCAGGTACGGCGCGTGGATGAACGCCCGCAGCCCCTCCTGCGCCAACGCCTCCCGGAACGCCGCGTCATCAGCCGGCTTGCCGACGCTGAGCGCCCAGCCCCGGGGGTTGCCCGCGAAGATCTGCAGCGCCTCGCAGTCCAGGTCCCGCGCCGTGGCGAGGGCGCCGGCGACCAGTCCCTTGCCGACCGGCACGTGGGTGCCGATCGGGTTGCGGCGCGCGGCGGGCGACAGCTCGGTGGCGGACGCGGAGAGGTCAGTATGCGGAGTGGCGGGCACGACGAGACACGGTACGTCGCGCGTCGGTCGGGTCGGCGACCACCCCTCGCGGGGGGGGTGGGCCCCTTCCTGTGCAGGGTCGCCCCGTCCTCGCGCGGGGTCGTCCCCGTCCTCCGGCCGGCCGGCCTCGTGCCCAGCGGTCACAGCCCGGGCGGGCGCTCCCCGCGGAGGAACCCCTCCTGCCGGTAGCCCCCCGCCTCGTCCAGCACCTTCCGCGCGATGGTGATGAGCCGGTCGGTGTCGGCGGCGTCCTCGGCCCAGGCGGCCAGACCGTGCCGGTCCCCGGCGGTCCGCAGCTCCCGCACGAGCCACTTGCCGGTGCCCAGCCAGCGCTGGTCGGTGAGCAGGTCCAGCTCGGCCGCCTCCCGCCAGAGGGTCCAGGCCAGGACGGACGTCTCCGCAGGGTCGCTGACGGCGGAGCCCGGTGCACCGGGGGCGGCGGCTGTCGTTCCACCCCGGTCGGTCAGGTCGTCGAGGAGCGCGGAGAGGCCGTAGGCCCGGCGGGCCACGTCGCCGGGATCGGCTGGGCCCGGCCCGGCGTCGATCACCGCCCGTGAGCGCGTCTGGAACTCCTCGGACAGCGGTGTGTTGACGAGCGGGACGCCCTCCGCCGCCAGGCGGTCCAGCACCGGTCGCCGCTCGGTGCGCCCCCGCTCCTGCCAGGTGGGCAGCGCCGCGCGGCCATAGACGAAGGTCTCGACGAGCTGCCCCTCGTAGCGGCTGGTCTCGACGAAGGCCACCTCCTCCCACGGCTCCGGCAGGACGATCAGCAGGTCCAGATCGGAGCTCCTAGTCGCCTGGCTGGTCGCGACGCTCCCTCCGAGGAAGGCGGCCTGCGCCTGCGGGAACTCCTGCCGGATGAACCTCCGTGCCCGGTCCGTGGACTCTGCGAGCTGACCGCCGTGAGTCAACCAGCCCTGGATCCCAGGGGTGTCCCGCGCAGGGTCCTCGGCCCGCAGGGCCGCGTCCAGGGACGCCATCAGCTGGGCCACGCGACCGCGTCCGGTCGGCGCCGCGGGATACCGCCGGAGCACCTCCCGCAGGACCGGGGTGGCCCGGTGCCGCGCCCGGGCCAGCGCCTCGTCCGCGACGGCCGGGTCGTCGCCGGCTGTCAGCTCGAGCGCTCGTGCCACGTGCGCGGACGCACGCAGGATGTGGCCCACCTGCGTGGCCTGGGGGAGCGGGTGCAGGTACGCGGCGGAGGCGGCGTCCCCCGCCGCGCGGGCCGCGTGCGCTGCCGCCTCGTCATCGACCTCGCGTGCGGCGCGGTGGGCGTCGATGCTGGCCACCCGTTGCAGCCGGCTCCGTGGCGCCCCCTCGGCGAAGACGCGCGCCGCCTCGAGTGCTGCCCTGGGGCGCTGGTCCTCGGGTGCGACGGACTCGAAGATCGCCAGTACCTCCTCCGCGCTGGCCAGCGCGAAGCGCGCCACGACGCGGAGCTCGTCCGCGGTCAGCGTGATGGCGCCGCCATCCGTCATGCGCCCCAGTGTCGCCGACCGCGAGCCGGGGGCGCGGATCCCGCCCGCCGTGTCGGGTCGGGCGGTGCGCTCGGTGGGGCGTGGGAGCGCAGCACGGTGCGTTCGGTCGGGGAGAGGGTCGGCTGGCCGGTGGCGGTTACGCTGGTTGGGTGACTGAGACAACGCCCGGCGCTGCCCTGTTGGAGACCCACGCGGAGGTGCTGGAGGCCGCCACGCAGGCCCTGGCCACCCGCGAGTACTACAGCCGCTACCCGGAGTCACCGAGCCCGCGGGTCTACGGGGAGACCGCGGCCCAGGACGGGCTGGAGGCCTTCGAGAAGGCCCGCAACGCGTCATACTCCCCGCTGGCCGACCAGCCGGGCACGGGGCAGGAGGTCGGCAGCGAGGTCTCGCCGTACGGTCCCGCGCTGGGCGTGCTCTACCCGGAGCTGGACGTCGAGGCGGCCGTCGAGGCCGCGGAGGCCGCGATCCCCGCCTGGCGCGACGCCGGTCCCCGGGTGCGGGCCGCCGTCTGCGTCGAGATCATCGAGCGGATCAACAAGCGCAGCCACGAGATGGCCAACGCCGTCATGCACACCTCCGGGCAGCCGTTCGTGATGTCCTTCCAGGCCGGTGGGCCGCACGCGCAGGACCGGGCGCTGGAGGCGGTCGCCGCCGCGCTCGTCGAGCAGGAGCGGGTCCCCGCGTCGGTGACCTGGGAGAAGCCGACCAAGGGCGACCCGATCCGGATGCAGAAGGACTACCGCGTCGTGCCGCGCGGGCTGGCCCTGGTCATCGGCTGCAACACCTTCCCGACGTGGAACGCCTACCCCGGGCTGTTCGCCTCGCTGGCCACCGGCAACCCGGTCATCGTCAAGCCGCACCCGCAGGCCGTGCTCCCGCTGGCCATCACCGTGTCCATCGCCCGCGAGGTGCTGGCCGGGGCCGGCTTCGACAAGGCCCTGGTGCAGCTGGCTGCCGAGGGTGCCCCCGTCGAAGGTCGGGACGGGCTGGCCAAGACCCTCGCGCTGCACCCGGCGGTGCGGATCATCGACTACACGGGCGGGCCGGGCTTCGGCGGCTGGCTGGAGCGCGAGGCCGGCGCCGCCGGCAAGCTCGTCTACACGGAGAAGGCCGGTCTCAACACCGTCGTCATCGACTCGACGGACAACCTCAAGGGGGTGCTCGGCAACCTGGCGTTCTCCTTCTCGCTCTACTCCGGGCAGATGTGCACCGCCCCGCAGAACGTCTACGTCCCCGCCGACGGCATCAGCACCGACGAGGGCGAGCTGACCTACGAGCAGTTCGCGGAGAAGCTGGCCGGCGCGATCAGCGCGTTCAACGCCGACGACGCCCGTGCGGTGGAGATCCTCGGCGCCACCGTCAACCCCGACGTGCGCTCCCGGGCGACCGACGTGCCGGGACTCGCCGATCGGCTCGGCGGCGAGGTGCTGCTGGACGCCCGCCCGATCACCCACCCGACCTACCCCGACGCGGTGGTGCGCGTCCCCGCCCTGATCGGGGTCGACGCCGCCAACGCCCCGGCATACTCCCAGGAGTGCTTCGGCCCGGTCGCCTTCCTGATCCGGACCCCGGGCACCGAGGTCTCCCTCGACCTGCTGTGCAAGACCGTCCGCGAGCACGGCGCGATGACCGCCTCGGTGTACTCCACCGACGAGCAGGTGCTGGAGGACGCGCGCGAGGCCGCCGCCGACGCCGGGGTCGCCCTGTCCGAGAACCTCACCGGGCAGATCTTCGTCAATCAGACCGCCGCGTTCAGCGACTTCCACGGCACCGGGGCCAACCCGGCGGCCAACGCCGCCTACACCGACGCCGCGTTCGTGGCCAACCGGTTCCGGGTCATCACCAGCCGTCGGCATGTCTGAGGGCCGGACGCGGACCCCGGGCGAGACGGCAGCGCGGGGCGAGGGGGCCACGCGGGGCGAGGGGGCAGCGCGGGCGGAGACGGCCGCGCGGGGCGAGGCAGCACGCGCCGCCACGGAGCTCGCCGCGCGCAAGCGGGCCAGGCCGTCCGACGACTGGCGCGGCCGCAACCGGGACTCGATGCTGACCTACTGGGCCCGGGACACCGGGGTGACCCGGGCGATCTTCCGCGCCGCCGCGCGGGCCGAGGCGTTCACCTGGCTCGGGCTGCTCGTCGGGATGTACTTCAAGCACGTCGCCGGGACCACCGAGGTCGGGGTGCAGGTCTTCGGGCCGCTGCACGGCGCGATGTTCCTCGTCTACGGCGTGGTCGTGCTGACCACCGGCAGCGTCTTCGGCTGGAGCGCGCGGGTGCGGCTGCTCGGACTTGCCTCTGCCGTGCCACCCCTCGCCTCGCTGGTCTTCGAGCGGTGGGCGCAGCGCGCGGGGCTCCTCGACGACCCGGCCCGAGGCGGCCCCCAGGGCTGACCCACGCGGCCGGGATGCACGCTCCACGGGCCTCACCTAGCGTGAAGGGACCCCCAAGATCGGCCCCAGGAGCGGCCCGGCGAGTGGGCCACGGCCGGGGCCGGGACAGTGAGTCCACCATGGCCAGCAACCGCGGGATCGCCTACCTCGAGCCGGGCAAGACCGAGGTCCAGGACATCCCCTACCCGGAGTTCGAGCTCAAGGACGGGCCCGGGGTCAACCCCGACAACGTCGGCCGACAGGTGCCGCACGGCGCCATCCTCAAGGTCGTCACCACCAACATCTGCGGCTCCGACCAGCACATGGTCCGGGGTCGCACCACCGCGCCCCAGGACCTGATCCTGGGCCACGAGATCACCGGCGAGGTGGTCGAGACCGGCCCCGGGGTCGAGTTCATCAAGGAGGGCGACCTCTGCTCGGTCCCGTTCAACATCGCCTGCGGCCGCTGCCGCAACTGCAAGGAGCGGGCCACCGGCATCTGCCTGAACGTCAACCCCGACCGGCCCGGCAGCGCCTACGGCTACGTCGACATGGGCGGCTGGGTGGGCGGCCAGGCCGAGTACGTCCTTGTGCCGTATGCCGACTGGAACCTGCTGAAGTTCCCCGACCGGGACCAGGCGCTGGCCAAGATCATGGACCTCACCATGCTCTCGGACATCTTCCCGACGGGCTTCCACGGCGCGGTCTCCGCCGGGACCGAGGTGGGCTCGACCGTGTACGTCGCCGGTGCCGGTCCCGTGGGCCTCGCCGCGGCCGTGTCGGCCCAGCTGCTGGGCGCCGCCGTGGTCGTCGTCGGTGACCTCAACGAGGAGCGGCTCGCCCAGGCCCGCAGCTTCGGCTGCGAGACGGTCGACGTGTCCAAGGCACCCGTCCCGGACCAGCTGGAGCAGATCCTCGGGGTGCCCGAGGTGGACTGCGGCGTCGACGCCGTGGGCTTCGAGGCCCGCGGCCACGGGGAGCACGCGGACACCGAGCAGCCCGCGGCGGTGCTCAACTCGCTGATGGACATCACCCGTGCCGGTGGTGGCCTGGGCATCCCGGGCCTCTACGTGACCGGCGACCCCGGCGGCGTGGACGACGCCGCCAAGGAGGGGTCGCTGTCGATGCGGCTCGGTCTCGGCTGGGCCAAGTCCCACTACTTCGTGACCGGCCAGTGCCCGGTGATGAAGTACCACCGCGGCCTGATGATGGCGATCCTCCACGACAAGGTCGACATCGCCTCGGCCGTCAACGCCACGAAGGTCTCGCTCGACGAGGCGCCGCAGGCCTACCAGGACTTCGACTCCGGGGTCGCCAAGAAGTACGTCATCGACCCGCACGGGATGGTCGGCTGAACGATCCTGGCGCCCGGTCCACCGGGTCTGGCACGGAGCGAGGCCGGCCCCACCCGGAGGGGGGTCGGCCCGCGCATG
>Ga0123333_10004970_pt1 | contig 12217 bp, 11 predicted proteins | sample BioC12SIPDNA_3_FD_89957 | JGI IMG/M metagenome (GOLD analysis project Ga0123333, IMG submission 89957) | Anaerobic biogas reactor microbial communites from Washington, USA - Biogas_R2_B C12 SIP DNA | ecosystem: Engineered > Bioreactor > Anaerobic > Unclassified | place: Washington, USA...
GACCTCGGCTACCTCACCTACTACACCACCTACCTCCTCGCCACCGGCCAGATGGAGGCCAAGGAAGGTGTGCAGTTCGAGGCTGGCCGCATGGGCGAGTACACCATCACCAAGGACCCGACCCGCGATAACGGCCTGCGCATCCTGATGGGCCCCTTCACCGTCTACGACAAGTCCAACGTCCAATAAGCGCCAGCTTCACCTGGCCGGGCCGGCTCCCTGAGAACGGGAGCCGGCCCTGTGGTTGACTGACATTTGAAGCGAGGAAGGCTCATGCGTCTCAAGCGAAGCGATCGTGAAGACAGTGGCAAGGTCGCCATCGTCACCGGCGCGGCGCGGGGGATCGGAAGGGCGATTGCCGTCCGCTTCGCGCAGGAAGGCGCGCGAGTGGCTGTCGTCGATCTGCGCGAGGCTGAGGGGCGTGAGACGGCGCATCTCATCGAGGCGGAAGGCGGCCAGGCGCTCTTCATCAAGACCGATGTCTCCGATAGCAGCCAGGTGCAGACCATGGTTGAGACGGTCCTGGCGCACTGGGGCACGATCGACATCCTGGTCAACGACGCGGGCATCTGTCCTTTCGCCGGCTTCCTGGAGATGCCCGAAGCGTTGTGGGAGCAGGTGCTCGACACGAATCTCAAGGGCTATTTCCTGGTCTCACAGGCGGTCAGCCGGATCATGGTCGAACGCGGCATTCATGGCCGCATCATCGCGATCAGCTCGATCTCGGCCGAATTCGGAGGCAGCCAACAGGCGCACTACTGCGCATCCAAGGCAGGCATCAACCTCCTGGTGAAATCCATGGCTATCTCCCTGGGGCCGCATGGAATCACGGTTAACGCGGTGTTGCCAGGCACCATAGAGACAGACATCAACCGCGATGCACTGGCCGATCCGGCCACCCGAGAATACTGGTCGAAGCGCGCCCCCCTGGGGCGGCTGGGCCAGCCCGACGACATCGCCGGCCCGGCACTCTTCTTTGCTACCGATGACGCCGCATGGTGCACCGGCGCAATGCTCGTCGTGGACGGAGGCACATCGGTGAACCTGCAGTAGGGGGCGGACCTTCTAAGCACGCTGAAAGCGTGCGGCGTCCGCCCGGCGGGCTCAAAAGGGGCATGATCAATGGCGACCTATTCCATCAAAGCAATCAAGTTCTGCGAACAGTCGGTGCCCGGCCCGCAGATGTTTTACATGGCGCGCTGGGACGAATGGCTGACCGCGGATTTTCTCTTCTTTGTGCTGCGCCGCGACGACGGCCAGGTTGTGCTGGTCGATCCTGGGCTCCGCGACGTGGACGAAATCCAGCCGATGGTCGTGGCAGGCGCGGGCGAGCGCGGCAGGTTCCGCATGGACATGGCGACGCAAAACATCCCGCTGCTCCTGGCGCAGGAGGGAATTCGCCCGGAGGATGTCGCGGCTGTGCTCATCACTCACCTGCACTACGATCATGTTTCCAATGCAAAGCTATTTCCGAATGCCCAATTCGTCGTTTCGCGAACGGGCTTTCACCTGACGTTGGACCCGCCCGTGCCGGGCATGTGCCCGCACCCGCTCTTCCCCCACGACGTGCTGGCCTATTTCGCCAGCGAAGCGCGGGACCGGCTGATCCTGGCAGACGACGATGCGCCGGAGATCCTGCCCGGAATCAGCGCGTTCTACATCGGCGGGCACACCTTGTGCAGCCAGGCATTCACCGTGCAGACGAGGAAGGGGACCGCGGTCTTTCCCGGCGATACCATCTTTTACGCGGAAAACCTCGAAAAGCATCACCCCATCGGACTCGCAGTCAGCCAGATTCAGTGCCACCAGGCCATGTCGCGCATCGCCAGGATCGGCGGCATCCTGGTCCCGCCACACGATCCGGCCCTGCTCCGCCAACATCCCGATGGACAGATCGCCTAGGAGAGGAGAGAGATGCCACATCTTCAGACTGCTCAAGCTGACAACTGCCCCGTCTACCATCTGCCCGGTCGCGACTGGTACTACCTGCTCGGCCCAATGAACAGCACCGCGCGCAACCTGGCGTTTGGCCTTGCGGAGTTCCCGGCCGGCACCCTGGCCGCGCCTCATATGCACCAGGCTGAAGAGGAGATCATCTATATCCTGGAAGGGACCGGCGGCATTGTCGCGAACGCTCAGGAGACGCCACTCCGACCGGGCGTAGCCGTCTTCATCCCGCCGGACCTGATCCACCAGATTCGCGTCGACGCAGGCGCTCCCCTGAAGTTGGTCACGCTCTTCTCGCCGCCGGTCACACCCGGTGCTTATGACCCAGGGCAGAAATAGGGGCGCCATGCTTGAGGATCAGGCTCTCCTCGAAGACCTTGCGGCCATTGCCGTTCGCCTCCGCCGCCACGTCATCAAGATGACCTATTTTGCCGGATCGGGACATCCGGGCGGCTCGCTCTCCGCAGCGGATATGCTGGCCGCGCTCTATTTTCGCGAATTACGGGTGGACCCGGTGCGCCCTGGCTGGCCCGACAGGGATCGCTTTATTATGTCAAAGGGCCACGCCTGCCCCATCTGGTATGCGGCGCTGGCCGAGCGCGGTTACTTCCCGATCGAGGACCTGTGGGGCCTGCGGCAGGCCCACAGCCATCTGCAGGGCCATCCCGACATGCGCAAGACCCCCGGCGTGGACATGACCGCCGGGCCCCTGGGCAGCGGGCTGTCCGCCGGCGCCGGCATCGCCATGGGCGCGCGCATCACCGGCCGTGCCTACCGCACCTATGTCATGCTCGGCGAGGGCGACCTGCAGGAGGGCGCCACCTGGGAGGCACTTTTGCTGGCCGGGCACCACAAACTGGCCAACCTGGCCGCGCTGGTCGACTACAACCGCTCGCAGGTCGACGGCAAGTCGGACACCATCCTCTCGCTCGATCCCCTGCCCGAGAAGCTGCGGGCGTGTCGCTGGAGCGTGGCCGAGATCGACGGCCACGACCTCAGCCAGATTCTCGCGGCGCTGGATTGGGCCAGGAGCGTAACGGATGCCCCTGCGGCGATCGTCGCTCACACGACCAAGGGTAAGGGTGTGTCGTTCATGCTCGACCGCCACGAATGGCACGGCAAAGCCCCGAACCGCGAGCAGGCGGTCGCGGCCCTCGCCGAGCTGGGCGAGACGTGGAGCCCGGACCCCCTCCCGCCTGCCTCCAGCCCGGCAGGGGCGACCCGTGCGATCGACCAGCCATCGATCCACCCTCCCGCGCGCGAAAACGGCGCAGGGGCGGCCTTTGCGACCGCTCAACTAGCACCGGCCCACCCGCGCCCCCGGCGAGCCCTGCGCGAGGCGTTCGGCGCGGAACTGGTCACCCTGGGCGCAGAGATTCCCAACCTGGTGGTGCTCGATGCCGACATCTCGAGCTCGCTCAAGACCGGCGCATTCCGCAAGGCCTACCCCGAGCGCCACATCAATTACGGAGTGGCCGAGCAGAACATGCTGCTCGGCGCGGCGGGGCTGGCCACCGCGGGGTTGATCCCGCTGGCATGCACCTACGCGACCTTCGCAACCTTGCGTGCCTGCGAACAGATCCGCAGTTTCATCTGCTACGGCCGGCTGAACGTCAAGGTGATCTGCTCCCACGGTGGGCTGGAGGTGGGCTGGGACGGACCCACACACCAGGGCGCGGAGGATGTGGCGATCATGCGCGCCATACCGAACATGACGGTGGTTGCGCCCGCGGACGCGGTCGCAGTGCCCGCACTGCTCCGGCAGATCATCGCGCTCGACGGGCCGGCGTACTTCCGCATGGGCCGCAACCCGACGCCGGTGCTCTACCAGCCATCTCAGTCGTTCGCGTTGGGCCGGGCCATCACGGTGCGCGAGGGCAGCGATGCCACGATCATCGCCGCGGGCGTGATGGTGTCGCTGGCGCTGGATGCCGCGGATGAGCTGGCGCGTGAGGGCATCCTCGTGCGCGTGCTCGACATGCACACGATCAAGCCCCTCGACGGCACGGCGATTCAGGCCGCGGCCGAGGAGACCGGGGCAATCGTCACTGCAGAGGATCACAGCATCACCGGCGGCCTGGGCGGCGCAGTCGCCGAATACCTGGCCGAGCATGCCCCCGTGCCCATGGCGCGCATCGGCATCCCGGATACATTCTGCCGCTCGGGTGATCCGGCCGAGCTGTTCCCGATGTACGGCATGGCTGTGCCCCATATCATCGCAGCCGTGAAGCGGGTGGTGAAAAATGTCCGGTGATCTATCGGGCCGCGCTGCGCTGGTGACGGGCGCGGGTCGCGGGATCGGCCTGGCCATCGCACACGCGTTGGCCGGACGGGGCGCCAGGGTCGCGCTGGCAGACATCGCGGACCTGGCGGGCCTCGAGCCGCCTGCCGGGTCTCTTGCCCTGCGCGCAGACGTGACGCGGCCGGACGAGGTGCGCGGTGCGATCGAGGCGGTCGTAGAAGCCTTCGGCGGGCTTCATATCCTGGTCAACAATGCGGGCATCTGCCCTCTGTCGGCCTTTGACGAAATCACCGAAGCTGAGTGGGATCGGGTGCTCGCGGTGAATCTGAAGGGCGCCTTCCTGTGCTGCCAGGCAGCCCTGCCCCACCTGAGGCAGGCCGGCACGCGCGGGCGCGCCATCAACATCGCTTCGGTCGGCGGCCAGATGGGCGGCCTGTTGGTCGGCGCGCACTATGCGGCATCAAAGGCAGGGCTGATAGGCCTGACCAAGACACTGGCAAAAGTGCTGGCGCCTGCCGGAGCCACTGCCAATTGCGTCTCGCCCGCAACCACCGGGACCGACCTGACCGCTGAATGGCCGGTCGAGAAACAGGCTCGTGTCAGGGAGCAGATCCCGCTGGGGCGCTTCGGCACCCCGGACGAGATCGCGGCGGCTGTCTGCTTCCTGGCCAGCGATGGTGCATCGTTCATCACCGGCGCGACGCTGGATGTCAACGGCGGGCTCTATCTGAGATAGGGAGAGTTAATGGTGCTGGATCGCGATCAACTGCTGGATATGCATCACCGGATGTGGCTCATCCGCTACTTTGACGAGGGAGCCCGGACGCTGTTCATGGCGAACATGCTGCGAGGCACCACCCACACCTATACGGGCCAGGAAGGGGTGGCGGTTGGTGCGTGCGCCGCGCTCAACCGGGATGACTACATCACCAGCACCCACCGGGGCCACGGCCACTGCCTTGCCAAGGGCGGCGACCCGCGCAGCATGATGGCTGAGTTGCTGGGCCGTTCCACGGGCATCTGCAAGGGCAAGGGCGGCTCCATGCACATCGCGGACTTTGAGCTGGGCATCCTTGGCGCCAACGGCATCGTCGGCGGCGGCATCGCCCTGGCCACCGGCGCGGCCTATTCGGCTGACCTGAGGGGATCGGGCCAGGTGGTCGTCTGTTTCTTCGGCGATGGCGCCAGCAACCAGGGCATCCTGATGGAGGCCGGCAACATGGCCGCTCTCTGGAAGCTGCCGGTCATCTACCTGTGCGAAGAGAACCAGTATGCGGAGTTCAGCCCCAGCCGGCCATTCATTGCGGTCGAGCGGCTGGAGCAGAAGGCGCAGGCGTTCGGCATGCCCGCAGTCACCGTGGACGGCAACGACGTGCTGGCAGTCTACGACGCAGCGCGCCAGGTCGTCGCCCGCGCGCGGGCAGGCGATGGCCCGACCTTCCTGGTCGCCCGGACCTACAGGATCGAAGGCCACACGGTCGGCGACCCGTTGAGCTACCGCCCCAAGGACGAGGCCGAGCTGTGGAAGTCCGCCGGCCGCGACCCGATCAGCCGGTTCGCGCGAAGGCTGGTCGAAGAGTTCGGCCTCACTGAGGCGGATCTGGAGGCACAGCGCCTGCGGGCACGCGCGGACATCGATGAAGCGATCGCCTTCGGCAAGGCGAGCCCTGAACCCGAATTGCCTGCGTTGTTCGAAGATGTATACGCGTAGATCCGCTCCCAGAGGTTGACCATGCGAGAAATCCTTTATCGTGATGCGCTCAACGAGGCGCTGCACGAGGAGATGGCCCGTGACCCCGCCGTCTGCGTGCTCGGCGAGGATGTGGGCCGCTATGGCGGCGTGCTCCAGGTGACCCGCGGCCTCTTCGATAAGTTCGGGGAGAAGCGCGTGCGCGACACGCCGATCTCCGAGGCGGGCTTCACCGGCATTGCGGTGGGCGCAGCCATGACGGGACTGCGGCCGGTCGTCGAGGTCATGTACATCGACTTCAGCGCACTGGCCATGGACCAGGTTGTCAACCAGGCGGCTAAGGCGCGCTATATGTTCGGCGGCAAGGCCAGCGCGCCCCTGGTGCTGCGCACGCAGGGGGGCGGCGGCCGCGGCAACGCGGCTCAGCACTCCCAGAGCCTGGAGATGTGGTACGTTCACGTTCCCGGCCTCATCGTGGTCCAGCCCGCCACGCCTTCCGACGCCAAGGGACTGCTCAAGTCCGCCATTCGCGACGACAACCCCGTGATCTTCATCGAGCACAAGCTGCTCTACAACACGGCCGGGCCGGTGCCCGAGCCGGGGCCGGATCACCTGGTTCCCATCGGGGTGGCTGACATCAAGCGCGCGGGCGGAGATGTGACGATCGTGGCCACCTCCCGCATGGTGCTCTTTGCACTCCAGGCGGCTGAGGAACTGGCCGCTGAGGGAATCGATGCGGAGGTGATCGACCCGCGCACGCTCAAGCCGCTGGATCTGCCCGCCATCATCCGTTCGGTGGAGAAGACCGGCCGGCTGGTGGTCGTCAACGAGGGCGCCCTGACCGGCGGCTTCACCGCAGAGGTGGCAGCGCGCGTGCAGCGCGAAGCATTCGACTGGCTCGACGCGCCGGTCATGCAGGTGGCAGCCGAGGATGTTCCGCTGCCTTACAACGGCCGCCTGGAGCTCGCCGCCCTGCCCAGCGTCGAAAAGATCGTCGCTGCGGCCAAGGCAGCACTCTATTGGGACAGGTGACAGAGACCGATGCCGTCAGACATCATCATGCCCAGGCTTGGGCTCACGATGGAAGAAGGAACGGTGGTCCGCTGGCTCGCCAGGGAGGGCGAACACGTCGTACAGGGAACGCCCCTCCTCGAGGTCGAGACCGACAAGGTCGTAGTTGAAGTGGAAGCGCCGGCATCCGGTGTGCTCCGCGCGATTCAGGTGCGCGAAGGCGAGAAGGCGCCGGTGGGCGCGCCGCTCGCGCATCTCTACGCGGCGGACGAGATTGAAACAAGGAAAAAGGAAAAAGGGAAAAGGAAAATCTTCTCCAGCCCGCGGGCGCGCCGGCGTGCGGCCGGGTTGGGGCTGGATTGGCGCATCCTGGCGGGCAGCGGGCCGCAGGGCCGCATCATCGAGCGGGACGTGCTGGCCGCGGCCTCGCCAGAAGGCCCTCCGCCACCTCCGGTGGCGCCGCCGCCGCAGCAGCTCCACCTCAGCGTCGAGGTTGGGGCCGAAGCCTTGCTCGGGATGTGTGCACGTCTCTCCCCGTCCATCGAAAGACATGCCGGCGTGCAGCTCACCACCACCGACCTGCTTATCCGGATCTGCGGCGCAGCCCTGGCCCGACACTCGCGTGCCAACGCCCGTTGGGAGGACGGCCGCGTCTGCCTCCAGACCCAGGTCGACGTCAGGCTGGTCGCAGCAGCCGGCAAGGCAGTGATCCCGGATGCAGAGAGACCGCTGTCGCAGATCGCATCCGAGCGGGCCGCGCTGCTCGATCGGGAACCTCGCAAATTCCCGCCTGCCGGCAGCAACTCCGATCTTCCTTCTTCCTTATTCCTTCTTCCTTCCGTCCCGCCCGCGCTCGGCAGCCTCCAATCCGCATCCTTCACCCTGGTCGACCTGGGCATGTTCCGGGTCGATCGTCTCCAGCCTGTGCTCGCGCCGCCTCAGTCCGCCATCCTCACCGTCGGACGGATCGCAGAACGGCCGGCCGTGGTGGATGGCCGCGTGGCCGTGCGGCCAACGGCCTTTCTCACGTTGACGTGCGATTCCCGGGTATTCGATGCCGTTCTCGCCGCGCAGTTCCTGGATTGCATCGCCGATCTGATCGAGGAGCCCTATGGACTCCTCATCTGACTTTCTTACAAGGAGAACCCCATGACTAAACCCCTTCGCTTCTCCGCCAACATCAACACATTCAACGCGTGCGCCGATCGCTACGTCCTTTCCGGCTATGGCGAAAGGCTGACCACGGACCAGCTCATTGCGGCCGCGACGAAGGTCCCCGGCCTCACCGGCGTGGAATTGGTGGGCATGTGGCACGTGAACGACGGCAACGTCAGCCAGATCCACCGCCAGGTGACGGACGCCGGGTTCGAGGTCACGTGCGTCACGCCGGACATCTGGGCCTCGGCTAAATGGGGCTGGGGCTCCTTTGCAGCCAACGACCCCAAGATTCGCCAGGAGGCGATCCACGAGGTCAAGAAGTCCATGGAATGGGCCAAACAGCTCGACTGCGAGGTGGTGGATCTCTGGTTCGGGCAGGATGGCTATGATTACCCGTTCCAGGCCGACTACCAGGCCGGGTGGGACCGGATCATCGAGGGCACGATCGAATGTGCCGAGCACGTGCCCGATGTCAGGATCGTCTTGGAGTACAAGCCCAAAGAGCCGCGCACCCATTGCTTCATCGCGACCGTCGGTAAGACCCTGCTCCTGATCCAGAAGGTCGACCGGCCCAATGTCGGCGCGATGGTGGACATCGGCCATGCCCTGATGGCCTATGAGAACGTCGCCGAGTCCGCCGCGCTGCTGCACTATTTCGGCGACAAGCTGATGTACATGCACTTCAACGACAACTGGCGGCTGTGGGACGATGACATGACCGTCGGATCAGTCCACACGATCGAGATGCTGGAGCTTCTCTACTGGTTGGACAGGCTCAACTACACGGGCTGGTATGCGCTCGACATCTTCCCTTATCGCGAGGACGGCATCCGGGCCGCCAGCGAAAGCATCAAGTGGATCCAGGGCCTTCACGGCCTGCTGGACAAGATCGGCCGCGACCGCATCGCCGGGGTCATCGCGGGTGGCGATGCGATGACTGCCAGCGCGATGCTCCGCGAAGCCTTCCTGGGCATGTAGGAGCGAAGCATGAGTAACCACGCGACAGACAGGCAAATCAGCGATCTCTATGGGCTGGCACGCGAGCGCTACGCGGCGCTCGGCGTAGATGTCGACGCGGCCCTGGCGAAGCTTGCAGCCATCCCCATCAGCCTGCACTGCTGGCAGGGCGATGATGTGGCCGGGTTCGAAAATCCCGGCGGCGAGCTGACCGGCGGGATCGCCACGACGGGCAACTACCCCGGCAAGGCGCGCAACGCGCACGAGCTGCGGCAGGACCTGGACGAGGCCTACTCCCTCATCCCCGGCCAGCACCGCCTCGCCCTCCACGCTATCTACGCGGAGCCAGGCAGCGCCAGGGTGGAGCGCGATGCCCTCCGCCCCGAGCACTTTGCCGCCTGGACCGCCTGGGCCAGGGAGCGGGGGCACGGCCTGGACTTCAACCCCACCCTCTTCTCGCACCCCAAGGCAGACGACGGGCTCACCCTGGCCAGCTACGATCCCTCGATCCGCGACTTCTGGATCGACCACTGCATCGCCTGCCGCGTCATCGGGGAGTCATTCGGCCGCGAGCTCGGTACGCCCTGCGTCACCAACATCTGGATCCCCGATGGCATGAAGGATACCCCCGCCGACCGCAAGACCCCGCGGCAGCTTCTCAAAGACTCGCTCGACAAGATCCTGGCCCACCCGGTCGACCGCCGCTACAACCTGGACGCGGTCGAGGGCAAGCTCTTCGGCATCGGCTCGGAAAGCTACGTCGTCGGTTCCCATGAGTTCTACCTGGGCTATGCCATTACCAACAAGATCCTGGTGACCCTCGACAGCGGCCACTACCATCCCACCGAGACCATTGCCGACAAGCTCTCCGCCGTCCTCGCCTTCGTCGACCAGGCTCTCCTCCATGTCAGTCGCGGCGTCCGCTGGGACAGCGACCACGTCGTCATCCTCAGCGACGACCTGCAGGCCATCGCCCAGGAGCTCGTGCGCGGCGACTTCCTCAATCGGGTCCACATCGGCCTCGACTACTTCGACGCCAGCATCAATCGCGTCGCCGCCTGGGTCATCGGCACGCGCGCCATGCTACGCGCCCTGCTCATCGCCCTTCTGGAGCCTTACGACCGGCTGGCCGGCCTGGAACGCGACGGCGACTACACCGGTCGCCTGGCCTTGCTCGAGACATTGAAAGGCATGCCCTGGGGCGCCGCGTGGGACCATTTCTGCCTGCAGCAGGACCGGCCGCTCGATAGCGAGCTCATGGCTGCCATCAAGGCCTACGAGTCACAGGTGCAGTCGGGGAGATAAGAAGACGTATGCGTTCACGCACCATGCCTTTTTGCATGTGTCATCGGCGAGGCCGAGATCGCCGACCTTAAGAGAGCATTCATGTTGGAGGAGGAGGATTGACTATCATGTCTACAATAGGCGCCACGCCCCCACAGCCCGAGCAGACCATTCTGTCCCAACTGGTCGCTCTATCCAACGCGCTGGGACGGCCGGAGCTGGATTACGTGATCCTGGGAGAGGGCAACACCTCGGCCCGGATCGACGGCGACACCTTCTGGGTGAAGGCAAGCGGAACGGAGCTGCGCACCATCACTGCCGCGGGCTTCGTCCGGGTTTCGTTCGAGGCCGCGCTCGATCTGGTCAAGCGAGAGGCCCTCACGGATGCCGATGTCAAGGCCGGATTGACTGCTGCGAAGGTAGATGGATCTGCACCGGGCCATCCCTCCGTAGAAACCCTCCTTCATGCATTGTGCCTCCAGATGCCCGGCGTCAATTTCATCGGCCACACGCACGCCACCGCAGTGAACATGCTGACCTGTTCCGTGGGCTTCGAGCAGGCGTATGCCGGCCGCCTCTTCCCCGACGAGATCGTCCTGTGTGGGCCTGCGCCCGTGTTGGTGCGTTACACCGATCCCGGCGTGCCATTGGCGCTCGAGGTGTGGTCCCGCATCGAGCGCTACCAGGATCATTACGGCGAACAGCCCAAGGTGATCCTGATTCAAAACCACGGACTGATCGTGCTGGGCAAGAGTGCGCAACAGGTGTTGGATGTCACGGCAATGGCCGTGAAGACCGCGCGCATCTTGTTAGGCACATTTGCCGCCGGCGGACCCCGCTTCATGTCTGAGCGCGATGTCGCGCGCATCCACACGCGCCCTGACGAGCTCTATCGCCGGCAGCTGCTCGGGCTGAGTGCGCCGGAGCAGTAGACCGTTCGCCGCCAGAGGGCCTGGCGCCGCCGCCAGAGGGCCTGGCGCCGATGCCAGAAGACCTGGCACCGATGCCAGAGGACCTAAACGCAAGGAGGCCTCCGGGATTCTACTTCTCCCGGAGGCCTCCCTATGCCTGCTTGCTATTCGTAGCCGTTCACCCGATCAGGGGTTGCTAACGGTGAACTTGGTGATGTACTCGTCGTAGTTGCTGTCGGCCCGAACCACCCGCAGCCGGAGCGCATGCTCGCCGTTCGGGAAGGCCGTCGTGTCGATCGTCTGGGTGAACTCGCCCGCCGTCTCACCCGTTGCCAGGAAGATGGCTGCACCCGCATCGCCGCCCGGCAGGACGTCCAGCTGCCACTTCAGAAAATTCGGGTCATCCGCATAGCCCTTCAGATCGACCGTGCCGCTCACCGTCGCACCATCCTTCAGGTTGGTGAAACCGTTGGCCTTAGCCTCTGGCGCAGGGCCGGCGGCGCCAGCCGGGGGCAGGATCACTGAATCAATGACATGGATCACGCCGTTCGAAGCCATCACATCGGTCGCAACGATGTTAGCGCCGTTGATCATGGCCTTGCCATCGCTGACGGTGAAGTTGACTGGAGAACCCTGCAGGGTCTTCGCAGACAAGCCGTTGGTCACTGACGCAGCCTTCACCTCACCAGGAATCACGTGGTAGAGCAAGATGTTGCCCAATGCCTTCGGGTCCTTGAGCAATCCTTCGACGGTGCCCGCCGGCAGCTTAGCAAACGCTGCATCGGTCGGGGCAAACACCGTGAACGGGCCTTTACCTTGCAGTGCCTCAACCAGGCCAGCAGCCTGTACAGCGGCAACAAGCGTCTTGAACTGGCCAGCACCTATGGCCGTGGCCACAATGTCGTTCGCTGCCGCAGCGGGCGCCGCAGCCGGCGTCACAGCACCGTTCGCAAGGGTGAACCTGGCAACATACTCGTCGTAGTTGCTGTCAGCCCGCACCACCCGCAGCCGGAGCGC
>Ga0123333_10004972_pt1 | contig 12214 bp, 8 predicted proteins | sample BioC12SIPDNA_3_FD_89957 | JGI IMG/M metagenome (GOLD analysis project Ga0123333, IMG submission 89957) | Anaerobic biogas reactor microbial communites from Washington, USA - Biogas_R2_B C12 SIP DNA | ecosystem: Engineered > Bioreactor > Anaerobic > Unclassified | place: Washington, USA...
ACATGCCATACGCGTACTGTGGACCTGCCCGGCGTGACGCGCGATGGTGACATCATCATCGCCTGTGCGGGTGCGGCGGAGATGGTGACGGCTGAGCACGTGAAGCCGGGTCAGACCATCATCGATGTCGGGATCAATTTCACGGATGACGGGCGCCTCGTCGGCGATGTCGCGTTCGATGAAGTGGAGCTCATCGTGGAAAACATTACGCCGGTGCCGCGCGGAGTCGGGTCTGTGACGACGACGATCCTGATGCAGCACGTTGTCGAGGCTGCCGAAAGGGCTTCCATGGCTTAGTTCAGGTGTTATGTTGACGCAGAGGTTGTTTTTTCAGTATAATTTCAACGTTATGCCTACATACAAACGGATCATTGTCCACTTAATAATAAATTAACCTATGTATAGGGGGAATATATGAAACGCACCTACCAACCGAAACGCAAGCAACGCTCGCGCGAACACGGTTTCAGAAAAAGAATGCGAACTAGAGCCGGACGCAATATTTTAAAAAGACGCAGGCTCAAGGGTCGCAGCAGAATCTCGCTGTAATTAATGTTATCGAATGCGGCGAGCGCTGATCGTTTAAAGCACAACCGTGATTTTTCCCGTGTTTATCGATATGGAAAATGTTACAGAGGCCGTTGGATCAGTCTTCACGTCAATAAGAGGCGCGGGGTTCATTCGATTGCAAATCCGCGTATCGGATTTGCAGTGAGTCGCTCCATTCGTGGGGCAGTACAACGGAACAGAGTCAAGCGATTGCTACGTGAATCTTTTCGCCTTAGACATGTCGACTTGTTATCGGGTTTTGATCTTATTGTGACGAATCGTTGGAAACACGCGGAAGAACCGACATTGAGTGCTTTAATCGAAGAGATGGATCGACTCCTGATTGAATCGGGCGTCGGCAGGCCACCGGTGCGACTCGCTGAGTCCGGAGGTTGCTGATCGATGCGGAATAGCGTACACAATTATAAAACAGATGACTCCGGCGCGGATGCGTCGGTATTGACACGCGATAAAATGCGAAAGCCGTCTGTTACGGCTTCCTGCATGCTGTATCTGATCAGTTTTTATCAACGTTTCATATCTGCGGGAAACCCAGGTTGCTGTCGATTCGATCCCACCTGCTCCGTTTATGCCGCTGAAGCAATTCGTCGACATGGGGCGCTTAAAGGTGGGGGACTTGCGATATGGAGAATCCTGCGATGCAATCCATTTTGCCGGGGAGGATACGATCCCGTTCCCGACAAAAAAACAAATGACCATTCCGCGCAAAGATCATCCGACATATTTGATGGTAGGGGGCGGAAGGTAAGAAAAGAGGCGACATGACATCATTTGTTACGGTTCAACTCGGTTTGTTGGATCCGCTGTATTCGCTGTTCGGGTGGGTTCTTGGCGGACTTTATTCATGGTTGAACAATTATGGACTCGTTATTATCCTTTTCACCGTGATCATTCGCGCACTCCTGTTGCCGCTCGGTCTCAGAAGTCAGCGGGGTACGCTGCGTCAACAGACGCTGCAATCCGAGATCAACGAGATCAAGCGCCGTTATCCTGACAATGCGCAGAAAGTTCAGGAGCTCACGCAGAAACTTTACAAGGAAAACGGCATTTCGATGACATCGGGGTGCTTGCCCTCAATTCTCCAGTTGGCGATTATTTGGCCGATTATTTACATTTTCCGCGCGCCTCTACGTTTCATTACGAATGTCCCCTTCTATAATGTGACAAAGATAGGCGAAGTGCTGGAGGCACAGGGATTGATGACAGCGGCTCAGGTCAAGAATATCGCCGTCATGGATATTCCGATTCTAAACGGGCTGCGTGATTCCGGTTCGGCGCTCCAACAGTCTGTTCAGAATGGCTGGATTCAACTGCCGCAGGTGATCAATACAAATTTTCTCGGCATCGATCTCGGAATGACACCATCTTATAAGCCGTGGGAATGGTTCGGTGCCGACTGGCGCGTGCAATTGCCGCTCGTACTATTGATTTTGATTACGATGATCACTTACTGGTTACAGATGCGAGTCATGCGGATGAGTACGGCGCGCCCCGAGAAGACGAAAGAAGAGAAAGCGCGTGAAAAGGCGAACCCTGCCAAACGCGGTCAAAATCCCGACCAAGCTGCCGGTATGATGAAGACAATGAATGTTTTCATGCCGATCGTTATGCTGTTTACCATGTTCAGCATGCCTTCAGCGATGTGCCTGTACTGGCTTTTCCAGAACATCATGTATTTGATTCAATCGTTACTCGGTTACAAGTTTTATGTGACGCCCCTGCGTCTCGCATATGCGGAAGAGCAGGCAACATTCGATCGCTCGCGGAGAAAAGATACGTCTTCTTCGGATGAAGATGAAGAAGAGGGCGGCTTTTTCAAAAAACTTGTATCCAAATTAAAGGATCGCGACAATCAGGGGTGATTCTTTTAAAGATGCGCGTCGGCGACGCGGAAAAATAAACGTAAGCAACGTGAGACATCGAGACGCACGATCCAATTGGTTTTAGCAGGTGTGTCGGTGTTGCGAAAAGCTTTGCGATGTGCGTGAGGAGGATACCCGAATGGAACGCACCATTGAAACAACAGGCAAGACAGTCGATCAAGCTGTCAAGCAGGCATTGGAAGAATTATCCGTCAGCGAAGACATGGTGCTGATCGAGGTGCTGGATGAGGGGGAAACAGGCGGTTTACTCGGTTTCGGGCGCCGTCCGGCATGTGTGCGCGTGACGATTCTCGATGACGATACGTTTGAAGATGATGATGACGAGGAAGACGACTACGAACGCGTCGATCTTGATGATGAGGATTTCGATATGGAGTCGTCCGATGAGAACGGATGGCGTGTGCCTGAAGATCAGCGCGGACTTGTCCCCGCCGAAAATGCCGCACTCGATTACGTGCAGGATGTATTGTCGGGAATCGGCATTCATGGGCGCATAGAATCGTACCTCGGAGGAGACAACACGCTTCATATCGACATTATCAGCGACGATGGCGGAGTTGCGATTGGTCGTCATGGTGAGACGCTAGATGCGATTCAGTATCTGACAAACATCGTTGCGAATCGGTGGATTGATGAGCATTTACGAGTTGTCGTCGATGTCGGCGATTATCGTCGCCGCCGCGAACAGCGGTTGCAACAGACAGCCAGAAAGATCGCTGACCGCGTTCTTGACAGGGGGCGAGCATCGAAGATGAAACCGATGTCACCGGCAGAGAGGCGCATTGTCCATATAACACTTCGTGATACGGACGGCATTACGACGTACAGCGAAGGTACCGATCCGCGCCGCTATGTCGTCATCGCACCGACGGCAGGTTTGGAGATTATCGACTGACACCATGATTGATATGGACTTGGATACGATCGCGGCATTTTCGACACCGCCGGGCGAAAGCGGCCTGGCGGTTCTTCGCATTTCAGGCCCTCTTGCGGCATCGATATGTGATCGTCTGTTTGTGGCCTCATCTTCGCGATTCAAAAAGCCTTCCGCCATGGAAGGTTATACGCTCGCGCATGGCTACTGGGGTTCAATCGACGAGGTGGTGCTCGCTTGTTTTCGAGCGCCTTATTCGTACACAGGTGAAGACGTCTACGAAATTTCTTGCCATGGCGGGCAGGCAATTCGCCAAGCTGTTCTCGACAGCGTGCTCGCCGCCGGCGCCCGCGCGGCCGGACCCGGCGAGTTTAGCCGACGAGCGTTTTTCAATGGGAAAATGGACCTCACAGCCGCGGAAGCCGTGATGGATATGATCGGCGCTCAAGCCGAGAAACAGGCGCAAGTGGCGTACCGGCAACTGACGGGCGGCGTTTCGCGCGTCATACACGAAAGGACCGATCATCTCTACGGAGCGCTCGCCCGGCTTGAAATGTTATTGGATTGGGATGAGGAGGAGGAACGCCCGGAGGATCGTGAACTGCTCGTGCATGAATTGGAGCACTCGGAGCGCGAGTTACGTCTCTTGGCAGACAGTTTCGCCGGCGGACGCATCATACGTGAAGGACTCGCCGTCGTGATCGCGGGCAGTCCCAATGTCGGCAAATCATCAATCCTCAACGCTCTTTCAGGACGTGACCGTGCGATTGTCAGCAATATCCCCGGCACGACGCGCGATACGGTCGAGATCGATCTCACGCTGAACGGATACCTAGTTCATTTGACCGACACGGCAGGACTTGCAATTGACAGTCAGGATCCCATTGAGCGCGAGGGGATCATGCGTGCGGAAAATGCATTGCGCGCGGCTGATCTCGTTTTATGGGTCTTGTCACCGCCATTGCCCCCCGAAGACGAGCGCCTGCAGGAGGAAACTCGGATTGAGAGATGTCTCGAGGAGGGGAAGGAGCTTCTCCTCATATTGGGCAAGGACGACCTGCGTCCGACGCTTCCTGCTGAAGAAGATCCTGCGTATTACGCTGCGGAACGTTTCCCGGATTTGCCTACGCTGACATGGTCGGACCGCTCCGAAGACGATTTGCATCGCCTTCAGGAGATACTGGTGCGTTTCATTGAAGGCGGGATTCTCAGTTCTACGGAGGAAACTCTCTCCGTTACCAGTCACGAACAGGTGAAATCGCACGGTGAAGGACATAGTCACGGTATGCTGACGCATGCGCGCCATAAGGTCGCCGTCGACCGCGCCGTTGAACTTGTCGGTCGCGCGAGAGCCGACCTTCAGGCGGGTCTTTCATTCGATCTGGTCGCCATCTCGTTGAAAGAAGCGCTGACGGAGCTCTCGACCATTACGGGTGAAGACGTCTCCGAGACGTTGATCGAGAAGATTTTCAGCCGGTTCTGTATCGGTAAATAGCGATGTTGTCTCTCGCTGAAGCACGCAATAAAGAAAATGCCTTTGTCGCCGGAGAGGCCGATATCATTGTCGTCGGCGCCGGTCACGCCGGTTGTGAGGCGGCGCTTGCGGCGGCACGTCTCGGGCGCCGCGTTCTGCTGTTTACGATGACGCTCGACAGCCTCGCAAATTTGCCGTGCAATCCCAACATCGGCGGCACGGCAAAAGGACAAATGGTCAGGGAGATCGACGCCCTCGGAGGCGAGATGGGGCGATTGGCGGATCGGCATATGATCCAGTATCGTATGCTGAACGCTACGAAAGGTCCTGCCGTCATGTCGCCTCGCGCGCAGATGGATCGCACGGGCTACCAACGCGGGATGAAAGAAGTGCTCGAATCGGAACCGCTTCTCTCATTGATTCAGCAGGAGATCACGGGGCTTCTTGTCGCGGGCGTAAAGGGTAAAAGAAAAATTGAGGGCGTTGTTGCGGCGACCGGTTCGCTTTACGTGGCGAGCGAAGTGATTCTCTGTCCCGGTACTTTTCTCGATGCGCGCGTTATTATCGGCGATTCGGTACGCAGTTCCGGTCCCGACCAGCTTGCTCCTGCTTGCGGTTTAGGCGACGCTTTGACGGCGCTCGGGTTGCCGACTCGACGTTTCAAGACAGGGACGCCCGGAAGATTTCACAGGCGCAGTGTCGATCTTGATCAGATGGAGCTTCAAGCAGCCGACCGTGATGCGAGACCTTTTTCTTTTGAGCATGAGGACGACCCGTCATGGCGCCCCGCGGCGGAACTCGCCTGCTATATCACGTGGACAACGGATGCGACGAAACAACTTCTCTCCGACAACATGGACCGATCACCTCTTTATTCCGGAGTGATCGAGGGGGTCGGACCTCGGTACTGTCCATCCATTGAAGATAAAATCGTTAAATTCCCCAGTCATTCACGTCATCACGTATTTCTCGAACCGACAGGTTTGGATACACAAGAGATGTACGCTTCCGGTCTCTCGACGTCCATGCCGGAGGAGATTCAGCGCGCGATGCTCAAGACAGTCCCGGGGATGGAAAATGCCGAAATGATGCGTCCCGCTTACGCCATCGAATATCTCTGTGTCGATCCGACCGTTTTGGAATTATCTCTTGAAGTGAAAGGGATTGAGGGACTATTTCTCGCAGGTCAAATCAATGGATCGTCGGGATACGAGGAGGCGGCGGCACAAGGGCTTATAGCAGGCATAAACGCCGTCCGGAAGCAACGAGGAGAGGAGCCTCTCATCATTGACCGTTCGGAAGGTTATATCGGCGTTCTGATCGATGACCTTGTGACAAAGGGCACGAACGAGCCGTATCGTCTGATGACCTCTCGTGCGGAATATCGATTGCTTTTACGTCAAGATAATGCGGATGCCAGATTGTCGCCGATCGGATACGAGGTCGGTCTGCTCTCAGAAGAGCGTTGGCAGCGCTTTCTTGAAAAACAGCGGATGATCGATGGCGAGAAGGAGCGCTTGAGCGAGGTGCGTGTCCGCAAGTCCAAGCTGTCGGATCGCATTTTGCAGGACGCAGGGAGCACACCTCTCAAGTCGACGACTCGACTGTACGATCTCCTCAAGAGACCTGAGCTCAATTACGAGATGTTGGCGCCGCTCGATCCAGAGCGTCAGGAGTTGCCGCCGTCGGTGCAGGAATCGGTCGAGATACAGATTCGGTACGAGGGTTATCTCAGGATGGAGCGAGATCGTGTGGAGAGGTTTAAGAAGCTGGAGCATAAGCGCCTCCCGAGTGAGATCGATTACGAACGCATCAGGGGTCTTCGCCTTGAAGCGCGACAGAAACTCAGTGAGCGCCGACCTCAATCGATCGGTCAGGCGAGCCGCATCTCGGGTGTCTCTCCTGCCGATATCCAGGTGTTGCTCGTCTATATGGAGCAGTGGAACGGTTAGGGGCGGTCGTGGACGAGCGTATCATCGTCAAAGCGCTTGAGCTTGCGAGTATCGATGCATCGCCGGAAGTCGTTCGTCAAACGACGCTTTTCGTCGATCATTTGAAGAAAGTCAATGAGACGGTCAACTTGACGGCGATCACGGATGACGAATCGATCGGGACGCGTCATCTTCAAGATAGCTGGATGCTTTGCCCCTATATTCCAAAGGGCTCGACGCTGATTGACGTCGGTTCCGGTGCGGGGTTTCCCGGTCTTGCGCTCAAGATCGTTCGTTCCGACCTCGATGTCACTTTGCTCGACTCCGTTCGTAAGAAAACGGATTTCCTTGAGAGCGCGGTTGAACTTCTCGACATCGATCATGTTTGCGCGATTCATGGCCGTGCGGAAGAGCTCGGCAGAGATCATCTGTACCGTGATCAATTCGACGTCGCCGTCGCGCGAGCCGTCACGGCATTGCCGACTCTTCTCGAACTGTCGCTTCCGCTCGTTAGGGTCTGCTGAACGAACATCAAGTGCCTGATATCAGTGCATTACAGGGACATATTCGGTACAATAGGTGCAAGGGAAAAGGCGTAAAAGCGCTGAAACCCTTGCACTTTGAAATTGGAGATTAGTTATGTACGAGCACGATAGTCGTCAAATCGCCTTTCACGATGAACCCTTCCTGTTTGGAGGTCTTCCACTGGATTCAGATAATCGCTGGGTCAAGCTGGCGGGTCTCATTCCTTGGTCGCGAGTTGAAGCAGCGTACCGGAAGAATTTTCGAGGGAATCGAGGAGCGCGAGCGAAATCTGTGCGTCTGGCGCTAGGATGTCTCATTGTTAAGGAACAGTTGCAGTTATCTGACTGCGAGACGGTACAGATGATCCGTGAGCATCCGTACATCCAATATTTCTTGGGATATGCGGAGTACCGATACGACATCTCTCTTGATCCATCGCTATTGACATATTTCAGGAAACGCTTTCCCGCGGATGTGGTCGCACAAGTGAACCAGTGGGTTGTCGATGCGGCACGTCTCCAAGAGTCTGAGGAAGAGAACGACGACGAAGAGGGTGGTCATGGCGGCAACGTGCCCGATGAACCATCTGTTGACTCTGTTCCTGAGTCAGAGAACCATGGGACGTTGATCCTCGATGCAAGCTGTGCACCACAGGATATCCAGTACCCGACGGACACACGGCTCTTGCATGAGTCACGTCAAAAGCTTGAAGGGATGATGGATACACTTCAGGCAGGACGAGAGGAAAGAAAGCCGCGCAACTACCGTCAGCGTGCGAATAAGGAATACAAGCGCTTTTGTCGCAATCGCCGTCCAACGAGAAAAGAGATTCGCACTGTTTTGAGGCGGCAGCTGCAGTATGTTTCCCGAGATTTGCGTCTTGTCGCAGAGATGCAACAAGACTCCACTGTGACCTTAAGCGAGCGTCAGCGACGCGATCTTGAGATTGTCACACGTGTTTACGAGCAACAGCGGAGTATGTATGCCAGTCGCACGCATGGTTGTGCCGATCGTATAGTCAGCCTACACCAGCCCTATGTTCGCCCGATCGTTCGCGGCAAGGCAACGGCGAAGACAGAGTTCGGCGCGAAGCTGACGGTCTCTTTAATGGATGGTTATGCGGAAGTCACGACGCTGTCTTGGGATGCGTACAACGAGTCTCAAGATTTGATCAAGGCAACTGAAGCCTACAAGGAACGTTATGGTCACTATCCTCGGCGGATTCTCGCGGACAAAATATTCCGCACACGACACAATCGCCGGTATTGCCAAGCACGTGGCATTCATCTAAACGGCCCACCTCTCGGTCGACCACCCAAGGACCGAACGGTCTACGACGAACAGTTACGCCTAGAACGTGAAGACTCGCGTGAACGGAATGCCATAGAAGGCAAATTCGGCGAGGGCAAACGCCGCTACAGCCTGGGACTTGTGAAGACGAGGCTACAAGAAACGAGCGAAACGCAGATTCACCTCGCATTTTTGGTGATGAATTTACAGAAGATCCTGCGAGATCTTTTTATCTTCTTTTTTCCCATGCGATTTTTCGCAAAAAGACGGCAGATATTGGTTGCGACAGCGTAATAAAATTCTAACAGCTGATTCGTTCAGTGGACCCTCGTTAGACCGGGCGGTCTATTCATCGCCATGAAAGGTCGAGACGATGAAACGGCTGAATCGAAACGAGCTCTCAAAGAGTTGAAGGCGAGGATTGAAAAAGTTGTCCGTTACGAGCTTCCCGACACCGATCATGCGCGTTCACTCGTCATCATAAAAAAACTTTTTCCCACGCCTTCGCGGTATCCGCGGCGAATGGCAACCATCAAGAAAAATCCTCTTTGATTGATTTTTAAAAAACGTGCCGATGCACGGCTAATAGCGCTTTTAAGAGGCTGATATTGAGCATTTTTGCGCTCTTTTTTACAGGCGTTTTGCCGCCGTCTGTGGTAAAATATAAGTGATATAAAAGCTCGGAAATGTTCTCTTTTTTACACTATTTTTCCATGAAGAAAAGGGAGGAATTTATGGCATCGGAGCCAAACAATAAAAACGATTATCAGCAACGCGAAGAAGCTGTCGACGCGGCATTTCAAAACCCTGATAACGTTGTCATACCGGTCGATCTCGACCAGGAAATGAAAAAGTCCTTTATCGATTACGCCATGAGCGTTATCTCGGATCGTGCGCTTCCCGACGTGCGCGACGGACTTAAACCCGTACACCGTAGAATCCTTTACTCCATGTATACTCAAGGGTTTACCGCGGACAAACCACATCGCAAAAGCGCGACGACGATCGGTGACGTGCTCGGGCGTTTTCATCCGCATGGCGACCAGAGCGTCTACGATGCGCTCGTTCGATTGGCGCAAGATTTCTCGATGCGTTACCCGCTCGTCGACGGTCATGGCAACTTCGGATCGAGAGACGGTGACCCGCCTGCCGCTTATCGTTATACGGAAGCGCGCCTGACACGTCTCGCAGGCGAGATGATGTCCGACTTGAACAAGGATACGGTCGATTTTAAACCGAACTATGACGATCGCTTTGAGGAGCCGACCGTCTTGCCTGCGGGATTTCCCAATCTGCTTGTTTCAGGTTCTACGGGTATCGCTGTCGGAATGGTGACGAACATTCCGCCGCACAATCTGCGCGAAGTGATCGCGGGCACGATTTTTCTGATCAACAATCCCGATGCGACGATCGATGACCTGATGGAGTTCATTCCTGCACCCGACTTCCCGACGGGCGCTCAGATCATGGGTGTCTCGGGAACTCGTGCGGCCTACAGACGCGGGCGCGGGCGTATCGTCGTGCGCGGTCACGCGGAGATTGAGGAAATCACCAATAACCGTTATCGCATTATCATCAAGTCGCTTCCCTATATGGTCAATAAAGCGCGCCTGATTGAAAGGATCGCCGAGTTGGTCAAGGATAAGCGTATCGAGGGCATATCCGACGTGCGCGACGAATCGGATCGCCACGACGATATTCGTATCGTCGTAGAGTTGCGGCGCGACGCGACACCGATGGTCGTATTGAATCAGTTGTACAGGCATACGCAATTGCAGGATACGTTCGGCGCGACCATGCTCGCGCTTGTGTCCGAGGACGGCAAGTACGTTCCGGTGCTTCTCAGCCTGAAAGATATGCTCGAGCATTTTATCAAGCATCAGGCGGAGGTCATCACACGCCGCATCAGTTTTGATTTGGCGCGCGCGGAAGCGAGGCTCCATCTCGTTGAAGGATTGCAACTCGCGATTGATCACATCGATGAGGTCATCACGATCATCCGTCAGTCTGCCGACGAGGAGACGGCGAAAACTCGTCTCTGTGAGCGTTTCGGATTGTCCGAGAAACAATCGCAACACGTCGTCGACATGCGACTCGGGCGTCTGTCGGGTCTTGAACGCGAGAAACTGTTGGCGGAGAACGTCGATTTAACGGATAAGATCAAAGGGTTCAAGTTGATCCTCGGCGATGAATCGCTCCTTCATGTAGAGATGAAAAAAGAGCTGCAGGCGATCGCGGATAAGTATGGCGATGACAGGCGAACAGAAATACTGCCTGCCGGAGAATACGAGATCGATGACGAGGAATTGATCGAAGAGGAACAAGTCGTTATTGCCATGTCGAAAGCCGGCTACATCAAGCGGATGCCTGTCGATGTGTACAGCGCTCAGCACCGAGGCGGACGTGGAATCACGGCAATGCAGACGCGAGAGGATGACTACGTCGATACGATCATCATCACGTCGACGCACCAAACGCTATTATTCTTTACCGATTTCGGGAAAGTCTACGAGCTCAAGGGCTATCAAGTGCCCGAGTTCAGTCGGACGGCGCGAGGCATTGCGATTGTCAACCTGCTGCATCTTGACCCGGAAGAAAAAGTCCGCACGTTAATTCGTATTGACTCATACGACCAGGGCGGTAATCTCGTCATGGCGACGGCGGGCGGTTTCGTAAAGAAGACGTTGCTTTCCGACTACAGGAATATTCACAAAGGCGGTTTGATCGCGATTAAGATGCGCGAAGGCGATAAGCTCGTCAATGTACGCCTATCGGACGATGCGGACGACATCCTGCTCGTCACGCGCAAGGGGTTGTCGATCCGTTTCAATGAATCGAGCGTCCGCGCTACTGCGAGAAACACGATGGGTGTTAACGGCATCAAATTGAGCGAAGACGATCAGGTAATCGGCATGATCACGACGGACGGCGACGGAACGCTCCTCGTCGTCACTGAAAACGGATTCGGCAAGCGTACTTCTCTCTCGGAATACCGCGTTCAGAATCGCCACGGCGTGGGGCTTATCACGTATAGGACGACAAGACGCACCGGGCAACTGATCGGTGTCGCCGAGGTGACAGACGAAGACGATGTTCTTCTTATCAACGATCACGGTATCATCATCCGTTTCCGTGCGAGGGAGATTCCCATTATGGGGCGCATCACGTCAGGCGTCACGCTGATGAGAGTCCGTGAAGGGCTAGTCGTCGATATGTCTGTCGTATCGCCCGATGAAGAATGCGAACATGAAACCGTCAACGGCGCCGTGCCGGACGACCTTGACGACGAAGTATATGTCGATGATTTGGAAGAGAGTACTGACGAAGAGGAGCTTTCCTAAGAGGACACTGCTGAAACTGAGATTGTGTTTTTCGACCAACTCTCGTAGAGCTTTCCTGAGAGGACGCTTCTGAAATTAAGATTGTGTTTTTCGACCAACTCTCGTGGAGCTTTCCTGAGAGGACGCTCCTGAAACTGATTTGTGAAGAAGTTAACGTGCAAGCGCGCCAAGTGACAAAAACGCTTGTCAGTTTAGAGCCATACGAATAAGATGGAATCAGAAAAAGAATACAAGAAACGGGGGAGGAGATCATCCATGTGGATAGACACTCAACTACTTGAACAAGAACAACGAGAAGCAGAGGAATCGGGATCGGTTAAACAGCT
>Ga0123333_10004974_pt1 | contig 12211 bp, 12 predicted proteins | sample BioC12SIPDNA_3_FD_89957 | JGI IMG/M metagenome (GOLD analysis project Ga0123333, IMG submission 89957) | Anaerobic biogas reactor microbial communites from Washington, USA - Biogas_R2_B C12 SIP DNA | ecosystem: Engineered > Bioreactor > Anaerobic > Unclassified | place: Washington, USA...
CCCGTAGGCGATGTTCTCGGCGATCGTCCCGCCCACGAGCCACGTGTCCTGCAGGACCATGCCCATCTGCGAGCGCAGCTCGTCGCGCGTGAGCTCGCGCGTGTCGACGCCGTCGAGCGTGATGCGCCCGGCGTCGATCTCGTAGAAGCGCATGAGCAGGTTCACGAGCGTCGTCTTGCCCGCGCCGGTCGGTCCGACGATCGCGACCGTCTGGCCGGGCTCGGCGACGAGTGAGAGGTCCTCGATGAGCGGCGTCTCGGGCTCGTAGGAGAACGACACGCCCTCGAACGCGACCCGTCCGCGCACGGGGCGCTCGAGCGTCGCTGGATGTTCGGGGTCGGGGTCCTGCTCCTCGGCGTCGAGCAGCTCGAAGACCCGCTCGACACTCGCGATGCCCGACTGCACGAGGTTGGCCATCGAGGCGATCTGGGTCACGGGCTGGGCGAACATGCGCGAGTACTGGATGAACGCCTGGACGTCGCCAAGCGTGAGGGTGCCCGAGGCGACGCGCAGCGCGCCGACGACGGCGACCACGAGGTAGTTGAGGTTCGCGACGAAACCGATCGCGGGCTGGATGATCCCCGAGATGTACTGCGCCTTGAAGCTCGCCTCGTAGAGCGTCTCGTTGCGCTCGGCGAACTCTTGCGCGGACTGCTCCCGGTTCCCGAACACCATGACGAGCTCGTGCCCGGTGTACATCTCCTCGATGTGGGAGTTGACCTTGCCGGTCCACTCCCACTGGCGCACGAACTGCGGCCTGGACCGCTTCGCGATCGCCCCCGCGAGGACCATCGAGACCGGGATCGTCGCGAGCGCGATCAGCGCCAGGAGCGGGGAGATCCAGAACATCATCGCGAGCACGCCGACGACGGTCAGGAGCGCGGCGATGAGCTGCGAGAGGGTCTGCTGGAGAGTCTGGGCGACGTTGTCGATGTCGTTCGTGACCCGGCTCAGCAGCTCGCCGCGCGTCTGCTTGTCGACGTAGCGCAGCGGGACGCGCGAGAGCTTGTCCTCGACGTCCGCGCGTAGCCGCAGCACGGTGCGCTGGACGACGCCCGCGGCGAGCCAGCCCTGCACCCAGCCGAAGAGGAACGAGCCGACGTAGACGGCCACCACGAGCAGCAGGACGCGGGCCAGCCCATCGGTGTCGATCCCCTGACCTGGCACGACGTCCATCCCCGACACGAGGTCGGCGAAGGTGTCCTGGCCGTCCGCGCGCAGCCCCGCGACGACCTCGTCCTTCGACAGCCCGGCGGGCAGACGGGAGCCGATGAAGCCGCTGAAGATGAAGTTCGTCGCGTCACCGAGCAGGCGCGGGCCCACGACCGCGAGCACGACGGACAGCGTCCCGGCGACCGTGATGAGGACGAGCGGGAGACGCTCGGGCCGCAGCTCGCGCAGCAGCCGCATCCCCGAGGCGCGAAAACTCTGGGGCTTCTCCCCCGGCATGCCCATCGCGGCGCCGGACGGGCCGTGCGGGCGGCGGGGCGGACGGTTCTCGCTCACCGTGCCTCCTGCGCACTCAGCTGGGAGTAGACGATCTCCTGGTACGTCTCGCACCGCTCGAGGAGCTCGGTGTGCGACCCGGTGTCGACGACCGCGCCGTCCTCGAGCACCACGATGCGCTGCGCGTGCCGGATCGTCGCGACCCGCTGGGCGACGACGAGCACGACGGCGTCCTTCGTCTCGGGTGCGAGGGCGGAGCGCAGCGCAGCATCGGTCGCATAGTCGAGCGCGGAGAAGGAGTCGTCGAACAGGTAGATGCTCGGGCGGCGCACGAGGGCCCGGGCGATCGCGAGCCGTTGGCGCTGACCGCCCGAGACGTTCGCCCCACCCTGGACGACGGGGGCGTCGAGCCCCTCGGGCATGGCCTCGACGAAAGCCTTCGCCTGCGCGACCTCGAGCGCGTGCCACAGCTCGTCGTCGTCGGCGTCGGGCTTGCCGTAGAGCAGGTTCGAGCGGATCGTGCCCGAGAACAGGAAGGGGCGCTGCGGGACGAGCCCGATGCGCGACCACAGGTCCTCGAGCGCAACGTCGCGCACGTCGACCCCGTCGACGAGGACGGCTCCGCCCGTGACGTCGAACAGTCGAGGCACGAGGTTGAGCAAGGTCGACTTGCCCGAGCCGGTCGAGCCGATGATCGCCGTCGTGCTCCCCGGCTCGGCGACCAGGTCGACCCCGTGCAGGACGGCCTTCTCCGCGCCGGGGTACCGGAACTCGACGCCGCGCAGCTCGATGCGGCCACGCCCCTCGGCGGGGAAGACCACGGGCCGCTCGGGCTCGACCACGGTCGGTTCCGCGTCGAGGATCTCACCGATGCGCTCGGCCGAGACCATCGCCCGCGGCACCATGACGAACATCATCGTCGTCATCATCACGCCCATGAGGATGAAGGCGATGTACGACAGGAACGCGACGAGCGCCCCGACCTCCATCTGACCGGCCTCGATGCGACCCGCGCCGAACCAGAGCACCGCCGCGCTCGTGAGGTTGAGCACGAGCATCACGAGGGGGAACATGAACGCCATGACCTTGCCGACGCGCAAGGACACGTCGAACAGGCGCTCGTTCGCCTCGGCGAACCGCTGCTCCTCACGCGCCTCACGGACGAAGGCCCGGATGACGCGGATCCCCGAGATCTGCTCGCGCATGACACGGTTGATCTCGTCGATGCGCTTCTGCATCGTGCGGAACATCGGGACCATGCGCCACACGACGAGGGCGACGATCCCCGCGAGGACGGGGACCGAGACGAGCAGGACGCCTGAGAGCTCGACGTCCTCGCGCAGCGCCATGACGACACCGCCGACGAGCAGGATCGGCGCCATGATCATCATCGTGAAGGTCATGAACACGACCATCTGGACCTGCTGGACGTCGTTGGTCGTGCGCGTGATGAGCGTGGGCGCCCCGAAACGGCCCATCTCCTGCGCGGAGAACCCTTGGACGTGGGAGAACACCCGCGCTCGCACGTCGCGACCGAAGCCCATCGCGGCGCGCGAGCCGAAGTACACCGCAAGGATCGCGCCGACCACCTGGACGAGGCTCACGGCGAGCATGACCGCCCCGAGACGCAAGATCTCGCGCGTGTCCCCGCGCGCGACGCCGTCGTCGATGATGTCGGCGTTGAGGCTCGGCAGCAGGAGCGTCGCGATCACCTGGACGACCTGCAGGACCCCGACGAGGATGACCGCGCCCGCGTAGGGACGCAGGTGCGTGCGCAGCAGCCGGGCTAGCACGGCGGGCTCACGTGGTTCGGCACCCTGTGAGCGTACGCACGAGGGCGGAACCTCCCAAGGAGATTCCGCCCTCGTTCGCTCGTGGCGTGAACGCTCAGCGCTCGGGCTGCTGGCCCGCCTCTGCACCCGGGTCGAACGGCGCACCCGACTGCGTGCCCGCGCTCGTCGCCTCGGTCGTGGCCGCCTCGGACTGGCGCTTGGCCTCGGCGAGCGCCTCGGCGGGGCTCGTCAGGGCGGACTCGGGCAGCGCGTCACCGAGCGGCGAGCCGCCGCCCGAGCGCCACGGGACGCCGTCGTCGTCGCCGTCGGGCTCGCCCCCGAAGCCCTTCGTGATCGACTTGAGCGCCGCGGTGAACTCGGTCGGGATGAACCACACCTTGTTCGACTGCGTCTTGGCGACCTCGGGCAGCATCTGCAGGTACTGGTACGCGAGGAGCTTGGGGTCGGCGTCGCCGCGGTGGATCGCGTCGAACACCTGCAGGATCGCGCGGGCCTCACCCTCGGCCTTGAGGATCGCGGCCTGGGCCTCACCCTCGGCCCGCAGGATCGCGGCCTGCTTCTCACCCTCGGCCGTGAGGATCTGCGACTGCTTGACACCCTCGGCCGTGAGGATCGCGGCGCGACGGTCACGCTCGGCGCGCATCTGCTGCTCCATCGAGCCCTGGACCGAGGCCGGCGGGTCGATCGCCTTGAGCTCGACACGGTTGACGCGGATGCCCCAACGGCCCGTCGCCTCGTCGAGCACCCCGCGCAGCTGACCGTTGATCTGGTCGCGGCTCGTCAGGGTCTGCTCGAGGTCCATCGAGCCGATGACGTTACGCAGCGTCGTGACGGTGAGCTGCTCGATTCCGGTGATGTAGTTCGCGATCTCGTAGACCGCAGCACGCGGGTCGGTCACCTGGAAGTAGATGACCGTGTCGATGCTCACCACGAGGTTGTCCGAGGTGATCACAGGCTGCGGCGGGAAGGACACGACCTGCTCGCGCAGGTCGACCCCCGCGCGCACGCGATCGACGAAGGGGATCAGAAGGTGGAGCCCCGCGTCGAAGGTCTTCTCGTAGCGGCCGAGCCGCTCGATGATGAGGGCGACCGTCTGCGGCACGATGCGCACCGAGCGCACGATCGTGACGATGACGAAGATCGCCGCGATACCAAGGACGATGTAGCCGAGGACTGTCGAAGGGTTGAGCTCGTCGCCCATGTCTCTCCCAGGGTCGGTGAAGCTGCGGACTAGGTCAGGGGTTCGACGACGGCGGTCGCGCCGTCGATGCGCACGACGCGCACGTGCGCGCCCTCGGGGATCTGCAAGCCGGGAGTGTCGGTGCGGGCGGTCCACACCTCGCCGACGAGCTTGACGCGCCCGCCGACCGCGTCGACCTCGGCGACGACCTGCGCCGTGCGGCCCACGTGCGCCGCGGCGTTGGTCTCGACGAAGGTCGTGCGCTTGCGCCAGTTGCGCACGAGCCACGGGCGCAGCGTCGCGAGCAGGAGCACCGCGACGACGAGCGCGACGACGATCTGCCCCCACACGGGCGCACCGAGCGCGGCCGCGGCAGCACCGCCGAGCGCGCCGCCCGCGAGCATGAGCAGGAACAGGTCGAGCGAGAGCACCTCGATCAGCAGGAACAGGCCAGCGATGGCCACCCACCACAACGTCTGGGTCATGGCACGTCCCCTCTCCCGGCGCTCAACGGCGACCGGTTGTTTTGCCGATCCTTTGCCACACTCTACTCAAGCGGCTACCTGGCCGCGCGCGCCGCCCAGCGCTCCCCGCGGCGCTCGAGCTCGAGCGGAAGGCCGAAGGCGCTCGAGAGGTTCTCGGCCGTGAGCGTCTGCTCGATCGGGCCGGCCGCGTGGACCTTCCCGTCGCGCAGGAGCAGCAGGTGAGTGAAGCCCGGCGGGATCTCCTCGACGTGGTGCGTCACGAGCACGAGGACCGGTGACCGGGCGTCCCCTGCGAGCTCGGCGAGCGCCGCGACGAGCTCTTCACGCCCGCCCAGGTCGAGGCCCGCGGCGGGCTCGTCGAGCAGGAGCAGCTCGGGGTCGGTCATGAGCGAGCGCGCGATCTGCACGCGCTTGCGCTCGCCCTCGCTCAGGGTCGAGAAGGTCCGCTCGGCGAATCGCGCGACGTCGAAGGCCTCGAGGAGGTCCTGCGCACGCTCGAGGTCCAGCTCGGCGTACTGCTCGCGCCAGCGCCCCGTCATGCCGTACGCGGCCGTGAGCACGACGTCACGCACCTGCTCGCCGCCGGGGATGCGGTCCGCGAGCGCTGCGCTCGACAGGCCCACGCGCGGACGCAGCTCGAAGACGTCGACCCGGCCGAGCCGCTCGCCGAGCACGTCCGCCGTCCCCGCCGAAGGGTGCATGCGCCCCGCGGCGATCTGCAGGAGCGTCGTCTTGCCGGCCCCGTTGCGACCGAGCACGACCCACCGCTCACCGTCGGCGACGTGCCAGTCGATGCCGTCGAGGATCGTCGTCGTCCCCCGCCGCAGGCTCACGCCGCGCAGGTCAAGCACGCTCGTCATGGCACAACCCTAGTGTCCCTGCGCGAGCGCGACCGACCGCGGCGCACGGGTCAGCCCGCGAGCACCCGCGCGTAGATCTCGCGCGTGCGCACCGCGACCGAGTCCCACGAGAAGTGCTCCTCGACACGCCGGCGGGCTGCGGCCCCCATCGCCCGGGCACGCGCGGGGTCGTCCGCGAGCGCAGTGAGCGCCGCAGCGAGGTTCGCGACGAAGGTGTCGGGGTGACGCGGGGTCCCCGTGCCGTCGTCGACCTGGTCGATCGGCACGAGCAGACCCGTCGAGCCGTCCGCGACGACCTCAGGGATCCCGCCCGTCGCGGTCCCCACGACGGGCACACCCACGGCCATCGCCTCGAGGTTGACGATCCCGAGCGGCTCGTAGACCGAGGGGCACGCGAACACGGTCGCGTGCGCGAGCACCGCGACGAGCTCGGCACGCGGGAGCATCTGCTCGACCCACACCACACCCCGACGACGCTCCTGGAGCCGGGCGACGCGCTCGGTCACCTCGGCCGCGAGCTCCGGGGTGTCGGGGGCGCCCGCGCACAGCACGAGCTGAACGTCCGCGGGCAGGTGCTCGGCCGCGCGCAGCAGGTAGGGCAGCCCCTTCTGCCGCGTGATCCGTCCGACGAACACGACCGCAGGGCGGTCCGGGTCGATCCCGAGCCGCTCGACGACCTCGCGCGCCTCGGCCGCGGCGTCGCCCTCGGGGCGGCGCCACGCGTCGAGGTCGATCCCGTTGTGCACGACGTGCACCCGCTCAGGGTCGATCGCGGGGTAGCAGCGCAGGATGTCCTCGCGCATCCCGCCCGAGACCGCGATCACGCCGTCGGCAGCCTCGTAGGCCGTGCGCTCGACCCAGCTCGAGATCGCGTAACCCCCGCCGAGCTGCTCGGCCTTCCACGGGCGCAACGGCTCGAGGGAGTGCGCCGAGACGACGTGCGGGACCGAGTGCAGGAGCGCCGCGAGGTGGCCTGCGAGGTTCGCGTACCACGTGTGCGAGTGCACGAGGTCGGTGCCCTCGATGCGCGCGGCGATCTCGACGTCCGTGCCGAGCGTCACGAGCGCGGGGTTCGCCCCCGCGAGGCCCACGGGCGCGCTGTAGCCCAGGACGCCGTCGTCGGCCCCCTCGCGAGGCCCGTCGAAGCAGTGCACGCGCACCTCGATGTCGCGCCGCAGCACGGCGGCGAGCTCGGCGACGTGCACGCCGGCTCCCCCGTAGACGTGGGGCGGGTATTCACGGGTCACGAGGTCGACTCTCACGACCCTGACGCTAGCGCGCCGCGCGGCCTGCCGTGACCGCTCCCCGGCGTTGCCCCTGGCAGAGCGCGGCTCGGGGTCCTAGGGTCAGGTCATGGCAACATCGCCGCGCGTCCTAGCGATCGTCCTTGCAGGTGGCGAGGGGAAGCGGCTCATGCCGCTCACGTCCCACCGCGCGAAGCCCGCCGTGCCGTTCGGCGGCATCTACCGGCTCGTCGACTTCGCGCTGTCGAACCTCGTGAACTCTGGCTACCTGCGCATCGTCGTGCTGACCCAGTACAAGTCGCACAGCCTCGACCGGCACGTGTCCAAGACGTGGCGCATGTCGACCCTGCTCGGCAACTACGTCGCACCGGTGCCCGCGCAGCAGCGCGTCGGCAAGCACTGGTACCTCGGCAGCGCGGACGCGATCTTCCAGTGCCTCAACATCATCGAGGACGAGCGTCCCGACATCGTCGTCGTCGTGGGGGCGGACCACGTCTACCGCATGGACTTCTCCCAGATGGTCGACGCGCACCTCGAGTCGGGCGCGGAGTTCTCGGTCGCGGCGATCCGCCAGCCGATCGAGCTCGCGACCGAGTTCGGGGTCATCGAGACCACCCCCGAGGACCCGCGGCGCATCGCGGCCTTCCGCGAGAAGCCGAGCGACCCGGTCCCCCTCGCCGACAACCCGCGCGAGGTGCTCGCCTCGATGGGCAACTACGTCGCGACACGCGAGGCGCTCGTCGAGGCGGTCACGGCCGACGCGGCGAACCCCGACTCGAAGCACGACATGGGCGGGGACATCGTCCCGTGGTTCGTCGAGCGCGGGACTGCGGCGGTCTACGACTTCAAGGACAACGACGTCGCGGGCTCGACGGACCGCGACCGCGACTACTGGCGCGACGTCGGGACGATCGACTCGTTCTTCGAGGCCAACAAGGACCTCATCTCCGTCACGCCCGTGTTCAACGTCTACAACGACCGGTGGCCGCTCTACACGGGCTACACGGGGCTGCCGCCCGCGAAGTTCGTGCACGGCGGCCCGGACCGCATGGGTTACGCCGCGGACTCGCTCGTCTCGCCCGGGGTCATCGTCTCGGGCGCGACCGTCTCGGGCTCGGTGCTCTCCCCCGGCATCTACCTGCACTCGTGGTCCTCGGTGAGCGACTCGGTGCTCATGGACGGCGTGCAGGTGCACCGGCACGCGCAGATCCACCGGGCGATCCTCGACAAGAACGTCATCGTGCCCGAGCGCGCCCGGATCGGGATCGACCCCGAGCACGACCGCGCACGCGGCTTCACAGTGACCGAGTCGGGCATCACCGTCGTCCCCAAGGGCACGGTCGTCTCGAGCTGAGCGGGCCGCGCACCCGCACACCCGCGATCAGGGGATGCGCGCCCCACCTCGTGGTCGCGCGGAACGATCTCGCGCACGATCCACCCCTCGGCTCCGACGCGGCACGTCGTGTGGAACGAGCGTGCTCGCGCTCGCGATCCACCTCGGGGCACCGACAAGCAGCTCGTGTGGAACGATCTGGCGCACGATCGTTCCACTCGGGCGGGTTCGCGAGCACCTTCGTTCCACTTCAGGACCGGAACGTTCCGCGGTGGACGGGAATGGTCCGCAGATGACCGGGACGTTCCACATCAGGGGTGAGGGCTTGGGTGGGGGCTTGGGGATGCGTCCTGGGGGGTGGCTCGGGGGTGCCTCGGGCCGAGAGGCGGACGGGTCGGTCGGGGGTGCGCGTGCGCGGCTAGCCTGCGCGTGTGAGTCCTGCGCAGCACCCCGGTCCCGTGCGTCTGGTCGTGACGGACGTCGACTCGACGTTCATCACGGCCGAGGTCATCGAGCTCCTCGCCGAGCGTGCGGGATCCGGTGAGCGCGTCGCGCAGGTCACCGAGCGCGCGATGCGCGGCGAGATCGACTTCACGACCTCGCTCCACGAGCGCGTCGCGACCCTCGCAGGGCTGCCCGTCTCGGTGTTCGACGAGGTCCGCGCCGAGGTCGAGCTCTCCCCCGGTGCACGCGAGCTCGTGACCGAGCTTCAGGCGCGCGGGTGGCCGCTCGGGCTCGTCTCGGGCGGCTTCGCGGAGGTCGTCGAGCCGCTCGCTGCCTCGCTCGGGATCGAGCACGTGCGGGCGAACCGGCTCGAGGTCGCGGGCGGGCGGCTCACGGGGCGCGTCACGGGTGAGATCGTCGACCGCGCAGGCAAGGAGCGTGCGCTGCGCGAGATCGCGCGCCTGCTCGACATCCCCCTCGAGCGCACGGTCGCGATCGGCGACGGCGCGAACGACCTCGACATGCTGCGCGCGGCGGGGCTCGGCATCGCCTTCAACGCCAAGCCGCTCGTGTGCGCCGAGGTCGACTTCGAGGTCACGGGACGCCTCGACGCGGTCCTCGACATCATCGACGCGCACCCCGTGCGCTGAGCCTCAGCGCGGGGGCGTCACGACGTCGACGAGCCGTGCGGTCCCCGGGTCGAGGCGCGACCAGGAGGTCGTGAGCTCGAGGACCGCGTACGTCGCGGTCGGCACCCCGTGGCGCACCCGGTCGAGGAGGGCCTCGTCGTCATCCTCACGCGCGAGCACGGCCGCGGTGCGCGAGATCGTCGGCTCGTGCCCGACGACGGCGACGGTGCGGACCCGGTCGTCGACCTCGCGGACGACGTCGAGCACGGTCCCCACGCCCGCGGAGTACAGCTCGTCGCGCACGTCCTCCTCGGGAGCAGGCTCGAGGGCCGCGGCGAGGTGCTGCCACGTCTCGCGCGTACGCACCGCGGCCGAGACGAGCGCGACCTCGGGAACGAGGCCCGCGCCCGCGAGCGACGCACCGACCCACGCCGCCTGCTCGCGGCCCGTCGCGGTCAGCGCGCGCAGCTCGTCAGGGCCGCCCGAGCCGGGGGCGGCCTTCGCGTGGCGCAGCAGCACGAGCCGCAGCGTCCGGTCGGAGTGCGGCGTCACGGCTCACAGCCCCATCGCGTGGACGCCACCGTCGACGTGCACGATCTCCCCCGTGGTCGCGGGGAACCAGTCGGACAGCAGCGCGGCGACCGCTCGCGCGGTCGGCTCGGGGTCGGACACGTCCCAGCCGAGCGGGGCACGGTCGGGCCACCCGCCCTCCATCGCCTCGAACCCCGGGATCGACTTCGCGGCGGTCGTGCGGATCGGGCCGGCCGAGACGAGGTTGCACCGGATGCCGTCGGGACCCAGGTCGCGCGCGAGGTAGCGCGAGGTCGCCTCGAACGCGGCCTTCGCGACGCCCATCCAGTCGTACACGGGCCACGCGTAGCGCGCGTCGAAGGTCAGACCCACGATGCTCGAGCCACGCCCCAGGAGCGGCTTCGCGGCGACCGCGAGGGACTTCAAGGAGTAGGCCGAGACCTCGAGCGCGGTCGCGACGTCGGGCCACTGGCCCGCGAGGAAGTTGCCACCCATGACGGACTGCGGGGCGAAGCCGATCGAGTGCACGACCCCGTCGAGGGAGTCGACGTGCTCGCGCACGCGGCCCGCGAGGGCCTCGAGGTGCTCGGCGTCCGTCACGTCGAGCTCGACGACGGGCGCCTCCTTCGGCAGCCGCCGGGAGATGACCTGCGTGAGCCGCATCTGACGGCCGAAGGACGTCAGGACGACCTCGGCGCCCTGCTCCTGCGCAAGCCGGGCGACGTGGAACGCGATCGACCCGTCCGTCAGGACGCCCGTGACGAGCAGCTTCTTGCCTTCGAGCAGACCCATGCCGTGCCTTTCGTTCGAGTGTCAGTGCCCCATGCCGAGACCGCCGTCGACGGGGACCACGGCCCCCGAGACGTAGGCGGCGGCGTCCGAGGCGAGGAAGTGGACGACCCCGGCGACCTCGTCGGTGGTCGCGAAGCGGCCCGCGGGGATCGCCGCCTTGTAGCTCTCCTGCGTCGCCTCGGGCAGCGCCGCGGTCATGTCGGTCTCGATGAACCCGGGGGCGACGACGTTCGCCGTGATGCCCCGGCCTGCGAGCTCGCGCGTGACCGAGCGCGCCAGACCCACGAGTCCGGCCTTCGAGGCCGCGTAGTTGACCTGCCCGGGCCCGCCGTACAGGCCGATCACCGAGGAGATCAGGACGATGCGACCGCGCCGCAGGCGGATCATGCCCTTGCTCGCACGGCGCACGCACCGGAACGCCCCCGTGAGGTTGACGTCGAGCACGGTCTCGAAGTCCTCGTCGCTCATCCGCATGAGCAGGCCGTCGCGGGTCACTCCCGCGTTCGCGACGAGCACCTCGACGGGGCCGTGCGCGGCCTCGATCTCGTCGAAGGCCGCGTCGACCGAGGCGGTGTCGGTCACGTCGCCCTTGACCCCCAGGACGCCGTCGGGCAGCTCCCCGCTGCGGTAGATCGAGGCGACCTTGTCGCCCGAGGCGAGGAACTTCTCGGCGATCGTGCGACCGATCCCGCGGTTCGCCCCCGTCACCAGCACGCTGCGCGGCTCGCCCACGCCACCTCCCACGTCCCTGGGCGCCTCGTGCGCCACCGGCACGACGCTACCGGGCGGGCCCGCGAGCCGCTGGCAAGGCGCACCACACCGAAGCCGGGACAACTTTGTCCACCCCCGACAAGCGCCGTGGGGCGAACTAGGATCGTGGGGTGAAGCAGGACCGCCGCGACGAGCCCGAGGTGCACTCGATCACCTCGGCGCCGCAGTCGCGATCGGAGTCGATGGCGCACCGCCAGAAGGTGTACGTCATCCAGATGGCCGCGCGCCTCGTGCTGTTCGTCGTGACGGTCGCGACGTGGGGTCGGGTGCCCGTGTGGGCCTCGCTCACGATCGCGGTCGGTGCCGTCGTCCTGCCGTACACCGCCGTGCTCCTCGCGAACGAGCCGAGCACGTCCCGCGGCACGGCTCAGGCCGTGCCCCGCCCCGGCATCGAACCGCCGCGGGCGCCCCGACTGCCAGGAGGAGACGAGTGAGCCTGCTCGCCGACCCCGTCGACGGTGACCGCCTCGTGTGCTCGGCGAAGGGCTGCCGTGCCGACGCCGCGTGGGGTCTGCTGTGGAACAACCCCAAGATCCACACCCCCGAGCGCCGCAAGGTCTGGCTCGCGTGCGACGAGCACCTCGCCTACCTCACCGAGTACCTCGGGGTGCGCTCGTTCCTCAAGGACACCGTGCCGGTCGCCGAGCTGCCGCGCGCGACGGGACCCGGTGACCCGGCGGGAGGCCCGTGAGCGAGGCCACGA
>Ga0123333_10004976_pt1 | contig 12208 bp, 9 predicted proteins | sample BioC12SIPDNA_3_FD_89957 | JGI IMG/M metagenome (GOLD analysis project Ga0123333, IMG submission 89957) | Anaerobic biogas reactor microbial communites from Washington, USA - Biogas_R2_B C12 SIP DNA | ecosystem: Engineered > Bioreactor > Anaerobic > Unclassified | place: Washington, USA...
GCTCCCAGACGGCATAGTCGGCCGGTCCCTCGCGACGGATCGATTCCTCTGTACTCGTCAGGTCCTCCGCTCTTACACTGAGTACCCAGCCCCACGCTTGCACCGTGGGACTGGCGGACAGGTGGCCAATGTAGGAATGAAACTCCTGAGGTTCGACAGTCCGGCTTGATGCAAAAAGACTGGCGAGCCCGATGAGACCAGGGCTGCCGATGCCATGCAGCGTCTCGCTCACACTGTAGGTCTTCGCCTCGGCGAGGCGTGCGAGACCCTCTCTCCTCGATCGATCCTCGCGGACGACCGCCTCGTAGGCCAACATGCTGGTGAGCGTGAGGCCGATCGTCCCGATCACCAGCGCCTCAGCGTATCGCGCTACTCGTCTCTCGCGCTGTGCGACCGGGAGCCGTGCGCGGCGATACAGGAGCGCCACGCCGGCTACTGCGCCCACCGTGAGCATGACTGCGAAGCCGACGGGCTTCACAAGCCTGCGCGCCACAATGCCCCGCCAGTCCTGGGTACTCACGTCAATACCGAAGACTGCCTGGATATCGTCGGTGGCTGGGTCTACAAGTGGCACCAGCGCGCTCACCCACGAGCCCCAGCGGTCGTCGAATGGCGGGTAGGTCCTGGCCCGCTGGCTGGAGAAGGCATCAAGGATGTCATCCGTAGCTTCCCAGTAGATATCACCGGGCGACGATTCGTCCTCGGATCCCGGTGTTTCGGAGTCGACGAAGATGAAGACGGCGCCGTCCGGATGCTGCCCCATCAGGTACAGGAAACGGGCATCCGGGAAGGCCTGGCGGGTCTGCGTAAGCTGCTCCTTAAGGCGGACGTACTCAGGTGCAGTGAGATCCGCGGGCGTTCCGCTCAGCGCGCTGACCAGGTGCGGATCGATGGCAGCGGCCATGCGGCAGGCTTGGTCGAGAAGCTCTGCGCGAATGTCTTGTTCAGCAGCACGTGCAGCCACCGCGATGAAACCGATGCCGATTACGACAACCAGCATCAGCATCAACCAGAATGCCCATCGGCGATGCCTCCAGACACTGCGGGCATTCGTCATCTGAGATGCTACCTCCTCATATCACCTCGCCAGCCCGGATGGGACCGCAGGTGCAGGGGGATCCAGGAGAACTGGCCACCCATCGCGTCCCAGACCGGCGTGACGGGCCGGGCGAACTCGCCCATTATACGCAGATGGGGCTCGTGCGCAACGTGGTGAAGGGAAACCCAAACGGGGCGGGGTGGTGCATTCTACGCTGGCTGGGCGGGCAACGCGCGGCGCACTGCCTCAAGAAGCTCCTTCGTACTGAACGGCTTGGGCAGATATGCATCCACAGCTGGGCGTGCGCGGGCTTCCACGCGCGGCGTGCCTAGGGGAGTCATCAGGATCAAACGTGTACGCGGGCAGGCGCTGAGCAGGCGCCCCACAAGTTCGAGGCCGCTCATGCCGGGCAGTTCTTGATCGGTGATGATGAGGTCGTATTCTGCGGCGGTGACCCTCGCCAGAGCGGCCTCGGCCGACGAACACGTCTCTACACCGTAGCCGGAGAGACGCAGAGGCCAGGTCAACCCCTGAGCGACACATGCGTCACTATCGACGATCAGTATCGTGCCGTGGCTCATCTCACTCCACCCTCGCCTTTCTACCGCGATCCTCACCGTGTGGCAAAGGAGGGCAACCGGGATGCCGGACACAAGCGGGAACCCTGCTGGCGGCGACCCGTGTGCGGGTCGCTCCGCGGACGGCATCGTGTGTCTACACAGACACCCACGACCGGGGCAGCATACAAAAAAGGACCCGGGGGGATTCGCACCAAGGGCTGCGAAGGAGTTCAGTGAAGTCGGCCCTGCTCTACTGTGTTGGCTGCAATGAGTGTCGTTGAAAGCTGTGATGGAAGTCGACGTCTACCACCGCCGTGCTATGTCGTCGTCGTGATGGGCGGCGTGCTTACCCCCCAGGTTCATGGGCGGATTCTACCATACAATCGGGCGGCGAAACGCACAGGATTATGGCAGGATAATTCGAAGTGGCGTCATTCTCGTTCAGACGGATGGTGGGTGTGGTGTTGTCCATCAAGGGTTATCAGGAGCGGCGAGGCAGTACCCACGCCCACGGACTGTGCGGATCACGCTGGCGGCGTCTGCATCTGCGTCCAGCTTGCATCTCAAGCGGTAGATATGTGAGCGGACCACGTTCAAGGCCTCAATGTGGGATGTCTCATAGCCCCACGTTGCGTGGACGAGCCTGACAGGCGACAGGACCTCATCGGGGTGTGTCATTAGCGTGGCGAGGATATCGGTTTCACCATCGCTGAGATCGACTGTCCGGGGTGGTTCGCTGTCGATCGTTGCGGAGCGCCGGTCCAGATCCAGCGTCAACGGGCCCCAATGTAGCTCTGACGCGGGTCGCTCGTCCGGGGACTCCAGATGTATGTCCTCCTGTTTCCGCAGCGCATCTACCGCGGCCCCGATGAGCCATAAGGCGTGGTCCTGACGCCGCTGTTCCTCCCGCGCGGCCAGTGTCCTCGCCACGGCAGCTCTGATGTCATGTACGCTGGTGGGTTTCAGGATGTAGTCCACGGCATCTGTCTTCACTGCCGTGATTGCGCTCTCCAGCGTTGCATGCCCCGTCAGCACGATGATGGCGAGGTCAGGGTACCGGGGCCGGGCCCGGCGCATGACTTCCACACCGTCGATACCAGGCATCTGCATATCGAGCACCATCAGGTCGCACGAGTGTGTCTCCAGCCAGGCCAGCGCTTCGCCTCCATTGCTGGCCTTGTCCACCTGGTAGCCGCTGAGCTCGAGCGCAAGCGCGAGTCCATCCCGGACGTGGGCGTCGTCGTCGACGACCAGGATGCGTGCGTCGTGAACGTTACGCTGTGACATCGCGTTCCCACCGCTCCAGGCATTCTGCTAGCGAAGTGGCCAAGTCCTGCCGATGAGCTATCGGGTCAGGAGCACGATTCGCGGCCACGGGATCGTGTGCCAGAGGCAGCCGCGCTGTGAACACAACACCGTTGTCCCCCGGGCAGTTAGCGGCTGTCAACGTTCCTCCACACTGGTCCACCAGTGTCCGGCTGACAGCCAGCCCCAGACCGGTGCCGGTTGGTTTGGTGGTATAGAACGGCTCAAACACGTGGGGCAGGTGTTCCTCAGGGATGTGAGGACCGTCATTCGTGAAGCGAACGGCCACCTCTGGGCCGTCGACGCGCGCCGAGATACAGATGTGACCTCCGCTGCCGATGGCCTCGACTGCGTTCAGGAGCAGGTTGACGAACACCTGTACCATCTGATCTCGCCCGACGTTGAGAACCAGATCCTCAGACACGTCCACCTCGACGTGAATCCTCTGCCGCAGAATCTGCTTGCGGAGCAAGGCCAGGGTCTGGGCGATCAGATCGTGAAGTGCGATGGGCAGGTAGGGGGTCTCTGTAGGGCGCGCGTAGCTGAGTACGCGCTGGACGATCTCATTCAACCGCCCAATCTCTTGCCGGATGACACCTAGGAACTCCGTCTGCTGATCGGGAGAGAGTGGAAAGTCCATCACCAGCTCAAGATGGCTCTGGATTGCCTGCAGGGGGTTATTGATCTCGTGAGCCAGGGCGGCAGTCAGGCTGCCCAGCGCCGCGATCTTGTCGACGCGTGCCATACGAGCCTCGGCGTCGCGCAGAAGGCGCGTCTGCTCGCGCTCGCTCTGCAGTAGTCGGAGGTTCTCGGCGGCGCGACGCTCGAGCTCGTTGCGCAGACGAGCGCTGTCAAGGGCGACAGCGGCCTGGGCCGCAAACATTTCCACTAGCCAGATATCGTGCGCGTCGAAGCCGCGTCGCTCATCGCCGATGGCCAATACACCCAACACGGACTCCTGGCCGATGAGCGGGACAGCCAGCATACTATTGAGGCGCTCACTCTCCCTCACGTGTCTGAGGCGTCCAGGCCAGGACGCGTAGTCCTGGCGAGCAATTGTGCGGCGCTCCGAGAACGCCCTGCCAGCCGCTCCGTCGCCAGGACGTATGCAGATGCCCACCAGATGTCCGAGACTGGGTGTGGTCACACGGATGATCAGGTGTTCGGACTCGGTGTCGTACAGGCAGAGTGAACCCAGCTCCGCCTCGAGCAGACGGGCTGCGTGCTCCACGATCTGTTGGAGGAGCTGGCTGAGGTCAGACTGCGCGTTGAGCTGAAGCGAGATCTCGTGCAGGGCGTGCAGCTCGGCCGAGCGATCACGCGGATTCGCTTCACCATTATCCAACGATGAATCTGTCCCAGCGTGTTCGCTGACCCCAGTTCGTGACCCGTCGAGTTCTACCTGCGTCATATCTGGACATCGCTCCGTGCGCCGACGTGGCGCGCGCATGGATCTTCCGCAGTATAGGTGCGGAGCGCGATGCTGTCAATCTAAGGCGCCAGCCCAGTCGGCAAGCCGTACGGGATTGCGCGGCGGCGCCTCCCAACACCCGGTGTCTGACCTTCTCAGCGGTCGCCAGCCCCTCTCGCGTGGAGAGACGGGCTTGACCAGACGGACGTGTCGTGGTAGAATCACGCTCGACAATCGAATAAATGCGATGGGTGTGCCTCATGGCCCGGATGCCTGAGGCGAGCTGGGGAAGCCGGTCAAAGTCCGGCGCTGTCCCGCAACTGTAGCAACGGTCGCGTGCCGATCCGTTGGAGTCAGGATACCCGCACCCGTCGCGTTACACAACTGGCCTTCGCGGAAAGGGGGTGGTGTATGAAGGGTGGATGTACCTGTGTAGCCCTTCCCCGTGTCTCGTGAGGGGGAAGGGCTATTTGTGTTCTGCGCCCCTCTCCCAACAGCCGTGCGGAAGAGGGGCGCTCTGCGTATACCGGCAGACACAAGAGGAGGCAACTATGAAACGCCGATTTCGGTCGGTTGCAGCGAGCGTTCTGGCATTCACCGGGCTGGTGATCGCGCTGATCCTGATGGCGGTATCGAGTAACTCGACCGCGCTGGCTCTGAATGCGGGTAGTCAGGCTAGTGAGTCACTCCCACCAGGTGGAAGTGGGGTAGCCCACTTGATCGTTCGGTACGCGGATGACGACGCCATTGTACGGGGAATCACGTTCACGGAGCCCATCTCGGTCTACATGGCCTTGCTCAAGACCGATCTACCGCTGACATTCGCGGACACATCCTTCGGCATTCAGCTCTGCGGCATCGGCCCGGTTGGCGCCGCCGCGCCAGACCACAGCGCGTGCGACAATGCGGATCGCTACTGGGCGACCTACGAATGGACCGGATCAAGTTGGTCGGGTCGCGTGGTGGGTATTTCGGATGCATTGATCACAGCGACCGGCCATGCCGAAGGCTTCTCGTGGAGCGATCCGGGTTGGAGCTCGGTTGACCCCCCGGCGGCGCCGGCCCCGGCCGCCGCGTGGGGCGCTCTGGAGTGGCTGCGAACCCAGCAGCAGTCTGATGGGGGTTACGGTTCTGCCGGCGCCTCGGCCGATGTACTGCTGGCGATTGGCAGCAACAGGATGGACGCCACGGCTTGGCAGAGCGACGAAGGCAGGTCATTGATTGGCAATGTGCTGGCGACGGGTGCATCGCTCTCCAGGAGCGGAGCGGCTGGAGCGGGTAAGCTCGCTGTGGCGCTCGCTGCCCACGAGAGCTGCTGGCCTGCTGCCGCACGGACGCCGATGGACTACTACAGCCCAACGACCGGGGCGTTCGACAGCGGCGCAGGGCCCCACGCGTGGGCTATGCTGGGGGTGGCGGCGCTTAGCCAGACTGTTCCGGCGACGGCCACGAGCTACCTGAAGGAACTCCAGCAGCCCAATGGAGGCTGGGAATGGTTCCCCGGCTGGGGCAGTGATACAAACAGCACTGCGCTGGCCATTCAGGCGCTAGCGTCCGCCAATCAGCCCCTGACGTCGACGACAATCATCAGCGCGTTGGCCTTTCTGGACACCGCCCAGAACAGCGATGGCGGATTTCCGTATGACCCGAACTCCCCTTGGGACACGTCGAGCGATGTGAACTCGACGGCCAACGTAGTGCAAGCGCTGATTGCCACGGGTCAGGACCCACTGTCAAGCAGGTGGACGATCAGTAGCGCTACGCCAGTCAGCTATCTACTCGGTATGCAGCTCTCAGATGGGAGCCTCGAGTGGCAGCCAGGTCTGGGGTCCGACACAATGGCCACGGCTCAGGCCGTACCGGCGCTGTTGGGTCGGCCCTTCCCATACCGACCTGTCGAGCTGAACGCTTGTCGAGTTGCCTACTTGCCACTCGTGGCGCGTCCGTAGCACTTCATGGCGCAATCCCCGTGCGCGACGCAGTTCATCACCCGTCGCGCACGGGATGCGCGGGAAAGGAGAGCGATGAAACGAGGTGTTTCAGTGATCCGGATGATACTTAGCCTGGTTATGCTGCTGCTCACCATCTCTGGGAGTGCGCGCCCGTCGCGCGCTCAAGAGGTGAGCCGGGTCGGTCTCATCGTGAACTTCGGCGGATCGACCGCGACGCGCTGCGTCGAGTTTGCAGAGAGTGAGATCAGTGGCTACGATGTGCTGATGCGTTCGGGGCTTAGCGTGACGAGCTCCTTTGATGCGGGGCCGGGCGCCGCCATCTGCGCCATTGAGGGCGTCGGGTGTCCGGCCAGCGCGTGCCTGACGTGTTCAGCTCCGAGCTACTGGTCCTACTGGACGATCGAAGGGGGAAGCTGGCAGTACGCGCAGAGGGGGTCGAGCCTGAGGATGGCTCGCGATGGCGGTGTCGAGGGCTGGAGCTGGGGGGAGGGCGGGGCGCCGCCAATGATACCGTTCGACCAGATCTGCGCGCCGCCGGCGCCCACGGACACCCCGCCGCCAACCAACACGCCTGAACCGACCGCCGCGCCTGCGACGGCCACGGCTCCTCTCGGCCCTGAGGCCTGGTTCCGACTCGATCAGAACCCAATCGAGGCCGGCGGGTGCACGATGCTCCGCTGGGACACATCGAGGGCCGATGCCGCGTTCCTGGAGACCGAGGCGGTGTCGTTGAGCGACAGCCGTGAGGTCTGTCCGCTCGCGCATACTGACTACCGATTGCGGGTCACCAGCGCATATGGAGAGCAGACCTACGTGCTCACGTTGGGCGTGACAGGGGCGGCTCCCTCACCCACAATCACTCCCGCCCCGATCGTGGAAACGACTGCCGTCGCGGCTATGCAGACGGTGGTCGAGGCATCGCCTTCGGCGACTGCATTGACTGCCACGACGGTGACTCCGACGGCGACTATGACGCCCCTGGCCGCGATCGTTCATCCGACGGAGCCCAGACCAACTGAGACGCCGACGCCCGTGAGCTCGCCCACGGCGACCTTCACGGTCGAGGCGACGACTCCCACAGCGACGCCCGGTGCAACGGCCATTCCCGACGGAAGGAGTCAGGAGCGCGGTACCGGGTGGAACTACATCGCGTTTGTGGCCATCGTGGCCGGGTTGGGGCTATGGCTGGTTCCGCGATTTCGCCGGCCGAGCTAGTGGCGGGCACCTGGATATCCAGCTGGCGGCGTGTTCGCCCCTGGGCAAGGGCGTTCGGCAATCGGCGCCAGTGGCGGACGCCTCTCCGTCCGCCCGGCGGGTAACAGGAGCGCTTCAGACGGCGCCGGTACAGCTGCGGCGTTGACGCGGTCGGGACAGGGTGCTACAATGCCCACCGTGGGATCACGGATTGGAGCAGACACCGGAGAGAACCAAGTCGCGCCTTCGCTGCAAGCCCGTGCTCGTTGGCTCACCCATTGTGTGCGTGCGGCCGTTCTGCTGCTCGTCTGCTGCGCCGCGGTGGGGTGCGCCGCGCTTCCGAGCACCGGCGATGACGTCGACTCGACGCGTGAGAAAGCTGTATGCACGTGGGTCTCTGACGGCGACACCATCCGGGTCGAGCTGAACGGCGAGCGCGTCGTGGTGCGCTACATCGGCGTCAATTCCCCAGAAGTGGATCAGCCCTTCGGGTCCGAGGCGACGGCGGCGAACCGCCGTCTGGTGGAGGGACGGTCGGTGCTCCTGGAGCGCGACGTGTCGGAGACCGACCGGTACGGCCGGCTTCTGAGGTACGTCTACCTGGCGGACGGGACGTTCGTCAACGCCGAGATGGTGCGCATAGGACTGGCAGAGGCGCGTGCGTACCCGCCAGACACGGGGCGCCAGGCCGAGCTGGCACGCGCCCAACGCGAGGCGCGGGCCGCCGGTGTGGGCATCTGGGCGGTGCAGGATGGCGCCGCGCCGAGCCTCACGTCGGTACCGAACGCTGTGACCTTGCCAACAGCGCCCCCTTCGCAGTCGCTCCGGCCTATCATCCGGATCGTTGCCGTGGATGTTCGGGCAGAGGTGGTCACGCTCGATAACGCGGGTGGACAACCTCAGGACCTTGCTGGTTGGGTCCTGGTGAGCGAACGCGGCAATCAGGCCTGTGAGCTGTCAGGAGAGCTCCGGCCAGGCGAACGCCTGGAGGTGTGGGCGCGGGGGATCGATGCGGACAAGGGCGGGTTCAACTGTGGGTTTCCGTCGAACATCTGGAGTGACGTGGAGCCCGATGCAGCCGTCTTGTACGACGCGAGCGGGACTGAGGTGGGGCGCCGATAGCGGGTGAATCCGCGCTCAACCGTGAGCCAGCTCGCCTTCTGACAGAGGAATGTGGTCCCCGGAGGCGTGCGCGTTGGGCTGTGGTGTATCTATCCGGCTTCTCTGTGCTGTGGAATGGACCGGCTATGCCTTGATCGGCCTAGACGGTCTGGTATAATCTAGGCTGGAGGCTGCGCTGTTCAACCGGCGCTTCAGAGGTCGTGGATGGGGGGCTACCTTCTGATCCATCTTTGGCCACCCAATTTCCTTCCTGGCTCACGGGCAACTTGTACGCGGACGATAGCAGGAAGATGTATGGAGTCATTTGGGGCCGCCCGGCGCTCCGGTCGGGGTAGCTCCACTGTGCATTCGCCGGCACGGCGCATGGCCACGAGCATCCGTATGGCGTGGGAGGTGCGTATGGGCACGCTCTCTAACCCAGTTAACAGGTTGGAGACACCACTGATCGACTCGTTATCCGCTCCCGATGTGGATCTGCGCATCTCTCCAGGACCGGTGATTGCCGTGCTCCTTGGGATGTGCCTGTTGCTGTTCTTCGTGATGGACGGGCAGGTCGATGCCGACTATCGCCTCAGATTGCTCCAATTCACAGTCGCGTTCTACGCTATGACGGCGCTGGCGTGGATCGTCACTACATCGTCGTCCAGTCTGGGATGCTGGGCCGTCGTGGTCGGGCTGACGGTTCTGATCCTGTTTGGTGAGGAACGACTGCGCCTGCCCGGATTCCTGGTGCTGTTAACGATTCCGATAGCGCTCGCGGCAGTCCTGATACACTTGCGTGCTGCCGTAGGGGTGGGCGTGGCTTTGAGTGCGGCCGCCCTGGCGCTGCCCAGGTTGGTTGAGACAGGAACAGCGCCCGTCATCGCCCTCACGGCCGTATGGGGAGTGTTGGCCGTGATCGGTGCTGCGTACCGCCCCATACATGAAGCCGCCCTCGCGAACCGGCAACACTCTGAGTACGTATCCGCCGTCTTGAGCAAGACGCGCGAAGGCAGGGGCGCGCTGGCGCAGGCATTGGACGATCTGGCCCACGCCAACCGCCAGCTTGCGCTGGCCAATGAGCGGACCGCCCGTCTTCGTGAGGTCGCAGAGGAGGCCCAGAAGGCCAAGACGGCGTTTGTGGCGCGAGTGAGTCATGAGTTCCGGACGCCCCTCAATATGATCATCGGACTGGTTGGACTGATGACTGAGTCTCCTGAGGTGTATGGTCTGAATCTGCCGACAGAGCTCACGAAGGACCTGACCATCGTGCAGCGCAACACGGAGCATCTGACAAGCCTGGTCGACGATGTGCTGGCGCTGAGCCAGGCGGAGGCCGATCGGCTGACGCTCCATCGGCAACAGGTTGATCTGGGCGCACTGATCGAAGGTGCGCTGGCAGTCGTCCAGCCCCTGGTCGAGAAGAAGCGGATCGAGATCGCGTTCGCTGTACCCCCCGATCTTCCCAGCGTGTATTGCGACCGCGTCCGGGTTCGTCAGGTACTCCTGAATCTGGTCAGCAACGCCGTGCGCTTCACCGACCGGGGTGGGGTACGCATCCAGGTCGTTCAGCGCGATCGGTACGTGGTGATCAGTGTCAGCGATACCGGGGCAGGCATTCCGCCCGAACAGCGCGAGGGGCTTTTCGAACCGTTCTCTCATGGACGAGGCGGACCGTGGCGCGAAGGGGCCGGGAGTGGCCTGGGCCTTAGTATCAGCAAGCAGTTTGTCGAGCTGCACGGCGGACGGATCTGGTTTGAGAGTGAGGTGGGAAAAGGCAGCACGTTCTCATTCGATCTGCCCATCGAACTGCCGGACGAACACGCGCGGAAACCTGGCTACCAGATGCTTCCGGAGTGGAGCTGGATCGAGCGCAGTTCGCGAGCCAGGCCTCCTGACCTCGACCGCCAACCTCTTGTGGTTGTGTGCGACGAGACAGGTGAGCTGCCCCAGATGCACGCTGGCCTGTCCGATGAGGCTGAGTTTGTCGAGGTAAGCAATCTGAATGCTGTGGCCGAGCAGTTGCTGCGGTTTCCGGCGCACGCTGTGGTGGTCAACAGCGCCACACCACAGGGTATGTGGTCCGCGCTGGCGAAGACCAGGGCGTCCGCACCCGACACGCCGCTTCTCGGTTGGAACGTCCCGCCGCGCGGCGGGCGGGTTCGACAGGCGGGCGCGGTGAGTTACCTGGTCAAACCAGTGACACGAACTGCGTTGCTGGACGCGTTGGGGCAGGTAGGCCGTCCTGTCCGACGTGTGTTGGTGGTGGATGATGACCCGGACGTTCTCCAGCTCTTCGAGCGTGTCTTGCTGACGATCGAAGCAGGTCTGGAGATCACGCTCGCCAGCGATGGAATCCAGGCTCTTGATGCGCTTCGTGAAGAACCGTACGATCTGGTAATGCTCGACGTTGTCATGCCCGGGCTCGATGGCTGGCAGGTGCTGAATGCCAAGCAGCAAGATGCGCGGATGCGTGACGTCCCAGTCATTCTCGTGTCGGCGCAGGACCCAATCAACCAGCCAGTGACGAGTCCGGTGTTCATGGCCACCGTGGATGGCGGCCTGTCGCTCAGGCAGTTGGTGCGTTGTTCCCTGGCGGTGTCGTCCCAGTTGCTCCGGCCCGACTGAGGGCTTGATCGAGCGCACTCACGAAATGCTGGCGGGCGACTGGTTTGGGCAAGTACCGTGTCGCGCCGAGGGCCAGCGCCAGGTCTTCACCACGCACGACCGAGCAGACGATGATAGGTATGGAACGGGTAGCTGAGTGCTCGTGGAGATCGACCAGGAGTTCCCAACCATCGACGTCGGGCAGCATCACGTCCAGGACGATGAGATCGGGCTCGTTGATACTCACGGCGTTGAAGACGTCCGCTCCCTGTCCAACGTGGACAATGTGGTACTTGGTTCCCAAGACATATCGTTGGTAGAGATGGATCAGTTCGGCGTTGTCGTCGACAACCAGGACTGTGAGTCCGGCTGATGGCGCGCGGATGTGGAATGACACCGCGTCCACATCACGGGTGATATGGACCGAACCACCGTACTCCGCCAGCAGCTCGCGCACGAAATCGGTGGCCAGCCCAGAGTCGGGAGTCACGGGGCGCCCCGTGATGGTGATGGAGATGTATTCCTCCTGTCGCTCCGCGCCCAGTGTGACCGTACCGGATGACGCGGCGTGCGTTGAGATGGCGCCTACCAGTTGCTTGACAGCGGCAAGGATGATCTGACGTAGCGCAGCCGGGTGGATCAGCGCTCTGATATCCGGTGCGACATCCTGCACCCTCAAATCAATGCCCCGGGGAGAGGCCAGAACGCTGGCGATGCGGTGGACACCGATCAGAGCGTCCGCGACGTCGACTTCTGCGGCGGGCGCAAGTCCTCGCAGTGAGGCAACCTCTCGCTCGATCTGGGAAGTGGACTCGTGACTGGAGACCGCCGAGCTGCCCGGATGCGGCGGAAACTCCGTCTCGCCACGAACGATGAAGCCTCGCTCCGCGCTGGTCGCGCTCAAGCGGCGATCCCAGAGGTGGGCCGCCAACATGTGTGCAGCCTCAAGCTGCTCACGGCGCAAGTGGCGCGAGGTGATGCTGAGTCGTTCGGCTACCTCCTCCTGTGTCAGACCCTGGATATAGCGGTAGAGCAGGAC
>Ga0123333_10004977_pt1 | contig 12208 bp, 8 predicted proteins | sample BioC12SIPDNA_3_FD_89957 | JGI IMG/M metagenome (GOLD analysis project Ga0123333, IMG submission 89957) | Anaerobic biogas reactor microbial communites from Washington, USA - Biogas_R2_B C12 SIP DNA | ecosystem: Engineered > Bioreactor > Anaerobic > Unclassified | place: Washington, USA...
CCAGCCGCCATAATTAGGATGGGCCGGCCATCGACCATAAAGGAGAGCGTCTTCGCGATCCGCTGGGGTTCGCACTGCAGGGCCGCGGCCGCCAGCTCGACCGTCGCGCTCGACACCTCGAACTCCCGAATCCGTTCTGCGAGGCCAAACTGCTCGAAATACGCCTTGACCTTCTCAATTGCCATACGACTCTGACCTTTCACTGGGGACTCTCCCCGAGCAATAGGACACGCTCGGGCCGCTCCACAGTCTACTCAGATCGCCAAGCCGGGAAAGGTTGCTGGTGCCAGGGGGAGTCCACAGCGTCACGACGGGGTTCTGGAGGCGTAGGAACTGGCAGCAGGAAAACAAAAAGGGACACAGTCGGCGATCTGACTGTGTCCCACTTTGGCGGAGAGGCAGGGATTCGAACCCTGGGTGGAGTTTAACCCCCACAACTGCTTAGCAGGCAGCCCCAATCGGCCTCTCTGGCACCTCTCCGTGTCAACACCCTGGTAAGGTCACCCCGTTCCCACCCCTCACGCTGCGACCCGAGGGTCTTCAGGCGGAGGGAGTGGGATTCGAACCCACGGCGACTTCGCAGCCGCAACGGTTTTCAAGACCGCCGCCATCGTCCACTCGGCCATCCCTCCGGGGCGTCCGCACGGCCAAAAGTATACCACGGGGCGGTGCGTTGTCAATCGGTGTGGCCCCCAGAAGCCCCCTGATACCGTGTTGAGGCGAGGCCAGCAGCGTTTGCTTTGGCATAGCGTTCCGGGTACAATAATAGCACAAACGAGCTCGACCGCGCCGTGGGAGAGCGCGGATCCTTAGTGTCGATTCGACTGAGAGGGCCGGACAACTATGACAGTGGATCAGGTGGAGATCGCCGATACGGATCTGTTCAAGCTCGAGGCTGCGCTGCCGCCACCGCCGCAGCCCGAAGCGCCGCCGCCGACGGTAGCGCTGGATCATCCTTCGCTCTACTTCAACCGCGAACTGAGCTTGCTCAAGTTCAACTACCGGGTCCTGGTCGAGGCTCTGGAGCCGGGCCGGCACCCGCTGTTGGAGCGGGTGAAGTTCCTGTCGATCTTCTTCAACAATATGGACGAGTTCTTCATGATCCGTGTCTCGGGGCTGCGGCGCCAGCTAGCGGCGGGAATCGTGGAGGCGCCGCCAGACGGGATGACTCCGGCGGAGCAACTGGCCGGCATACGCCGGGAGCTGCTGCCTATTCTGGACGAGGCGATGACCTGTTGGCGACGGGATCTTCAGCCGAAGCTGAAGGCCGCCGGGATCAACATCCTGCGCTACCGCGATCTCAAAGGGAAGCAGCGACGTCTGCTCCGCCGGCATTTCGAGAAGGAGATCTTCCCGGTCTTGACGCCGCTGGCCTTTGACCCGGGACACCCATTCCCGCATATCTCCAACCTCAGCCTGAACCTGGCGGTGGTAGTGGACGACCCGGTACGCGGGCGCCGCTTCGGGAGGGTGAAGATCCCTGGGCCTCTGCCGCGGTTGCTGCGGGTGCCGGAGGAGGAGAAGGCCGACAGCTACGAGACCCTGGGGTTGCGTGCTGTGGCCGACACGAACTTCGTCTGGATGGAAGAGGTCATCACCGAGAACCTCGACATGCTCTTCCCCGGCCTGAACGTCGTTGCGGCCTATCCCTTCCGTGTGACGCGTGACGCAGACCTGGAGATCGAGGAGGATGAGGCCTCGGATTTGCTGGAGTCCATCGAGGAGAGCGTTGGGATGCGGCAGTTCGGCTCCGCTGTGCGCCTGGAGGTGGACAAGGCGATGCCGAAGGACATTCGCGATATCCTGATGGACAATATGGGGATCGCGCCCTATCTGCTCTACACCGTCGACGGGCCAATCGGGCTATCGCAGGTGATGCAGTTGACCGAGCTGAACATGCCGGAGCTGAAAGATACACCGTTCATTCCCTACAGCTCTCGCTCGCTCTCCAACGGCAAGAGCATCTTCGCGGCGATCCGGCGTCGCAAGGGTATCTTGCTCTACCATCCGTATGACAGCTTTACGCCGGTGGTCGACTTCCTGCTGGAGGCCGCCCGCGATCCGCAGGTGTTGGCGATCAAGCAGACGCTCTACCGGGTGGGGCCGAATGCGCCGGTGGTCGCTGCCCTGCTCGAAGCGCGCGAGAACGGCAAGCAGGTGGCGGTGCTGGTGGAGCTGAAGGCGCGCTTTGACGAGGAGAACAACATCGTGTGGGCGAAGGCGCTGGAGCGCGCGGGTGTCCACGTGATCTACGGCCTGGTGGGGCTCAAGACGCACGCGAAGCTGTGTATGGTAGTGCGCCGCGAGCACGATGGGATGGTGCGGTACGTCCACCTGGGCACCGGCAACTACAACGCGGTCACTGCACGGATCTACACCGATATGGGCTACTTCACGGTCGATCAGGACATCGGTGCGGATGTGGCAGATCTGTTCAATGGGCTCACGGGGTACTCACGCAAACAGCAGTACCGGAAGCTGTTGGTGGCTCCTGGGACGATGCGCAGCGAGCTCATCGCGCGCATCGATCGCGAGATCGTGCAGCACCGCGAACACGGAAACGGCTATCTGGCGTTCAAGATGAATCAACTGGTGGACCCAGACTGCATTCAGGCGCTCTATCGCGCATCCCAGGCGGGCGTGAAGGTGGACCTGCAGGTGCGCGGCACGTGCTGCATACGTCCGGGACTGCCCGGTATCAGCGAGATGATCACTGTGACTTCGGTCGTGGGCCGATTCCTCGAGCATCCGCGCATCTACTACTTCTACAACAATGGCGACGAGGAGATGCTAATCGGGAGCGCGGACATGATGCCAAGGAACCTCGACCGCCGTGTCGAGACGCTCTTCCCGATCGAGGATCGCGCGCAGTTGCACGCAGTTCGGGACAAGATCCTAAAGGTGCACCTGCAGGACACGGCGCAGTCCTGGCGATTGTTGCCCGATGGTAGCTACGAGCGGCGCCGCCCAAGCCACGGGGAGCCGCCGCTCAATTCACAGCTCTGGATGGTCGAGCATCGCGGCAGCTGGGACTACGACGACTGACGTCGTAGCACACACAAGACCCCAGGGTTTTGCCAGAACCCTGGGGTCTTGCCGTGTTACGGGAGCCGTCCGGCGGCGAGCGCTTACAGCCGCGCCTCAATGGCGCCCCGGAGGGCTGCGGTGACCTCGTCAATCGACTGGTCGCCATCAATCGCGACCAGCACCCCCTTGGAGGCGTAGTACTCGATGAGCGGGCTGGTCTGGTTGTCGTAGACCTCCAGCCGCTTGCGCGCCACGGGCTCGGTGTCGTCGTCGCGCTGGTAGAGCTCGCCGCCGCACTTATCGCAGACGCCTTCCGTCTGCGGCGAAGCGAACTTGATATGATAGGATGCGCCGCATTGGCGGCAGAGCCGCCTGCCGGTCACGCGCTCGATGAGCACGTCATCGGGGACCTTGATGTTGAGCACCAAGTCAATACCGCTGCCCTTTTCGGCCAGCGCGGTATCGAGAGCTGCAGCCTGGGGCAGGGTGCGCGGGAAGCCATCGAGCAGGGCGCCCTTGGCGCAGTCGGGACGGGCCAGGCGATCGAGGACCATTGCGATGGTGATGTCGTCGGGGACGAGCTCACCCTTGTCCATATAGGCCTTGGCGCGCAGCCCCAACGGCGTCTCGTTCTTCAGGTTGTAGCGGAAAAGGTCGCCGCTGGCGACGTGGGGAAGCGCGAGCAACTCCTGGAGCCGTTCGGCTTGCGTGCCCTTGCCCGATGCAGGCGGGCCCATGAGGATGACGTAAGTCGGGTTGTGTGCCATAGCATTCTCCTTGTGGTCCTGTAAGGTTAGCATGATCGACTCTCCACGGAGAGTGGCCGCCTCGAGTGCTGCCGCCGCCGTGGTGATCTGCTCGGGAACGTGGTCATCGAGGAAGCGCTGCCAAGTGGCCGGCGCCTTCGCGACGAACGCTTTGATCTCGCTCTTGCGCGCGCGGAGGTAGCGTCGCAGACCGGTGGGGAGGGGGGTATCAGGTCCTCGGCCGCAGGCGGGCCCTGATTGCCAGAGCGAGCCGGGCTGGCGCGGTGGCTCCCAGGTGCCAAAGCTGCCGACCGCCTCGAGGTGCGCCACGGCGACGACGGCGTCCTGGAGGTCGCCTGAGGCGTCCTGAAGCTTCTTGAGTACCTCGATGGCGTCGCCGACCTCGGGGCCCAGCACGCCCCGGAAGACTTCCAGCGTGTAGCGCAGACGTTTGCCATCGATGCGCAGTGCGTGGTAGCCGGCCAGCGAGAGCTTGCCGGTCCCGATGCCAGTTCCGTGCTCCAGGAGCGCAGCCAGCCGCTGACGCGCAATCCCCGGGACGACCTCATCGACGCGGACGCTGGGGTCCAGCGCTGGCAAGCCTTGGGGCGAGTTCGCCGGCGCTGCTGGAGCCAAGTGGGTCCAGAGCGCTTCCTTGAGCCGGCCGTAGCGCCGGCTGCCCAGGTAACGCAGCAGCTCATTGCGGCGGCGGGCATACTCGGCGTCCCATACCGCAAAGAGCGAGACGAAGTCGGCGGCCTTGGCACCTTTGTCCGCGATGTAGGCCTCAGTCTTCTGGCGGAAGACGTCCATATCGCGCACAGCGCCCAGGATGTCGGCGGCTCTGCGTAGCCCTTTGGTGACCGGGCCGAGGGCATCCATGTCCAGATAGGGCCGCGCGATCCAGAGCACCGTCCGCATCCGCCGGATGGCGACGCGCATATCGTGAAGCTCCTCAGGGTCAGTGCCGGCGTAGGTGCCGGCCTCGTGTGCTTGCATCCGGAAGAAGTGGGGACGCAAGACCTTGCACACGGCTACCCCGAAGGGATCGTCCGCGCAGACCTGTTCTTCGGCCAGCGCCTGTTTGCCAACCCGGGCTGCAAAGGCCAGGCCGCGCTCGAACTTGGAGGTGGGTTGGGCAGCCAGACCGGGCAAGCCCGACAGGGCATCCAGGATCTCGGCGAGCACATCCGGCGTTGCACCGGGCGCCAGCTCGATTTCCAGCTCGGTGAAGAGTATGCTGTCGCCACCATAGCTGATGTGTCCGGTGTCGATCGCGAGTTCGGCAACGGTGGGGCCTTTGGGCTCACGCACCTTGCGCGCCAGCCGGTCCTGGTCGATGGTGAACTGGGGGATCAGGGGGCGGTCGCCGATGAGGCTCAGCACCCGCTCGCGGAGAGCGCCTTCGGGCCACGTCGTTGGAGAGGGGTCAAAGGGCTCCGGGGCCTCGATCTCGGTCTCCTCGCGGGTGTGGACACTTGCCTGCGCCGACCCGAGCCCTTTGAGGGTCAGCAAGCCACGGCCGTTCGCTACGCGGCGTCGGCAAGCGAGCCCCGCGGCCCTGATGTCGCCGGTCGCGGTGTCGAGGTAGGTGTCGTGCAGACTGAGGTGCCTGCCGGGGGTAACCTTGAAGCCCGCAAGGCGGCGCGTGGCACGGAGTTGCGTGCCGGTCTGCTCATCCAGTATCGCGTACTTCGCCTCGATCTCCATCGGTACCATGCCTTCTCGACTGGGGACACAGGGGACGCTGAACTACATTCCGATTATACCACGGGCGGCGCTGGCGATCGAAACTCGAGGCCGAACGTGGCGAGGGGATTCCAGGGCACACGCCTGTTCTGCCCCCCCCCGCAGCCAGCCTGCGGTTGACCTGTGGCGACGACTGGGTGCAGATTCCCGCCGATTGGGTATGATAGCCGCGTGGATACCTTGCCGGTGTACCCCAGTGATCCGGGCGGATACGCGCCTTCGCTTTCGCGGACGGGCGACCTCGCGGTTGACGTCCCGGCATTCCTGAGGGCTCACGGTTGCGTTGTGACGGCAGCGCACTGCCGGGCCGTCGCGGCGCGCGCTGCGGATCTCGCGACGGTGTACGGTGCCGCGGCAGACGCCGCTGCGACCGCGGGCTGGCTTCACGACGTGAGCGCGGTGGTTCCGGTCGCGGCGCGCGTGGAGGCCGCACGGGCCTGGGATGTGGACGTGCTGCCCGAGGAGGTCGTCGCGCCGATGATCCTGCACCAGAAGCTGTCGGCGGTGCTCGCGGAGGCGCTCTTCGGCGTGGAAGAGGCGGCGACGCTGTGGGCGATACGGTGCCATACGACACTGCGCGCCGATGCCAGCACGCTCGACAAGGTCGTGTTCCTCGCCGACAAGATCGACTGGGACCAGGCCTGGGTCCGGCGAGGGACGCCGCCGTATCTGGTGGAGGTGGAGGCTGGGCTCCGGATCTCACTGGATGCGGGCGTGCGCGCGTACCTGCGATATCTATGGGAGCGGCGGGCGGCGCTGGCGGTGGTCCATCCGTGGCTGCGTGCTGCGTGGGCGATGCTGGATCGATGATGGTGGGAGGCGTCAGGGGTGCGGACCAGGCTGGCCCGTCAGGGCGCCGCGGAAGTTGGCGCGGGCACCGAAGCGGCTGATCTCACGCCACTGCGGTTCTGGCGCGTGCAGCTAAGGGCATACCGAGATCGTCACCCGTCCCGGCTGCATAGTTCAGTCGGGACGGGTGAGCGCTCGATCAGGTCCACACCGTGACGGAGCCTCGATCAATTCAGAAGCGATCGTAGTAATAGTGCGAGCTGGACGCGCTGCTGACGGCCACGATGAAGATGATGAAGACAAAGTATGCAACGATGGCGGCTACGAAGAGCAGCATCGTCAACCCGCCGCCGCCGATGCCGATCCACGAAAGCAGGCGGGTGCGTTGGGCGTCGACGGAGTCCTTCGCCATGATGAGGCCGATGAGTCCCAGGATGAGAGGGATGACGGGCAGGCAGTAGAGGGCCTGACCGCAGGTGAAGCAGGCGGCGAGCAGTATGACGCCGGTGATCACGGCGCCAACGGACGCCAGATCGTAGCTGTTGCCCATAAAGGTGACCTTCGGGCGGGCGCCGGGTGTGGGTTGTTCGCCAGAGGGCGCTGTGTTACCCAGTGCGGGGGTCTCTGCGGGTACGACGTTCTCGATCAGGTTGCGTTCTTCGGTCATTATGTCCTCCTCGATCGTGTGAGGCTGCAGCGCTAACGTGGGTGACTCATGCGAATATCATACGCCCGTCTAGAGGGGGCGCAAGCCACAGGGTCTGCCAGGGCTAGCGCATTTGGGCAGGAGCTGAATCGCTGATGCCGTTGATGGGCGGATGATCTCGCGGATCTGCCTGCCCAAGACGGCCAGGCGCGGGGGTGGGCGCTGCCTACGCGTCCGTTGGCGCCCGGCGCAACTTTACGGCGCAGTGGGCGATAGTATGAGGCGGGTGCGCGAGCACCGCTGATGGAGACCTGCGAGGCCCAGGGACTTCATCACCTCGTCGGGGCGGCCGGTGGCGCCGGCCCGGGCGCTGAGGCGCATCGTCAGGACAAGCCCGGCCTCCGCGTCGATGGGCGCGAGGCCTATGGTCTCGACGAGGGCCCGCAGGTTGTAGGGCTTGCCACGGTGGCGACCGCCGCGGCGTGGAAGCTCGACCGTGTCGGTATCGAGGAAGCGGGCCACGGCGTTCTCCAGGACTTGGGGTGCGACACCGGTGATCCAGATGCGATACTCAGCAGCGGTGAGCTGTTCAGAGAGCGCCGGCTCGTTTTCGTCGACCAAGGCATCATCGAGGGGGGTCAGATCGGGCGGAGCGAGACCGTCGACGGCACGCAGGAGCGTACCGGCGGGCCAGGGCTCGGTGAGGTAGATGTCTAGCAGGTCGGCCTCGGTGCCACAGCCAACGGGCAGGGGGGCTGCGAAGTGCATGCGCGGGCGGGGTGTGAAGCCCTGGCTGTATTTCAGCGGCACGTGGGCGCGACGCAGGGTGCGCTCCCAGACAGCGCCCAGTTCGATGACCGAGATGTAGGCGAGTGAGCGGGCTGTGCCGAAGGTGATTCTGTGACGCAGGCTGCCCTGAATGGGCGCTGGGGCCATGCCGATCGGTGGCGTTGTGTCAGGATCGGTCATGGCTGGCCCTCCGCCGGTCAGAGCACAGATGTGGAGCCTGTGCACACGCGATCGTGGCGTGTGGGGCAGGCAGGGAGCCCGGGCATCTGCTGAGCGGAGCGGCGATGGCTGGGCTACAGGAGCCCTTGCGGGCGGGCGACGGCTCAGGCCGGGGTGGGGTGGTCAGCGGAGGACGGGGCATTGCCACTCCTCCGTGCGCAGGTCGGGGAAGCTCTGCAGGATGCCGCAGGCGTGGCATTGATCGCGGCAATCGACGAGCAGCTCACCAGCCTGGCTGCGGCGATAGTCTCGCAGGAAGAAGCGCTTCTCGACGCCGCTCTGGAGGTGGTCCCACGGCAGGAACTCATCCTCACTGCGGCGCCGGTAGAGGTAGAAGTCAAGCAGCGACTCGGGTGCGGCAAACTGGGCCTGGAGCTCGTCGGAGGGGCGCTCGGCGATTGCCTGGTCCCAGGCCTCCTGGTTGCGCCAGTCGTCCCAGGCGTCGAAGCGTGCGCCGAGTTGCCAGGCGCGCTCGACAACCGCGTTGAGCCGCCGGTCTCCCCGCGCAAGGAGCGCCTCGAGCTGTGTGCCGGGATAGGGGTTCCACGATAGGGAGAAACCGCGCCCACGAATGCCTGCGCGCAGCATCTCCTGGCGTCGCTCAACGGTGGCTCCGTCGGTCAGGGGCTCCCACTGGAAGACGGTGTGCGGTTTGGGGACGAAGGTGCTGACGCTCACGTGGACCTCGGCCTTGCGGCCGCCGAGGCGTTGGCCGATGCGGCGCACCTCGTGTGCCAGGTCGATGATGGCCTCGACGTCGGCGTCAGTCTCGGTGGGCAGGCCGATCATGAAGTAGAGCTTGATGCTGCGCCAGCCGCGCGCGAAGACCTCCTCGGCAACCGAGAGCAGGGCTTCGGTCGAGATGTTCTTGTTGATGCGATGGCGCAACGCATCGCTCCCGGCCTCCGGCGCGAAGGTGAAGCCGGAACGACGTCCGTCCGAAAGCATCGCGGCAAGCTCGACGGAGAAGCTGTCGATCCGCAGGCTGGGGAGTGAGATCGAGATGTTGCGGCCTGCGAAGCGTGCCTGGAGCTCGCGGATCAGCTCGGGGATCTGGCTATAGTCGGCGGACGAGAGCGAGAGCAGGGCAACCTCGCTGTAGCCGGTGGCCTCAAGGATGGCCTCGGCGGCATCGACGATTTCGGCTACGGGGCGCTCGCGTACCGGGCGTGTAATCGATCCGGCCTGGCAGAAGCGGCAGCCGCGGGTACAGCCGCGGTGGATCTCGACGACGGCGCGGTTATGGACGGTTTCGACGTTGGGCACGAGTTGGCGGATCGGGGTCGGTGGTAGGGTGGGCATGATGCGCTTCAGCACGTGCGACGGCGCTTCGGGGACAGTGGGCTGGAGCGCGACCAGGGTGCTTGCTGATGTGGGCAGGCCGCACGGCGCAGGACCGGTGGGCGAGGCGGAGGCAGACGGCTGACTGTGGTCCGCCGGGAGCACGGTGCGTGGGGCGGTGGCGTAGGTCGGGCTGTAGAAGCGCGGGACGTAGAGACCGCCGATGGCTGCGAGCCGGCGCAGCTGCGTTTCGCGGGAGCCTGCGAAAGTCTGCCGCAAGCCATCGACCAGTTCCAGCATCACGTCTTCGGCTTCGCCGATGACGAAGACGTCGAAGAAGTCGGTGATGGGTTCGGGGTTGAAGGTGCCGTGCCCGCCCCCGATGACCAAGGGGTGTGAGGCATCGCGCGCAGCGGCATGGATGGGAAGCCCCGAGAGCGACAGCAGTTCGAGCGCGTTCGTGTAGAGCTGCTCGTAGGCCGTGGCGATTGCCAGGACGTCGAAGTCGGCGACAGGCCGGTAGGATTCCAGGCTGTAGAGCGGAAGGCCGGCATCGCGCATCTCGGCGATCATGTCGGGCGCGGGGAGGTAAGTTCGCTCGGCGAGCACTCCGGAGGCGCGGTTGAGGATGTCGTAGAGGATCATCAGCGCGAAGTTCGACATCCCCAGGTCGTAGAGGTCGGGGAACGCCAGACAGACGTGGACGTCGGCCCCGTCCCAGGGCCGGTGCACGGCGTTATATTCGCCGCCCACGTAGCGTCCGGGTTTCTGCACCCGACTCAGCAGGGCCTCGATGCGTTCCCAGGATAACGACGGCATGGAATTGGGGAGGTGTGCGTTAGGCGCTATCGATGTCGCAGACGACCTTGATCCAGATGCTGCGGTGCCGTGGCCCGTCGAACTCGGCGAGGAAGATCCCTTGCCATTGTCCCAACTCCAGTTGCCCGCCGTGGATGAAGACGAAGTGGTCGGTGCCGACGAGCAGGGATTTGGCGTGTGCCGCGCTGTTGCCCTCAGAGTGGCGATAGGGGAGGTCGGGCGGCACAATGTGATCGAGCACCATCGCGACGTCGCTTTCGACACTGGGGTCCCAGTTCTCGTTCAGTACCAGGCCGGCGGTGGTATGCGGACAGTAGAGAAAGCATACCCCCTCGGCCACTTCTGCCTCGGCCAGGGCTTGTTTCACCTGTTCGGTAATGTCGACCAGGTCGACCTTGCTGCGTGTCTGGGCATCGATCTTTATGAACATAGAATCCTTTCAACGGTATGGGAACCTATGTTAGGAAGTCCCGCAGTTTCCGGCTGCGCCCCGGGTGGCGTAGTTTGCGAAGGGCCTTTGACTCGATCTGACGGATGCGCTCGCGGGTGACGCTGAATGCCTGCCCGACCTCTTCAAGCGTGTGTGGGCGGCCATTCTTGAGACCAAAGCGCATCTCCAGCACCTCCCGCTCGCGCTTGCCCAGTTCGCCGAGAATCGTCTGCAGTTGCTCGCGGAGCATGTGCATCGATGTTGCGTCCATGGGGCCCGGGAGATTCTCGTCCTCGATGAAGTCTGACAGCTCGCTGTTTTCCTCGTTGCCGACGGGGCTCTCCAGTGACATAGGTTCCTGCGAAATGCTGATGATGCGGCGCACTTTGGCCATCGCGCGGCGCATCTTGCGGTCGAGGTGGGCGGGTAACGGTTCGTCGTGCTCGCGGGCGAAGCGAATGGCCTGGACATCCTTGGGGTCCATCACATCCATCTCGAGCGCCAACTCATCGAGCGTGGGATCGCGTCCCAACTCCTGCATCATCCGGCGCTGGAGCCGCATCAGGCGGTTGATCGTTTCGACCATGTGAACCGGGATGCGAATCGTACGAGCCTGGTCGGCAATGGCGCGGCTGATGGCCTGACGAATCCACCATGTGGCATAGGTGGAGAACTTGAAGCCGCGGGTGTAGTCGAACTTCTCGACAGCGCGCAACAGGCCGATGTTGCCCTCCTGGATCAGGTCGAGGAACGAGACCCCTCGCCCGATATAGCGCTTAGCGATGTTGACCACCAGGCGTAGGTTTGCCCGCACCAGCATCTGCTGGGCCTCCGCGGCCATCACCTCGACCTGTTGCCACCAATCGAGTATGTCCTCTGGCGAACCTGTCTGGTCATGGATCTGGGTGACTGTGGGCCAGCGAACACCATCCTGGCACTTGTCACGGATGTAGGTCAGGAGATCTGGGCTGAGCAGATAGAGCGAGGTGGCAGCGTTGAGAAGTTCGACGATGACCGGACGCCACTGGGGGTCGTCACCCCACTGGTTGGGCCCCATCAGCGCGTAGAGCGGCGAGGGCTCGGGTGAGATGAGCACTTGCTGTTGGCGGAGTATCTCCTCAAGATAGGACGCAGCTTCGGGGATCTCGAGGGCGTCACGCCGGGCGAGCCGGTTGCCAGCGCCCCATGCCGTGCGTGCCTCCTCATAGAGCTTGAGCAGCTCGGCCTCCAGGGCTCCAGGTTCTGTGGCAACCACGGTGCGCTGGTAGATGTCCTCGAGCCTGGCAGCCGACTCCCGGATGATGCAGATCCATACTTCCTGCGCAGGCTCCAACAGATCGACCCGGCCTATCTCGCGCAGGTACATCCGCACGGGGTCGTCGACCAGGTCCTGGGCGACGTCGCTTCCGGTGAGCTCCTCTTCGATCTCCTCCAGCTCGTCGGGGGAGGGCTCCTCAACCCAGTCTACATCGGGAAGCGCGTCGCCGCTCTCCTCGGTCGTAGCAAGATCCTCGGAATCGTCGAGTTCGACATCTTCCTCAGTCTCTTCGTCGACCAGGTCGTCGGCCAACGCGTCCTCGTCATTCGTCCAGAGCTCGTCGTCCACTTCCGAGCGACGCCCTGTCCGCTGTGATCGTGCCATATCCCTCCTCAAGCCTGAACCGGGCGCGGCGCCAACGCCCACTGTACCTTGCGCAACTCGTCCGACAGGTC
>Ga0123333_10004979_pt1 | contig 12208 bp, 8 predicted proteins | sample BioC12SIPDNA_3_FD_89957 | JGI IMG/M metagenome (GOLD analysis project Ga0123333, IMG submission 89957) | Anaerobic biogas reactor microbial communites from Washington, USA - Biogas_R2_B C12 SIP DNA | ecosystem: Engineered > Bioreactor > Anaerobic > Unclassified | place: Washington, USA...
CAACACCCCACAGGGTCTGTTGGACGCCACGATGTCGGGCCCCGCGCTGGTCACCGGTGGCGGCTTCGGGCCAGAGGGAAGTCTGTACGCCGTCGCGTTCGGCGTGCTGGCCACCGGCGCCTTCATGTGGTTGGCCTACCGGCGCGGCCACGTCATCCCGGCGCGACGCTCGGCCCGGGCGAACGCCCTCGCCACGCGCCCCGCCTGACCATCATCAGCTCCGACACAACCAGGACAGGACACGTCATGAGCACCATCACCATCATCGGAACGGGAAACATGGCTCACGCCCTCGGCGCGCGGGCGGTGGCGGGCGGCAACACGGTCGAGGTCATGGGCCGCGACCAGGCCAAGGCCGCCGACCTGGCCACCACTCTCGGCGGTGGCACCAGCACGGGGGAGTGGGGCGCTGCCCCGGCCGGGGACATCGTCATCATGGCCCTGTTGGCTGACAGCGTCGTGCCGGTCGTCGAGCAGTACGGCAGTGCGCTCGCGGGCAAGGTCATCGTCGACATCAGCAACCCCTTCAACTCCACGTTCGACGGCCTGTCCCACGGCGGCCAGGCGTCGATCGCGCAGAAGGCTGCCGCGGCGGCCCCGGGCAGCACCAGCGTGGTGAAGGGGTTCAACACGATCTTCAGTCACATGCTCGAGAAGGGTCGCCCGGACGTCTTCATCGCCGGCGACGACGTTCACGCCAAGGCGGGGGTGGAGAGGTTCATCGAGAGCCTCGGCCTGCGCCCGCTGGACGTCGGCGGGCTGACAATGGCGCACTGGCTGGAAGGTGCGGGCCTGATCACGGTGGGCCTCGCCAACCACGGGGTGGGCAACGCCGACTTTGCCCTCAGCGCCGCCGAGCTCGTCGCCTGAGCAAACGGTCGACACGTGCGCAGCGCCCTCTCGCCCAAACGTAGGAGACAGTCATGACCAGCTCATCGGCGGGCATGCCCGCACACGACGACTCGAATCCTCAGGGGGGTGGGCCGACTCCGAGGAGGCACGACAGCGGGCGACCCACGAACGCGCCACCAGCGGTCGACGTCGACGTCCCACCGGAACGTGGGCCTGCTAGTGGTCGTCGGCCAGGGACGGTCACGGCGGCTGCCGTCCTGTCCTTCATCTGGGGAGGGCTGACGATCCTCTCGTCACTGGTCAGCATGGCCGCCGGGAGCCTGTTGAGCAGCGCGGGCAGCGCCTGCGCCGAGAACGATCAGTCCGGGCTGTGTGCGTCCGCCGCTGGTTCGGAAACCCTGGTGGTTGTGCTGGGCATCGCACTCATCGTGGCAGCAGGTCTGGTCATCTGGGGTGGCGTTGCCGCGTTGAGCGGCAAGAGCGGCAAGATCCTGGTGGTCACCAGTGGGATCCAGGTCGTCATCCAGATCGTCTGGTTGATCGAGACCGGCTCCATCGCCTTCGGCACCGTCGGCACCGTCGTGCCGATCGGGATCATCGTGCTGATGGTGGTTCCGGCATCGAGGAGCTGGTTCCGAGCCCTCGGCGGAGCCACCTTCTGAAGACCGTCTCGTGACGAATGCCAGGTGATGATTACAGTTAGTGCATGTTATTCAGTCGGCTGTCGGTCGTCCTGGTGCGCCGGCTCCACGTGGACCTCGGCAGCACCGCGAGCGACCTGTGTTGTGGGTGAGTCTCGACCCAAGACCCAGCCACTCCGCACACTCACCAAGGAACCCGACCCATGACTGACCACCTGCCCGTCCTCGACCTGTCCCTCGCCGACGACCCCGCCACCGCCGCCCAGTTCCGCGAGCAGCTGCGTGAGGCGACCCACGACTACGGCTTCTTCTACCTCGTCGGCCACGGCATCGACCCCGCCCTGACCAGCGAGATCATCAGTGTCTCCCGCGAGTTCTTCGCCCTCCCCGAGGCCGACAAGCTGGAGATCGAGAACGTCCTCAGCCCGCACTACCGGGGCTACACCCGCGTCGGCGGCGAGCGCACCCAGGGCAAGGTCGACTGGCGCGAGCAGATCGACATCGGGCCCGAGCGCGAGGCCGTCCCCGCCGGGCCGGACGTGCCGGACTACTGGGTGCTGCAGGGGCCGAACCTCTGGCCGAGCGCCCTGCCGCGGGTCCGTGAGGTCGTGGAGACGTGGAACGAGACGCTCGCGGAGGTGTCCACCCGGCTGCTGGCCGAGTGGGCCGAGTCGCTCGGTCAGCCGCGCGACGTCTTCGACGACACCTTCGGCGACGCGCCGGCCACGCTCACCAAGGTGGTGCGCTACCCCGGCCGGGTCGAGGGCGGGACCACGCAGGGGGTCGGCTGGCACAACGACTCCGGCGTGCTGACGCTGCTGCTCGTCGAGCCCGGCAAGGCCGGCCTCCAGGTGGAGCGGAACGGTGAGCCGCTGGACGCCCCGCCGATCGAGGGCGCGCTCATCGTCAACATCGGCGAGATGCTCGAGTGGGCGACTGACGGCTACCTCAAGGCGACCAACCACCGCGTGCTGGCGCCCGAGCCGGGGACCGACCGCATCTCGGTGCCCTACTTCCACAACCCCGCCCTCGACGCCGTCTTCCCGAAGCTGACGCTGCCGGAGGAACTGGCTGCCCGGGCTCCCGGGGTGACGCTCGACGAGAGCAACCCGATCGTCGGCGTCTACGGCGAGAACGCCCTCAAGAGCCGCGTGCGCGCCCACCCCGACGTCACCGAGCGACACAACCCGCACCTGGCGCCGCCCGTCCGACGCACTGCCTGAGAACCTCCCCACTCCTCCGGGCGGCATCACGCGGCGGGTCGCTGCACCGCGGCCTGGCGCTGGGCCGAGGTGTACGGGACCACTACGAAGTTCTGTGGAGTGCGTACGGAACCCCTACATTCTTGGGTGTGAACGCCGAGCAGCAGCGACTGGCCGAGTCCGCGGAGTCCGACGCGCCCTGGCGGGCCTGGGGACCCTATGTCTCCGCGCGACAGTGGGGCACCGTCCGCGAGGACTACTCCGCGGACGGCGACGCCTGGGGCTACTTCCCGTTCGACCACGCCCACCAGCGGGCCTACCGCTGGGGGGAGGACGGCCTGGCCGGCGTCTGCGACCTGGACGGCTTCCTCAACCTCGGTCTGGCGCTGTGGAACGGCCGGGACGACCGACTCAAGGAGCGCCTCTTCGGCCTCACCAACCCGCAGGGCAACCACGGCGAGGACGCCAAGGAGTACTGGTGGGCCCTCGACGGCACGCCCACGCACAGCTACGCCCGCTGGCTCTACCGCTACCCGCAGGCCGCCTTCCCCTACCAGCAGCTGGTCGAGGGCAACGCCGCCCGGGGCTTCGAGGACGACGAGCTCGAGCTCACCGACACCGGTGTCCTGGAGCAGGACCGCTTCTTCGACGTGGTCATCACGCACGCCAAGGCCTCGCCGACCGACCTCGTCATGGAGGTCACGGCGACCAACCACGGGCCGGACGCGGCCCCAGTGCACCTGCTGCCGCACCTGTGGTTCCGCAACACCTGGTCCTGGGGGCTGGACGACCGTCGCCCCGAGATCGTGGTCGTCAACCCCGGGCCGTATGCCGAAGCGCCGGCGACCGGCGACCCCCACCCCGGGCAGGTGGTCCTGGAGGCGCGCCACCACGAGCTGGGCCGGGTCCGGCTGAGCGCCGACGGGGCGCCGCGGGTGCTGTTCTGCGACAACGAGACCAACCTGGCCACCCTCTACGGCGAGGACGCCGCGCCGCCGGAGCACACGGCATACCCCAAGGACGCGATCAACCGGACCGTCGTCCACGGTGAGGACGCCACCAACCCGGACCGGGTCGGCACCAAGGCGGCGCTCTGGTGGACCTTCGACGCGGTGCCGCCGGGGGAGAGCGTGACGGTGCGGCTGCGGCTGACCCAGCTCTCCGGCGGAGAGCCGGAGGGCGATCCAGCCGACGTGCTCGGCCAGCGGCGGTCCGAGGCCGACGAGTTCTACGCCGGGGTGATCCCGGAGAGCACGAGCGAGGAGGACCGGCACATCGCCCGCCGGGCCTTCGCCGGGCTGCAGTGGGGCAAGCAGCTCTACCTGTATGACGTGCCGCGCTGGCTCGCCGGCGACCCGGCCCAGCCGCCGCCACCGCCGGAGCGGGCCGACCGGCACACCGGCCGCAACGCCCACTGGCAGCACGTCAACCTCGCCGAGGTCATCTCGATGCCCGACGAGTGGGAGTACCCCTGGTTCGCCACCTGGGACCTGGCCTTCCACTGCGTGCCGCTGGCGCACGTCGACCCGGCCTTCGCCAAGTTCCAGCTGCTGCTGATGTGCCGCGAGTGGGCGATGCACCCCAACGGTCAGCTGCCGGCCTACGAGTGGAACTTCTCGGACGTCAACCCGCCGGTGCACCCGTGGGCGGCCTGGCAGGTCTACAGCATCGATGGCAACCGGGACCGCGACTTCCTGCAGCGGATCGTGCTCAAGATGCTGCTCAACTTCCCGTGGTGGGTGAACCGCAAGGACGCCGACGGCTCCAACGTCTTCGAGGGCGGCTTCCTCGGGATGGACAACGTCGGGCTGTTCGACCGCTCCGAGGAGCTGCCCGGCGGCCAGCGGCTCGAGCAGGCCGACGCGACCGCCTGGATGGGCATCTTCTGCCTGCGGATGCTGCGGATGGCGATGGAGCTGGCGCGCGAGGACCCGGCGTGGGACGAGGTGGCCACCAAGTTCCTGGTCCACTTCCTGGCCATCGCCGAGACCATGGAGGACCTGGGCGCCGACCACACCTCCCTGTGGGACCCGGAGGCCCGCTTCTTCCAGGACGTGCTGGTCGACACTGACGGGACGGCCCACCGGATGCCGGTCCGCTCGATGGTGGGGCTGTTGCCCCTGTGCGGGGCCGCGATCGTGCCCAACTGGGTCGCCCGGGAGCTGCCGGACCTGACCGACTTCTTCCAGGGGTGGACCGAGCGGCGCCCGGAGCTGCAGGACACGCTGCTGCACACCAACCACCGTGGGTATGCCGTGCGCACCCTGTCCATGGTCAGTCCCGGGCAGCTGGACTCGCTGCTGGGCTACCTGCTGGACGAGGGCGAGTTCCTCTCCCCGCACGGCATCCGCTCGCTGTCCGCGGCGCACCGGGACGGGCTCACGGTGCGGCTCGGCGAGACCGAGCTCGGCCTGGCCTACGAGCCGGCGGAGTCGCGCTCGGGGATGTTCGGTGGCAACTCCAACTGGCGCGGACCCGTGTGGTTCCCGGTGAACTCGCTGCTCACCGACGCGCTGCGGACCTACGGTCGGGGTGCCGGGGTGGGGCTGGAGGTGGAGTTCCCCGCCGGTTCAGGACGCCGTATGCCGTTGGTCCAGGTCGCGCGCGAGCTCGAGCAGCGGTTGGTGGGCCTGTTCCGGCCGGGGGAGGACGGGCGCCGGCCGAGCACCCCGGTCCACCACCCGGGCGGGCCGCTGTGGGACGCACACCCGACCTTCAGCGAGTACTTCAACGGCGACGACGGCGCCGGCCTGGGGGCTTCGCACCAGACCGGGTGGACCGCCATGGTGGCGCACTTCATCTGTGCACCGGACGGGATCACGAACCGCTGAGGCGCGATGGTCGCGCGGTGAACGGTCAGGCCCTGAACAGCGCGGCGTTGAGGAAGTCCGCCCCGAAGGTCCCCGGTCTGGAGTCCGACACCGGTCGGGCCTCGACCGGGTCGAGGTGGGCCCCGAAGATCGCGGTGAGGTCCGCGAGGGTGAAGGAGGTCCCGCCGGCGGTGTCCCCGCTCGTCAGGATGTCGGTGTCGTCGGGGCTGGGCTGACGCTCCTGCGCGAAGGTGACGATGCCGAACCTGCCGTGGGGGCCGACCAGGGGCATGACCCGGCCGAGATAGGTGATGCGCCGGTGCGGCGCGAGGTGGTGGAAGCAGCCCGAGTCGTAGACGAGGTCGAAAGTGCCCTCGGGGAGGTCGTCGCGCAGCACGTCGGCGCAGACCAGGGTGACCCCGCGCGGCATCCGGGGGCGCACGGTGTCGAGCAGTCCTGCGGCGAGGTCGATGCCGGTCACCTGCGCCCCGCGGTCCGCCAGCCAGGCCGCGTTGCGACCGTTGCCGCAGCCGATGTCGAGGACCCGCGCTCCCGACAGGTCGCCCAGCAGCCCCCGGTCGTGCCAGTCCACGAGTGGTTCGTCGGGCAGGGAGGTGGTGAGCGGGTGCCCCGGCGTGGTCAGCACCTGCACCCAGAACGCCTCGGCGGCGCGGGAGGTGCGATCGCCGCGCTCGTGGGCGGCGACCACCCCGTCGAGGTGCTCCAGGAGCTGCTCGGTCGTGCTGAGGCGCCGGGGGTCCGGCGACCGGTCCGCAGCGGTCGGGTCGGTCACCCGTGGTCCCGTGGCGGTGCGGTGGGCGGGGCCGTGTTCGCGGGACGGGTGGCCCAGTCCGCCGGCAGCTCGGCGGGCTCGGAGCAGAGCAGCTCGGCCCCCGGTGTGTCCGGCGTGATGAGCGGCGCGCTCGGGTCGAAGTCCTCCGGGACCGGCGCGACCTGGAGGCAGAACTCCCACTCGGTCGCCTCCGCGGGCAGGTCGCCTGGCCCGGGCAGCGCGAACAGCGTGCGGTCCGGGATGGCGGCCTGCAGCGGCAGGACCGCCTGGCCGCCGCCGCCGAGACCCCTGCCCGGCTCGAGCACCGTCGCCGCGACGGCGTAGGAACCGCCGTCGGCCTCGTCGAGCACCGGGAAGGTCTGCTGGCTCAGGCGCACCCGGCCCTCGGGCGTGCCGAACGCCCACACCGCCTGGTCGCGCTGGTCCGGGAGCACCATGGAGTGGGGGTCGACCCCCTCGAACTGCGGGCGACGCGGGACCCCCATCGCGACCAGGACCGGTTCGTCCGCGGTGCTGTTCAGGGTCCAGCTGACCATCAGCCACTCCGGGCCGAGGATGTAGCCGACGCCCGGGGCCCCCAGGTTCAGCCACGGGTCGAAGGCGAGGGAGTCGGCCAGCGAGGTCCCCATGTCGGTGACGCCGACGTCGGCGCCGCTCCCGTCCTCGGCGGCCGACTCCGCGGCACTTGACTCCGCGGCGGGGCTGTTCGGGCTGACCGGGGCTGTCGGGTCGGGGGTTGCTTCGCCCGGGGTTTCGTCGTCCGGGGGTGTGGCGCCCGGGGCTGTCGCCTCCGGGGCCACGGCCTGGCCGCAGCCAGCCATGGCCAGGGCGGCCGCCGCCACCCACAGGGCGGCCCGACGTCGTGCGCCGACCGGGTCGTTCCTCGTCATGATGCCCCTCCTCCGTCCGACAGGATAGCCACGCCGCACCGCGACCGCTCTCCACGCATCGCCGTCGGTCAGCGGGTCACCGTGCGGGTCGGGCGGTCCTCGTCCCCAGGACTGGCCGGATCGCTCGGTTGTCCACAGGCGCCCCGTCGCCGGCAGACGCTGTCGGCCCGTCGTCATACTCTGTGGGCATGCCTCCCGACCTCGATGCCCTCCTCCACGCGGCGGTCTCCGGGGTCGGTGGCACCGAGCGGCCCGGACAGGTCCAGATGGCGCACGCCGTGAGGGCCGCCGTCGAGCACGAGGAGCACCTGCTGGTCCAGGCGGGGACCGGGACCGGCAAGTCGCTGGCCTACCTGGTGCCGGCGATCGCTCACGCGATGGCGACCGGCAAGCCGGTGGTCGTCGCCACCGCGACGCTCGCCCTGCAGGCGCAGATCATCGACCGCGACCTGCCCCGCATCGCCGACGCGCTGCAGCCGATCGTGGGTCGTCGGCCGACGTTCGCCCTGGTCAAGGGGCGGGCCAACTACCTCTGCCAGCACAAGCTCCAGGGCGGTTTCCCCGACGACGACGAGGACACGCTGCTGGCGATGGGGCAGGTGGACCGCGAGCGGTCCCGGCTCGCGGACGAGGTGCTGCGCCTCCGCGAGTGGGCCGACGTCACCGACTCGGGGGACCGTGACGAGCTGGTGCCCGGCGTCACCAACCGGGCGTGGCGGCAGGTGTCGGTGTCGGCGCGGGAGTGCCTGGGCCAGAAGTGCCCGCAGGTGGGGGAGTGCTTCGTGGAGGCGGCGCGCGCCGTGGCCCCCCAGGTCGACGTCGTCGTCACCAACCACTCGTTCATGGCGATCGACGCCTTCGAGGGTCGTCAGATGCTGCCCGACCACGACCTGCTGATCATCGACGAGGGCCATGAGCTGACCGACCGGGTCACCTCCACCATCACCGACGAGCTGACCTCGGGGACTATCGCGGCGGCGGCCAAGCGGGCGGGGAGGATGGGGGAGACCGGCGACCTGACCGAGGCTGCCACGGCCATGCAGGCGGTGCTCGACGGCCTGCCCGAGGGCCGGATGACCGGGCTGCCGGACCGGCTCGTGGTCGCCCTGGGCTCGGTGCGCGACGCCGCCCGAGCGCTGCAGAGCGAGCTCAAACCGGCCGGCAAGGAGGAGGCCGACGGTGCCCGCCAGGTGGCCCGCGCCGCGGTCGAGGAGATCTTCGACACCGCCGAGCGGGTGCTCGAGGAGCGCGAGCTCGACGTTGCGTGGATCACCCAGGACCGGCTGCGCGGCGCGGTGCTGCGGGTGGCGCCGATGAGCGTGGCGATGCTGCTGCGGGACAAGCTCTTCTCCGAGCGGACGGTCGTGCTGACCTCCGCGACGCTGGAGCTGGGTGGGACCTTCGACTCGGTGGCCGGGACCCTCGGGCTGACCGGACGGGGCGGTCCGGCCTGGAACGGCCTGGACGTCGGGAGCCCGTTCGACTACAAGCAGCAGGCGATCGCCTACGTCGCGAAGGCGCTGCCGCCCCCTGGCCGGGACGGCACCTCGGACCAGATCTTCGACGAGATCGAGGCCCTCGTGCGCGCCGCCGGGGGCCGGACACTCGGGCTGTTCAGCTCCCGCCGGGCCGCCGAGGCCGCCACCGAGGAGATGCGCTCCCGCCTGGCGGACGCCGGCATCACCGTGCTGTGCCAGGGCGACGACCAGACCCCCACGCTCGTGCGCCAGTTCGCCGGGGACGCGACGACGTGCCTGTTCGGCACCATGTCGCTGTGGCAGGGCGTCGACGTCCCCGGCTCCGCCTGTCAGCTCGTCATCATCGACCGCATCCCGTTCCCGCGGCCCGACGACCCGCTCGCCTCCGCGCGGTCGGAGGCGATCGCCCGGATGGGCGGCAACGGCTTCATGCAGGTGTCGGCCACCCACGCCGCCCTCAAGCTCGCCCAGGGCTCGGGGCGGCTGGTCCGCCGGGGTCAGGACCGTGGGGTGGTGGCCTTCCTGGACTCCCGGATGGTCTCGGCGCGCTACGCCGGCTTCCTGCAGAAGTCGCTGCCGCCGTTCTGGCCGACGACCAACCGGGCGATGGTGCTCGATGCCCTGCGGCGGCTCGACCAGACGGCACCGGAGCCGCTGCCGGTCGCCGAGCCGGTGCTGCGCGGCGTCGGGGGAGGCGGCGCGACGGGGTCCGGCGGGACGGGGTCGGGCGAGACGCGCGGCCCGGGCGCGGGCACCGCGGATCGCGGCCCGGTGGCTGACCCGCCGCCGGTCGCCCCCAGCACCCGCACCGCCGTCACCGGCGGACACGCCTGGACGCAGGAGCAGGACGAGGAGCTGCGCGAGGGGGTCGAGGCGGGCATCGACCTGCCCGAGCTGGCGGACCACCTCCAGCTGCCGCAGGACGCCGTGTCGGCCCGCCTCGACCAGCTGGGGCTGCAACTGGTCGGCGATGGCAGGCTTGACCTGTGAGCGATCCCGACCTGCCGGACCTGGTGCTTGTCTCCGGGCCGGAGCAGATCCTGGCCCAGCGTGCGGTGGACGGCGTGCTGGTGACGCTGCGCGCCCACGACCCCGGCGTCGACGTGGTGCGGCTCGCCGCAGCCGACTACGAGCCCGGCGCCCTGGGCGTGCACGCCAGTCCCTCCCTGTTCGGCGGGTGGACCGCCATCGTGGTCGAGGACTTCGACGAGGCGGACGACGCGCTGGTCGAGGACGCCCACGCGCTGGCGCAGGACCTCCCGGAGGGGGTCACGCTGATCGTCCGGCACAAGAGCGGCAACCGGGGCAAGCGGGTGCTCGACGTCCTCAAGAAGGCCGGCCGGGTGATCGCGGCCCCCGCGGTGAAGTCCGACCGCGACAAGGCCTCCTTCGTGCAGCAGGAGTTCAAGGACGCCCGGCGCCAGATCGAGGAGCACGCCGTCACCGCGCTCGTGCAGGCCGTCGGCCGGGACGTCGCGGAGCTGGCGACCGCCTGCGCGCAGCTCGTGCGCGACACGACCGGCCGGGTCTCCGTGGCCGACGTGGAGACCTACTACGGCGACAAGGTCGAGACCACCGGCTTCAAGGTGGCCGACGCCGCGCTGCGCGGGGACACCGCCGACGCGCTCCGGCTGCTCCGGCATGCGCTCGCCGGCGGTCTCGACCCGGTGCCCATCATCGCCGTCCTGGCGATGCAACTGCGGCAGGTCGGCAAGGTCGCCACGGCCGGACGGGCGAGCGCAACGACGCTGGCCAGGGACCTCGGCATGGCGCCGTGGCAGGTCGACCAGGCGCGGCGCACCGCGCAGGGGTGGGACGGCGAGCGGCTCGGCCGCGCGATCGAGGCGGTGGCCGCTGCCGACGTCGAGGTCAAGGGCGGGTTGCGCACCGGCACGGCCGTCGCGCGCGACCCGGAGTATGCCGTGGAGATGGCGGTCCTCGCCGTGTGCCGGGAGCGACGCGGCGGGTAGGCAGGGCCGCAACGCGGTGCGCCCGGTGCCCCTCGGGGCCGCAACGCGGTGCGCCCGGTGCCCCTCGGGGCCGCAACGCGGTGCGCCCGGTGGCCCTCAGGACCGCAACGCGGTGCGCCCGGTCGGGTGGTGCCCGACTGGTGCCCCCGGACGTTCCTACGCTACCGTAGGTTACGCAAGCGAAACCTACGTCCTCGTAGGTCTCGACGCACACACGTCAGGAGGCCGTTCATGGCTCCCACTGCCCTGCCCGTCGTCATCCAGGGGGGCATGGGCGTGGCCGTCTCCTCCTGGCAGCTCGCCCGCGAAGTGTCCATGGCCGGCCAGATGGGTGTCGTGTCCGGCACCGCGATGGACGCCGTGCTCTCCCGCCGCCTCCAGGACGGCGACCCCGGCGGCCACATGCGCCGGGCGATGGCGGCCTTCCCTGACGCGGGCATGGCCGCCCGCGTCATGGACAAGTACTTCGTGCCCGGCGGCCGCAGGCCCGGGACCCCCTACAAGCCGATCCCCAAGCTGACCCTGCAGACGGCCCGCGCAGGCCAGGAGCTGGCGGTCGTCGGCAACTTCGTCGAGGTGTGGCTCGCCAAGGAGGGGCATGACGGGGCCGTCGGGATCAACTGCCTCGAGAAGGTGCAGATGGCCACGCCGACCGCGCTCTTCGGGGCGATCCTGGCCGGCGTCGACTACGTCCTCATGGGAGCGGGCATCCCGCGCGAGATCCCGCGGCTGCTCACCGAGATCTCGGCCGGCCGACCCGGACGCATCACGGCCGACGTGATCGGCGGCCGCATCACCCGGCACATCGAGGTCGACCCCGTGGACCTGCTCGGCGACTCCCTCCCGCCGATGACCCGACCCGACTTCCTGGCCATCATCTCCGTCGACGCGCTCGCCAACTACCTCTACCGCGACCCCGAGATCCGTCCCGACGGCTTCGTCGTCGAGGGGCCGGTCGCCGGTGGCCACAGCGCGCCGCCCCGCGGCAAGATGCAGCTCGACGAGAGCGGCGAGCCGATCTACGGGCCGCGCGACGACGCCAACCTGGCCAAGATGGTCGAGCTCGGCCTGCCGTTCTGGCTGGCCGGCGCCTACGGCACCCCCGAGCGGGTCGAGGAGGCGCTCGCGGCGGGCGCCGCCGGGGTGCAGGTCGGGACGCTCTTCGCGCTCTCCCTCGACAGCGGCATCACCACGGCCACGCGCACCTCGCTGCTCCAGCGGCTGCGCGAGGGCACGCTGCAGGTCCGCAACGACCCGCGGGCCAGCCCGACCGGATTCCCGTTCAAGGTCGCCTCGCTGACCGACACCGCCAGCGAGGAGGAGACCTACCAGGCCCGCCCGCGCCTGTGCGACCTGTCCTACCTGCGGCAGCCGTATGAGCGCGAGGACGGGGAGATCGGCTACCGCTGCGCGTCCGAGCCGGTGCACATGTACCTCAAGAAGGGCGGCGAGGAGGCGGCCACGGAGGGGCGCAAGTGCCTCTGCAACGGACTGATGGCCAATATCGGTCTGGGGCAGGAGCGCAAGGACGGGTATGTCGAGACTCGCCTGGTCACCCTTGGTCAGGATCTC
>Ga0123333_10004987_pt1 | contig 12193 bp, 10 predicted proteins | sample BioC12SIPDNA_3_FD_89957 | JGI IMG/M metagenome (GOLD analysis project Ga0123333, IMG submission 89957) | Anaerobic biogas reactor microbial communites from Washington, USA - Biogas_R2_B C12 SIP DNA | ecosystem: Engineered > Bioreactor > Anaerobic > Unclassified | place: Washington, USA...
GACACGCGGCCACACAAGCAGCTCTTTCAGGGAGAAATCGGCTGGCTTGGCCACCCGCAGGTCAAACTGGCGGCGTGTCAGGCGCTTCATACCGCCCTATTGCTTGTCAAAGCACACCTCGACCGAGCGCACATCCTGCCGATTGGCCAACTTTTCGGTAATTTCTTCGCGGATATTGTTGGCGAACTGGTGGGTTGGCTCCAAATCCAGCACCACGAGCACGTCGCCGTCGTTGACAGAGATCTCTTTGACCAGCTTGGTGCGGATAATATCCAGTCCCACGGATGGGTTCATCACATGGCACAGGCGCTTGCGGACCACCTCTTCGGTAGTGGCTTCCTGCTCGCGAACCAGGCCGTGCTTTTCTTCGTAATTCTGGATTGCGGCGCGCAGCCCTTCGACGGCCAGCACTGAGCAGTGCGTCTTGATGGGAGGCAGCCCGCCCAGGGCGTCGGAGGCCTGTTCCCAGGTGATCGCCTTGGCTTCATCCAGCGATTTGCCCTTGGCCAGCTCGGTGATGATTGAGCCAGTGGCGATATTGGAAGCACACCCGTACGACTCGAACTTGATATCCGTGATCGTCTTGGTTTCTTCATCGACGCGTAGGTAGACGGCTACCATGTCTCCGCAGGCTGGCGAGCCTTCGATCGCTTTGGCATCGGGGTTATCGATGCGCCCGATGTTTTGCGGGTTCTGAAAATGCTCCATCACGAGTTCGCTGTATGGTAAAGGCATCTTGCTAATCCTTTCCTAACGGGCTGATCGCCCGCAGTCTCTCGATCACTTCCGCCAGTGCATTGGCGGCACCGGTGGCATCATCAAGTGTGTTGTAGCGCCCAAAGGTGAGGCGCACCGAGCCGTGGGCACGTTCGTGGTCTCCCCCGATGCCCAGGATCACGTGGCTGGCCTCCAAGGCGCGGCTAAAGCAGGCCGAGCCTGTGCTGAGGGCATAACCGCGCAAATCCATGTGCAGGGTAATCGCCTCTCCCTCTACAAAGCGGAATGAGACGTTGACGTTTTGCGGCGTGCGCCAGGTGGCATGCCCGTTGAGGATTGACTGCGGAATCGCCAGCAGCTGCTCAAGTGCGGCATCGCGCATAGCCTGGATGCCGGCCGTCTCTTCGGGGGTGACCAGCTCGACAGCACGTGCCATGCCGACGGCGCCGGCAATGTTTTCACTCCCGGCGCGCAGGTTAAACTCCTGAAAACCGCCATCCATCCATTTGTGCAGCGGGGTGCCTTTGCGCAGATACAGCGCGCCAACCCCTTTGGGCCCGTGCACCAGCTCGGTGCTGAGCGTCAGCAGGTCAACACTCAGGCTGCTCACATCCAGCGGCAAGCGCGGATAGGTATGGGTGGCATCGCTGTGCAGTACCACGCCTCTGGCCTTGCAGATTGCGGCGAGAGCTGCCAGATCCTGCAGGGTGCCGATTTCCTGGTTGGCGGCCTGAATCGAGACTAGCACCGTATCGGGCCTGATCGCGCCTTCCAGGGCTGCCGGATCCAGGCGGCCGTCAGAATCGGTATCCAGCCAGGTGACGGTATAGCCATCGCGTTCGAGGGCTTTGACGCTGTTGAGCACCGGAAAGTCTTCGAGCCGGGTGGTGACGATGTGCTTGCCCTTGTTGGCCAGCGCGTGGGGCACCCCTTTGATGGCCATATTGCTCGATTCGGTCGAGCCAGATGTAAAGATGATCTCCTCCGATGCGGCACCGAGCGAGGCGGCAATGTCGCTGCGGGCCCGCTCAAGGGCTTCACGCGCGGCGATCCCCAGCGAATAGCTAAACTGCGAGGTGGCCACGGTATAGGTCTCAAACAGGAAGGGGGTCATCGCCTCCAGCACGCGTTCGTCCAGACGTGTGGCGGCGCCATTATCCAAGTATCTGTAACCTTCGGACATACCGAAACCTCCCAAACAGGGTGGCTAAGTGTAGCATTGTTGTATAATTCAGTCAAGAATTCGAGTCTCTGCGCACCACCCGCGCTGATGTAGCAGCGTGCCCCATATAATCAGCACCGGCACGGCTTTACAGGCGTGATAGAGGGCGTTCAGCCATAACGGCTCGAGCGGCAGCCAGCGCATGCTCATATCGTAGGCAGCCAGGCCTTGCGGGTCGATCAGGCGGTAGGGGGTCCAGAGGGCGATGGCGGCGTACAATATCAAGACCCATTTGGAGCGCGAGTGGATGTGCCAGTAAATAAACACCGGTACAAGGAGCACATAGTGATGCTCCCAGACGTCCGGGGACACCAAATAAAATACAATCAACCATAGAGAGATGTTCTTCCAGGAGCTTGTATTCGGTGAACATGTTGAACAAACAAGGCTGATGAGCACCACCAGCACGGACCAGACCATTAATACGGTGCGCACTGTGCCCTCTGAACTATCCGGCGAGAGCCACAGGAAGAGTGCCTGCCAGAGCTGCAATACTCCCAGGTTGCCCAACTGGCTGCCTAGGCGCAGCTCGAGGTTGGACGCCAGGTGCCCCCAGACATCTGGGTACGCCAGCAGGTAGGGCAGCGTGGTGAGCGCCGTGAGCATAGCTGCTAGGGCGATGCCGCGCCAGCGCCGCCGGGCAGCCCATACCGGCGCCAGCAGCACGGTCATAGGCTTCCACAGGAGTGTGGCCGACCATAGCAGGTCGCTCGCCAGCGGCCGCTGGTGAGCGAACCAGTTCATCAGCATCAACACGCCGGCTGCCAGCACCAGGGTGAACTGCCCCAGATAAAGCTCGAGGTAGTAGGGGGTATAGCACAGCCACATAGCGCTGCAGATCACTTTGGTATCCAGGTCGGGAGCAAGCCGCCAGCTGTAGATGCAGCAGGCGACCAACACCAGCTCGATGGTCACCGCCCAAACCCACAGGGCGCTCACTGGCGGCAGCAGGCTCAACAACGCGCCGAGTGTGAGGGCGGGCAGCGGCCCGTAACGGTAGGGGGTGTGTACCGGCGTGACGATTTCGTCGCTCGAGTATACCGAGATGCCGTGCCTGGCGTTGTAGCCAGCCTGGTAGAGAGCATAGAAATCCCAGCCCTTACGGCCGTGTGTGGCAACCGAATCAAAGGTGTAGCGGTTCCACAGCCCGGTGCGCCATGATACCAGGAGCGATACGTGAAAGATGAGCGCGCCGGTCAGCACCAGTACATGCCAGGCATGCAGCTGGCGGGGCGCTGCCGGTGCATTTGCTCGCGGATTTGTCACGCTTGCTGGGTGACGGTCTCGATAAACGCCAGGATGTTCTCGACCGGCACATCGCGCGGGATGGCGTGCGTGGGCGCCACAATATAGCCGCCATCGCGGCCGATGCGCGCGATCATGTCGCGGATGTGGCGGCGCAGTGGGTCTGGCGTGTAGTGTGGCAGCACCTGCTGGGTGCTGATGCCACCATAAAAGGTCAGGTGGTGGCCATATTCGCGTTTACAGACATCAACATCCATCACTTCGGGCTGAAAGGTGTTGAAAATATCCAGCCCGATCTCGATCAGGTCGGGGAAGAGCTCCTGGACGGCCCCGCACGAGTGCTGCATCACATAGCGTCCGCTTTGCTTGACGCGCGTGTACATGGCCGCCATACGCGGCTTGATAAAGCGCCGCCACAGTTTGGCGCCCATCATCACCCCGCGTTGATCGCCCCAGTCGTCGCCAAAGCGCACACAATCAAAGGGATACTCGAGCAGGTGGTCGATCACCTGCAGGTTGTATTCCAGGATGCGATCCATGAGCGCATCGACAAAGTGCGGCTCAAGGATCATGTCGCTCAGCAGGTTCTCCATGCCGCGCAGCGTCCAGGCGCGCTCGTACATCGAAAACCCCACTCCCGCCATGGTGAACTTGTCAGGGTTGTCCGCCAGCACGCGCTCGTACATGGCGGCGTTGCGCGCCATGTCGGGCTGCGGAAAGCGGTAATGCGCCAGGCTGGCCTCGGGCAGCAGCAGGGTTTGCACGTTGCCGATATCTTTATCGATGGTGCGGTTCCAGACGATGCCGAACTGGTCCTGCCAAAAGCCTGGCTCAACCTCGGTAAAGTAGCCGTCTTCGCAGCCCGCAAGGTGGTTACCGATTTTGGAGGTAAAATCCGGATCCTGCAGCGCCGCTGCCACATGGTCGTGCGCGTCGATGGTCAGGTCGATCTGCCAAGGGCAAACGTCCGGCTGACGATGATTGACGGCATCCAGGACGCGTTGGCGGGGAGTGGTGGCCATGGGTTTCTCCTCCGGCGGGATGTGCGCATTATAGATGCCCGGCCAGGTGCGGTAAAGCGCCAACCATTTGCCAAGGGTGGGTGACAATCTATACTAGCTGGCATGATATTGGAGCAAGGTAAGCATGGGCCAACCAGAGCCTGACGATGAAACCATCCTGGCCAACCTCCAAGCCCAGATCAGGCAGCACCAGCCCGATCAGTCGGCAGCCGAGGCATCCCCCATCAGCCGTGCCCTGAATCGGGTGCGTCAGACTCAATGGGTGAACCCGCACCTACCGTTGGGATGGCCCGAGATGCCCAAGGGACTGTGGCCCAAGCTGCGCACCATCGGCCAAAAGGTGGTGCGGAGGTTGTTGCGCTGGTACATCAATCCGCTCGTTGAGCAGCAAAACAACTTTAATGCTTCGATCGTAGCGATGCTGACGGCCCTGGCCGACGAGGCTCAAGTGCTGCACAAGACGGACGAGGGCCACGCCGCCGTAATGGAAGGCCGGCGCCTGCGTATTCAGCGCCTCGAGATGCGCACCGCTGCCGCCGTCAGCGCTCCCGCTGCGCCGGCTGTTCCCGCATCCGCGGTGCCCGAGTGGGACACCTTTATCACCGGCGCGCAGTACCGCAACGAATTCCAGATCGCCCAGGTCCTGGGCGATTACGATGATATCTGGGAAGAGATCGCAGCCCAGCAGCAGGCACTGGGCCGCAGCGACCCGATCCTCGACTTTGGCTGCGGCCGCGGCGAGCTGGTCGGGCACATCGGCGCCATGGGGCTGACATGTTATGGCGTCGATACCGACCGCGATTCCCTGCAGGTTGGCCTGGAAAAGGGCTTGGACCTGCGCGCGGAGGAAGGATTTGCACACCTTGCGTCCCTGACGGATGCCTCGCTGGCGGCGATCGTTGCCGTGCAGGTGATCGAGCACATTCCCCTGCCAGCACTCGACCGGCTGATGCGCCTGGCAGCCGCCAAGCTGCGGCCGGGTGGGTACCTGATCACCGAGACGCTCAACCCGTTGTGCATGTGGGCTGTCCATCATTATTACCTGCTCGACCCAACCCATACACAGGCGATGCATCCGCAGCTGACCAAGACCATGCTTGAGGCAGCCGGCTTCTGGAAGGTATCTCTGCGTTATCTGCATCCCGTCGAAGAGGGAGTGCGTTTGGAATGGCTCCCCGCCGAAATGGGGCTCCCCGATGCTGCCAACGCCCAACTGGACGCCAACTTTCAACGCCTGAACCAGTTTCTATATGGCAGCCAGGATTATGCCGCCATCGCCCGCAAACCCGAGGACGAGGCATGAGCCTGCGCATCGCGGTTTGCACCTCGCAGGAACCCTTTGAGACTGGCGGCACCGAGGTCCTCTCTGAGACGCTGGTCGATCAGCTCAGACAACGCGGGCATCAGGTCGAGTTAGTGCGTCTGCCGCTGGCATGGGTGCCGCGCGCCGAAGTCACGCGCAGCTACCTGGCGTGGCGCTTGATTAACCTGCGCAGCACCTCTGGCGACGGCAAACCAATCGACCGCGTGATCGCGACCAAATTCCCTTCCTATGTGGTCGAGCATCCCTACAAAATCACCTGGTTGATCCACCAGTTCCGCCAGATCTATGACCTCTACGGCACCGCCTATAGCGATTTCAGCGCCGACCCGGCTGATACCCAGTTGCGCGAGACGATCATGCGCGTCGACTCGACCACATTGGCGGAATCGCGCCATCTCTTTTCCATCTCGGCCAATGTCGGCCAGCGGCTCAAGCACTTTAACGGGCTGGATTCCGAGGTCCTTTATCCGCCGCCGCCCCTGGACGGGCAGTTTTACCAGAATTCTGCCGGAGACTATATCCTCTCCGTCAGCCGCCTCAACCTGCTCAAACGCGTCGATCACCTGGTGCGTGCCATGGCGCAAGTCAAAACGCCGGCGCGCTGCGTGATCGTGGGGCGCGGTCCCGATCTGCCCCAGCTGCAGCAGCTGGCGCGCAAGTTGGGGGTAGAATCCCGCATCGAGTTTCGCGGCTTTGTGCCTAACGACGAGCTTTTGCGCCTGTACGCCGGCGCTTTGGCAGCTTATTACGCCCCGCTGGATGAGGACTATGGCTTTGCCACCCTGGAGGCTATGAAGGCCGGCAAGAGTGTGCTCACCACTACCGATAGCGGCGGGGTGCTCGAGTTTACGCGCGACCGCAGCACCGGCTTGCTCTCACCCCCCAACGACGCTGCAGCTCTGGCGCGTAACATCGATGAGCTCTATGAAGACCGCGCCCTGGCCGAGCGCATGGGTGCGGCTGGCGCGGAGCTGGTTCAAGGCATCACCTGGGACGCCACCATCCGCCGTTTGCTGGAAGTCTAACGCGTGTTACGCATTGCCCTGCTGACACCGCTTACCCCCGAACGCACCGCCCTGGCGGATGTCATCGAGGGTTATCTGCCCGAGCTGGCGCGCCGCTTTGAGCTGACCGTGGTCACCTCGGGCGCATACAAGCCCACGGCAGCCATTTTCCGCCCTGAGGCTGGGTTGCGCATCCGCGTGCTGCCTTATACGCAGTATCGGACGCTCGCGGATCAGTTCGACCTGGCGCTTTACAACCTGGGCGACGAGCCGCGCCTCCACGGCTATATGCTGGACGCCATGCAGGAGCGCGCCGGTGTGCTATTGCTGCACGACCTGGTGCTGCACCATTCGATCTTTGTGCTTACCTGGGGTGCCGGCAACCAGGCTGCTTATCGCGACGAACTGGTTTACAGTTATGGCGCCGAGACAGCTGAGGCGATCATCGCCGGCGTGCTGGCTGGCGATTTCGAGCGTCTGGCGAGCCGTTACCCCCTGGTAGAGCGCGTACTGGATCGTAGCCTGGCCGCCGCTGTGTTCAACGCCGGCTTGGCCGAGGCGGTCGCCAGCCTTGCTCCGGGTTTGCCGATCGAGACGTTACCGCTTCCCTTTTACCTGCCCGGCGAACTGCCGGATGAGGCGCGCGTTCAAGCCCTGCGTCGCCAGATCGGCTCGCCGGAGACTGTCATCTTTGGCACCTTTGGCCTATTTAACTCGCAAAAACGCCTGGAGCTCACCCTGGAAGCCTACCAGCGCCTGCGCCGTGAGATCAACTGTGCCTATGTGCTGGTAGGCAGTGCGCTGGATCCTGACCTGACCGCGCGGCTCAACGAGCGCAATCTGCTGGATGATGTGGTGCGTACGGGCTGGCTCGAGCCAGCCGCCTTTAGCGAATACATGTACGCTGTCGATGCAGCCGTGCAGCTGCGCTACCCGCATGTAGGCGGCATCCCCTACACACCGATCCGCCTGCTGGGGCTGGGCGTGCCGACGATTATCTCGGACATTGCGCCGCAAGCCGATCTACCGTCCGATGCGGTGATACGCATCGTCCCCGAAGCGAGCGATGAGGGCGAGGCGCTCTACCGCGCCATGTATCGTTTGGCGGTTGATCCAATGCAACGCGCCAGCATGTCGGCCGCCAGCCGCGTGTACATTGCGCGGCAGCACGATCCGCGGCATGGCGCTGCGCGCCTGGCGGATTTTGTAGAGTACATAGCTGCCCAAAAAGAGCAGCTGGCGGAGCGCGCCCAACTGCGCCAGCGAGAGCGCACCGCCGGCCGCAAGAGTGGAAATGACGTCGTCGCCATGGCTGGCCAGGCCCTGGCAGCCATGGGTGTGCGCGCCGACGATACCGAGGTGCTGCACCATGTGCTCAAGCCCATCGCAGCAATGGCGCGCCTGGCGCAGCCTCGCGGCGAGGGTTAAGCGGTCGTCCCCGACAGAGCGATCCGTGCTATAATGCGGGTCATGTACAAGCAACAAGGCTCGATGTGCGTATCCTGCAGGTAACTCCGCGCTTTTGGCCCGCCGTAGGGGGGGCCGAGGAGCTTCTTGGCCAGCTCTCGCGTCATCTGGTGGCGGATGGCCACCAGGTTACTATCCTGACCACCAACGCGCGCGGTGCAGATCTGATCTGGAACTGTCGCGGCAGTGCCCTGGAGGGCGCCGACGACGTGATAGATGGCATCCAGGTGCGGCGCTTTCCGATCCGCCACCTGCCCGGCTCGCCGCTGAGCTATTCGGCCATGCGCCGGCTGCTATGGATCATGTCGCGCTTGAATTGGCTCCCCACCCGTTACCTCGCCTCGCTGAGCCGCTACACGCCGTGGGTCCCCGATCTGCAGCGCTGGCTCGCTCAGGACGAGCAGCCCGTCGATCTGGTGATGGGCATGAACATTGCCTTTGAATCGCTGATGCATTCGGCGGCGGCTTTTGCTGGACGGCGCAGAGTGCCCTTTGCGGCCTTTCCTCTGACACACCTGGGCATCTCGGCCGTGCCTGGCAACGACTCGCTCTCCAGCTTTTACACCATGCGCCACCAGATCGAGTTAGTGAGCAACAGCGACCTCCTGCTGGCTATGACGCCCACCGAAAGTGCTTTCTACGAGGCGCATGGCTTACCTGCCGAACGTGCTGCGGTGGTGGGTTCAGCCATTGATCCGGCGGAGCTGTCCGGCGGCGATGCACAGCGCTTTCGCGCCCAGCACCGCCTCACGCAACCATTCGCCTTTTCAATCGGGACTGCCTGTTTCGACAAGGGCTCGCTGTATACCCTCAAAGCGATGCGCAAACTGTGGCAGCAGGGGCGCAGTTATCATCTGGTGCTGGCTGGCGCCACCATGCCGGATATGCAGCGCGCCCTGCAGCACCTGCCCCGGTCCGAACGCCAGAATGTGCATGCCCTGGGGATCATATCTGCGCAGGAAAAGGCCGACCTGCTGGCCGCCGGCGACCTGCTGGTGATGCCCTCGCGCACCGAGTCGTTCGGCACGGTGTACCTCGAGGCCTGGCACTATGGCAAGCCGGTCATCGGCGCGCGCGCCTGGGGTGTGCAGGATGTCGTCACCCACGAATATAATGGCTTGCTGGTGCACTTTGGGAATATCGACGCCCTCGCCCACTCCATCAATCGTCTGCTGAGCCAGCCCGAGCTGGCACAGCGCATGGGGGCGCATGGCCAGGGCACAGTAGCCCAATACACCTGGCCGCAGCGCTATCCGATCCTGCTGGAAGCCTACCAACGCACCGTTCGACGCGGGTTGAAGCATGATGCACCTGGCAATTAACGGCTCAGATCTCGGCCGCCAGCGCGGCGGTAACGAGAGCTTTATCCTGGGCCTCTTGCAGGGCTTTGGTGCAGCTGGGCTGCCCGTGCGCCTGAGCGTGATCACCTCGCCACCAGGCCGCCAGGCTCTGGCAGATATCAGCTACAAAGGTGAAGTGATCGACGCCGGCCCCTATCGGCGAATCGCCTATCACCTGTGGCAGCAGGAGCGCCTCCTGCGCCGGCTCCGCCCCGATTGGTATTTCTCGACCTATTTTCTGCCGCTTGGTCTGCCATGCCGCGGGGCTGTGATCGTGCACGACGTCTCATTCCGTGCCCACCCCGAGTACTTTCCGCGCAGCATCAGCAGCTATATGCACCTATTAACGAGCCAGGCGATCCGCCAGGCGCAGGTGGTGGCGTTTGATTCGCACTATACCGCGAGCGAGGTTGCGCGCTACTACCCGGCGGCGTCTGCCAAGGGAGTGGTGACCTATCCAGGGGTGGATGAGCGCTATTTTCAATGCTTATCTTCGGACGAAATCCGCACGCGTCTGGGTGCCTATGGCGTGGGCACGGGCTATCTGCTGGCGATCGGCAATATCCACCCGCGCAAGAACCTCGACCTCCTGCTGCAGGCTTATCGCCGCCTAAAGCTCAGCTGGGGTGAGGTGCCGGCCATGCTGTGGATCGGCCCCAAGCGCTGGTACGCCGACGCTCTGGTGCAGCAGGCTGCCGAGTCGGGGGTGATCATGCCCGGCTATGTCGATCAGGCCGATCTGCCGGCCTTTTACCAAGCAGCCAAGGCCTTTGTGTATCCCTCGCTCTATGAGGGCTTTGGCTTGCCTGTGCTGGAGGCGATGGCATCCGGGGTGCCGGTGATAGCCTCCGACACTACCAGCCTGCCCGAGGCAGCCGGCAACGCAGCATTACTGATCGACCCGCAGGATTCGGCCGATCTGGCTAATGCGATTTTCCGTGTGGTGCAGGAGCCCGGCCTGGCCGAAGTGATGGTGGCGCGTGGGCTCGCGCATGCCCGCCAGTTCACCTATGCCCGAACGGCGCAAACGCTCTATCAGGCGCTGTTACGCGCCCAGGGCTAGAGCTCTTCGCCGAACCTGTGGTTCTGTCGCCGAAAGAACCAATACCCCACGACCAACACCAACAGTGACGTGACGACCGTGCGCGCCAAAAAGTCGGGCGCGGGAGCCAGCGGGGCTGCGCCGTAAGAGTTGCCGTATAAAACCGAACGGTAGGAGGCAATGATCGAGGCCATGGGGTTGAGGATATAAGTGATGCGCCGCACCGGCACCATTATGCCCCACAGCAAGCGCCACTCGGGCAGCATCTCTAAAGGGTAAACCACGGGCGTCATAAAGAACCAGGCCTGCAGCACCACTTCCATGATGATGCCCGTATCGCGGAAAAAGACATTGAGCGCCGAGACAATCAGGGCGATCCCGATGGTAAAGGCCACCTGTGCTAACATGATGATCGGCAGATAGAGCAGGTTGATCGTCAGCGGGATGTGTGAAAACACGATGAACAGGATCAGGACCGGAAAGGCCAGCATAAGGTTTACAAAGCTCGAGATTACCACCGAAATCGGCAGCACTTCGCGCGGAAAATAGACCTTTTTGACGAGATGGCTGTTGCCCACGATGCTGGTGATACTGCTGGCGACCGAAGAACTGAAAAAGTTCCACGGCAGCAGCGCCGAAAGCACAAAGACGGGGTATTTCGGCACAGCGAGGTTGGGGACCATCACCGTGAACACAGTGGTAAAGACCAGCATCAGCAGTAGCGGGTTCAGGAGCGACCACACAAAGCCCAGTACCGAGCCTTTGTAGCGCACCTTTAAATCGCGGATCACCAGGTTGGCGAGCAAGCCCCGATACTGATAGAGCTCGCGTAGGCTACTGAGCATGCACATCGCTCCCGCAGTGTGACCAATGCGCATCCGTCATATAGAGCATGCCATAACGTTCGCGCACATCGCCGAGGTGGACGCTAAAGGGGTAACTGGATTGGTGATAATCGTACACTTTGGTCTCGTCCTGGTTGTGGATCGCCGCGGTGATCGAAAAGCGCCCCTCCAGGAGGGGTAGTTTGGCGATGTGGTAATGTACCTCGCCCGCACCGCTGATTGTATCCAGCTGATAGTGGGCCATGCTGGTGTTAGATCCGCTCATTAAGATGCCGTCGTTTCGTACGATCAGCACGCCAAAAACCGGGTTTTCGATCGTCTGATGCGCCTGATAACGGATCACGATGGTGAGCGGCTCACCGGTGGTCACCGTCAGGCGCTCGTTGCCCTGCTCATCCAGGAGCACCACATCGGTGATCTCGGCCTCGCGGCTGCCCCAGCGTTTGGTGGCATGATGGGAATCGACCAGTCCCGCATCAACTGGCAGCTCGGCGTCGTCGGCCTCTGCAAGCAGCCCTGCGGCGCTATCCTGGCTCTGGTTGACAGCCTTTTTATTCAATGCCTTGGCCTCTTCGGTGGCATACACAAAGGCGAGATATTCGTTCACCACCTGGTTGGCAGGGCCGTCCATGCGCACTTCGCCCTTGTTCAGCCATATCACACGCGAGCACAGCCGGCGGATCGAATCCAGGTCGTGGCTGATCAGCAGAATGGTGACGCCCTGGTGGTGCAGGGAGGCAATGCGGTCGAGGCATTTATCCTGAAAGGCGCGGTCGCCTACGGCCAGCACTTCGTCAATCAGCAATATCTCGGCTTGCACGTTGATCGCTACGGCAAAGGCCAGGCGCACATACATGCCCGACGAATAGAACTTGACCGGCACGTCGATAAAACGTTCCAGCTCGGCAAAGCTGATGATCTCGGGCAGGCGCGCGTTCATCTCTTCGCGCGAGATCCCCAGTACC
>Ga0123333_10004988_pt1 | contig 12191 bp, 9 predicted proteins | sample BioC12SIPDNA_3_FD_89957 | JGI IMG/M metagenome (GOLD analysis project Ga0123333, IMG submission 89957) | Anaerobic biogas reactor microbial communites from Washington, USA - Biogas_R2_B C12 SIP DNA | ecosystem: Engineered > Bioreactor > Anaerobic > Unclassified | place: Washington, USA...
AACAGCAACAGGCGAAGACTAGCGACAGCGGCCGCCTTCCTCATGGTGGCGACCGCCGGCTCCCGGGTGTTGGGGTTGATAGGGGAGGTCATCGCCAACGCCTATCTGGGTATGGGGGCCGAGATGGGGGCGTACACGCAGGCCATCAAGGTGCCGAACCTCGTGCGCACGCTCCTTGCCGACACGGCCCTGTCGGCCGCCTTCATCCCCGTCTTCTCAGGTCTTCTCGAAAAGGAGCGCCGCCGCGAGGCATGGCAGGTGGCATTCACTGTGACCGTTGCCGCGACACTGGCTCTCGGAGTGGTCACGGTGCTGGGAGTGGTCTTCGCGCCCGCGATCATCAAGGTCGTGTCGCCGGGCTGGGTCGATAAGTACCCCGAATCCGTCGCGCTGGCTGCGCACCTCATGCAGATCATGTTCCCAACGGTTCTGGTGATGGGCATCGCCGGGATTCTCATGGGCATCCTCAACTCCTACAACCACTTCTCCATGCCTGCGATCGCGCCCATCGTCTGGAACGTGGTCATCATCATCGTGGTCGCGGTGTTCTCCGACCGCTACGGGTTCGAGGCGCTCGCTTGGGGAGTGATGCTGGGCACCCTGGCGGAGTTTCTTCTTCTGGTGCCCTTTGTCTGGAGGCGCCGCTGGCGGCCGGACACCGTTTCTCCCGGCCGGGCCGTTGTTGCGGGTGGGCTCCCACCGGTAGGTGGACCGTCGCCCTGGCGATTGGCTCTCCGCAGTCCGGAGGTCAAGAGAATCGGCATCCTTCTCGGACCGGTCATACTGAGCCTGGGGATCGTCAACTTCAACGCGTTCATCGGGACGATCGTGGCCTCGCTCATCGGCCAAGCAGCTCCGGCCTATATCGACAAGGCGTTCCGTCTCTATCAACTGCCGCAAGGTATGTTCGCCATCGCCATCGGCACGGTGCTGTTCCCGGCCCTGTCGCGCCACGGAGCCGCAAAGCGGATGGCCGAGTTCCGCACGGACCTCTCCCTGGGGATCCGGCAGATCTTCTTCGTTACGCTGCCCTTCGCTGCGTTCTTCTCAGTGCTCGCCGAGCCGACGGTGCGGCTCATCTACGAGTACGGGAAGGTGGTCGGCGACGAGGCGGCCATCTCGGGGACTTCTTCGGCTTTGCTGTTCTACAGCTTGGGCATGGCGTTCGTCAGCGTGAACACTCTGCTCAACCGGGCTTTCTACAGTATCCAGAAGTCCTGGGTGCCGCTGATCATGGGGGCCGCGAACCTGGCGGTCAACGCGGCGATCATGCTGCTCCTCTATAGGTCCATGGGCGTCGGCGGCATCACGCTGGCCACGTCGGCGGTGAGCATCGTCAACTTCTTCGGGCTGATGCTGCTGCTCAGCCCCCGCATTGGGGGGGTGGACGTCCGCCGGGTGGCCTGGTCGGCGGGAAGGTCGATCATCGCCCTCATTCCCTTGACGGGCGCTGCCTACGGTGTGTGGTACGGGCTCGATGCCGCCCTCGGTGCGGGCCTGTGGCAGAAGATAGTCTCGGTCCTGGTCGCGTATCTGGTCGGGGGCGGCGTCTACATCCTCGCCGCCTGGGCCATGCGCATGCCCGAACTGCGTGACGTGCTGAACGTGATCCGGCGGCGACGCCACCCGCGGGAAACGGATGAGGTCATCGATCTGGAGGGCGGGAGCTAGGAGCCGCAAAGACGGGCGCTCCCGTTGGCCTCGAGCCCCTGGAGCAGTCCGGCAGGGCCGATGAAGCGGTTCCTTCCCGCGGCCTTCGCGTCGTAGAGACGCTCGTCAGCAAGGCTGATGATGGCCTCGACGGTGAGAGTCTCGCGCGGGAACTCGGCGCTGTCGGCCAGCCCGCAGCTGAAGGTGAAGCGGATCTCGCGCCCCTCGAAGATGAACGCCCTGCGGCGCACCGTGTTCATGATCCGCTCGAGCATGGCGTACGTCTCCCAGGCGGATCCGGTCCTGGAGACGATGATGAACTCCTCGCCGCCGTACCTGCCCAGCAGGTCGTACTGCCTGATCATGGAAGCCACGGTCCGAGCGAACTCCTTGAGCGCGTAGTCGCCCGCCTGATGGCCGTGGATGTCGTTCACCGTCTTGAAATGGTCGATGTCCAGGATCGATACGCAGAAGTTGCCGTCGCCGCGGGAATGCTCGGCGACCATCTGCGCCAGGCGCTCGAACACATACCGCCTGTTGTACACATCGGTGAGGCAATCGCGGATGGCGAGCTCGCGGATCCGGCGTTCCATGGCCTTTTTTTCGGTGATATCCCGGCACACGCAGAAGATGAGCTTCTGACCGCTGTAGTACGCGCCGTTGCTGCTGATCTCCACGTCGAGGAATGTGCCGTCCTTCCGCTTGTGACGGGTCTGGAAGTGATCTCCCGTCTCGTCCACGGTGGCTATCATCTGGAGCACGGCGTCCTTCGGGTGCGCCACCTCCCAATCGAACACCCGGAGCTTGCAGACCTCCTCGACCGTGTAGCCGAGCATGCTTGCGAAGCGCTCGTTGGCCTCGAACACCCTGCCGTTCTGGTCCAGGATCACGATGCCGTCCCTCGACTTCTCGACCATCATCCGCCGGCGGTTGATCTCGTCCAGCAGCCGCTGCTCAGCCACCCGGCGCTCGGTCACCTGTCTGGTGTGCTCGACTACTCCCACACCCTCGCCGTCGGGGCCGTCGAGCCTATACATGGAGATCTCGTACGACCGGGTGAGGTCGTCGTCGGCGTACTCGAAGAGCATAGTCTGCGACTCGCCGGTCCGAAGGACGTCGGAGTACGGGCAACCCGGGCACGGTTCGGACCTGTCGTGGAAGGTCTCATAGCATCTTCTGCCGGGCAAGGGCATCTTGTCGGGATGGAGCCCTTCGATAGCGTCATTGGCCAGTAGGATGCCGAAATCCCTGTCCAAGACGACGATGCCGTCCATGACCGTGTCCAACGCCCGTCTTGCGAGGAGGTCCGTATCTCCGATGTCGAGACCCGGGAGTGTCATCCGACCCGTTCCTTCTCGTGTTTCGCCCACGCCGCAACGCCCGCTTCGACGCAGCGTCACGACTCTTATCGGCAATTCACGGCAAGAAGTAAGCGCGATTGTCGAACGGAAGAGCGCCCCCGGGCCGCTCGACGGCGTGAGCGGCAGTCCGGCGATGAAGAACAATCCGGGGATCCGGAGTCAGTGCGATCCCCGCTTCGTGGCCGCGGCCGTGGCCGCCGACAGCGTGAGCCGGTGCAGATCGACCAAGCCGTCGGCTGAGAGATCCCAACCGATGTAGCCTCCTGCCAGGACGAAGGCGACGGCTCCGGCGTGGCCGTGGCACCAGTCGAACACCGTCCTCTCGCGTTCGGCCAGGATCCCGCGGGTGATACCCGGGAAGCCACCGGTGGAGCATCCCTCGAAGGGGTCCATCCCGGCGTTGTAGATGCAGAGGCTGAATCGAGAGACCCGGTCTTCGACCTGCCGCAGGCCCTGCTCGATATCGGCCAGGTACCTGCAGGCGTCCTGCGTGACCCGCAGCCAGACGCGCCGGTTTCCGTCGGCCTCGACGGTCGGCCGGTAGTAGTCGAAGGCGTTCACCGCCACGTCCACCTGCCAGATGCGTTGGTCCGCGGCGATCAGCGAAGCGGTGCCGCCACCGCAGTGCGCGTCCAGGTCGAGGATGAGTACCGATGCGGCGCCGGCGGCGACCGCCTCGCGGGCTGCGATCACCAACCCGTTGAATGTGCAGAAGCCGGCGCCGCCGCCGCGCCGCGCGTGGTGCAGGCCGCTGGAGAGGGAGCCGGAGACCCCATTTTGGAGAGCGTCGAGACAGGCCGCGACGGCGCCGCCGTTTGACGAGAGCACCATCGGCCAGAGCCCCGGATCCCACTCGAACCCCTGCGACTCGGCGAGATGGCGGGGAGCGCCTGTCTGGACCGCGCGGACGTACTCTGGGTCATGGACCTGGACCAACTGATCTGAGGTCAGGGCCGGCGGCTCGACAAGCTCGACACCGGGGATGGGGGAGGCCACGAGAGAGTCGGCCACCCATTGCGCCTTACGCGTGGTCTCGAAGGCGTAGGCCGCGCCGACGTAGTCGGGGCTGTAGAAGACCTTCATAGCCGGAGTCCCTTCACACCGTCCTCCGCATGGTCGCCCAGCCGGGCGCCTGGCTGCCCGCCATGACGAAGCCCCACTTCTCATAGAAAGCGATGGCCCGGTGGTTATTCTCCCAGACATCGAGCCACGCTACGTCGCAGTGCCTGTCGGCGGCCAGGGTGAAGCATCTCTCCATCAAAGCCTTGCCGACCCCGCGCCCGACCCAGGGGGCGTCGGCGTAGAAGCGGGCTATCTCCATCGGTGCGGTTCCGCCCACAGACTCGGGCGAGTAGCCGATGCGGAGCTTCGCGTATGCGACCGCCGCGCCCTCGACCTCCGCCATCAAAAAGATCGCGTCGGGATCGTCCAGGGCGCAGGACTTGACGTCTGGTCTGAAGGTGAGGGCAAGGTAGTCCGCCTGGGCTTCGGTCTTGTCCGGTCCGAAGGTGCCACGGAGGGTCCGAGCGCCGAGGTCGGCAAGGATCTCGGCGTCGGCCGGCGTCGCGATCCGGATGTGCACAGGGGATTCTGTCATCCAGCCACCTTACAGACAGTCCAAGCTACCGGTCGAGGGCAGAAGCTCAGTGAGCCTGTAGACCCACGGCCTCCAACAGGCCTTCGGCCACGACCGCGGGACAGGTGTAGAGCGCCTCGTGGCTCCCCTCTATCTCGATGAAACGGTGCTCACCCAAGCCCTGAGCCATACCCACGAAGGCGCCGGGCGGCAGGGACGCGTCCTCCCGGCAGAACACCACGGCCTTGGGAACGGACAGTCCCTGGAAGGCGGTCTCGTCGATCCTGGTCGTGAAGAGGGCGAGTGGCTGCGGGACCAGGCGCTCCAGGAGGGCATTCTGCTGCTCGACGGGTTCCGTGGCCATGAGCGCGCCGCGGACGAAGTCCTCGACCACGGGCACGCTGTTGTCCGGGGAGGCCTTCGCCGCGGCCGTCATCCCTTCGGACGCCTCCGGGGGGACGAGGTCGAACTGACAGGTGTCATTCGGGAGTACGAAGGCATTCAGGAAGACGAGCTGCGCGATTCTGTCCGCGACCTTTGGCGCCGCCGACTGGAGCAGGAAGCCCGCACTGGAGTGGCCCACGAGCACGGCGGGCTCGGGTTGCCGTTCCATTACGTCCACTATGGCCTGGACGTAATCGTCGAAGCCGACTTTGGAGCGGTCGTCTCCCGGAGCGTGACCGGGCATCGTGGGCGCCTCCGCCGTGTGCCCCGCCTTCTGGAGCTCGGCGATCACTCCGTCCCAGCACCAGCCGCCGTGCCATGCGCCGTGGATGAGTACGAAGTGCTTCCCCATCGTCTGCCTCCTTCTGCGCTGAAGGCCGTCTAGGCGGTCCTTGTTCTCGTACGGCGCTATGAACCGGGTCCGATCCTCCTCGGGAATGGGGTGGGGAATAGTGGCGGCGAGCGTCTCGTAGACCACAAGTCGTCCGGCGAGCTTCTCACAACCGCAGTCGTATTCAGGGCACTCGGCGCAGGTGACACATCCGCGTTCGGTGGCGCAAGGTCTCACCGGACATCCAACGTCAAGGGTCTGGGGGCTTTCGGAGAGGCATCCGTCGCAGACGATCTTCTCGGCGCGGATGCGGAAGCCGAAGTACTTGTGCCACCCGTCACTCAGAACCTGCGGGGCGGAAGGATCGGCCTCGACGTTTGGGCGGTAGGCGAGGCACAGATCGCAGCGGTAACCACATCGGGCGAGGGTCTCGCCGCGATGACCACTTCGGGCCAGGATCTCGTTCATGGCACCCTCCAGTTCTAGAAACCCGCGGCCCGCAGCCGGACTAGCACGGGTGATGGTCAGTCGGCACCCCGAAAGTGTAGGGCCCCGGTCGGACAGACGTCGGTGCACAAGGGCCGCTTGCCCTCGGCCAGCCGGTCGCAGCAGAGGTCGCAGAGGCGCATAACGCCGTCCTCGTCGAACGCAGGCACGCCGAACGGGCAGGCCTCCAGGCAGTCACGGCAACCGTCGCAGTTCGCCGCGTCGATCCTGACGATACCGTCGGCCGGGTCTCTGCTGATGGCCCCGGGCACGCAGGCGGGGATGCACGGGGCATCCGGGCAGTGCCGGCAGGCGACGGAGTGGAAGGTGCGGGTCACGTGCGGGAACGTCCCTGTGGCGACCTCGTAGACCCTGCGCAGCTTGAAGGTGCCTGGAGCTATACCGCGCCACTGCTTGCAGGCGATCTCGCACGTGTAGCACTTGATGCACCGCTTGGGATCGTGGACGAAAGCGTAGTCTTCGGGCATGGCCTACGCCCCTTCCCATCTGCTGATCTTGACCAGCGTCTGTTTGGCCATCTGCGAGTAGAACTTGTCGAACAAGCTCTCGTCGGAGTTGTAGAGGTTGTTGACCTCGCTGCCCCCGTTGAAGGCGTCGTAGCCGGGCAGGGCCAACTCTTCGCACGGCTGCCACCAGCCGCGCTTGGTCATGAGCACCTCGGGCGAGATGCCGGGGAAGAACTCGGCCTTGAACCTGCTCCAGCCGTGAGGCGACTCCACCCGCACCCAGTCGCCGTTGGCGATGCCGTACTTCTCGGCGGTGGCGGGGTTGATCTTCAGCCAGGGATAGGGTTGTAGCTCCCTCAGGTAGGCGGCGTTGTGGAAGTAGCTGTGTTGCGAGAGGCGGTGGGCATGCACGTCGCTCAGGATCAGTGGGTACTCCTCAGCCAGTTCCGGTGTCTCGGCGATGCCCTCGGGAGGGCCCTGATACTCGGGGAAGAAGGAAAGGGCGCCTCTCTTGACGTTGTCGTCCTTGCCTCCGACCAGTTCGTTGCGGCACTGCACCTTGCCATGAGGGAGGCCCTTGAAGAGCAGTGAGTATCTACGGTATTCGGGCAGAGGAGCGGGCGGCGTCTCCACCAGCATCCCGCCCGGGTTGTCACGCAACTGCTCGAGCGTCACCCCGAAGGGGGCGAGCATCTCCGTCATCATGCCATCGATGCTGCCCTGCCAGAAGTGCTCGCCATAGCCCACGCGGACGGCCAGGTCGAGGTAGAAACGCCAGTCGCTGCGCGATTCCTCCAGCGGTTCGACCACCTGGTTGTACTTGCCCAGCCACGTGCCCCGGACGGTTCTTCTGATGGCGAAGAAGTCGTCCTGCTCGTAGCTGGTGCAGGCGGGCAGCACGATGTCGGCATAGTCCACGTGCGGAGCGTGGGACACATCCATCACGAACATGAAGTCGAGCCTCTTGAGCGCTTCGGCCACCTTTCGCGGATTCCGGGTGGCCGAGAGCGGGTTGCTGCAACTCGCGTTGAGCACCCGGAGCGGATAGGGCTTCTTGGTGAGAATGCTCATCAAGCCTTTGTAGTAAGCGGTAGTGGGGCCGCTCTCCCAGTTTCCGGCGGCCTGGTACCAGATGGGGCTCTCCGGGGCCACCAGCCGCTCGACCAGGTCGGGCGCCGCCAATTCGCCCAAGGTGGAGATGGCGGGCTCGGCGAGGTCGCCCGGTGGGGGAGCGCACTGGCCGCCGGGCACGTCGAGGTTGCCGGTTATGGCTGCTATCAGACAGATGGCCCGGATGGTGGAGGTGCCGTCATTGGCCTGGTCGCCGATGCCGTTGCCCATCCGTATGAAGGTGGGGTGGGTTGTGCCGATGAGCCGGGCGGCCTCGCGGATCCGCTCCGCCGCCAGACCGGTGATGGGCGCCGCCCACTCGGGTGTGAACCCGCTCACGTGCGCGGCCAATTCGTCGAAACCGTGACACCATTCCGAGACGAATATCTTGTCATACAGACCCTCGGAGATGAGCACGTTCAAGAAGGCCAGAGCGAGCGCGCAGTCGGTCCCCGGCCGTATGGGCAGCCACACGTCGGCCTTCGATCCCAGCGGGTCCAGCATGGGGCGGATGTCGAGCAACGTGGTGCCGCCTTGGAGCGCATTGAGAACGGCGCGGGGGATGCCCTGGTTCACCCCAGAGTTCTCCACGTTGGCACCCCAGTTGACGATGAGTCTGGTCTTGGCCCAGTCGTCCGGCGCCATGCTGACGTAGCCCATGGTGATCTTCATGGCCGCCATGCGGGGCGTCGCGCAGATGGCGCTGTGCATGTAGTTGGGGCTGCCGTGCACGTTGAGGAAGCGGCGCCCGAGGGTGGCGAGCACCGGCCAGTATTCGGGGGAGAGCACCCCGTACGACTCGGGCCCGTACCGCTCCTTGGTCTCCCTGAGCTTGTCGGCGATGGTGCCGAGCGCCTCGTCCCAGGTGATGCGCTGAAAGCGGCCCTCGCCTTTGGCTCCGACCCGCTTCATGGGGTACCGGAGGCGGTCGGCGGCGTACACGAACTGGGGTCCCGTGAGGCCCTTGGCGCAGAGCGACGTGGAACCGGGCATGCCGTTGTTGAAGGCCTCCGGGTTGCCCTCCACCCGGACGAAACGGCCGTTCCTCACATGGCAGAGAAGGCCGCAACGGGGCTTGTAAGAGCCACAACCGTGGCAGAAGGTGGGGATCACCCTGTCGGCGGCGTGAGCCTGAGTCGCGCCCAAGAGGTCCTCCTTTGTCGGCAGTCCCCCCTGGAAAGGATAGCAGCCCGTCTCCCTCCGGGTGTGCGTCTGGACCAGGGGACCTAGTCCAGCAGCACCCTGCCCAGCACCCGATGGAACAGTCGGCCCGGCAGTAGATGTCGAAGGACGAGGACGAGCCGCGCGTCGTTGCCCACCGTGTAGCGCAGCCGCGGGCCGCCATCCGTGGCCGCCCGGTAGACGGCCTTCGCGACGGCCCGTGCGTCGGTGCCGGGGCGGTCGTCTCCTCCGTCCCTGCTCTTCCGGCCGCGTCTCAGGATGTCGCCGTACTCCCTCTCGAAGGCCCGGCAGTCCACGGGTTCCATCGACCGGCCGTAGAAGTCGGTCTTGATGACGCCCGGCTCGATCAGCTTCACCCTGATCCTGAGCGGGTCCAGTTCGTACTGCAGGGCTTCGGTCCAGCCCTCCACCGCCCATTTCGAGCTGTTGTAGACGGAGTAGAGGGGGAACCCGGTCCGTCCTCCCATGGAGGCGATGTTGACGACCACGCCGCTACCCTGGCGGCGGAAGACCGGCAGGACCTCGCGCGTGACCTCCATCAGCCCGAAGAGGTTGGTGCTGAACTGCCGCGCGATCTGCTCCTGCGTGGTCGCTTCGAAGGGGCCGTAGAGCGCATAGCCGGCGTTGTTGACGAGGACGTCGATGGTCCCGTGCTTCTCCACGGCGTAGTGGACCGCGGCGTGGATCGACTGGACGTCGGTGACGTCCAGATGAACCAGGTCGGGGAGGCCCTTGTCGTGGAGCGAGGTGCAGCGCTTGTCGGGGTCGCGCATCGTGGCGACCACGTTCCAGCCGCGCTCGAAGAAGTAGGCCGCCGCCTGCAGGCCTATGCCGCTCGACGCGCCGGTGATGAAGGCCGTCCTCCGCTCGTCGCTCATGCGGCCTTCCAGGCTTTGAGGAGTGCGTAGCCCGCGAGTAGGAGTAGGATGGCGCCGACGATCACCACGATGAGGGGCACCCAGAGCTCGACCCAGTTCAGCGTCGAGATCTTCTCCTCAGCACTTGCGGCGAGACTCTGCTCACCGGACGGGATGACGCTCATGTTCTGATTGAAGACCTTGGTGGGCTCGGCGTTCGCCAGTTGGCCCGCCGCCTGGAGGACGGGTGCTATGGCCGCCCCGATGGCCGGGTCGGACGCGTACTTGCCTACGATCGAGAACGCCTGCAGGAGTCCGCTGGTATCCACCTCCATGAGGGTCGTGCGGTCGAAGGTGGCGCCGACCGTGGCGCTGGTCTTTTCCTCGATGTAGACGACGTCCTTGCTCTCCTGCTTGTAGACCAGCCTGACGGGTTCCTGGGTCATGGCCAGGAGGACCTGGATATCCTCAGGTGTTGCCACCGTGGCCAGCGCGGCCATCAGCGCTTCGAGATCGATACCCTTGGCCTTCAACTGGGAGCTCAGCTCCGTGAAGCTCAGCTCCAAGGGGAGCCCCTGGCCGCCCAGGAGCGCCTGGGCGATAGGTGGGTGGTAGTCGGTGGCTGGGCGCGCCGCGTCGACCTTCAGCACGGTGATCCCCAGGCCGTTGTAGTCCTTGATCTTCTCCACGACCTTCAGATCGAACGCTTTGTTTACGTCGCTGAAGAAGGTGGACTGGGTGTCGCCGACCTCGAGGCCTCTGGAGAAGAGCGGGCCGTAGTGGCCGACCCGGCCGGGCAGCAGGATATTCGGGCTGTACGCCCAGTTCTGGTCGCTTTCGACGCACTTGCGTGTCTTCCGATCGAAAGCGTATTGCGTGATCTGGGCCGGCCTCTCCTGTCCGGCGACGGTGCTGGCTATACGGTCCTCACAGACGCCGACTTCGGAGGTGTATAGGTTGGGGACCGAGGAGAACACGCGGAAGACCTTGAGGGGAAGGACCATCTCTTGGCCCGGTGGGAGAGCCTGTCTGGTGGTTGGGTCGATGTAGTAGGTCAGGCTGCCTTCGAAGTCCATGGGGCTGTTGATGTCGTCCGGCAGCTTGGTCAACATCGGCCCCAGCACTACCCACCACACTACCGCGACCACAATAAGGATGATGCCGACGACCCCCGACGCGATGCCGGTCTTCTTGCCCATGCGAATCCCCTCTCCGTGTCGCGTAGCATGTCAGGAACTCCGCATGCATGAAGCGACCGCATGCGACGGACTGGTACACGCATTAAGAACGGGCGTTCGCTTCCTGTCAAGGTCGTTGACCAAGATCGGTCGCGGACTCTGCTGCCCCCGCGGCGGCCGCCGGCCGCAGCTTCCTGGTCTAGAAGGCGCTGGGGTACAGGCCGCCGTCCATGAGGATGTTCTGCCCGGTGATGTACCCGGCATGCACGCTGCATAGGAAAGCGCACGTGTGTCCGAAGTCGGCGGGCGTGCCGAGGCGTTTGGCCGGGACGGAAGCCTCCCACTCGGCTGCGATCTCCTCCTCGGAGCGCCCGGTCCGCTGTGCCGACGCCGTGAAGCCCTTGCGCAGGCGTTCGGTGTCGAAGTAGCCGGGGAGCAGGTTGTTGATGGTGACGTTCCTATCGGCCACAGTACGGGCCACGCCTGCGACGAACGCCGTCAGACCGGCTCGCGCGCCGCTCGACAGGTCCAATCCGGTCATCGGCATCTTGACGCTGAGCGAGGTGATGTTGACAATGCGGCCGAACCCCCTAGCCGCCATGGGGTCGATCACCCTCTGGATGAGCTCGATGGGGGTGACCATGTTCATCGTCACGCCATCGAGCATAGCCTGCCTGCCCAAGGCGCGGAAATCGCGGAAGGGAGGACCCCCGTTGTTGTTGATGAGAATGTCCGGTTCCGGGCAGGCGGCCAGCACCGCCGCCTGGCCCTCCGGGATGCCGATGTCGGCGGCCACCGGAGTCACGTCCGCGCCGGTGGCCTTGCGGATCTCCTTGGCGGTCCTCTCGAGCGTGGCGGGGTCGCGGCCGTTGATCACGATCGAGACGCCGGCCTCGGCGAGCGCCAACGCGCAGGCCCGGCCGAGCCCCCGGCTCGACGCGCAGACTATGGCTCTTCTGCCGCGGATGCCTAGGTCCATGCCGCCTCCTGAGTGCGCCGTCCGACTGTCGCCGGGTCGACGGGGTGGTCCCGTGGTTCTCTCATCATCTCCCACATCGGCAGGTGGAGTCTCGCAAGGTCGACCCGCCTGATCAGCTCGAAGCCGAAGCGCTCGTATAGCCGGACATTCTCCTCGGTCTCGGTCTCGAGGTAAATCGGGAGGCCTTGTCTCTCGCAGTCCTCGATCAGGGCTCGGAGCAACACACCGCCGAGACCTCTGCCCCGGTGGGCCTTTCTCACCCCCAGAAGCAGCAGATACGTCAGTGGTCTCACCGAGGAGATCTGGGCGCGATCCCTGGAAAGCACCCTGAGATCGGCCAACCTCCCGCCGGCGGCGGCGCCCATCCGCATGCCGCAGCTCCAGGCGCCGCTACGTAGCATGCGCCACAAGGACATGTCGCCGAGCTCTCCGGGAACAAACGCCGCGATGCCTTCGAGAGCCTTTGAGGTGGCGTACGCCGCACCGTACCTGAGGCAGTGCCTTATGGGCACCTCGAAGCAGGCCTGGCGTTTTCGGGGCACGTCGGATTCTCCCTCGAAGATCTTCAGC
>Ga0123333_10004991_pt1 | contig 12190 bp, 14 predicted proteins | sample BioC12SIPDNA_3_FD_89957 | JGI IMG/M metagenome (GOLD analysis project Ga0123333, IMG submission 89957) | Anaerobic biogas reactor microbial communites from Washington, USA - Biogas_R2_B C12 SIP DNA | ecosystem: Engineered > Bioreactor > Anaerobic > Unclassified | place: Washington, USA...
AAGTTTGATGTTAGGTATGACCCGTAAGCAATTCAAAAAGAAGAGTTCCCAGGCCCTGAAGGACATGGGTCCATCCATTCTTCTTTTGATGGAACTTACTGCTAAGCAGCAGAAAAAAACCATCACAACGGAGGAAGCTGAAACCAGACTGGACCTGATAAGAAAGGATGTGGAAGAGGTGTTCTTCCGCTACGAGAAGATAAACCCACCCTCCACCTACCAGTCCCTGTACCTGAAGATCCTGCAGCTTCTAAGCAACCTCCAGGAGGTGGTGGTATCCAGCCAGGAGTATCTATCCCAGGATGATGAACAACTCCTGGAGGAGTCCCAGGAACTCTTAAATAGGTTCCGGGAGGAATACCATACCATCCGCCGTGAGGTAGAATCAACCTAGGGATAATGGAGTGAAACCATGGACCTTGATCTTGTGCTGAATGATGCCCTGAAGTACCCCTACCAAGCCCTGGAGAGGGTGCTGATACTGGGAGTGGTCCCCCTGGGGGCTATGATTATTTCCCTGGTAATCTTAGTGGCCCTATCCTTCACAGGCAGTGCAGAGGCCCTGGCCATTGGAGGTTTCCTGGTCGTGGTGCTCTTTTTCTTATCCTGCCTCTTTGTTGGCGGGTACTACATACGGGTTATGGAGTCTACCCTGACTGGTGGAGAGGAGGTGCCTGATTTTTCCCGGTGGGGGGAGTTACTCCTGAATGGACTGAAACTACTGGTGGTGAAGTTACTCTACCTCCTGGTCCCCCTGCTGATCCTGGTACTGTGTAGCTGGCTAGTTATTTCCACTCCCGATGAACATCTAGTGGTGGTTGTACTCTTATCCATCTGCCTGGTGTTACTTAGCATGTTACTATCTGGATTGTTCCTGGCCCTATCCACTGCCCACCTGGCATCAACCAGAAGCATGAAGGAGGCGCTTCGCATCGGCCTTGTCTGGAAAATGATATCTGCCATTGGTTGGGGTGACTACCTACTGTGGTACCTGCTGATGCTGGTACTGGTTATGGTGGCTGTGACCCTCATGGCCTTACTCAGCATCGTACCCCTGGTAGGTGCCTTCCTGGGATGGATACTGATCCAGCCCTACCTGGTGATACTGGTGGCCCGTTCCGTGGCCCTGGCCTACCTGGCCGCAGATGAAGTATAAAGGTGATAAGTATGAAAGTGATAAAAAAGAAGGGAGAAAAAGAGGCCTTCAAGGCCGATAAAATTAAAAGAACTCTGCAGAAAGCCACCATCGGCGCTGGATACAGTGTGGATGAGAAACAGGCTATTCTGGATGAGGTGTTCACCAACATCATGAAGAAGTTGGACCAGAAGGGTGAGGTAAAAACCCAGACTATACGGGGCTGCCTTCTAACCGAACTGGACCAGTGCGAACCCTACATTGCCAAGTCCTGGCGGAACTATGAACGCAAGTACAAAAAATAGTCTAGGCTTTTTTTAGGGCCTCCAGTATGAAGCGGGGCCTGCACCCATATTTATTTATCAAATTTTTGATCTCCTCCTCACTGCAGTGGGAGTGGTAGTTCCTGATGATCCTGATGATTTCCTCCTCGCTGTAGGATATCCGAACCACCTCAAAGAATATCTTTAGAATGAAGACCAGTATCCAGGAGAGTATGTAGAAGTCAGTTAGAAGGTCGTACTTCACCCCCTGGTACTTCAGTATCCAGGCCGTCTGGGTGACGATGTTAATGTTCTTCAGATCCTGGCGGTGCCTCAGGTACTCCCACAGCACACGCGTGTAGAAGGTAACAGTTTTGGGGCCGTGTTCCTCGGTCCACAAACCAAGACCCACCTTATCCTCCAGTAAATACTCCGGGTCCAGGAAGATATCAGCAAAAAGCACCACATCGTACTGGGCAGCCTCCTGGTAGACATCATCCCGTGATTCGGCTCCCAGATCCTCATGGAGGGTGGCCCAGAACTGGTCCCAGACTTCATCCGGGGTGAGCTCCACACTGTCCAGGAAGAGAAAAGCCTCATAGACCTTCAAATCAAGGAGAGCCAGGGTACTGTAGATGTTAGCGGATTTACCAGTACCAGGCGCACCAATGACGTGTATGAACCTTCCCCGGCTGTGTTTCAAACCCTCCAGCACGGGGTAGAGTTTCAGAAAGGAACGGGTTTTGGTGAAGTATGCACAGTCCTGGAAGGACCGAACCTTGTAACTGGCCATTGAACTATGTTGCTGCCCATGGTTCTAATGTTTTTCTTTCTCAAGAGTAGTAAGAAGAATTTATGTGATGAAAGGCTATTTAATACTAGGACACCTCTTTTTATTAAATAAGTCCCTATTTAATTTTTTCGCCAAATAATTTATTTATCAGTATGTACTAAGATGTAATAGGGAGAAATAGAGTGCTACACCTGTGGGGGGGAAATGGAAGCTATGGACCAGAATGATATTGAAGACTTCGTGGCCAACTTCAAGGGAATGTTGTGGGATGAATTAGAAGACTACATATGCGACATGAGCCGAGAGGATTTGCAGGCCCTAATCATGGGGCTTAAGAAGAGATTCGGATGATATGGTTCCATTAAGTCTTTCCCGTATTGTTTGGTATACCGTGGTTCGGAAGATGAGGCTGGGGGGGCTTGTCTTGCCGAACCCAATATTTTTTTTATGTAACAGTAACCTTGAATTAAAAAAAAATAGTTGGAGATGGATCTAATCCGGGTGGTGACGTTTTCTCCATTCACTAGGTTTAATGACCTTGTGCACACGGATCTTCAGATAATCTCCTTCCTTTATCTCCGCCACTTCCAGGAGTTCAGCAGGAACTTCCACGGTTTCAGAGCTTCGCTGGACTATGGATGAAACACCACGGCCTGGGTAGCGGCGGTGATGATAATGGCGGTGTTTGCAGTCACATTCCTTTCTGTATTCACACATCTTTTCACCTCAAGTCTAGTTGGTCAACTGAATATTTGAAAGTATCGAAGGTGTAAAGTGTTTCTAAAAAAAGAAAAAAAGAAGGGGTTTTTTTTAGAAAGGCAACTGTGCGTAGGTGCCTTTCCAGATGTAGTTGTTGGTGTTCCAGTTTTTTATGATTCCAAAACTGTTGGCATTGCTGGTTGCATCTGCGGAGATCCAGTTATCATTCACGTACAACTCGGCCCAAACATGTCCATAGCTTCCACTGTTGAAGTTACAGGTTCCATGCTGGTACCTGGCTGGTATGTTAACAGCCCGACACAGGGCCACGATCAAATGGGACATGTCACAGCAGTTGGCAGTGCGGGTTAACATGGCATTAACCGCACCTTTCTGGGTGTTGTAGTACCAGGAGTAATCCAGCTGGTCCCGGACCCAGTTGAATATGGCCAATCCCATCTCATAGGAAGAGGCGCAATTGGTGGTTATGCTCTGGGCTAATGCAATGATCTGTGGATCATTGGATTGACAGTTGCTGGTGGCTGCTAAATACTGTTGCAGATCACCGGGGCTGGTCACTGGTCCGGATGATTGTACAGGACTAATCCAGGGGTTAACTGTAGCGTAGTTTGGCATTCTCTGATTGGTGCAGTAGAAATCTAAAACCCGGCTGTACAAGCTGAGGAGTGTCTCGAGCTTCATCTTTCCTAGTGAGCTTGCAGCGTAGTTAGGGGCCCGGTTGCTGGCTTCCATGAAATTTTTGATACTCTGGGCAATGTCTACTAGTTCGGGGCAGTTTATGTTTCCACTCTTCACGTCTTCTGAGGGTTCAAGAGGATCCCCAGCATTTACTAGGGCTATGCTGTTTCTGATTCCATTGTTGGCATGGATGGTAGCTGTGCTTACTAGGTACAGGAACTGGGGCATGCTGACTTCCCTGGAGGAAATTAGCACGTAGTTGGGTAGTCTCTGGTTTTCCAGGATGAAGTTCTTCACCCGACCCGCTGCATCACCGATCTGGTCCAGTGTGAAGTAGACAGGTGATGGCTCCGGGGTGGTTGTTGGTGGATTGGTGGAGCTACCAGTTTCAGGTGGACTGTAACTGGTTCCACCCAGGAATGATAAATCTACCAAGCCGTAACGGAATAATACGTAACCAGAAGCACCCTTTTCAAGTGCCTTGTTGATGTCCTGTTCCAGTTCCGCTGCAGGTAATCGGCTCAGATCATTATCTGAACGGTAAGTCTGCAATCCGACTAGGACAGGTTTTCCGTTTGCCTGGCTCACGATGTAATTGGTCATTCTACCAATCCAATCCGTGTCCGCCTTATAATTTCCCTTGTAAACCATGGGTACCAGAAAGTCCAGGTAGGTGGCTAGTTTGCTGTAATCCTGTCCATAGTAGTAGGCATTAACCGAACCCTCCGGCATGAGGGATGCGGATAGCGCAGTACTGGGATTCACTGATTTGACTGCGGTGTTTACTCTTGCCACGAATTGAGTTATGGCTTCGGTTCCACCGGTATATTTGTAGGCTGTGCCTGGATATCTTACATAATCCAGGTGAATGCCATCTACTAATTTACTACTGGCGAGTTTAGAAGTAAATTGTACCAATTCGTCGTTGAGACCGGTGTCTGTCCCGTAACGGGTTTCAGTCCTATACGACGTGGTAGTTACGTACTTGTAAGCAGTACGGTAATTCCAACCATACTTCAACACATACTTCCAGGTGTACTTCCAGGTATATTTCCAGGTGTATCTCCACTTGTATTTCCATTTAGACCCGGACTTGTACCAGCTTTTGTACCAGGATTTGTACCAGCTTTTGTACCAGGATTTGTAGTAGCTCTTGTACCAACTCTTGTAGGCTTCTTGGTATGCCACTTTGACAGTTTGCTGGAATGGTACCTGCACTGTATAACTGTAGGTACCTAGGGGGTCAACCCACTTACCATCTGCATCAAGGAAACAGGTCACCCAGGCATGGATCCTAATTCCTCTGCCTGAAACCATTTCTTTGACTCCAGCCAAGCTATCCAGGGTAGTCTGATAGTCCACCAGTCGGCTGACCTTAACGAATATGTCAGTAACTCCGGCCTCAACCAGGGCGTTGACATCTATATTCCTAAGATCATCACGGTGAATCCAGATCCCCTGAGCGTTGTTGTACTGCGGTGTAGGAGTATCACTTTGAGGGGTAGATTGTTCATCTCCAGCTGCCGTTACACCCTCTTCAAGGGTGGTGTTGGTCGCGCTCTGATTGAGGTTACTTGTTTGATTCGCGTAATCAGTGGTGGTTATGTCAAGGTCATCTGTAGAGCTGTTAAGGGCTGTTATGTTGCTTGTTAGGTTTTCACTGGCAATACACACGCCACTACTAAATAGGAGTAATGTTCCGCAAAGAACCAGCAGTGTAACTAATTTTTTTCCATTAATTATACCGCCTCCTTTTACCAGAAAAATATCGTGTCACATTGCTATGATTTAACTGGAATATGAACTTGTCATATTCCCGATATCTCTGGCATACAAGTCTCTTTTGACTATCTTTTATATAGTTTATGATTTTTTTTAAAAGATAAAACCATCTGTCCTCTATTTTCACTATTAAGGCATCATTTTAAAGGATTAATACAGGTCCAAAATGATTTAGATTTATGGGATGCCCTAATTGAAGAATGAAAGCCATTAAAAAACAATTTATTCATTTCAGCCCTAATTAGGCCCTGAATGATTGATCACATGGACCCTAGTGGAGCTTGGAGAAGATGACAGTGGAATCTCAAGGGTTACCAAGGCCTATAAGCCCCTAAAACAGGGAAAACAGGAATATTAAAAGCTAAATTATCTATATAAATAGAATATAATTGATTATATAATTTAAAATCCTAAATTATCTCTTAATAATCCAACTGTAAAGCGTAGGATGCCCAGTTCTAGTTACTCATATTAGATGTTTTTAAAAAGGAATTAAATGGATTAAAAGCGGAAACAGGACTATTAACTGTTTTTAACAATTTTGATTCTGGATGAAATTGTGGTGCCTGTGGGGGTTGTGGATAGGAAAAGAATTTAAAAGAATTGAACTGGGTTGTTGGTACTTTGCCCAGGATGTCAACCACCTTCATCAAGGAGACGAAGAGACTCCCTGATAAAAACCGGGATATCCCCGGGGTTACGGCTGGATACCAGGTTACCATCCACCACCACCTCCGCGTCTATGAACTCCGCCCCGGCATTTTTAATATCCTGGATTATGGATGTATAACCAGTTACCTTCCTGTCACGCAGGACATCGGCGGTGATCAAGAGTTGAGGGGCGTGGCATATGGAAAAAACGGGCTTACCACTATCTATGAATTCTTTAACGAACCGAACCGCCACATCATGGGCCCTAAGCCGGTCAGGGGAGTAACCCCCCGGTATTAAAAGGGCATCGAATTCATCCACAGAAGCCATCTCCAGGGACCTCTCAATGGTGGCCTGGACGGTGTGGCGTTTGCCACTCACCACCTTCCCTGCCTGGAGTCCAACAAGAACCAGGTCATGCCCAGCCTCCTTAAAGGCCGCAGCTGGTTCGGTGCACTCCACATCCTCAAACCAGTCCTCCAGTATAACTGCAATTTTAGCCAATCCCATCACCACCATATACCTTGATAATATTTTTGTGAAGAGCATTATTTATTTCCTGGGATGACAGGAACTATCCTACCATGGTGGGGATTGGATTTAAATCGTTTAGATCTGTTGAAAATAAAAAAATTCAAAGGAAGAATAAGCAAGAAAATAAGATCTCATCACATTACTTTATATGCTTCAAAAATCAACAGTAATATGCCTATTAGGCAAAAATTGGAAGTGAAAGTTTGTTTAGAGATAGCTACAGTAATGATAGAGATAGTTCTGCTCCCATTAAGGAAGGGCAGGAATACGATGTTAAGATTGAAGATACAGGCAGAGACGGTGACGGAATTGCCCGTATCGAAGGTTTTGTGGTTTTTGTTTCAGGCGCCAAAGTAGGCGATGAAGTTAAGATTAGAGTTAATTCTACCCGAAGAAACTTTGCCTTCGCCGAAGTAGTAGAATAAATCCTTATTTTCTAAATAGAAGGATAATATAAACCATCCCTGGTTTATTCCTTATCTATTTTTTAACAAATGCAACTCTCACCTAATTCACAAAGATAATATAATATCATTTATATATTTTTCAACTTAATTTTTATTCCCAACTCAATTTAATCCTATTTCACAAAATTACAGTCCTATTCCTTCTTCCAATAATTTCCAGGGAAAAGGGTCACCATGACCCGGATAAACATATTTTATGTCCATTTCCTTCAACCTCTCCACACTGGCCCGGGCCGCAGCCTCATCATCCATGATAGCCCCCAGGGCAGGTTCCTTGGTGTTGGTGAACAGATCCCCACAGAAAAGATGCCCCTCGCTGGTCAGGACGCCGATGGACCCGGCAGAGTGGCCGGGTAGGTGCACCACCCGGGCCTCCACCCCGTAGGGTAGAAGATGATAAGCATCCTCCACGTAAAAGTCGGGGATGAATCGGTGCCTTTTCCCTAGACCCATGAAGGGGCTTATGATCCGGGATAACAGGTTTCCCCTCCGGTTGTACAGCATATCCCCCTGGGTGACCATGCCTGAATCAGCCTGGTGCATGGCAACTGGTGCTTCGTACTTATCCCTTAAAAATGCACAGTTACCGGCATGGTCCGAATCTCCATGGGTGAGGAGTACAAGCTTCAGATCCCCAGCTTGACAACCGGCCTGTCTCAACTTTCCATCTAATTCGTCTTGTTTACTGGAGTGTCCAGAGTCAATGAGCAGGTAGTTCTCCCCACTTATCAGCAGATAACAGTTGACGGTGGCCAGGCCAGACATGATCTTCAACTGGATGGTCTGTATCTCCAGGGACATGGTATAATCATTTGTTAGGGAAGGGTAATTAATTTCACGCCATTTAGAGGGGTTCATTATTTTTATTAGTTGGAGAAAGGTTTTAAGTCTCTAAATGATCCTAGGTTAAGGGGAAGTATTCCCAATAGGGAGGATCCTTAGTGGATTTTACACCTACTTAACCCCCTTTTCTTTTTTTTTCAAATTAAATATAGGTAAGTAATATTTTAACTATTTCTCATATTATAGTTAATTGCTGTATTAAAATGTAATAAGATGGAATAGGCATAAATATGGGCAGGAGAGTGGTATGATGAGAAATGAATTCGCAGTTGCCAGTCTGCTTTTGGGAATAATCAGCTTCGTACAGTTTCTAGGAATAGAAAAAGCGGCGCTGGCAATTATATTTGGTGTCTTGGCTTTAAATGAAATAAGAGGATCTGAAATGAGTGGGAAGTACCTGGCCATCCTGGGAATCATCCTGGGATTCATATACGTCGTACTGGTAATCACTATTTTACCCTACCTCTACCAGTACGCCACACAGATCATGGCTGGCTAGTTAACTAGGGGTGACATAGACTAATGGAAGGATAGGTGCCTTGTTTTTTTTCTTAGCCAGGAAGATGTGGAGATCTTACTGGCATGGAGAAAATCATGGATTATAGGAAAAAAATATAGAGTCTAGAACTAAGATTACTATAGTGTAGGTGATTGTTGATGATGGAAAAAAAGCTAAAAGAAAAGAAAGAAGAAGCAGAAGAAAAGGCAGTGGAGATTAAAAAGGCCACCCTGGAAAAGAAAAAGAAGGCCGAAGAGAAGGGAGCAGAACTTATGGAAGCAGCAGCACAGATCAAAGAGGAAAAAGAAGAAGAAGCCCGGAGAAGTGGAAAACAAGCTGAGAAGGTAATTAACGATTTCCTAAGCAGTCTCCGCAGTAGACATGAAGACTTCAGCAAGGCCTGGTCAGATTATATTACCTCAGAGAAACCACTCGCCGATGTCATTGAAACCGAATCTGAGATCATCATAAAAACTGACCTTCCCGGTATAAAAAAAGGCGACGTGGATGTGACCATAACTGAAGACAGTGTGGAGATCATGGCCCACTTCAAGGAGGAATACAGTGAAGAGGAAGTGGACTACGTCATGAGGGAGAGAAGTTACGGTGAAACCAAAAGGTTCATCAAATTACCAGGCAAAGTCAAGATCAAAGAGGCCACTGCTAAACTGGAGAACTCCATTTTAACCATCAAACTCCCTAAACTTGAAAAATCAAAGTTCAAGGTGGACATAGACTAGAAAAATCTGTGACCAATGAGGCCTGGCCCCTGAATGGGGCTAGGCAGGGTGAATGGAATCCACCAATTGATTCGGATTCTATTAAAATAAGGGACCCCAGGACGGGTTAGCCATCTGATAAGGGGAGACCAAGCAAAAATACATGTGGACTCTTAAGGTACAGGGTGTGGATGAAAAAAAATAATATCCTCGTGGCTAGAGGATTGAATCTTTAGATTTATCCATAAAAAAATATGCTGCCACGGACCTCTAGGTGGGGGAATGCCCTGAACCACGCCCCCATCAAGACCATCCAGGAAAAAATGTTCCAGCCAGACTGTACATTTGATGAATCAGAAATGTAAATGGTAAGGATCATCTGGGAACTGGTTGGCAATCCCATGTACCCCTAGTTTCCACCTAGAAGGCAGCCCATCCTACTTTCCAGTATTCTATTTTGGTACTTCAACACTACCAGGGCGCAGACTACCCCGATTAGGGCACCTATAATCACATCGTAGGGGTAATGAACCCCTACGTAGATCCTGGATAGCCCCACCAAAAAGGCGAAGACCATACAGGGATAGATCAGCAAACGGAGTCTTCCATCTGATTCCAAATAATACTTTAAACCAATGACTGTGGCCGCTGCAAATGATGAGGCAGTGTGCCCTGAGGGGAAGGAGTTGCCCTCTGCATGCATCAGCAGATCCACGTTGGGCAGGGCTAAGAAGGGCCGGGGTTCTCCTACCACATATTTTAAAAGAAGCACTAGAACGTTGCTAAGGAATAGGGCAAACAATGCTAGTAAGGCTGTTCTTCTGCCGAGTCTAGCACCAAATAGGTAGATCACCAGGGAAAATATTATCCATCCATACAAGCTTCCCAAGGTAGAGATGATGGGCATTATAAAATCAAGTATGGGATTTTCTAAACCCCAGTTTATATGGTAGAACCACTCTACGTTCTCTTCTGATAGTTCAGATAATAAAATTCCTAACATACCCTTCCCCAAGTAAAGAATCCACCCTATTGTCACCTTACCCTGTGATACTTTATAACTCTCTAACTGGCATTAACTTTCCTGTCCCTTATTAGCTTCGGTTTAATAGTGGCCAAGAAGGATTAATGGAAGGGAGAGGATCTAGAACTAACACTTTTTCCCTGGTTTTATAAGGCCTACAGCAGGGTGGAGATATCTCCGTCCTCTGCCAGGATGATATGTACCTCTTTGTTTTCGAATTTACACCAACTATACGGACATTATCATCATTAGAACGTCACAAAACAATTTTTCAGCAAAAATGGCTACGGCAAATGAAATAAAGATCAGGAAATTATAATCTTTGTTTCAGTTCCTTTGATGATGATGCCCGGCTATTTCTCAATTACTTTTTAAGCCGTCAGGGTTGCAAACAATGGACAATAGAGCTGAACTAGTGTGCATTGGCCCTTGCACAGGCCGATCAGGAACAAGATCAGGTCATCAGAAGGGTGGAGCTAACTAAAAGTAAATTCACACAAAAAACATGGGCTTGACTCTTTAGGCTTTATAAGAAGTGCACTTTTTAAGGCCTTTATTATATAGTCTTATCCCCATTAAAATATCAGGTGCAAGTATGAAGTGCCGAAACAGGAAATTGCCCTTAATTAAGTCACGGCCGAAAAATTCTATATCCTTTTTTCTTTTCTTCTCTGAAAGGTTTATAGCATGGCCTTTCACACCTTTAATGCCATGTAAAATGCCCTCACCACCAAGAGCATAAATTTCAGTTTTACCATTCATCCTAAACCCGGCTAATTTCATCATTAAACCCATTATGCCTGGCATGTGTTCTAGTTTCCCGAAGCTATTGATGTAGATCACAGGAACGCCAAAAGCATCAACATACAAATTACAAATATAATCGTTAATGGCAGTCTCCTCGGGACCTTTCTTGGGATTAGCTGGACTACCATGAGGGAAAACAATCAAAGAAATTTCTTCGTCTTTGATATTCTCATAAAAATGTTTACGCCTGGCATCATAGCAAATGGCAACACCTACATTTCCAAATGGTGTTTTAATAATACTATCAAACCAGCCTCTTTTAAAAACTGCTGCTTCTCCCTCGCTTTTTGTAACAATGCCATATACCTGCTTTCCATCAGCAATCATGTAGCGATTAAAATAATCCCCCTTTTCATAGTCAAGATATCCGACCCCCACGAAGGTATTGAACTTTGCTGCGATCTTCATTGCCCAGGCAGAGGTATCTATACTGTAACAATCGGCATATTTCCATACCCTCTGGTTTGGTATATAACTGCATATGGATAATTCCGGTAGCAATACCAAATCAGGAGAGGGTAGGATGGAAATCAATGATTCAATGTATTTTTTTCTTTCACCAATGCCCTTTATATCGTTATTTAATTCTAAGGCAAATATTCTCATAATAACCTGCTCCCAATATCTACAATTATTCATTATAATTCTAATCCAACTGTCCTTTTTTCTTTACTCCATAAGGAGAAGTAATTTCTGTTCTATCTGCCATGATAAGGTCAGAACCAGGCGTGGAAGTTCTATAATACCTGATGAAAAGATCAAAAAGGGGGGGGTATCTCCACGTAGTGGACCCTTGATTGTTGGCATCCTAGGCCAAAAGAGATACAATCCACACGAACGGAGAGAAGGTGCAAAGTGGTGCATGGAGATTTTCTTTATGCTTTTAATTTTCTTGTTCTGAAGCTTCGTGTCACTAGTTTGTTGTTTCGTGTTATTAGCTTAAACAGCAATTATGATAAACTCCAAAAGCCATGGCTGGCTTATCTTGCCTACGTGCATGCCAGTCCCCAGGAAGATCAGATAGCTTGAAGGACAGGGAATTTCACCAACATTCTGGACTTGACTTCTATCTTTATTTCGAGAATATCTCCCAGTTAATACAATAATTGTGAAAACTGACTTTATGTTTTTTCATATACTACCTTCTCCTTCTTTTTTTTTGTATAGTCCATTTCATCCAATACTGCGGAATTATTCTTCATTGATTCCTTCGGGGTAACCTGTTCCAAACATTAGTCTATCTCCTGGATAGGAATTTCCTTTTAGCACTGGGCC
>Ga0123333_10004993_pt1 | contig 12185 bp, 9 predicted proteins | sample BioC12SIPDNA_3_FD_89957 | JGI IMG/M metagenome (GOLD analysis project Ga0123333, IMG submission 89957) | Anaerobic biogas reactor microbial communites from Washington, USA - Biogas_R2_B C12 SIP DNA | ecosystem: Engineered > Bioreactor > Anaerobic > Unclassified | place: Washington, USA...
GAAAGGTATCACGGTGTCTGTGGGGCATCTCTCTCGACCCTTCATCGTCTCCATGCGGAATACCTTCCGCCGCAAGGGTAGACTGATGCTCACTCTCTTCACGCTGACGTTGGGTGGCGCGATCTTCATCGCTGTGTTGAACGCGCAGGTCGCGCTGGAACGCAAGGTCGAGCGGCTCGGCGAGTACTTCTTGGCCGACGTCAACCTGGACTTCGCTATACCCTATCGGATCGAGCAGATCAAGCGAGAGGCGCTGGCGATGCCCGGCGTCGAGAGCGTCGAGGTCTGGACCTCGACCTCGGCCGAATTCCAGATCGACGGCGTCCCGGCGCGCAATATTACCATCCTGGCCCTTCCTGCAGACAGCCGACTGGTGAGCCCGGTCCTGCTGCAAGGACGCTGGCTTCTACCGGATGACGCAAAGGCCATCACCGTGAACGACGCGTTCTGGGGCGACTACCCTGACCTTGGTGTGGGTGATACGCTGCGTCTCAAAATCGCCGGTGATGAGGATGACTGGACGATCGTGGGCATCTTCCAGTACACCGGGATGGACGATCTATTCGCCTACGCAAACTACAACCAGGTTGCGCAACTGCTCGGGGCGTCGCGGCATGCATCGATGTACCGTGTGGTGACGACCGATCACAGCCTGGCCTTCCAGCAGCGGGTCAGCGAACAACTGGACAGTCATTTCCGGACGTTGGGCTACCGGGTGAGCAAGGTTGAGGCGGGCAACTCGTTCGCCGCGTCGGTCACGGGCATGCTCGGCATCCTGACGGCCGTCCTGGTGGTCATGGCGCTCTTGACTGCCCTGGTGGGTAGTATTGGGCTTGCCGGGACGATGAGTATGAACGTTCTGGAGCGCACGCGGGAGATTGGTGTGCTCCGAGCCATCGGCGCGCACAACGGCATTGTCTTCAAGCTCGTGCTGTCGGAGGGTGTGCTCATCGGGTTGATCAGCTATGTGCTGGGCTCGGCGCTATCCTTTCCCATTACTAATCTCCTGTCGAATGTGATCAGTGAGTCGATCTTTAACTCGCCGGCCGACCCGGCCTTCACTGTTCAGGGGTTCGTGTCCTGGCTGGCCGTGGTGCTTGTGTTATCAGTGCTTGCCAGTATAATACCAGCTCGCAATGCAACGCGACTGACGATCCGTGAGGTGCTGGCGTATGAATAGTGGCGGGATCGGACACAGTCCGTTGAGGTCGGGAAGGGGACGTATGGTTGTGCGACGATGGTTCGCAGTGGCTGTTCTGCTCGGTTCTTTCGGACTCGTGGCGTGCGGATCCGAGTCGCCCGGCGGGTCGGCGACTGACGAGAGCACGGAGGCGCTCCCGCCCGTGTCTAGCGGCGCCGCGGGGCGGCTGTTGGCCGAAGGGGCGGTGGAGCCCGAACGTTGGGTCGATCTCAGTTTTGCCATCCCGGGCACGGTGGTGACGGTCAACGTTGTGGAGGGCCAGCTCGTACAGCCGGGTGAGATTCTCGCGGAACTCGACGCGCTAGATGCCGGTGTGGCGGTGCAACAGGCCGAGGCCGCCCTTGCACTGGCACAGGCCCGGTTGGCCCTGGTCGAGGCCGGTGCGCGGCCTGAGCAGATCGATGTTCTGGAGGCGCAGCTTGCGACCGCCGAAACAGGGGTGGAACAGGCAGCAGCGCAGTTGGCGGAGCTGACCGCGGGGACGATCTCAGCTGACATCAAGGACGCGCAGATCGGCGTGATTCACGCCGATGTGGCGGCCCAGCAGGCCGTCGATATGCACGAGCGCACGCTCAAGTGCGTCACTGTCAGCCTGCCCGATGGGACAGAGCGCACGATCTGTCCGGCGCTCGGTCCCTATGAGGAGATGGCGCGCTACCAAATGAACGCGGCAGCCGCTGCGTTGCAGGCCGCCCAGGCAACGCTGGATGTCACGGAGCAGAGTGTGAACTCCCAGATCCGCGCCGCACGGGCAGCGCAGGAGGCGGCTATCGCGCAGCGAGACGCTGTTCGGTCGCAGCTTGATCTGGCCGTGGCGGGCAGTCGCCCTGAGAATGTGGCGGCGGCCAGGGCAGCCGTGCAGCAGGCGGAAGCGGCCCTGGCTCGTGCCCGCGCCGCTGTCGCTGATGCCGTACTCACGGCGCCCTTCGCCTCGACGGTGGTGGAGGTGGCCGTTGATCCCGGTGAATCGGTCGTGCCGGGGATGCCCAGTGTGACCCTGGCCACTCTGGATCGCATGCGGGTCAGAACCACGGACCTGACGGAGATGGATGTCGTCAAGGTCGCCGTCGGCCAACCCGCGACGCTGAAACTAGACGCATTGCCGGACCAACTCCGGCCGGGTCACGTCGCGCGGATCGAGCAGCAGAGCATCCCTCGCTTCGGCGACGTCACCTACAGCGTCCTCGTGGATCTCGATGAACCCACTTCGGACACCTGGCGCTGGGGAATGACGGCGTGGGTCGAGGTCGAGGTCGAATGATTGGCGCGCAGGGCGTTGGAGCGACACGGAGTCGAATGGCGAGGGACGTGTGGATGAAGACAAGTCAGGTGGCCCTGCTTCTCTGTGTGGCGATGCTCGTAGCGTGTGCGGGCGGCGCCGAGCCGACGCAGACCGGGGGCGTTGATCCCTCTCCGACGACGGCCGGGCGGATCACGTCGAATCTGATCATTGCTGAGGCGGTGATCGAGCCGGTGCGCTCGAGCGAGCTGCATTTCCTCGCAGGCGGCAGCGTGGTGGATATCGCCGCGGTCGCCGGTATGCCGGTCGCCGAGGACGACGTCCTGGTGCGGCTCGATTCGGAGGCGGCTGCTTTGGGCGTCCAGGAGGCTGAGGCGGCGCTGGCAGCAGCGCAGGCCGAACTGGCGCTGCGCAAGGCCGGGCCACAGGCGGAGGCGGTGGCTGAGGCGGAGGCGCGTATTGCGGCGGCCGAGGCGGAGGTTCAGCGGGCTGAAGCGCGCCGCCAGCAATTAGCCTCGGGCGCCGCCGAGGCGGCTATCGCGGGCATTGAGGCGCAGTTGGAGGCGGCACGGCAGCAGCATCACCTGGCTCAACTGGAGCTGGCTGAGGCGGAGAAAGGGGACGATGACGATCGGATCGCCTGGGCGCGCCGTCAGCTTGCCGCGGCGGACCTGGCGGTGACTGCTGTGGGGGAGCGCCTGGACGCACAACCGCGCGTGACCGCTGCGCAACTGCGCATGGCCGGGGCTGCTGTGACTGCGGCGATAGCCCAGCGTGACGCAGCCGTTGCTCAATACCAGTTGCTTCTCGCAGGCAGCACGGCCGAGGAGATCCGGATCGCGGAGGCTAGTGTGCAGCAGGCGGAGGCGTCGCTGGCCTCTGCGCAGGTCCTGCTGGATCGCACCCAACTGCGCGCGCCGTTCTCGGGGACGGTCACCCGGATCTATGTGGAAGTGGGCGACGACGTCGCGATCGGTCAACCGATCCTTGTTTTGGCTACGCTCGATGATCTGCAGGCGCGCACGACGGACCTCAAGGAACTGGACGTTGTGCGACTGGCGGAGGGTCACTCTGGGACCGTTACCATCGACGCGCTGCCCGAGCTCCGCCTCGAGGGCCATGTCCGGCAGATCAAGCTCAGGAGCGAGGATTACCGGGGTGATGTGGTCTATCCGGTCATTGTCGATTTGGATCAGATCCCGTCCCAGGTTCTTTGGGGAATGACCGCGCTCATCGAGTTCGAAGCGCCCTAGCATCGCTGCCTATTGTCTGAAACCGCGCACAGACGGAGGTCGATGGTGCGGCCCCTGATCCCATTGCCTGGCCGCGGTGTCTGGCAGCCGGGAGCGGCGTAGACGCTGATGCATATCACCATCCTGGCCTACGGCACGCAGGGCGATGTCCGACCCTATGTCGCGTTGGGCGCTGGCCTGCGGCGCGCCGGCCATACCGTTCGATTGGCCTCGCCGCGCTGCTTTCAGCGACTGGTGATGCAGTGCGACCTGGAGTACGCCCCGCTTGCCGGCGATCCCACCGAGCTCATGGAGATGGCCGTGGCGCGATCGGGTTCCTCGAACCCACTCGGAGCTGCCCACGCACTTCTCCAGCATGCGTTGCCTCTGGCCGCCCAGATGATGCGGGACGTTGAAGCGGCCTGTCGGGGGACTGACGCGATCGTCCATTCCCTATTCCTTACCGCCGCCGGACGGGAGCAAGCGCTCCGGTTGGGCGTGCCCGACATATCCGCGCTGATCTTCGCAGTGTTCCACCCGACGGGCGCTTTCCCCAACCCCGGCTTTCCCAGATGGCCTCTCGGTTCCACGTACAACCGGCTGACACACGTCGTGTTCAACCGGGCGTTCTGGACCGGTGGGCGGCTTGCGTACGCCTACGTCAGGCGCCGGGCGGCGGACTTGCCGCCTCTGGAAGCCCCTTGGCCGTTCGGAGGGAGAGCCGGGGGGCGCACACCGGTCATCTACGGCTTCAGCGAACGCGTGATCCCGCGGGCTCCGGAGTGGGGACAGAACGTCCACATAACGGGTTACTGGTTGCTGGACTCGCCGCCGGGCTGGCGTCCGTCGCAACGGCTGATCTCGTTTCTGGAACAGGGCGCGCCGCCTGTCTGTGTGACTTTCGGCAGCGTGATTGCTCCTGATGCCTCGGAGCTCACGCGGACGGTCGTCGCTGCGCTCGAACGGACTCAACAGCGTGCTGTGATGGTATCGGGATGGGGCGGGTTGTCCAGTGTCGGGCTTCCCGACAGCACCTGCTGTATCGAGGCCGCGCCGTTCGACTGGTTGTTCCCTCGCGTCTCGGCCATCGTGCACCACGGTGGCGCGGGCACCACAGCGGAGGCATTCCGCGCGGGCGTACCATCGGTGATTGTGCCCTTCACGGCGGATCAGCCGTTCTGGGGGTGGCAGGTCCACCGGCTGGGCGTCGGCCCGCCGCCCATTCCTCGTCGTCGGCTCACGCCCGATGGACTGGCCGAAGCGCTCCACACAGCGACATCCGACGTCGGTATGCGACGGCGGGCCGCCGAGCTTGGCGGGCAACTCCGCTCCGAAGACGGGGTCGCCCGTGCAGTCGAGATCATCGAGCGCTACCTGGCCGACGGGTGCGCCAGGGCGATCCACAACCGGGCCTGATCATAGATCATGTGCTGATTGCGTCGGGCGTCCAGGCGAAGCGACTGCCGTGGCCAGGATAGACCGTGTGGACTGGTAGCCCGCGTAATCTGGCGACGCTGGAGCGCGCGGCTGCGTGATCATCGATGATCGACCAGAGGTTCGGCCGGTCCACGTTCGCGAGCAGATCGCCGCAGAACAGGTCGCCCGCCGCGGTCAGGACGCCAATTGAGCCCCGGGAGTGTCCTGGAAGACTGAGGACCCGTGCCTCTAGCCCGTAGCCGGACAGATCCTCGCCGTCCTGCAGAAGCACGTCGGGCGCGAACCGGTCGGCCCCGCTCAGCCCCATGAGCCGGTTGAGCAGCGTTTGAGCCAGGCGGTTGGGCGCTGTTCGGTTCCAGAACATGTCGCCTTGCTCGACGATGCCTGCGTCATCGCTGTGCATGCCGATCGGAGCTCCGAACGCGTCGCGCAGGTAGGCGGCATTGCCGGCATGATCCCGGTCGCCGTGTGTCACGATGATCAGCTTGACATTGCCGGGCCGGCAGCCTGCGCGGTCAAGCTGGGTCTCTATCGTGCGCCGTCTGCCTGGGGCGCCTGTGTCGATGAGGACGTACCCGTCGCTCCCCTCAACGAGATAGCAGTTTACCGAGACATTCAGAACGAAACGCGTCGTAATGGTCGTGATCTCCAAGGCTGCACCGTCCTCTCCCAGCGATCCACTCTCAGCTGATTCTAATGCCGCCATCGATACATGTCCAGTGAGGCAGGTCGCCCCGAAAGGCTGGCGGTGGGGCGTTCCATCCCCTTTGCCCTTTAGAGGGGTGCACCGTATACTGCACCCTGCTATGAAGATGGCCAGTTTGTGGAGAGAAGACCGTGGATGCCGTGGGTGTTGATATCGGTGGGACGTGGATCCGGGCGGCCGTCATCCGGTCCGACGGCGTGCTCGAGGATGTCGTGCGCACGCCCACCGGCCGGGAGCGACCCGCAGATGAGGTCGTTGGCGACATCGTCGCGACGATTGAGCGGGCTGATGCCGGGTCGCTACCGGTGGGTGTGGGGGCGCCCACGACGCTGGATTCGCGCGGGCGCCTGGAGCCCTGCCCGAATCTGCCAACTCTCGTCGGACTGCCGCTGGGTGAGCTGTTGGCGGAGCGCCTGGGGCGCGATGTCGTCACGGAGAACGACGCCGCGTGCTTCGCGTTGGGAGAATGGCGCCACGGGGCAGGGCGTGGGGCATCACTGCTCGTCGGCGTCACGTTGGGGACGGGCATCGGCGTTGGAATTGTGCTCGAGGGCAGGTTGGTGCGCGGCGCCCACGGACGCTCCGGCGAGATTTGGCATTCGCCGGTCGACCTGCGCTGTGATGCGGGATCCTGTCCTCACGTCGAGGCGCTTGTCAGCGGCGTGGCGCTGGAGTCTGCCTACGCGCAGCATGCGCCAACCCCGCTGCCAGGGCCGGCCATAGCGGCTCTGGCCCAGCGCGGTGATCGTCCGGCGCAGAAGGCGTTCGAGAGCTTGGGCGCCGCGCTGGGTGGTGTACTGATCTGGATTAGCGATCTGCTGGACCCCGACGTAATTGTGCTTGGTGGATCTGTATCCGATTCATGGGATCTGATCGAGCCGGCGGTCATCAGGCGGCTGGGTGAGCGACCGCTGCGTCTGGTGGTATCTGAGCTGGGAGAGCGCGCGGCATTGCACGGCGCGGCGACCGTCGCGCTGGCCGAACTTGAGAGGCGGAGGATGGTATGAGTCGGTTTCTCGACGAGATTGGGGAGTTGCCTGCGGCATTGGAACGGCTGCTGTCCTTCTATCGGACAGGTGGGCGGGATCGACTGGCGGCATGGGTCGAAGCGACGCGCGGTCGCGATCATATCCTGTTCAGTGGTATGGGCACGTCCGGTTTCGCCCCGCTGTCGATTCGCCACCGGCTGGCGGCCGTCGGCGTCGCGCTCCACGCCATTGATGCGGGGGAGTGGCTTCACTACCCTGTCGTGCCGCCGCGTGAGGCCAACAATGTGGTGCTCATTAGTCAGTCGGGGGAATCCGTGGAGGTCAGGCGCCTTGTGGAGCGCGAGTTGCCTGGACCCGGTTACGTGGCCGTCACTAACGACGAATTCAGCACCGTGGCGCGGCACGCCGGGCTGGTGCTGCCGCTTCACGCGGGTGATGAGGCCGCCATATCGACGAAGACCTACACGAACACGCTCGCGTTGCTCCTCCTTATGGCCGGTGCCCTGGAGAGCGACGCCGAGCTGGATGAGCTGTTCGATCTGATGGGATGCGTGAGCGGTGCGCTCCTGCCGGAAAATGGGGACGCGCTGGCGGAACTAGCCGAGTTCTTGCTGCCGGGCGACGCGATCGCGTTTGTCGGCCGCGGGCCGGCGTTTGTCACGGCGCGACAGAGCGCGCTGACCTTCATGGAGGGGGCTCGCTGCCTGACGAGTGCGTTCACGGGCGGCGACTTCCGTCACGGGCCGTTTGAGGCGGTGGGCCCCGATTTCCGCATGGTCGTCTTCGCGCCGGGCGGCTGGACGACGACCTACTCGGAGGCGTTGGCCCGCGAGGCGGCGAGTCTTGGCGCGCGTGTTGTCCTGGTGACGGATCACAGCCTGCCCGAGCAGGACAATCTGCGGGTTCTGCGCATCGCGAATATCGCCGGTCCGGACGCCGAGAGCCTGTTCCCTCTCATAGCGTCGGGCGTGATGCCGGTGCTCCTGTACCATCTCGCACGGGCCAGGGGAACTGAGGCGGGAGAATTTCGCTACGGCGGGAAGATCACCACGCGAGAGTAGCCAGACCTCGTTGAAGATCCCTCCCGCGCGTTGTGGCGCAACAGGCTGTCAATCGGATGAGTCCACGCAGTCTGCTGGTTGCGCCTGTCGGCCCCTCGCCAGTGGGTAAGCCAGCGCGCAGACGAGCGCCAGTATCGATGGGATGAAGAGCCACTGGAGCGCGTACTGGGCCGACACCTGATCCACGAGCCGGCCCGTGATCAGCCCGCCGGCTGCCGAGCCGATCCAGGCCAAGCCCAGCGCCAGCCCGGTGGCCAGGCCCGGCCCGCGAGGCCAGCTCTCCTGTGCCGCGACGATAGCCACCGGGTAGTTCGCGCCGACGAGCACGCCCACGAACCCGACGAGCGGTGCGTGCAGCGCCGGGGCGACCTGCAGCAGGAGCCAGGAGGACGGGCCCAGCAGCGCCAGCGCGATGGCCATCAACTGCCAGCTTCCAATGCGGTCGGCCAACGTGCCACCCAGCAGGCTGCCGAGCGCGCTGCAGGCCGTGAACACCGACAGCATTTGTGCAGCGAAGGTGAGGGTGTATCCCTGCTCCTCGAACCATGCTGGCAGATAGGTCCCGAACGACGTCTGAAACCACATGCGGAATCCCGCCGCGATGACAACGAGAGCCAGAGCGGCCCAGGAGCCCTGCCGCGCAAGCAGGCCCGAGTCGCCGCCGCCGTAGGTGCTGCGGGTGCGGTGGGCGCGCCCGAGCAGTACCAGTAGCGTCACCGCGCCGAGTATCACCGGGGGAAACACCGCCGCGGTGCCTCGCGATCCGAACGCCGCAATTGTTGCGGCTACGAGCACCGGGCCGATGGTCGAGCCGAGATTGCCGCCGACCGAGAACACTGACACGGCCGCCCCTCGGGCCCCGCGGGCGCTGGCCGCCGCGACGATCGCGGCGGCGGGGTGGAACGCCGCCGATCCCGTCATCGCCAGCGTCACGCACGCTAGCAGCACGGTCCAGCTTGCGGAGAAGCCGGTGAGCGCAATAGCTGCCCCGCTGGCGGCCACACTGAGGCCGATAACAACTTGCGGCGCCCATCGATCAGACAGATAGCCGAAGAGCGGCTGCGCCAGTGAGGACCACATCCCGACGATGAACACGATCGTGCCCACCCGCGTGTAGCTGATCACGTTCGCAGCGACCAACACCGGGTAGATGATGGGGAGGCTGTTGTTCGCCATCTCCAACAACAGATGCCCGAGCGACACCAGATACAGCGAATAGCGGGGGTATGTGGCCGTAGTGCTGTTCACGCTGCGCCCGCCCCGGTCGATGGGTGGTGTGCGATGCGTCCTGTGACCAGATTGGTGCACAGGGCAGGGTCAGGGGTAATCCGCCTCACGCTGGCTCCTCAACAGAATCACCCGTCCCATGGGCGAACGGGCTATGGAAGGATTATACCGCGTCTGGAGTGGACCGGCAACCGGACGGGAGCGCACAGCGCCGAGGCAGGGGCGGCTGCTCATCCAGGCGGCAGGGTCACGGTGAACACACTGCCGTGCTCAACCTGGCTCTCCACAGCGAGGGCGCCTCCCTGCCTCTCGACCAGCGCCCTGGCGATAGCCAGTCCCAGGCCGATGCCTGACTCGGGTGTGGTGCCCCTGCCTCGGTGGAAGCGTTCGAAGAGGTGGGGCAACTCCTCCAACGCGATACCAGGGCCCGTGTCGCGTACACTGATAGTCAGGGTGTCGTCATCGGTGTTTGCAGTCACAGTGATTGGGCCAGTTGTGTGTTTGAGAGCGTTGTCGACCAGAATCAGCATGACCTGCCTGAGCGCATCCTGATCTACGGCGGCGACGGCGTCCGGCGCTACTTCACAGGCGATTTGCCGATCAGCATCCAGTATCCTGGCCTGACGGACAGTCTCCTCGACCAGCGGGGCGATCGGGTGCAGATCGCGCCGCCCCGGCCGCCACGCATCGGCGCGGGCCAACGTGAGCAGGTCGTTCACCAGCCGAACCAGGCGTTGACTTTCGTCCACCATGTCCGAGAGAACCTCTGTCCGGTCGTCATCGCTGATGGGCGGCTGCCGGCGCAGCAGATCGAGATTGCCTCGCAGAGTGGTCAGCGGCGTGCGCAGCTCGTGGGACACGTCCGCCACGAACTGCTGCTGCTGCTGGTAGGCCGCCTCCAGTTCATCGAGCATATCGTTGAATGTCGTGGCCAGCCGCCCAATCTCATCGTTTGGACCTGTCACCGAGACCCGGCGGGAAAAGTCTCGCTCAGCTCCAATCTCCTGCGCGGTCTGTGTGATGCGATCGATCGGCCGCAGTACCACGCCCGCCAACAGCCACCCCAGTCCGAATGCGATCAGGATGGCGATGCCACTGACCAGGAGCAGGTTCCTCCGCAGTGTCGCCAGGTACTGTTCCTGCTCAGCGAGCGACTGAGCCACCTGGGCGATCTCCGTAATCTCATTCTGGCGACGCACCGGCGCACTGTAGATCAGCATGCGCTCGCCTCCGACGTAGGCGGTCTCCTGCCACGCCTCGCCTCGGAGCACGACCAGCCGTCCTGCGTCACTCAGAGGAAGCTCCAGATCGCCCAAAGCGTCGGATCGTATGACGACTCTCGGCTCCGTCGTGCTGATCTGCATGAAGAGCCGTCGCGGATGGCCGAGCTGTCTGGGCTCGGGCGCCATGCCAGGGGGACGAGGCGGCGCATCCCACGGCTCGGTGACTGGGTCCGCGCCCCGTTCGCGCAGCTCGACCAGACGCTGGCCAATATCGCGAATCATCCGGCCGCCTTCACCCACCATCGACCGATGCTGCGTCCCATACAGGATAGCGCCCAGGCTGGCGAGCGTGACGGCCAGAATCGCGGTGTAGAGCAACGTCAGGCGCAGTCGGATCGACATGCTATGCCTCTCGCAGCACATAGCCGACACCGCGCACCGTCTGGATCAGCCGTCGTTCGCCGTTCTGCTCGGTCTTGCGTCGGAGGTACCCGACATAGACCTCGAGCACGTTGTCGTCCCCACCGAAGTCGTAGCCCCAGACCTCCTGCAGGAGCTGTCCACGCTGCAGCACCTGACCGGGATGTCGCATCAGGAAATGGAGCAGGTCGAACTCGGTTGGGGTCAGTTCGAAGCGCCGGTCGCCTCGACGCGTCTCCCGTGTCCCGGGATCCAGGAACAGATCCGTGTAGCTCAACGGCTGTTCCCGGTGCACGGACGCGCTGCGCCGCATCAGTGCACGAACGCGCGCCAACAGCTCCGCTGGGGCAAACGGCTTGACCAGGTAGTCATCGGCTCCACTGCTCAGGCCTTTGACGCGCTCATCGATGGCGTCGCGTGCGGTGAGCATCAGGATCAGCGTCTGGTTCTGCTCGGCTCGCAGCCGGTGTATCACATCCATGCCGTCGATGCCGGGCATCATCCAGTCGAGAATGATGACATCCGGCTGATGATGTCCGACTTGGCGCAGCGCTTCGGCTCCGTCGGCGGCCGTCTCGACATCGAAGCCCTCGTACGTCAGGGTGCGGTGCAGCATCTTGAGCAGCTTCGCGTCATCATCAACGATCAGAACCCTGGCCATCGCTGCCATCTTCCACCCATACAGTTCGTACCCCGGCGCTCGCGCCGCGACGTCCGCGCTCGCGCCGCGACGTCCGCGCTCGCGCCGCGACGTCCGCGCTCGCGCCACCGATTTGACTCATCTGGCCATTATAGCACATTGTGCGATCGTTATCTGAGAGTGAGCTGATAGTATGCTGAAAGGATACTGAGAAATGACCTTTATGGGTCGCTCATCGCTCCTTCATCACTTCTTCATATTCTTCTGGTAATATTTGAATGGTACGGACGCCTGGGATCCGTGATAGTCGAGTTTTGGAGGTAGATTGTATGCGCAGCAAATGGTTTCTGATCGCATCTGCAGGATTGATCGTCGCGCTGCTGGCGGCGGGCGCGTTCGGTGTGACATCTGCGCTCGCCCAGGAGCCGCCCCCAACCGGCGGCGACGCCCCCGGTCGAGGGCTCTTTCGGGGCGGCGGCCGCGGTGGTTTCGGTATGGGCCTGTGGGCTCGCGGTCCTCAGATCGACCGTGACTGGACCGCATTCGACGTTGCGGCCGACGCACTCGGGCTGACGCCGGAGGAGCTCTTCTCCGAGCTTCACTCGGGCAAGACGCTTGAGGAGATCGCCGACGCGCAGGGTGTGGACGTGGAGGCGGTACAGGATGCACTGGAGGCAGCCCGGGCCGAATCGGTGAGGGAGTCGGTCAGTGCGGCCGTGGAGTCCGGTGAGTTGTCGCAGGACGAAGCCGACTGGCTACGCGAGGGGCTCGACCGCGGATACTGGCCGCGTGCTCGCGGCACGGGGCGC
>Ga0123333_10004999_pt1 | contig 12168 bp, 8 predicted proteins | sample BioC12SIPDNA_3_FD_89957 | JGI IMG/M metagenome (GOLD analysis project Ga0123333, IMG submission 89957) | Anaerobic biogas reactor microbial communites from Washington, USA - Biogas_R2_B C12 SIP DNA | ecosystem: Engineered > Bioreactor > Anaerobic > Unclassified | place: Washington, USA...
AGGGCCTTGTGCACTGGCAGATCGACCATGCGGCCGTATAGATCCCACAGGGCGCAGTCGATAAAGCCCGCTAACCCTTCACTGAACCCAGGATGTTGAGCCATCCAGTGCCACAGCTTTTCGCGATTGAGCGGGTTTTCGCCCACCAGGAGCGGCTTGACGACATGCTCAATCACCGCCGGATCGCCGCCCAGATTATAGCCCTCCAGGCCGTCATCGGTGATAATCTTGGTGATCGAACTTACCACGGGATGCTCGTCGCCCCAGTAATAGTAGCCGTACTTGGTCGGATAAGTCCGTGATGTGGTACGGAAGCGGATCACCTGGATATCTGCAATGCGCATACTGCCTCCCTAAAAGAAATAGATGTCACGTGCCGAGTCGAAACTGGCATCATAGGTATAGTCATCCACGCGTGTTGCGCGCGCGGGTACGAAACGATCAGCCACCGATTTATCAGGGAACCTGAGCCGTCCGCGGATGGGCAGCTCGAGGCGATATGGCCGGCATTGGCTGGTACGGCCAAGCGCCTGCCGAGCGCCCTCGCGCAACCTGTCGTGGGCTGCCTCGGGAGCCAACAGAAGACCGAATTCCTCGCCATAACCGCGCTTAACCTCAACCGTAGTGAGGCCATCGCCCAGTAAGGCACGCGCCTCACGGCAGGCAGCGTGGTCACCGCTGACCAGTATGACAGGGATATCATAGTGGCCAAAAACCAGCGCATCCTGGGCAATCTCACCGCTTTCACACTCGTTGTACCAGTAGCGGTTGCCCTGCATCGACGATTGGGTATGACGCAGCATACCATCGGGCGTGCCTGCCATAGCATGATACCCTAGCAGGATGCCAGCATCGGCGCCCTGGTATAATTCCTCCCAGCCTAGAAAAGGCCGACGGTTGCGCCCTGTGAAATAGCGTGCCCCGGGGTGCATGCGCTCCGGTATAAAGTTAAAGCCGCCGCCGTGGCCATCCAACACGATGATGTCGTCAGCACCACCAGCGATCAAACCTTCCACCAGGGCGTTGACATCCCCCATCAGCAGGTCGCGTGCCGACTGATACATGGCGCTCGACATCTCGCGGGTCTGCTCCCAGGATACCACCCCGCTGATGCCTTCCAGGTCGGTTTCGACGATCACGCGCATGGCACATAGCCTCCTCACACAGATCTGCGGCTAATCTAGCCGGGCGCAAGACGCTTGTCAAGGCAGTCAGGATCAGCCATAATGACAATATCATCTAGTCGGAGGGCGGTTATGATTAACATGCTCAGCACGATACGCGGGTCGCTCCTCGAAAAGATCTACCCTTCGGGTTGGGACCTGGCCAAGATCGATGCGTGTTGCTCGCACGTACCTGAAACGATCACCCAGCGTCAGGCGCACTGGCATGCTGATTTCGAGCCGGTGGCGTGCGAGTCGTTGGATGATTTCGCCATGCTGATGGGCCACGAGATCGCTTTGGAGATCAAGCGTACCCGCGATGAGGGCCGCAAGCTGATCATGATCCTGCCGGTTGGCCCTATGGGCATGTACCGCTGGGTGGTGTTCTTTCTCAAAAGCTGGCAAGTATCCGCCAGCCACGTCTATGGCTTTAATATGGACGAGTGGTCCGACGCGGATGGCAACACTGTGCCCGGCAGCGACAAAGCCTCCTTCCAGAATGCCATGCAGGATGCCTTTTACGGCCCGCTGAGCGAGCTGGGTGTGCCAGAGTGCCAGCGCAACTTTGCCACCCGTGAGGTTTTGCCCTCCTATGGCGACAAGATTGCCGCGCTCAAAGCCGAGGGGGCCCGCCAGGTGCTGGTGTTCGGCGTCGGCAGGGTCTTTCACATTGCCTTCTGGGAGCCGCACTTTGCCGCCGAATACACCAGCGTCGAGGAGTGGAAAAAGCCTACCCACCGGCTGGGCGCCAAGCTGCATCCGCTCACCATCGAACAAAACGCCCTCACCAGCTTCAAGAGCCGCTACACGCTGGTGCCCTGCTTCGCCAACACCATCGGTCCGGGCGTCTTTATGGGGTCCGACCGCATCATCGGCGGATGTGACGGCGTGCTGGGGCGCGGCATGCAGTGGCAGGGACTTTCGTTGTGGGTTACGCTGCGCTACGGGCCCGATAAGTGGGTGCCATCCAGCTTTATGCCCACCCTGCCGGGCAAGCTCTTTTTCATGCGGGAACTGGCCGGTCCGCTTGTGCCGGATGCGAATTAGGAGGCAACATGCGTGATCTCAAGATCGGCGTGATCATCGGCCTGCAGAGTATTCTGGATAAAGGGATCGGCGAGCTGCTCGAGATGGGCCTCTCCTGGATCCAGCTCAACAGCTGGGACCCTAAACTGGATACTCCCGAAAACGCCCAGCGCGTGAAAGAGATCCTAGGCGACAAGGTGCACATCTCGAGCCTGTGGGCGGGCTGGCCGCCGCCAGCGGTGTGGAATTTCATCGACGGGCCTGCCACCTTGGGCATCGTGCCGAGCTGCTACCGTTATCAGCGCATGGACGCTCTCAAGCACGGTATGGATTTTGCTGTGATGCTGGGCCTGACTGACGTGACCACCCATATGGGCTTTATCCCCGAGAATCCCTCCACCACCGAATACCGCGAAGTGGTGGCGGCGGTGGGCGAGCTAGCGCGCTATGCCAAGGCGCGCGGCTTATGGTTCAACTTTGAGACCGGCCAGGAAACGCCAACCACGCTCTTGCGCATCATCGAGGACGTCGGCACGGGCAATCTGGGGATCAACCTCGACCCGGCCAACCTGCTGCTGTACGGCAAGGGCAACCCGGTCGATGCCGTGGGCGTCCTGGGGCCGTGGATTCGCGGCGTGCATGTGAAGGATGGCCAGTATCCTACCAATGGCCGTGAGTTGGGCCACGAGACACCAGTGGGCGAAGGCCTGGTCAACTTCCCGTTGCTGATTCCGCGGCTCAAGGCGTTCGACTATCAGGGAGCCTGGATCATCGAACGCGAGATCAGCGGTCCGCAGCAAAAGACGGATATCCTCCGCGCCAAAGAGCTTCTCGAGGGGTGGCTGGCGTAAACCAGCGCGTCGTGTCAGAGCGGAGGGGGTTCCCCTCCACTCTTTTTATACCGTGAGCTGGTCGCCCTCACGCAGCACGCGCGCTTCAGGCAGTCTGTGCGGATGTTCGCCGATGACGAGCTGCGCGATCCGTACCTCGCCGCCCAGCACCTGCAGCTCGGTGTGCCGGCCGTCATCCGCCTTCGTGATAAGGCAGCTCCCCCAGGCGTATCCGGTCGACCAAAAGTGCCTGCCGGCGTGTCCGCCAAAGCGCATTTCGGCATCGATGGCGTTGTAACGAAAACCAGAAAGCGCCAGGACCGCTGCCCATGAGCACATCGCGCGCGCATAGTGGTGGCCGCATTCGGCTTCGTTGTAGGGGTTGCGGCGCTGGCCGTCGTAACGCGCGCGGATATCGGCAATCGCCTGCAGGCCCTGATCGGTCAATCCCTCGTAGAGCATGTGTACCGCTGCCGAATACTCAAAACCGGTCATGACCTCGTTAAAGTAGGGCACCGGCGTGTGCGGGCGTCTGCCGCGCGGGTAACTGACCATCAGCATGGCGCGTTCGTCATTCAGCGCAAAGGTGCGTAGGTGGTTAAAGTGTCCATATAGATTATCGTGGTGGTTATAGCGCCAGATGCTTTGCAGGGTTTGCTTGACGTGCTCCTCATCCAGCAGATACCCCAGACCGCAGACGTGCGCCAGCAGCTGCCCCACGAGCTGATCGACCAGGCATCCGGCACCGAGCTGGTAATCCGGGTCAGCCAGGTCTACCGCGCCCATGTCGGAGCGCAGTCCCGGCAGGATCGCCTCGGCCGAATCCGGCGGTTGGATATGCTGCTCGTAATAGTCGCCGTTAAAGAGGTTGGCATCCACCCAAGCCGCCCCTTGCTCAGCCAGCGACCGGCAGTGCACAGCAAAATCGTCGTCACCAAGGAATTCGGCTATCTGCGCCCCGGCACGCAGTGCCCCCAGATACCAGCCGGCCATAAGCGGGTTGGGCCCATAGTACTCGACATCGAGGGTGTTGTGCTGGCAGCCCTCCATCACGCCGTCTTGGTCGGCATCCCAACCGCCCGGCAGCCAGGCAAATGCGAGCGCCTTTTTTGCGGCCGGCCACAGGGCTTGTAGGGCGGACGTATCGCCCGAAAGCTGCCAGTCGCGGTAGAGTTTCATCAGGCAGCCCATCTGGCCATCGGCAGCGGCCAGCAGGTAGCGCGGGGCACGTGCGCGCGGGAGCGGCACGCGAAAGTTCATCAGACCGTTGGGCTGGAGCATGTCGTTGAACTCGACGGTGCGCATGCTCCAGGAAAGGCTGCCAAAAAGAAAGGCAATCGCCTGTTCATAGTTCCAGACATGCGTGCAGGAACCGTGGCAGCTGCCGTAGTTGTCTCCGCAACCCTCCCAACCACAAAAGGTGCCGTCGGCGGTGCGAAAGCTAGTCTGGCAGCGCAGGGTCGAAAGGTTAAACAGAGCGGCTTCCTTGACGGTTTCGGGCAGGTCGGACGCCAGGAACGTTGTGGTGAACTGCAGCGTTTTATGCTCGAGCTCGCTGGCATGCTCTGCCGTCTGCACGAGCGCATCCCAGGCATTCGCGAAACAGGTGGTGTAATAGTTGCCCACACAGTCCTCCGACTGGCAACCGCAGCCCTCAGATGGCGCTTTGTCGGGAGTAAGCGGTGTCCAAGTCATGCGATTGGGCATGTGCCACGCCAGGTAAAAGGGGATCTCGACCAATTCGCCGGGCCCCAGGCGGCAGCTGGCCGCCAGCGATCCGATCGGGTTGAGGCCCATCGAGTCCTGGGCATCCAGTCGGCCATCCTCAAGCAGGTCGTCCCAGTGGTGCAGGAGCAGCCCGCCCCAGCCCCAGGATTCCTGCCCCCACGATAGTTTGTAGGTCACATCGGCATGACTGGTGGCCAGCGCCAGGCTGCCCCAGCAAGGGTCATGAGGGTCTAGCTCGGAGGCAGTCAGACAAAGCCCTTGCAGAGTGCCAGTGCGTATCCACTGGTTGCGGTTGCCATGCCCTTTGGCGGCGCCGTCGCGATTGCCGATAAAGTTGCGCAGGCTAAAGCTGATGGTGGCGTCCACTGCTCGTACGCCGGGGTTGCGCAGAATATAGCGCAGACAGGCGACCGGCAAACCGCTGCGGTCGGCATCTGCTGGGATAAACGGGTTGAATGCCTGCAGGCTCACCTCGAGCGGTACATCGGGATCAGCCAGGTCGACCTGTGCGAACGGGTATGCCGTGCCATAACGGCAGCTGCGCATGCGCGGCAGGCCGTGATAGGGAGCGCGTGCCCCCATGGCGCCCTCGTAGGGTGGCCGCAGCACACCTTCTAATACGCGGCATACGGCTGGATGGCCTTCTGGCCTGGCGTACAGGATCACCACCGACTGGCCGTCAAAGCCTTTTGCTGGCTGGTCGTAGATTTCCCAATCCTGAAGCTGGCCGCGACCGCCCAGCGAGACGGTGCCTGTGCCGATACCGCCCAACGGCAGGGCCACGCGCGCGAGATACGCGCCCTCATAGGTTCTAAGGACCGGGTAAGTCGTCGGTGTTGGCTGCATCGGGCACCTCCTAGTATTGCCGCACGTTTGGAGCAAGTATAACGGTGCCCCACATGCCCCGCAATCTCTTGCGCTTGACAGCGGCCGGGTGCTAGTTTATGATAAATATGGTCAGGTGCTCGTTGGCCCGGATGCCGCGAGCGCGATGGTGAAGCCGGTGCGAGTCCGGCGCTGTGCCGCAACTGTAAGTCGCAAGACGAGCCAGGTCCCAGCCTGACGACTATACAACCTCGGCCTTCGAGTCAAAGGCGGCGGGATGGGTAAAGCTACCCCCCTTCGCGGGGGGGTTTTGTTGCCCGGCCGACGAGGGAAGGAGCAGCTATCGCACAAACTGGGTCCGTGTTGTTACCAATTCATTACATATAAGGAGGTACCATGCACACAGTATCATTGCGCAGCCGGCGCATCGTCGTTTGGCTGCTGGTCGTTTCTCTTCTGTTGGCTGCGTTCCCGGGCGTAGCGCTCGGGCAGGCGCCAGCGCACGCGAATGCAGTCGAGCGCGCTCTCGGCTGGCTTGCCTCGCAGCAGGCCCCCGATGGCTCTTATGGCGACAGCGCCTCAATGACGATCGAAGCCGTTTTGGCGCAGACTGCCGCCCGGCGGGATGTCTCTGCCGCTCTCGGCTATCTGGCTGAACAGGCAGAGGGCTATACCACCGACGCGGGCGCTACCGGCAAACTGCTCACCGCCGTCTCGATGGCTGGGGCAGACCCACGGGCGTTCGGCAGTATGAACCTGGTGGAGCATCTTAACGGGCAGCTCGCGGATACGCCCCCGGAAGAGATGACCGCCATTGCAGCAGCCTGGAGCTTGTTGGGTTTACGCGCTGCTGGCGAAGCCTTGCCGGCCAAGCTCGTTAAGAGCCTGGTTGACCTGCAGCAAACCAATGGTGGCTGGGAATGGGGCCCGGGCTATGGTACCGATTCCAACACCACGGCGTTCGTGCTGCAGGCACTCCTGGCAGCCCGTGTTGAAAAGGCCGTGCTCACGCGCGGCAGCAACTATCTGGTAACGCAGCTGAGCCCGCAGGGCGGGTTTACCTTCTCGAGCGACTGGGGCACTGATGCGGATGCCAACTCAACGGCCACCTCGCTGCAAGCCCTGCTCGCACTGGGCGTGGCTGGAGACGATGCTTCTCTGTTTTCTAATGGCCTTACACCCGCAGAGGCGCTGCTGGGGTTCCAGCTCGAAAATGGCGCCTTTGTCTGGCAGGCCGATACCGATGCCAACCTGCTGGCGACGGCACAGGCCATCCCGGCTTTATTGGGCCGTAGCCTCGTTTATACCAATGTTGCCGCGTCACGTGATAGAGCTCTGGCAGCCCTGCAGGCCATGCAGCAGCCGGATGGCAGCTATGCCGGCTCCTTTGGCAGTCTGGGGCCCAGCTCGCAGGTCCTGCTGGCGGTTGCAGCTGCTGGCCGTAACCCGGCTGAGTGGCGCAATGCGGCAGGAGATTCGCTGCTCGATTACCTGGCCTCGCCTGCTGCTGCCCCCCAGGATGTGGGCACCGCTGGCCGTCTTGCAGCCGGGCTAAGTCTGGCAGGGATCAACCCGCTCAGCGTAAATCCGTTGCTGGCGGAGATGTTCGCACAAGCCTATGATCCCTCAACCGGCCTGTACGACAGTTACCAGAGTATATGGAACCAGTCGCTGGCGATCTGGGGTGTGCTGGCGACCGGTGCCACGCTGCCGCAGCCTGCGGTGGATTGGCTGATCAGCCAACAAAACAGCGATGGCGGCTGGGGATGGGCCGCTGGGGAAGCTAGCGATACCAACTCGACGGCCATTGTCTTGCAGACTTTGGCAGCTACCAGCCGGCGAGGCGGTGACGAGGTTGTGGACGCGGCTATTGCCTACCTGCGCGGCCAGCAGAACGCCGATAGTGGTTTTCCATTTGATCTTGCGGTCTCGACTAGTTCAGATAGCAACTCGACGGCACTGGTGATCTCTTCACTAACGGCGTTGGGCATCGATACAGAGGGCTCCGACGAGTGGATCCGCGGCGATGTGACGCCCGTTACCCCGCTTGAATGCCTTGCTGGCTTCCAGACAAGCGACGGCTCATTCGAATGGCAAGCAGGTACCGGTGGTGATCTGCTGTCGACCGCTCAGGTGATCCCGGCGCTTTCCGGCGCTATCTTCCCTATAGCTGTCGGTGTGGTTCCTCAGTACGCCAGCAGCATCACGCTCGATGCGGTGCAATCGGCAACCCTGTACGGTTCGAACGCAGGCGCCTATCGCTACTATATCCTGGTGGTGCCCGAGGGTGTCTCCAGTGTGCAAGTGGAGCTTGAGGGCCTGCCGGGCGACAAGCTGGTCTCGCGTGCGCTGGGCGTTAATCTGTACGACCAGACAGGCACGTTAGCCGAAGCCGGCGCATCTGACGGCTCTGCCAGTGCCGAGGTGACAGTGGTGCCTGGAGAGACGGTGTTGATCCAGGTATACAACTACTTGCCCGATCTGGCAGCGAGCTATACACTCTCTGTACACTAATCTAAGCAAGCAGGCATGGAGGCAACTTCATGCCTGCATCTTGTACATCAGAGGTGTCAGTGAGTAGATCCACGCAGTTACGCAGCTGCCTTGTAACAACCATCCTGATGTTGATGCTCTTGGGCGTGCCGGGGGCAGCCAGCCATGCAGAAGCGCCCAACCAGGCGACCCTGATCATCCTGTTCGACAGCGGCGCTCCCCTGGTACGCTGCGTTGAGTTTAACGAAGCCCAACTGACGGGTGAACAGTTACTGGTCAGGTCGGGCATACAGATGGTCTCGCAGCAGACCCCCGGCTTGGGGATGACGGTTTGCAAGATCGAGCATGTCGGATGTGTTTACCCAGAAGAGGTCTGTTTTTGCCAGTGCCAGGGCGCGGATTGCCTGTATTGGAGCTATTGGGTCTGGTCTGGCTCAGACTGGACCTATGCCAGCCGCGGAGCCGCGCAGCAAGTCGTCCTGCCAGGCTCAGTAAATGCCTGGGTATGGGGTGATGGCAAGACCAAACCGTCTGCGCCAGCCAGCCTGGGCGGTTGCGCCATGCCAGACTCCAAACAGGAAGCCGCAGCGATCACAGCACCTACCACCATACCGCAGGAAACGTATCCTTACCCGGATCCGGGCTCGAGCACGTCAGAGGTGCCACCACCTCCCCCGGCAGATGCCGAACCAACCTACGACCCCTATCCAGCGCAAACGGAGGCTGCCGGCGGACAGCCCACTGATGCAAAAGCTGCGACGAATACACCGTCCGTTGCCGACACAGATTCTGAGATGGGAACGCGTACTCCCCGCGGGCTGCTGACGCCATTGCCGAGTAACGCTCGTACTGCCACAGCGGCTGCACAAGCCACCCCAAGCGCTACCGTTCCCGTGACCCAGGCTACCGACGGTCCCGACCACTCGGCTACCGCCATCGCAGAATCAGCCACGAATGCGGCACTCACCGGCACGCCTGCCGTCGATACTGCAGCGGAAGAGCGCCGTTCGTTATGGGCGTTTGTCGGGCTGGCGCTCTTGCTGCTGACGGCGATCGGCTATGTGCTGGTGTTGCGGCGCCGGCGCGAACGACAGGGACGCATCGACTAAGCCAGGAGGATCTGACATGCGTGTTTGGCAGACCGGTGTTCCCGATGATGGCGGGATCCACACCTTTGGTAATGGCGCCATGTTCGCCTTTTCGTGCGGCCCCGAGGTAACCGCCCTGGCGGGACCGCCCTTTAGCTCGCCGGATTCGCTGAGCATACGGCTGCAAGAGGGTATCCAGCTGTGTGATGAGGCTCAGCGCGAACCCGGTACTGCCATCTGGCAGCACTCCCTTGCCTACGATGGCGGGCGTGCCGCGATGACGGAGTTCATACAGCCCGACCAGAGCATCTACACGCGCATCTTTCAGGCAGAGGGCAGCGAGCTCGCTTGGTTGATTACCTTTAACGCTGCCAGCCAGGTTGTAGCCTGCAGTGACCTGCCGGATACCTACCTCGGTGTGCTGCGGCCCGGGCAGCGCATCATGTTCTATGGCGATCCGCTATGGCACTACCATTGGGTAGCGGTGCGAGGGGCAGCCGCCCTTGAGCCGATCGATGCCCACAGTCTGTGCCTGGTCGTCAAGCCGGGCTACTCGGTATTGCAGGTTATCGGGGCCTGGCGCCTGGGTGAGGGCAAGCTGGTCGCCGAAGCGCTCGCTGGGCGTAACGCTGGAGATCTGCTCTCCCAGACTCGGCGTTGGTGGGAGGCATTCTCGGCGGAGCGCCAGGCGCGCATACCGGTCATCCCGCCGGATGCAGAGGCGCAGCAGGCCATGGATGATGCTGCTATCCTGCTGAAAACCAGCCAGTCTGCCGATGGCGGGCTGATCGCCGGACCGCCCTTTCGCTATGCGTATCTGCGCGATGGGTATGGAGCCTCCCGCGGACTCGTGGCGCTCGGGATGCTCGACGAGGCGCGGCGCGCACTGGCTTACCGCTACCACAAGTTCGAGCGCTATGGCACACTGCAGACCGCCGAGAGCCTCGGGCATGACCTGATCCGCCACGTACACGAAAACGATGAGGTCGAGACGACCTCGTATTTCATCCTGCAGGCGCGTGATTATCTGGCTGCCAGTGGTGATAGGACCTACGTGCGTACGCTATGGCCGCTCCTGCAGCACTGCTGGGTGACGCCGCTGCGACATCTGGCGGGCGGGATGCTGCCCTTTAACGGCGATGAAACCTATGTGGCGGGCGGCTTTTATCCGCGCCACGGGCTCAACCATGGCTCGGCTGATTCGACCCTGGCGCTCATTGAGGCTGGACGCTGGCTGGCCGGCTGGGCGCTCGAAGAGGGCCTGTGGTCAGATGAGCACGCCTCGGCAGCCCGTGAAGTCGTGCTGCAGGCTGAGGCGGCATATCGCCAGCACTTTGTGAAGGGCGCGCGCATCTGGGCCAACGCCCCTGAACGTGAAGCCCTGACGAACCCTCCGCGTTTTCGCCACGGTGTCTGCGGTGGCTGCTATACCGAAAACTTTGGCTGGCTCGAGCGTTCCGCCAGCGGGCAGTATCTCTGCCCAATTTGCTACAACACTCGCGAGGTAGCCTCACCGCCTTTGAACAAGCTCGAGGTCAACTCGGTGTCGCTGCTGCCGGTGTATTTGGGCTCTCCTGTGCTGGATAGAGCCGCACTGCGACCTATCGCCGACCATATTCTGGCGCAGGCCGCCCAAGACGGCACGATTCCTTCGGTACCGGGCATCGAGGGTTTTGTCGGCTACGATCCGGCTCTGCTAAGTCTGACACTCACTCACCTGGCGCATCCACAATCGCAAGCCGCTTACCAGCGCATGATGGCGCAGCGTGATAGCATTGGAGTGTGGGTCGAGTATTACCAGCGCGACGGCCAACCAAAGCCGTACTGCTGCCGCGCACGCACCTGGGAAACGGGTGTGAGCATCGCCGCACTGTCGGCTTATTGGGGAGCGCAAAAACCTGCATAGTAGAGCAGGGAGTTAGCGCAAACGGCGCAGCATCCTGGGCAGAACGCCTTTGGCAGGCGCAAATAGAAACACCAGCAAGAAGATGGCTGTAGCCGTCAGCACGATGGCGGGTCCCGAAGCAATATTGACATAATAAGAAAAGTACAACCCGACGACGGCTGAGATCACTCCGAACGCCGCGCTCAGCAGCATCATGGTACCCAGCCGGCGGGTGATCAGCCTAGCAGTTGCTGCTGGCGTCACCAGCAGGGCCGTGACCAGCCCCACGCCAACGGTCTGCAGTGAGATCACCACGGTAACAGCGATCAGCACCAGCAAGAGGGCGTTGATAGCCCCGGCCGGCAAGCGCAGCGTCGCAGCCAATACCGGATCGAACGCCACCAGCAGGAATTCCTTGTACAGCATCACCACGACGACCAGTACAGCAGCACCCAGAATACCGCAGAGCAAGAGGTCCTGATTGCTGACCCCCAGGATGTTGCCAAACAGGATATGCGAAAGATCGGTAGCATAGCTCTGCAGCGAGCTGATCATGGCAACACCCAGTGCCAGGCTGGCGGCAAAGAGGATGCCGATGGCGGTATCTTCTTTGATTGAGCTACCGCGCGTGAGCGTCCCGATACCGAGTGCCACCAGGATCGCGGCTGCCAACGCACCGACTAGAAGATTACCGCGCAGGAGATAGGCCACTGCCACACCCGGAAGAATAGCGTGCGCCATGGCATCCCCCAGAAAAGCCATGCCCCGCAGCACGATATAACAGCCGATGACGCTGCAAACTATGCCTACCAATATGGCGGCTGCCAATCCGCGTTGCATAAAGCCATAGATCAGCGGCGCGGTGATCACATCAAACATGGTATGGTAGCCTCGCAGTGGATGCGTTAATCTTGTAATTCGTGTGCATTATCAAACTCACCGTCGTGCGAGCAGCACTGGTCGATCACCAACCCTCCATCGACCTCATACACCTGGCTGTCAAAGGTGTGCCGCACCAGGTCGCTGGTAAAGACCTCTTCAGACGGCCCGAACGCTATCAGCCGTTGGTTCAGTAACATGCTGGTTGTAAAGCGATTAATGGCCATGTTCAGGTCGTGGGTCGAGACCAG
>Ga0123333_10005003_pt1 | contig 12165 bp, 14 predicted proteins | sample BioC12SIPDNA_3_FD_89957 | JGI IMG/M metagenome (GOLD analysis project Ga0123333, IMG submission 89957) | Anaerobic biogas reactor microbial communites from Washington, USA - Biogas_R2_B C12 SIP DNA | ecosystem: Engineered > Bioreactor > Anaerobic > Unclassified | place: Washington, USA...
ACGCTCAGTCCTAAGTTGCTAGCCCCCCGTCCGGAACAGATAAGCCCAACTCCCGGCGGTGTGCCGCACCTTGCGGCTTGGCCAGCTCGGGATGGTGTTGGATGCGCACACGGGGGTCGGCGCGCAGCGTCTCCGCGAGAAGCATCGAGGCGGGATGCGTTCGTGGAGGTGCCCGCGGTCTCCTCGGGGCCGGTGGCTGCATCGAGTCGCTGCCCACCGTCACCGGTGTGTTTCGCGGATTCCGGCGTTCTGGGTGCCATCGGGCGTAGGCGCCGGAGCCGTTTGCTCTTCGACGGGTGCGTCAGTCGCTGTACGCCCAACGCTCTGAGTGAGATTCTGATTATTGCGCGCGTCACCCCGACGTCTCTGACCTTCGAGCAGGAGCGGGCATCATGAGCCATGCCGTCGCCCACACTGATCCGTCTCGGTTGACCCCCTTTGTGGGTCATTCCATCGTCGTTGGAGTGGTTCCGGGCCAGCCGGAGTTGGTCGCGCTTTCGGCGGCCTCGTTGGCTGCTGCCTTGGATGCGTCCGTGTACTTCGCTTACGTCGACCCACGCCGTGTGGTTGATCGCGAGTTGGAGGATGGATTCGTTCTGCACTCAGATCTTGACCCGGACTTATCCGATGACGAGAAGTGGCGGCAGCGACAGGTTGAGTTGCAGGACGCGATCACGCGGAGCCTTTCCGGGCGGTCGCTGAACTGGGAGTTTCGTTATCTGGCGGGTCGTGCGGACCTGGCGCTGACCCACCTGGCACGTGCGGTTGATGCGGCAGTGATCGTTGTGGGAACCCGTGCTTCGGAGGGTGGGCACCGCCTTCATCACTTCCTCGAGGGTTCGGTCGCGTCCCATTTATCCCATCACCAGCATCTCCCGGTCCTCGTCGTCCCCTTGGCCGTCGTCGACTGGAAGACGCCGCTCACGTGATGCGAGAAGCGCCGGCTTCTTGGGCACCGGCCTATCTACGGCCCGGTTCGGTCGCCTTGGTGATGGTGGGCGGCGCGGCAGGCACGGCCATGCGCGCTGCGATCCAGGGCGCCTTCCCTCATGCCGGGCAGTCGTTCCCCTGGGCGACCTTCCTCGTCAACGTCACGGGAGCCCTCCTGCTCGGACTCCTGATCGAGGCCGTCGCCCTTCACCGTGGTCGGCCCGAAACGGCCAGAAAGCTCAGGCTCTCACTGGGTACGGGGCTGCTGGGTGGCTACACCACTTACAGCACCTTCGTCCTCGAGTCTGTTCTCCTCGGCTCGGGCCAGCGCCTCTCCATCGCCCTTGCCTACGACAGTGCCTCTCTGATCACGGGCTTCCTCGCCGCACTCACGACAATGACGCTGTATGGCAGATGGCGGACGGGCCGGGACGTGGCAATTGGAGATAGACCGGATGGTTAGCGTTCTGGTCGCCCTTGCGGGCGGAGCGGGTGCGGGTGCCCGCTTCATCGTCGACGGCGCCCTGACCGATCGCGTTAGCGCCCGCGTCCCTGTCGCCACGCTGATTATCAATGTGTCCGGGTCGTTCCTCCTAGGGGTGCTCACGCAGTGGGGATTCAGTCACGGTTCCACCGCAGTAGTCACGGTCCTGGGGGTCGGCTTCCTCGGTGGGTTCACCACCTTCAGCACGGCAAGCGTCGAACTCGTCGGACTGGTGCGAAGTAAGCGACCTGGAGCAGCCGTGGCGCTCGCCCTCTCAATGCTGGTTCTCAGCCTGGCCGCGGCAATTGCCGGTATGGCCTTCACCCGCGCACTGCTCAGTCAATAGATGGCGTCACTGCTCACGCGCCGGCCATAGGCGCTACGTAAAGCCCGTCTGTGGAGGGGAAGACCTGGCGGGTGGGCTCTGCGAGTCCGTACGGCAGGTCGGGGTTGGCGACGTCGCATTGTGTGCCCAGCATTCCGGCGGGATCACCTACGGGGCACATCCGGACGCATTGTGAGCTGCGGCTCAAGGGTCGTGCGGAGGGCAACAGGTCGGGTCCTGCTCTTTGAGCCACACGAACGCGGCCATCAAGCTTGGGACCGAGGCGTACCATCTACGCGGTGAGTCCAACCGGGTAATGATGGTGAGCCTGATCGTTAGCCTCCGGATGGCTCGTGACGGTCGCCCTGCGTGTCTTCCTCGTTGGGCCAGTTGCGGGCGGCGTCGGCGAGGACGGGGTCGATGTCGTGGGGGTTGTCTGCGATTCGTCGGCTGAGCTCGGAGCGCATGCCCGGTTCCCAGAACTTGAGGATGTGTGCGGAGACCTCCTCGACGGCTTGTTCTCGGGGGCGGTGGGCGAACTGTCGGGCGATGTCGTGGCCCATGCGGATGACGGCGTCTTGGACGGCGCTGTGGCCTGTGTTCATCGGGGCACGCCTGCGTCGGTGAGGACGACGTCGCCGAGGTGGTCTGCGTCGGCGGAGTTGGCGACTTCGACCTGGACTGCGGTGACCTTGTATTCGGGGCAGTTGGTGGCCCAGTCGGAGTTCTCGGTGGTGACGACGTTGGCGCCGGTCATGGGGTGGTGGAAGGTCGTGTAGACGACCCCTGCCGGCATCCGTTCGGAGACGAGGGCGCGCAGGGTGGTGGTGCCGACGCGGCTGGAGAGGGAGACGATGTCGCCGGTGGTGATGCCGCGGAGCTGTGCGTCGGCGGGGTGGATCTCGAGGACGTCCTCGGGGTGCCAGGTCTGGTTCTGGGTGCGGCGGGTCTGGGCGCCGACGTTGTACTGGGAGAGGATCCGTCCGGTCGTGAGGACGAGCGGGTAGCGCCGGTTGGTCGTCTCGGTGGTGGGGACGTAGACGGTCTCCATGAGCCGGCCCTTGCCGCGGACGAACTGTCCGACGTGCATGGTCGGTGTGCCGTGCGGGGTGGCTGCGGTGACGGGCCACTGCATCGACCCTTCGGCGTCGAGGGCGGCGAAGCTCACGCCGGCGAAGGTGGGTGTGGTGGCGGCGATCTCGTCCATGATCTGGGCGGGGGTGTCGTAGGCCATGGGGTAGCCCATGGCGGTGGCGATGTCGCAGGTCACCTCCCACTCGTCCTTGCCCACCTTGGTGGGCATGACGGGGCGGACGCGGTTGATCCGTCGTTCGGCGTTGGTGAAGGTGCCGTCCTTCTCCAGGAACGAGGTGCCGGGGAGGAAGACGTGGGCGAAGCGGGCGGTCTCGTTGAGGAAGAGGTCCTGGACGATGACGAGCTCCATCGAGCGCAACGCTGCTTCGACGTGCTGGGTGTTGGGGTCGGACTGGGCGATGTCCTCACCCTGGACGTACAGGCCCTTGAAGGAGCCGCCGATCGCGGAGTCGAACATGTTGGGGATCCGCAGGCCCGGCTCGGGCTGGATCGGCACCCCCCACAGGTCCTCATAGATCGAGCGCACCTCGGGGCGGGAGACGTGCCGGTATCCGGGCAGCTCGTGCGGGAAGGAGCCCATGTCGCACGAGCCCTGGACGTTGTTCTGCCCGCGGAGGGGGTTGACCCCGACGCCCTCGCGGCCGATGTTGCCGGTGACCATGGCGAGATTCGCCATGCCCATGACCATCGTCGAGCCCTGGCTGTGCTCGGTCACCCCGAGGCCGTAGTAGATCGCCGCGTTGCCGCCGGTGGCGTACAGGCGGGCGGCGGCGCGCAGGTCGGCGGCCCGGATGCCGGTGATCTCCTCGACCGCCTCGGGCGCGTGCTCGGGACCGGCGATGAACACCAGGTAGGCCTCGACGTCCTCGCAGCGGGTCCGGAGGAACCCCTCGTCGTGCAACCCTTCGGTGACGATGACGTGCGCCATGGCGTTGATGAACGCGACGTTCGTGCCCGGCCGCAGCGGCAGGTGGAACGCGGCCTCGACGTGCGGGGAGCGGACGAGGTCGATCCGGCGCGGGTCGGCGACGATGATCCGGGCGCCTTCGCGCAGGCGCCGCTTCATCCGGGAGGCGAAGACCGGGTGGGCGTCGGTGGGGTTGGCGCCGATGAGGAGGATGACGTCGGCCTCCTCGACCGAGGCGAAGTCCTGCGTGCCGGCCGAGGTGCCGAACGTCTGGTTCAGGCCATACCCGGTGGGGGAGTGGCACACCCGCGCGCACGTGTCGATGTTGTTGTTCCCGAACGCGGCACGGACCATCTTCTGGACGACATAGACCTCCTCGTTGGTGCAGCGGGAGGAGGAGATGCCGCCGATCGCGCCGACACCGTGCCGGTCCTGGACCGCCCGCAGGCCGTCCGCGGCCGCCAGGATGGCCTCGCCCCAGGAGACGACCCGCCACGGGTCGTCGATCGACTCACGCACCATCGGGTGGAGCTGACGGTCCTTGTGGGAGGCGTAGCCGTAGGCGAAGCGGCCCTTGACGCAGGAGTGGCCCTCGTTCGCGCCGCCGTCCTTGAGCGGCATCATCCGCACCACCCGGGTGCCGGTCGGCTCATCCTGGACCTCTGCCTTGAACGAGCACCCCACCCCGCAGTAGGCGCAGGTCGTGACGACCGAGCGGGTCGGCATCCCCAGCTCGACGATCGACTTCTCGGTCAGGGCGTCGGTCGGGCAGGCCTGCACGCACGCCCCGCAGGAGACACACTCCGAGTCCAGGAAGTTCGTGCCGCCGGGGGTGATCCGTGAGTCGAACCCACGGCCCTCGACGGTCAGGGCGAAGGTGCCCTGGATCTCGTCGCACGCGCGCACACACCGTGAGCAGACGATGCACGCCGCGGGGTCGTAGGCGAAGTACGGGTTGGACACGTCCGTCTCGTCATCCAGATGGTTCGCCCCGCCCAGGCCGTACCGGACCTCAGCCACCCCGATGGTGGTGGCGAGCGCCTGCATCTCACAGTTCCCGCGCGCGCACCCGGGGCAGTCGCTCGGGTGGTCGGAGAGGTAGAGCTCCATCACGCCACGACGCAGGTCCCGCACCTGCTCGGTCTGAGTCCGGACGGTCATCCCGTCGCTGCACGGCGTGGTGCAGGAGGCGGGTGTCCCTTTGGCTCCGTCGACCTCGACGAGGCACAGCCGGCACGACCCGAACGACTTGAGCGAGTCCGTCGCGCAGAGCCTGGGGATCTCGATCCCGGCCTGCGCGGCCGCGCGCATCACCGAGGTGCCGGCCGGGACGATCACCTCCCGACCATCGATCGTCACGGTCGCGGCCTCTACGGTCTCGGCGGCCCCGACCTCCGGGGTGCCGTAGTCCGGCTCCATGATGAGCGTCATGTCTGTCGATGTCAGGTCTGTCGATGTCATGGCCGTGCTCCCTCCGTGGTGACGGTCGCCGACTCCAGATCGGCAGCCTCAGCGGTGGCCTGGTGGTCGTCTCGCACGCCGAAGTCCTGCGGCCAGTGCCGCAGTGCGGAGCGGACCGGCATCGGGGTCAGCCCGCCCATCGCGCAGAGCGATCCCTTCGTCATCGTCGTGCACAGGTCGTCGAGCAGGGTGAGCTGGGTGCGGCGGACGCCGTCGTCCGTGGCCGTGGTGATGCGGTCGATGACCTCCACCCCACGGGTGGAGCCGATCCGGCACGGGGTGCACTTCCCGCACGACTCGAGCGCGCAGAACTCCATCGCGAAACGCGCCATCCTCGACGCGTCCATCGTGTCGTCGAAGACGACGACCCCGCCATGTCCGATCATCGCATCCGCCGCCGCGAGCGCCTCGTAGTCCAACGGCAGGTCAAACCGCTCCGGCGGGAGGTAGGCACCGAGCGGGCCGCCGATCTGAACCGCCTTGACCGGACGCCCGGTCAGCGTCCCGCCACCGAAGCCGTCGACCAGGTCGCCGATCGTCACCCCGAACTCCAGCTCGACGATCCCACCCTGCTTGACGTTACCCGCCAGCTGGAACACCGACGTGCCGCGGGAGCGCTCGTAGCCGAGCGAGGCATACTCCTGCCCCTCATCGGCGAGGATCATCGGCACCGTCGCCAACGACATGACGTTGTTGATCACCGTCGGCCGCCCGAAAAGACCAGAGAGCGCAGGGATCGGCGGCTTCGCACGCACCTCACCGCGGCGGCCCTCGAGACTCTCCAGCATCGAGGTCTCCTCACCACAGATATAGGCACCCGCCCCCACCCGCACCTGCAGGTCGAAGGACAGGTCACTGCCCTGGATCCGCTCACCCAGCCAACCGTGGGCATAGGCGACGTCGATCGCCCGGCGCAGGGTCGCCACCGCATGCGGGTACTCGCTGCGCAGATACACGTACCCCTCGGACGCGCCGACAGCGTGCGCGGCGATCGCCATCCCCTCGATGAGAGTGAACGGGTCACCCTCGATGAGCATCCGGTCCGCGAAGGTGCCGCTGTCCCCCTCGTCGGCGTTGCAGCAGACGAACTTCACCTCCGAGCCGGCCTTGCGGACCGTCTCCCACTTGATCCCCGTGGGGAAGCCGGCTCCACCACGACCACGCAGGCCGCTCGCGGTGACCTCGGCGACCACCGCGGCCGGGTCAAGGCTCAGGGCACGACGCAGCCCCGCGAAACCCCCATGAGCCTCATAGGACGCGATATCGGTCGGCTCGATCACGCCGACCCGGGCGAACGTCACCCGACGCTGACGAGACAGCCACCCATGATCCTCCACCACACCAATCGACTCGGCCGACCCGTCGAGGACCGCCCCGACCCGCTCAGGAGTGAGATTCGCATACCCGATCCGCTGGGGTGAGCCGTCGGGTCCTGGCCGCTCGACCTCGACGAGCGGCTCCAGCCACAGCATGCCCCGCGAGCCGTTCCGCCGCACCGTCGCCCCGGCCGCCGCGAACGCCTCGGCGACCTCGTCGGCACCGACCGAGACAGCCGCCGCGTCACACGGAACCCACACCGTCGGCTCGGTCATGGGCGAGCCTCCATCGGTACGGCGAGTGCGCCCGCCAGACGCTCGGGGGTGAGCCGCCCGAGCAGCTGGCCGTCGACCATCCCCGAGGGACCGAGCGCGCAGTTGCCCAGACAGAACACCTCGGTCACCTCCACACCGTCGTCCTCGGCGTACGCCACGCGGGTGGCGGCGTAGAGGACCTCGGCCCCGACCGACTGGCACGCCTCGGCGCGGCAGATGCGGATCTCGTGAGTGGCCGAGGGAGTGCGGCGGAAGTCGTGATAGAAGCTCACCACCCCATGGACCTCCGCCCGGGAAAGGTTGAGCACCTCCGCGATAACCGGGATGTCCTCCTCGGCCACATAGCCGTGCTCGGCGACGACGTCGTGAAGGATCGGCAGCAGCGGGCCGCGCTGGCCGGAGTGCTGCTCGGCGAGGACCCGGACCGCGGCAGCCCGGCCCGTCCCATCCTGCTCGTGGTGGATGCCCATCCGTGGCCTCCCGCTACCTCGTCGTCGCGCGCCCGTAAGTCTCCTAGTCTACGCGTGGTGGAGGCGGGTCGATCGGGACCGACCGACCCGCCTCCTTGAGTCCTAGAAGCTAGACCGCGGGACGCCCATGCCGGGGTCGATCTTGTGCGGACCTGAGCTGGATGGCCGAACATCGAAGTCGAAGATCGCGGTGGGGATGTAGACCGTCGAGCACGAGTTCGGGATGTCCACCACGCCCGAGAGCCGTCCCTCGATCGGTGCAGCGCCGAGGATCATGTACGCCTGCTCTGGCGTGTAGCCGAAATTCGTCAAGTAGTCGATGGCGTGCAGGCAGGCTCGCTGGTAGGACAGATGCGAGTCCAGATACTTCTGTTCGCCGTCCAGCGTCACCGAGGTGCCGGAGAAGGCCAGCCACTGGCTGTACTGCGGGTCGGTGATGCCCGGCATGAAGATGGCGTTCTCCTTGACCCCATAGGTGTCCATCCCGCCCTTGATCAGGTCGACGTGGATGTCGATGAAGCCGCCCATCTCGATGGCGCCGCAGAAGGTGATCTCGCCGTCGCCCTGGGAGAAGTGCAGGTCACCCATCGAGAGATTGGCGCCGTCAACGAAGACGGGGTAGAAGACCCGGGTCCCCTTGGTGAAGTTCTTGATGTCCTGGTTGCCTCCGTTCTCCCTCGGCGGCGCGGTGCGCGCGGCTTCGCCTGCAACCCGGTCGTACTCCGAGGAGTCGAGCGTCCCTAGGATCGCGTGCTGCGGCTCCGGGGGAAGAGCAAGCGGAGGAACTCGGTCGGGGTCGGTCGCAATCAGGGCACCCTCACGGGCGTTCCATGTTCCAAGCAGTTCCTTGCTCGGTGCCGTTCCCATGAGTCCGGGGTGAACGATGCCAACGAAGGAGACGCCGGGGACGTGACGCGACGTGGCCACCCCACCTCGGAAGTCCCAGATGCACTTGTACGCGTCGGGGAACTGCTCGGTGAGGAAACCGCCACCATTCTCCCTGGCGAAGATGCCCGTGTAGCCCCATCCCTGGCCGGCCAGAGGCCCGCTGTCCTCCTGTGGGATGGGTCCGACATCGAGAATGTCGACCACGAGCAGATCGCCGGGTTCGGCACCCTCAACCGCAAACGGCCCGGAGAGCACGTGCACCGTCTTCAGTGGCGCGTCGCGGATGTCGTCGGCAGAGTCGTCATTGTGGATCGCACCGTCGAACCACTCGCGACAGTCAACGCGAAAGACGTCGCCCGGCTTGACGTGAACATTGGGCGGAATCTCCGGGTGCCACCGGTTGTGACCGACGTACTTCTGGTCGGTGAAACTCTTCGATGAGTCCAGCGGGTACAGGTTCTCAGGCATGGCCTGCTCCTTCGGTGGTGGTTGCGGGTTGTGAGACGGAGTCGGAAAGGCGGCTCTTGGCGAAAAGGAAGCCGCCGACGCTGACCACGGCGACAGCAACGGCGAGGGCCGCATTGGGCAGGTCCGCCCAGGCGCCAATGAGCAGGAGGAACGCCGGAATCGCTCCGGTGGTCCACCCCTCGATGGCCGCCACGGCACCCGTGTATCGGGTCAGATGAGGCTTGTCGCGGCCGAGGAGCTCGAAGAAGAGCCACCACAGGTAGGCCCACAGGAGCCAGATCACCGCGAACGCCCAGTCGCCGCGGTAGGCACTCACTGCGGCATAACCGACGGCGGCGATCGCGACGAACAGGGAAAACCAGCCCAACCCGGTCGGGTCGAAGCCCCAGATCGTGTTGAACGCGACGTACAGGTAGGTAAAGCCGAACAAGTAGAGACCGGATGCCCCATAGATCACATCCGGGTCCCCTCCGGAACTCATGATGAGCCACGTCGGTGTAATGACCTGCAACAGGCCAACAAAGATATTGAGAGGCACAGCGCCATTGCCTCTCACGATCCCCAAGAGCGCCAGCCCGTTGAGGAAGAGGATGGCACCGACGTACAACAGCCCAACATTGCCCATGATGTCTCCAGGAGACGGGTCCGGGATCTGCTACAGCACCCCGGATTAGGGACGTGGAAGTTTGGCGGTCCGTGGATCCGCCGTGGGTCGGCGACCGGGTGAACGGCCACGACCGGAGGGAGCCGAGACGACCTCGGGCTCATATGCAGTGCGCTGCGTCGCGTCAAGCAGTCGACGGGCGGTGGAGTCTCCGAGGCGGAGCTGTGGAACGGTGAAAACACGACGCGAAGGACGAGCGCAGGTCGGACAAGCTGCCGTTGCGGAGACCTCGTGTATCGACATGGTCAGAGTCACGATGCCATGCGACTCGCACCGAAAGTCGAACGTTGCCACAGGAATTGACCTCCTCTGAGTATGGCCCTTGACCATAGTGAACTGCATCACAGGTGTCAATGGGTCGCCGGGACTCACGGAAACTGACGGCGAAAAGCCCGCCGTCGGGGTCCACATGTGGAGTGCACTCGCGAACGCATCGACGATTGACTGCTGAGGCAGAGTGGAGACGCCCGATGACAACTTGCGATGTCTCCGCTTGGCACTAGGGCGCGGTAGAGCGACAGGCCTCGGAAAGAGAGGAGCGCGGCCAACGGCGGCTGGACGTTCTCGGACTGTCCAACGGCCAGGAACGAGGCCACAGGTGTCCCCTTGAAGTGGATTACCTGGCTCCATGGCCATCGAGAGCATTCACAATGCAACTGACCTCGACCCTGACCGTGACGGTAACGTCGGTGGTGATTGTGCAGCCGGTCGAAGGGCCACTGCCGCCACGCCCGAGGTCCGGCGGTGCGGGGCGAGGAGGGCGCCGCCTGCGATGTCGTAGCGAGCGGACCCGAAGCCATCTTTCACCATCCCCCAGGCCAACGAGCCGGCACGAACACGGCACCGCGGGCCGCGAGGATCTGACCGAAGTGGCGTGTGATTGAAGGATGAAGGCGAGGCCGTCGATGCCCAGTGAGATGAAACCGCCCCCGATCCAGAGCCGGCCGTGATGGGCTCGGACGCCTTGCCGGACCAGCCATGTTCCCTGGATCTCGGCGATCGCTGCCGCGATAGCCAGGACCAGCGAGCGGGCGGTGTTCATGCGTTGACTCTGACAGTGGCGCGGGGTGCGGCCGGGTGACCAGCTGGACTCGTCAGCGTGAGGGGCGGTCTCGCCCTAACAATTGAGCGATGACGTCGTCTGGGTCCATTCCCCGGCTGACTGCCACACCGAGGGCGTAGGAAGCGAGGGGGGCGAGGGGGCGCGCGTTCTGGTGAGCGATGCGCTTGGCGAGGTTGAGCACGCGGCTGATCTCGTTGTCGTCGAGTTGGGCGCCGGTGACCTCCTTCGCGTGATCGATCCAAGCGCGGTGTTCGTGGGCGATCTCAGAGTTGCTGCTCATTGGCCCATCGTCCCGCGTGAGGCCGAGGGAGCGCGAGTGTGTCGGGCAACACATTGAGGGCTACCCCATCCAAAACGATCCAGCGCAATCGCCAAGAAGCAATTGCCGGGCGACTACGAGCCAGGTCGGCACCTTTTCGTAGGCGCCCTATGCACGAGCCAGTATCCGCCTCAAGTTCGCCAAGCGCCTCGGATGGACAACGGACGAGTCCATTCACGTCAGAGTACGCAGGGGGGCGCGAGCGCTAGGGCGTGTTGATCAAGGGTTTCGGGGTGTGAGTGGTCGAGTGTTGAGCCTGTGACGCGTCGTGAGGTTTCTGATGAGGTGTGGGCTGTGCTGGAGCCGATGCTGCCGGCGGTGAAGACGCCGGGGCGGCCGTGGACGGATCACCGTGGCGCGCTCGAGGGCATGGTGTGGAAGTACCGCACCGGCGCGCCGTGGCGGGATGTCCCGGAGCGGTTCGGGAAGTGGAACTCGATCTATAAGAGGTTCAACCGGTGGGCCGCTGACGGCACCTGGGAGGGCCTGCTCGCCGAGGTCCACAAGCTTGCTGACGCCTCCGGCGAGGTCGACTGGGTGGTCTCCATCGACTCCACGATCGCGCGGGTGCATCAGCACGGCGCGACCCTGGCGCGAGACACAGGGGGCAGAGTCGAATCACAAGAATCCGTCGTGGTGGGAGCCGCCTGATCATGCGATCGGCCGCTCCCGAGGCGGCCTGACCTGCAAGGTTCACCTGGTCTCTGACGGTAAGGGACGACCGCTGTCGTGGGCGTTGACGGTCGGCAACATCAACGACACCACCATGTTGAGCACCGTCCTGGACGGCATCCGCGTCCCTCGCGTAGGGCCGGGACGGCCCAGGACCCGCCCGGAGCGGGTGCTGGCCGACAAGGGCTACCCGTCCAAGGCGAACCGGGCCTGGCTGCGGGCCCGCGGGATCGCCGCCACGATCCCGGAGCGAGATGACCAGATCGGGCACCGCCGCAAGAAGCCAGGTAGGCCGATCGACTTCGGCGCCGAGCAGAAGAAGCGCTACCGCGGCCGTAACGTCGTCGAACGCTGCTTCAACAAGCTCAAGCAGTGGCGCGGGATCGCGATGCGCACCGACAAACTCGCCCGCAACTACCGAGCCGCGATCGCCCTGGCCACCACCTTGATCTGGCTACGCAGCGGCTTGATCAACACGGCCTAGGAGGCTCCAAGTCTGCGCCGTCGATTTCCGGCGAAGTGCAGCAGGTTCGCTGCACGGCGAGGCGGGGTGGGAGCGATAGCGCTCTGTCTGAACCAGGCAAGGCGGCTGAACGCCCCACCGTCGGGCCGGAGTGCGCCGCGCGCGGTGGGAGAGTCAACCAACGACGCCGTTTCGCGACGAAGATGGTCGGTGAGTTCGCTCTGGTCGCCATACTGCACCCCCGGACCGAGCCCCAACACCCGCGAGCCGCGTCGCGGTCACTAGCCGACGCTGCTCGAACGTGGCGACTTGACACCGGCCACTGCGTGGGTAGGTGCATCCGCTCGGAACGCCACGCCAGAGG
>Ga0123333_10005008_pt1 | contig 12162 bp, 8 predicted proteins | sample BioC12SIPDNA_3_FD_89957 | JGI IMG/M metagenome (GOLD analysis project Ga0123333, IMG submission 89957) | Anaerobic biogas reactor microbial communites from Washington, USA - Biogas_R2_B C12 SIP DNA | ecosystem: Engineered > Bioreactor > Anaerobic > Unclassified | place: Washington, USA...
GTCCTCGCCGGTGCTGGGCTTCGTCGCCGGCTTCCTGGTGATGGGCGTGCTGTTCTTCGTGATCTCGATGATGGCCCGTAGCGGCGGCTGGCTGGCGCGGATCGCGCGTCCGCGCTGGGTCAACGGCTTCTTCGGCAAGGCGCAGATCGTCAGCGCCGCCGGGATGGGTTTCGCCCACGGCATGAACGACGCGCAGAAGACGATGGGCATCGTCGCGCTCACCCTGGTCAGCGCCCAGGCCGCCGGTACCCTGGACGTGCTGCCGGGCTGGCTGGCGTTCCTGCATCCGTCCGAGGGCGCGTTGGCCAACGGCGACATCGACACCTGGATCAAGGTCACCTGCGCGGTGGTGATGGCCGCCGGCACCGCCGCGGGCGGCTGGCGGATCATCAAGACCCTGGGCCACAAGCTGGTCAAGCTGCACCCGATCCACGGCTTCGCCGCCGAGACCAGCGCCGCCTCGGTGATCCTGGCCGCCTCGCACCTGGGCATCCCGGTCTCGACCACCCACAACATCTCGTCCGCGATCATGGGCGTGGGCACGGCCAAGCGCCTGAACGCGATCAAGTGGGGCGTGGTCCACAAGATGATCTGGGCCTGGATCCTGACCATCCCGATGTCGGGCGGGATCGCCTACCTGCTGTTCCGCCTGATGCAGAACCTGGGCTGGGCCTGACCGGGACGCCCGGCGCCGGCGCCTGCGGCTAGAGGAGGTCGCCGTCGGCCGACAGGGCCCGCTCCAGCCGATCGCCCATGCCGCCGATCTCCAGCACCACGCGGCTGACCTCGGCCGCGGTGAGGCCCTCGTAGGGCCGGTTCTCGCACAGCTGCAGGTAGGGCACGCCGTCGAGTTCGCCGATCGCCAGGTAGCCCACCCGCGTGTTCCAGTTGAAGGCCAGGGCGCGGCGCGCGTCGATGCCGGTAATCGGTGCGATCACGGTGCTGGTGCGCAGGTAGCAGCGGCCGTCGTCGTCCTGCAGCTCGGACAGGAAGATCGCCTGGTGGCGGCGCCCGCCGTCGAGCGAGAGTTCGACGCAGACCACGTAGGGCTCCTGCATCGTGACCCGGAAGTCCCCGTTGAGCAGGTGGCGGCGGATCTGTTCGAAGTTCTGCATGGGGCGCGGCCGGCCGGGTGGAGCCGATATCCTAGTGCGCGATGGCCGCCCTGTCTGCCGACTCCCCCGCCGTGGCGCGGATCCTGGCCGCGATCCGCGCGGTGCCGCGCGGATCGGTGGCCGGCTACGGCCAGATCGCGCTGCGCGCCGGGCTGCCACGCCGGGCGCGGATGGTGGCGCGGGTGCTGGCCGGCAACGCCGACCCGGACCTGCCGTGGCACCGGATCCTGCGCAGCGACGGCCGGATCGCGTTCCCGCCCGGCTCGCGCGGGTTCCACGAACAGGTGCGGCGCCTGCGGGCCGAGGGCGTGGCGGTGCAGAACGGCAGGGTGCGCATGGCGCGCGGGGACGAGGACCTGGACTCGGCGCTCTGGGGGCCGGGCCGGTCCTGAGCCGGACGGCGGGAAGCTTCATCCCGCGCAACGCGCGAGGGCCCTGGGGCGCCGACCGGTATGATGGGCGCCGAGTGCAGGAGCGCCGATGTTCACCAATATCCCCCCCGTCACCAAGGGACTGCTGATCGCCAATGGCGTCGTGTTCGTGCTGCAGCTGCTGCTGGGCCCGGCACTGGATGCGCTGATGCTGTGGCCGTGGCTGCCGCCGGAGCTGGCGCCCTATGCGCCGCACCGCTTCATGCCGTGGCAGCTGCTCACCCACGGGTTCATGCACAGCCCCACCAACATCGCGCACCTGCTGTTCAACATGCTGGCGCTGGTGATGTTCGGCGCCCAGCTCGAGTACGTCTGGGGCCAGCGCCGGTTCCTGACCTATTTCCTCGTGTGCGTGGCCGGCGCCGGGCTGTGCCAGCTGCTGGTGGTGTCCTGGAGCGTGGCCAACGGCGGTGGCTTCTATCCGACCGTGGGCGCGTCGGGCGGCGTGTTCGGCCTGCTGCTGGCCTACGGGCTGCTGTTCCCGCACCAGCGGGTGATGCTGCTGATCCCGCCGGTGCCGATGAAGGCGCGTACCCTGGTGATCGTCTACGGCCTGATCGAACTGGTGCTGGGCGTCACCGGGACGCAGTCGGGCGTGGCCCACTTCGCACACCTGGGCGGGATGCTGTTCGGCTGGCTGCTGATCCGGTACTGGCGCGGCCAGCCGCCGTTCGGCGGGCCCAGGCTCCGGCGCGTGGTGTAGCGCCGCCGGCGGCGCGTCATGCCCGCTTGACGGCGCGGGCGCTAGCCTCCGGTCTTCCGCGACGGCCACTGGGCCGAGGACGACCGTGCATGGACATCACCTTCGTCGGCGGGCCCTGGCACGGCTCGTCGCGCGCCTTCGATCCATCGCTGCCGACCGCCATCCCGGCCGGGCCGGACGCGGTGTACGTGCCCTGGGCCGGGCATGCGGCCACGGCCGGGGTGCTCGCGCCGCGGCTCGCGGACGCCGAGACCTATGTACTCGCCACGCTGATGCCGCCGGAACTGCTCGAGCGCGTCCAGGACGTGCTGCTGTACCGGGTGCCGGCGCCATCGCAGGCGCCGGGCGACGACGCCGGCCCGTGCGGCATGGCCGCCTGACCGGCCGTGCGAAGGCGCCAGGATGGCGCGCGCGTGGACCGGGTGCACCGCCCCTTCACCGCGGGTCCGGCAGGCTGCCCGCGAAGGACAGCAGGAGGTGGCATGGCCGGCGCCGACCAGCGCGTGGCGGATGGATCGGCGCCGCACGCGGCGGGCTCGTGGAGACCGGATCCACCACCGGCTGGCCGCGTCGGGGGCCGGTCGCCGCGGCGCCCGCACGCGCCCGGCTGAACACGGAGACCGCCCGCGTGGACAGCACGCTCGCCAGCGAGCCTGGGCGCAAGGCCCGAGCGGGGAGGCGGACCCCATGCGCGTGATGGTGCTTGGCGCCGGCCTGGTTGGCACCGCGCTCGCGCGCGGCCTGCGCGCGCGTGGCCACCACGTCACCCAGGCGGGCCGCGACACCCGCGCCGGCGCCGGGACGATCGCGCTCGATTTCAACGCGCTGCCCGACGACGCCACGCTGGTGCGCGCGCTCAGCGATCTGGACGTGCTGGTGAACACGGTGGGCATCTTCCGCCAGACGGCGCAGCAGCGCTTCGCGGCGGTCCACGTGGACACTCCGTTGCGGCTGTTTGCCGCCGCGCGCAGCGCGGGCGTGCGACGGGTGCTGCAGGTGTCGGCCCTGGGCGCGGATCCGGCGTCTCCGGTCCCCTTCCTGGCCTCGAAGGGCCGCGCCGACGCGGCGCTGCTGGCGCACGACCACCTCGAGCGCTGCGTGGTGCGCCCGTCGCTGGTGTTCTCGCCGGCCGGAGCCGGCACCCGCTGCTTCGCCGCGATGGCGGGGCTGCCGCTGCTGCCGTTGCCGGGCGGCGGGCGCCAGTGCATCCAGCCGCTGCACCTGGACGACCTGGTCGCGGTGCTGGTGCGCCTGGTGGAGGCGCCGTCGGTCCCGGACACGCTGGACGTGGCCGGGCCGCGCCCGCTCACGCTGCGCGCCTACCTGGAGGAGTTCCGTCGCGCCATGGACACCGGGGGAGCCACGGTGCCGGTCCCGATGTGGCTGGCGCGGGCGGGGGCCTGGGTCGCCGCCCGCGCCGCGCCGCGCGCGCCCCTCCACCCCGATGCGCTGGCCATGCTGGTCGCCGCCGGCGCGGTCGACCCGGCGCCGACCGCCCGCTGGCTGGGGCATGCGCCACGCGCGCCGGAGCACTTCTTCCAGGGCCTGCCGCTGGAACGGATGCGGCGCAACGCGATGCTGGGCTGGAGCCTGCCGCTGATGCGGATCGCGCTGGCGCTGGCGTGGATCGGCGCAGGCGTGGTCCTGCTCTGCGCCGATCCGCGCGCGGCGGCGCTGGAACTGCTGGCGCGCGTCGGGCTGCAGGGCGCGCCGGCGCAGGCGGTGTTGTGGATCGCGGCGCTGCTCGACATCGCGCTCGGCGCGGCCCTGCTGCTGTTGCGTCGCCGTCGCCTGCTGTACGCCGCCCAGCTGGTGCTGGTGGCGGCCTGTACGATCGTCATCACCCTGCGGCTCCCGGAGCAGTGGTCGCATCCGCTCGGCCCGGTGCTCAAGAACCTGCCGCTGCTGGCGATGATCGCGGCGCTGTCCGCGCTGGACCGCGGCGAGGGACCGGATCGACCTTGAGTCCGGGCCGCTGCGCTCGTCGACGCAGCGGCCCGCGGTACCGCGTCGTGCCGGTGCGCCCGCGGACGCCGGGGCTAATGCGCCTGGCGCCAGATCGAGACCTGCTCCTCGGGCTTGCGCACCATGGCGTTGCCCGCCTTGCACTTGAACGCCTTGGCGAAGGCCGGCAGGTTCACCAGCGGCCCGTTGGCGCGCCACTTGCCCGGCGCCTGGGCCTGGGTCGAGGCCGCTTCGGTGGCCGCTTCCGGCGAGAGCTGTTCGCGCCACAGCGACGCCCAGGCGCGGAAGAAGGACTCGTAGCCGGCGCTGTCGGGATCGGCCTGGGCGGCCTCGAAGGCGTCCAGGGCCAGTTCCACCGCGGCCAGGTCGGCCATGTTGCCTTCGCGGGTGAGGTTGCCATCGACCTTGAGCGCGGTGGCCGCCGGGTAGTCGTAGTTCGCGTACTGCGCGGCGAGGCGGTTGGCGCGCTCGCCGAACGCGGCCTCGTCGGCCGGGGTCCACCAGGTGCGGATCTGCCCGGAGGCATCCACCAGCCGGCCCTTGGCGTCGACCGCGCGCCCGAGCTCGTGGCCGACCAGGGCGCCGAAGCTGCCGTACTGCGCGGCGGCGTCCTGCTCCATGTCCAGCACCGGCGCCTGCAGCACCGCGGCCGAGACGACCAGGCGGTTGTGGGCGATGTCGTAGGCCAGCACCGGCTCCTGCGGCTGTACCCCCCAGCGCCGCTGGGCGTTGGTGCGGCCGATGCGGCGCATTTCCTCGCGGTGGTGCCAGGTGGCGGCGATCAGCATGTTGCTGCCGAAGCTGTTGCGGCCCATGGGCTGCATGCTGAAGTCGAGGTCGTCGGCGGGCGCGCCGATCTCGATCCGCAGGCCGGCCAGCTTGGCCGCGGCCTCGGCGCGGGCCTCGGCCGAGAGCCAGTCGCTGCGCTCCACGGCGCGCGCCAGCGCATCGCGTACTCCGCCCGCGATGGCTTCGGCGCGGGCGCGGGTGGCCTCGGGCAGGTAGCGGGCGACGTACTCGCGCGCGAGCATCGGCCCGGCGGCGCGATTGATCGCCTCGAGCACCTGCACGTCGCGCTGTGGCGGGGCGGACTGGCCGCGCAGCACGCGGCCGTGGAACGAGAAGTGGGCGTCGCGGAAGGCCTGGTTGAGGTAGGGCGCCATCGCGTTGCCGATCTGGTAGCGCAGGTAGGTCTTCCACTGGCCCGGCCTGAGGGTGCGCACCAGGTTGTCGACCTCGGTGAAGTACGCGACGTGGGCCATCGACACCTGGTCGGCGGTCACGCCCTGGGCCTGCAGGAACTGGTCGAGCTGCAGGTTGCGGAACTGCTTGGCGAAGCCGGCGGTGGGGACCAGGGCGTAGTTGGCGCGGGGGTCGCGCAGGCTGGTGATCGGACGCGAGGCGCGGGCCAGCCGGGTCTCCAGGTCGAGCACCATCGCCATCTCGTCCTTGAGCTTGTCCTGGGGGGTGCCGGTCAGCGCCAGGATCTTCTCGACGTATTCGGTGTAGCGGCCGAGCAGGGCGCGGGCGTCGGCGTCTTCGCGGGTGTAGAAGGCCGGGTCCGGCAGGGCGATGCCGCCCTGGGTGAAGTAGCCGATGTAGCGGTCGAGGTCGGCCAGGTCGAGATCGGCGCCGAAATTGAAGGCCACGGGGATGCCGACCTGGTGCAGGGCGGCGATCGCGGGCGGGATGTCGCGGGCGCGGCGGATGGCATCGATGCGCGAGAGCAGGGTGGCGATCGGCTGGGTGCCGTCGCGTTCGACCGCGGCCTCGTCGATGCCGCTGGCCCAGAAGTCGCCGAGCAGTTTCTGGACGTCGTTCCGCGGCGACCGGGCCGCCTCGTCGAGGATCGCGCGCTGCTGCAGGAGGGTGTGCTGCTGCAGCTGGCCCAGGGCGGAGACCGAGCCGGTGCCGCTGACCACGGCGTTGGCGTCCAGCCAGTCCTTGTTGACGAAGGTGTAGAAGTCGCTGCAGGCGGTGATCGCGGGCTGCGCGGGGGCGCGGCGGCGCTGGCCGTTGGCGTCGGGAGCGGCCAGGGCCAGCACCAGGCAGGTGGCGAGGGCGGCGGCAAGCGGCTTCTGCATCGGCATGGAGCTCGTCCGGGGTGGTTGGGATCGGGCCCGGATTCTAGCAAGGGGGGCGCGGGTGGCCTTCACCGCCGGCGCGGCCCCGGTCACGGATTCGGGCGGTGTCACTGCCGGCGCTCGCCGACAGGTGCCGGGACGTCGGCGAGGCTGATCCGCGTGTCCCGTCGGGGGGCGTGGCGGCGGACGGGCCACGCCGCGACTGGCGGCCCCGCTCGGCGAATGTCCTCCGGCGTGCGCACAGCGCACGCCTCCCCCTGTAAGTTCGCTGCGCGGGACCACCAGCCGCGGCGCGGCCCGGCTCCGGTGACGTCGGCGGGGCGCAAGCCCGCATGCTTCCGAAAGAAAAAGCCCGGCGTTCGCCGGGCTTTTTCCGTATGGCGCGGTTGCGCCGGATTACCAGATGATCACGCGGTCGTCGCCGTCGCGCACCATCGGGTCGCCGGGCTTGCAGTTGAACGCCTCGGCGAACGCGGGCAGGTTGGACGGGGCGCCGATGGCGCGGAACTGCGCCAGGGCGTGCTCGTCGGTCACCAGGCGCTTGCTCAGCTCCTCCGGGGTGAAGTTGCGGCGCCAGACCGTGGCCCAGTTCAGGAAGAAGCGCTGGTCGCGGGTCAGGCCGTCGGTCATCGGGTCGGGCTGGCCCTGCGTGGCCTTCTTCATCGCGTCGTAGGCCGTGGCCAGGCCGCCGAGGTCGCCGATGTTCTCGCCAAGGGTATGGGTGCCGTTGAGCGTGCGGCCATCGGGGAGCTTGTAGGCGTCGAACTGGGCGATCAGCTTGGCGGTGCGTTCCTTGAACGCGGCCGCGTCGGCCTCGGTCCACCAGTTCTCGAACTTGCCGGTCGGCCCGAAGCGGCTGCCCTGGTCGTCGTAGCCGTGGCTCATCTCGTGGCCGATCACCGCGCCGATGCCGCCGTAGTTCATCTCGTCGGTCGCCTCGGGATCGAAGAACGGCGGCTGCAGGATCGCGGCCGGGAACACGATCTCGTTCTGCAGCGGGTTGTAGTAGGCGTTGACCATCTGCGGCGGCATCGCCCATTCGGTCCGGTCCACCGGCTTGCCGATCTTGTTGATCATCCAGCGGTAGTTGAACTCCTGCGCCGCCATCACGTTGTCCAGGTAGCTGTCGCGGCTGGTCTCCAGGCCGGTCCAGTCGCGCCACTTGTCGGGGTAGCCGATCTTGGTGGTGAACGCGGCCTGCTTTTCCAGCGCCTTGGCCTTGGTTTCGTCGCTCATCCACTCCAGGTTCCGGATCCGCGCCTTCAGCGCCTCGCCGAGGTTGGCGACCAGCGCTTCCATCCGCTCCTTGGACTCGGGCGGGAACGCGACCTTGACGTACATCTGGCCCATGGCCTCGTCGATCTGGTTGTTGATCGTGGCGAGCACCCGCTTCCAGCGCGGCTTGATTTCCTTCTGGCCGCTCAGGGTCTTGTTGTGGAACTCGAAGTGCTGCTGCACGAACTCGTCGGACAGGTACGGCGAGGCATTGTCGACCACGTGGAAGCGCAGGTAGCTCTTCCACTGCTCGACCGGCACGTCCACCAGCATCGCGTCCACTTCGCGGAAGAAGTCGGGGACCGAGACCGAGAACAGCTTCGGCTGCTCGATGCCCTGGACCTCGAAGAACTTCGTCCACGGGAAGTTCGGGGTCAGCTTGTCGGCGTCGGCCACCTGCATCGGGTTGTAGTACAGCGACACGTCGCGCGAGAACTCGGCGCGCGACTTCGACACCTTGGCCAGGCGGGTCTCGAACGCCATCACGTCCCTGGCCTGCCGCGCGGCTTCGTCGGCCGGCACGCCGGACAGCTCCAGCACCTTGGCGATGTGGGCGACGTAGGCCTCGCGGATCGCCGCATGCCTGTCGTCGGTGTAGTAGGGCGTGTCGGGCAGGCCCAGGCCACCCTGGCCGGTGGCGGCGATGTTGATCGAGGAATCCTGGAAGTCGGGCATCGCCGCGACGCCGAGCAGGAAGCCCTGGCCCCGGGCGGCGGTGCGCTGCAGCCAGTCGACGAGGCCGGCGGTGTCGGAGAGCGCGTCGATCGCGGCCAGTTCGTCCTTCAGCGGCTCGATGCCCTGGGCGTTGATCTTCGCCTCGTCCATGCCGGTGGCCCAGAAATCACCCACCAGCTTTTCGACGCCGGTCGCATCCTCGAGGCTGGCCGCGTGCTGCGCGAGCTGGTGCTGGATCGCGGTGGAGCGCTCGTCGAGCATCTCGAACGCGCCCCAGTTGGTGCGGTCGGCCGGCACCGGGTTGGCCGCGAGGAACTTTGCGTTCACGTAGCCGGCGAAGTCGACGCAGGCGTTGATCGTGTCGTCGAGGTCGGACGGCTGGAAGCGGTTGACCGGCGGCAGGCTGGCCTCGTCGAGAACGAAGGACGGCTGCGCGGCGGTGGAATCGGTGGCGGGGGCCTGGTCCCTGCCGCAGGCGGTCACCGCGAGGGTGACGGCGAGGGACAGGAGCAGCAGGCGGGGTGCGGGTGCACGCATGGAATTCTCCGTGGAGCGGCGGAAGCGGCGGCCACGGCGGTGGCCGTGGCCGGTTGTGTGCCGCACTGTACGCCTGCGTCCTGTCCGGGAAGGGTGTCGGAGGTCATAGGCGCCCGCGGCGGCCCGGCTGCGGGAACGCGCGCGCGCAGGCAAAATCGGGACCTGTCCAGGGTGGAGGCACGGCATGCGGGTCCATTTCCACGGCGCGGCGGGCGAGGTGACCGGATCGATGCACCTGGTCGAGGCCGCGGGGCGGCGGATCCTGCTCGACTGCGGCATGATCCAGGGCGGCCGCGAGATGGAGGCGCGCAACTTCGAGCCGTTCCCGTTCGATCCGGCCTCGATCGACGCGCTGGTGGTCAGCCATGCCCACATCGACCACATCGGCCGCATCCCGCGCCTGGTCTGGCAGGGTTTCCGCGGTCCGGTCTTCATCCAGGCCGCCGGCGCCGACCTGCTGCCGGTGATGCTGCTCGACGCCGCGTCGCTGGCCGAGAGCGACGCCGAGCGCGAGAACCGCAAGCGCCGTCCGGGCGAACCCGAGGCGATGCCGCTGTTCACCCGCGAGGACGTGCACGACGTGCTCGACCTGGTGCGCCCGCTGCGCTACGGCGCGCGCACAGCGATCGCGCCGGGGGTGGAGATCGCGTTCCGCGACGCCGGCCACATCCTCGGTTCCTCGATCGTCGAACTGTGGGCGGAGAGCCGCAAGCTGGTGTACTCGGGCGACCTCGGTCCGCACGGCACGCCGATCCTGCGCGACCCCGAACCGGTCCGCGACGCCGACCTGGTGCTGATGGAGTCCACCTACGGCGACCGCAACCACCGCGACCGGCTCGACACCATCCACGAGTTCGGCGACCTGCTCGAGCAGGCGTGGAACGCGCGCGGCAAGGTGCTGATCCCGGCCTTCGCCGTGGGCCGCTCGCAGGAGCTGCTGTACTGGTTCGCGCGCTACTGGGACGAGTGGCAGCTCTCGCGCTGGCGGATCTTCCTCGACAGCCCGATGGCGGCGAAGGTGGTCGCGGTCTACGACCGCCACCGCACGCTGTTCGACGAGGAGGCGCGCGAGGTCTGGAAGCGCCGCCCCAATCCGTTCACGCTGCCGAACCTGCACCTGACCGACAGCACCGAGGCCTCGATGGCGATCAACCGGATCGAGAACGGCGCGATCGTGATCGCCGGCAGCGGCATGGCCAACGGCGGCCGGATCCTGCACCACTTCCGCCACAACATCGAGCGCCGCGCCACCCACGTGGTGTTCGTCGGCTACCAGGCCGAAGGCACGCTCGGCCGTCGGCTGGTGGACGGTGCAGCCACGGTGCGCATCCACGGCGAGGAGTACCGGGTCAACGCGCAGGTCCACACCATCGGCGGCCTGTCGGCGCATACCGACCAGTCCGGGCTGCTGGCCTGGTACGGGCACTTCGAGGGCAACCCACCGGTGGTGCTGGTGCATGGCGAGGATCGCGCGCGCGAGCCGCTCGCGCGCGAGCTGCGCCGCCGCGGCGCGGGCGCGGTGACGCTGGCGCGGCCCGGGACGGCGGTCGAGGTCTGAGCGCTCAGGCCGGCGGCTTGTCCGCCGGGTCCTGCGTCGGCGCCTGCGGCGTGGCCGCCTGCTCGGCGCCGGCGTTGAGCGCCACGGAGGGCCGCTTGGGCGGCACGAACGGCGTCGGCTTCGGCGCTGGCGCGCCGCCCTGGCGCCGATTGCCGATGACCAGCCGCGCGCCGGCGCGCGAATCGTTGCTGGCCACTTCCATCTCGAAGCGCTCGGCGTCGAGCTTGCGGATCTGGGTGGAGATCGCCGCGGCCTCGTCGGCGGGCACGCCGAGCGCGCGCAGGGCCGCCTCGCCGAAGGCCACGGCCGAGCCGAAGGTCTCGCGCACCTGCACGTCGACCCCGGCCTTGACCAGCTGCAGCGCATGCTGGCGGTCGTAGGCGCGCACCAGCAGCTTGGCCTGCGGGAAGTGCCGCCGCGCCAGTTCCACGATCCGGTTGGCGGCGGCGCGGTCGTTCACGCACACCGCCAGCGCACGCGCCGTCCCCGCGCCCGAGGCGCGCAGCACGTCGAGCCGGCGGCCGTCGCCGTAGTACACCTTGAAGCCGAACTCCGACGCACTGCGGATCATGTCGATGTCGTTGTCGATGATGGTCACGTCGACATCGCGCGCCAGCAGCGACTGGCTCATCACCTGCCCGAAGCGGCCGAAGCCGATGATCAGCACGCTGCCGGTCTGGCCGCCGGCCACGTCCACCCCGTCCAGCGACGGGGTCGTCGTCTCGCGCAGCAACGGCCGCACCGCGAGCGTGGCGAGCGGGGTCAGCACCATCGACAGCACCACGGTCGCGGTGAGGGTGTCGCTGGTCGGGCCGTCGATCACGCCCGCGGCCTCGGCCGCCGCGTACAGCACGAAGGCGAACTCGCCGCCCTGCGCCATCAGCACCGCGCGGTCGAGCGCGTCGCGGTGGCTGGTGCGCAGCAGCCGCGCGACGACGTAGATGCACGCGGCCTTGGCCAGCATCAGCGCCGGCACGGCCAGCAGCACCAGGGTCCAGCCGTCGCGCACCACCGCCAGGTCCAGCGACATGCCCACGGCGAGGAAGAACAGGCCGAGCAGGATGCCGCGGAACGGTTCGATGTCCGCCTCGATCTGGTGCCGGAACGTGGACCCGGACAGCAGCACGCCGGCCAGGAAGGCGCCCATGGCCATCGACAGCCCGCCCATCTCCATCAGCACCGCCGCACCCAGCACCACGAGCAATGCCGCGGCGGTCATCACCTCCCGCGCCTTGGCCGCCGCCAGCAGCCGGAACAGCGGATTGAGCAGGTACAGCCCCGCCACCACCAGGCCGAGCAGCGCGGCCGCGGCGATGCCCACGGCCACCAGCCCCGAGGGCGCGTCCGGATCCGCGGGCGCGTGCGACATCACCGCCACCAGCGCCAGCAGCGGCACGATCAGCAGGTCTTCGAACAGCAGGATCGACACCATGCGCTGTCCGCGCGGCAGCGCGATGTCGCCGCGCTCGCCCAGCACCTGCATCACGATCGCGGTCGAGGTCATCACGAAGCCGGCGCCGCCGATGAACGCGGCCTGCGGCGCGAGGCCGAGCAGCCACAGTACTCCGGTGAGCGCTGCGCCGGCGAAGCCGATCTGCAGTGCGCCAAGGCCGAAGATCTGCCGTCGCAGGTTCCACAGCTGGGACGGGCGCATCTCCAGCCCGACCACGAACAGGAACATCACCACGCCCAGTTCGGCGAAGTGCAGGATCGCCTGCGGATGCGAGAACCAGCCCAGGCCGAACGGCCCGATGGTGATGCCCGCGGCCAGGTAGCCGAGCACCGAGCCCAGCCCGAGCCGCCGGAACAGCGGCACGAA
>Ga0123333_10005011_pt1 | contig 12157 bp, 9 predicted proteins | sample BioC12SIPDNA_3_FD_89957 | JGI IMG/M metagenome (GOLD analysis project Ga0123333, IMG submission 89957) | Anaerobic biogas reactor microbial communites from Washington, USA - Biogas_R2_B C12 SIP DNA | ecosystem: Engineered > Bioreactor > Anaerobic > Unclassified | place: Washington, USA...
CAGGCTGGGCACGCCCTCACGGCTGACCTGGATCAGCCAGGCGTCGGTGCCGCTGTTGCCGGGCAGGACCTCGATCTGGTGCTTGAACTCCTCGGCTTTGGCGACCTCGCGGGCGTGCTTGAATAGCAGCGGGTGGAAGTTCGGCCCGCGTCCGAGCGTTGGGCCATCGCCCAGCTTAAATGTTTCGTCGTCGTTGGCCCCGGCCTGGGCGGCGAAGGTCCCATCGATGGCGATGGCGATATCGGGCTGCACGCGGTACGCCGCCGCGATCGCGCCGTGACTCCCCACCTCTTCTTGCACGGACGCCACCGCCACGACATCCCAGGCGTGCTGGCGCGTCGCCAGCTCCTCCAGGCAGACGGTGATCGCCGCGACCGACACGCGGTTATCGAACGACTTTCCGGCCAGCCGGTCGCCCTTCAGCTCGATAGCCGGCGCGTCGAAGGTGATCACGTCGCCCACGCGGACCAGCGCGGTGACGTCCTCGTGTGGCAGCCCGACATCGATCCACAGCTCATCCAGGGTCGGGTACTCGGTGCGGCTGCGCGCCATGTGCGGCGGCGCGGCCCCAAAGACGCCCGGCAGCGGTCGCTGCCCATGGACCAGCACCGGCTGGCTGAGCAGCACCCGCGCGTCGATGCCGCCCAGCATGCCAGCGCGGATGAAGCCAGCGCGGATCTCGGCGACGATCAAACCGATCTCGTCCATATGGGCGCACAGCATGACCTTGCGGCGCGGTTCTGGCCCGCTGCCGGTCTTGGTGGCGATCAGATTGCCCAGGCCGTCCACCTCGAAGTGGTCGGCGAGACCGGCCCACGCTGCGCGGATCGCGTCGCAGGCGGCGCCCTCGTGACCAGCCGGGGCGGCCAGCTCGCTCAAGTGCTTGATGTGTTCTTTCAAATCCAGCGGCATAGTCATTGTCCTGACACGGCGAGCTCGATTACAACGTCTCTTGCGTGGGAGTCTCGATGGGCGCGTCGGGGGGCGGCGCGTCAGTGGGTGGGGGCGGATCGGTCGGCGGCGGCGCGTCCGTGGGTGGCGGCGCGTCGGTGGGCGGCGCGGGTTCCGTGTTCGTCGGCGTGGCCGACGGGGGCAGGGTGAGCGTCGGCGCGGTCGTGAGCGTCGGCGCCGTCGTGGCGGTGGGGTACGGCGTTAGCGTGGGGAATAGTGTCGGCCAGGGGGTAGGCTGCCACACCGTCGGGATCAGGTAGATCTGGGTGGGCGTGGCGCCCAACTGGTTGCCGAACGGCGTCGGCGTGCCGGTGAAGAACGGCGTGAACGTCCCCGTGGCGCGGGGGGATGCTGTCGCGCCGCCCAGCGTGGCATTGTCCGGGACGCTCGTGCGGCGGGGGCCGCTGTCCGGCGCATAGGCCAGCATGACCGCGCCCAGACAGTAGCATGGCAGCGTCAGCAGGATGATCGCCAGCAACACCATGCGCGTCGTCTGCCGGCTGTCTGTCATTCGCGAAAAGGGATCAAAGCCCATCTTGTCTTCTCTCGCCGGCCCCCCCACAACCTAGCGCAACTGTAGCATGGCGCTGAGGCGATGTCAAAGCCGGCGGGCCCTAAATGATATCGAGCCACAGGCCGGTTTCGATGGTTCGAGACATCGCGTGCGCTGCGTGGTGGGCCGGTGTGTCGTAATCGGCCAGGCGCAGCGCCCGGCGGCCGGGTTGCTTCTGCAGGGCGCGGATGCTCTCCCAGGTGTGCGATTTCCCATCGACGCGCCCCAGCGTGACCACCGGCCAGAACTGGTCGCCATCGTAGAGATAGAGCCAGACATCCTGCGCGGTGCGCATGGCCCTATCGTCTCTGGCCTTGCCCAGCGGACGTGGGGATGTTTGCGACAGCAGGACGAAATCCACCGAATCGAAGGCCAGGCTCCATTTGACGCGAGTCGAGAACCGGCCCTGGCAGCGGACCTCGCGCCGGGTGGTGTCCATCAGAATGTTGGTGATGTTCAGCAGATCGGTGAAATTGCGCACCGCCGTGATCGCCATGACGACAGCCACGCCCAGCCCAACCCAGGGCAGCCAATCCGGGTTGACGCCCGCCAGCCCGCTCACCTGCGAGCCGACGCTCATGATGACGAACAGCAGCGCCAGCGCGATCAGCGCGGCTGCGCGGAAGGCCATCGCGACCACCCAGCGCCCGCGACGCTGCCAGACCAGACCGCCCGGCACCGCGATCAGCTCCCAGTTTTCGAACTTAAAGGGTGGATCCTGAGGCGCGATGTCGGGCGAGAACGCCTCGGCGGGCGCCATCTGCTCGGTGATCTCGATCGGCTGCGTTTCCAGCACCGGCTCGGGGCGCGGCGCGAGCGCCGGCTGGGCGGGCGGCGGCACCACGTGGAAGGGCCGGGCGATCACCTCCGCCAGCGCCTGCCCGGCGGCGGTGGCCTCCTCTAGATAGTCATCGACCGGGCTGCTCGGCCAGCTCGCCAGCCCGCACCAGCGCATCTTTTCGCCGGAGTCGGACGGGGGGGCCAGCATCAGCCCCAGGTGCCAGTTCTGCGTTTCGGGCGCCCAGCCGAGCACCACGCGCGTGATGTCCTCCGGGGCCAGCGGGCCATCCTCCGGCAAGTCGCGCGCTCTGCAGAAATCGCCGGAGCAGTAGATGCCATCTTGGCGGGCTTCGACCAGCGTGGGGCGCGTCGCGGACAGGTCGGAAGGCTGCGAGCCATTCATCAGCCGCCAGGTGGTGGGGCTGAGCTCGATGGTGAGTTGATTTGAGGCGTGAATTGTTTGCATGAGACTTTGGATGTGATTGATCAAGATACGCAATTGTAACAGCGACAGCGCCGAATTCAAGATTAAGTGTGTGTTTTCTACCGCTGGCAGGGCAACGCTACCATGTTATCTGCCATTGTGAGCCCGGGCGAACTGGTGATGGCCCAGCGGCGCCCCGAAAACACATCGTACAGGCCGATCTTGACGACCGGCGCATCCGCGGCGATCGGCGCGCGCCAGGTCGTGTGGAACGCCATCCCCGGCAGCCAGGCGTCCAGCGGAATCGTATGGGGTGGGAGGTCGGCCTGATCGACCAGCGTCTCGCCCTCCCAGACATGGATGAACAGGTGGGCGGTCTGTGGCGGGCGCCGTATCGCCGACCAGTCGAGATCGACCTGCAGTTCGCCCTCCGGCGTGATTCGGCAGGTCGCGGCAGCCAGGCTGACGGCGCCTTCCCACTCGACCAGCCCGCCCTGCGCGGGCGCGGGGAGCGGAGTCGCGATCACGCTGACCGCCGTCAGGCGCAGGTGGTTGTCCAGCACGTCCGCTGTGGCGGCGCTGATGGGGAGCGTTCGCGAATCGTCCCAGTCGTACAGGCTCACCAGGATGTCATAGCTGTGCGGCTCGCCGTCATCCGCGCTGGGCAGCGTGATCAGGTAGCGCTCGTAAAACACCTCGCCCGGCCGCCAGCGGGTGGGCGGGTGTTCGGGCGTGCCGAGCCGCCCCAGCACCGAGTTGTCGACCTGCTCGATCTGCTGGCTCTGGTGGTCGACCAGGCGGATCGATACGACGTAATCTTCTGCCGGCTGGCGAAGCGCCTGCCAGAACAGCTCGAAGGCCAGGTAGCCGCCGGGCCGGAAGTCGCTGTCGTAATACGCATAACCCAACGCGCGAATCTCATCGCCATAGGTCGCCTCGACCCGGACCAGGTCGGACGGGAGATCGCTGGAATCGATCACGTTGGGGCGCGGCAAATAGTCGGCCAGCGCGTTCGCCGCAGCCGTGACGATCAGCGCGGCGGCCAAGACGGGGAGCGCCAGGGTGATCAGGCGGCGCGGCGTCCGGCGGAGCCGCCACAGGGCCGCGATCCCGCTCGCCGCCAGCAGCAGCGCAGGAGCCGCCGCCGGCATCCGGACGCGCCCGATGACGTAAAACAGCGCCAGCGACAGGATGTAGAGCACCAGCGCCCCTCCCACCAGCAGCGCGCCGGGCCGGCGCTCGCCGGCGGCGACGCTCAGGCCGAAGCCGGCGACGGCCAGGATCATCAGTAGCCGGAAGTTGATCCGCTCGTCCAGAGCCAGCGCTGCCAGCAGCGGCGAGACATCCAGGCCGGTCGCGCGGTAATCGATCATCTCGGAGTCGCTGTGCTCGACCGGCTCCCAAAACAGGGCGATGCGGCGCGCGGTCAGCTCGATCGGGTGAGCCGGATCGCGTTCCACGTCGCGCGCCAGGGCTTCCAGCCAGTCATCCCCGCGCGCCAGCGCCAGCCGTTCGCTCTGTGTCTTATAGGTGTTCATACCGGTCGAGTTCAGGTTGTTGGACCGGAACAACTGGTAATCGCCTAGGTCGGCGGTGAGCGCGACGACGCCAGCGCGCAGGTTCGCGATCGTGATCGGCATGACGCAGATCGCCACCGCGCCGATGAGCAGCGCGCCGTTCAGCAGGCGGCGGCGCCAGCTCGCGCCGGGCTGGATCGCCAGCACGATCAGCGGCAGGAACAGCATGACCAGGATCGTGTTGCGCAGCACCGCTCCCAGGCCGATCGCAACGCCGCACAGCAGGATGAAGACCGGGTGCCGCCAGCGCGCCAGCGCCGCCAGCGCGGCCATCAGGGCGAACATCATCCAGGTGGCCGGGCCGACGATCTGGAGCGTTTGCTGGTAGTGGATCAGCGGGGCGAACAGGGCGGCCAGCAGGCCGGCGATCGTGCCGGTGGGCCGGTCGAACAGCGCCCAGCCCGCCAGCGCCACCAGCACGGCGCTCAGGCTGGCCAGGACGGTATTGAACAGGTACAGCAGTTGCAGGTCCGGCCCCAGGACCATCTGCAGCAGGCCCAGGTACACGAACATGCCCTGCTGGAAGACATGGCCGCCCACCTGAACCTCACCGGCGATCCAGCCGCGCCCCAGCACGACGTAGTTGTCCCAGATTTTGTCCATCGTCCACAGCGTGGGGTCGTTGTCGAATTTCTGCGCGAGGGTGACGAGTCGCGCGCCCAGCGCCAGGGCGAGAATCAGGCCGAGGGTGAGCCAGGTGCGCCGCGAGAGCCGCAGCGCCGAGATCAGGACGACGGCAGCGGCAATGCCCAGCGCCACCGACAACAGCCGGAGCACTCCGCGGGCGGTATCGCTGAGGGAGCGGTCGCCGCCCGGCGCGGCATATCCCCAGGCCGGGATGACCCTCTCCAGGCCGAAGGCGTTCTGCTGCTTGAAAGCCAGATGCCCGTCAGGGGCAAACGACTCGGGGATCGCGTAGTGCAGCGCGAACGGGACGGCCCCCGCCGCCCGGTCGGGCAGGACGATGCGCTCCGATTGGGTGCCGTCGTAGGCGGTTTCGCCGCCTAGGGTGAGCGTGATGCGGGCGCCCAGGGTGTTATCCACCTGGATCTCGCCCGGCACCTTCAGCCAGCCTTCGAAATGCCCTTCCTCGATCGTTGCGTCGGCGATGGTGGCCGCATCCAGCCAGACCCAGGCGGTCCGGTGGGCGATGCCGCCGTAGCGGTGGATCACGCGCGCCTGCGGGGCATAGGCCAGCCCGAAGAGGATGCAGGCCAGGACCAGCAGGCCCAGGCCGGGCCATAGGCGCCGGGATCGGAAGGGCGGGCGCGCTGCACGAGGTGACGAATGGACCATCAACGGGCGATCTCGAGTATACTCACGCGAATGCGCCACAAGTCTATCGCGGTGCAGGTCGGCGGGCGAATGGCGGCTAGCTCAGGAACAAGATCGCGGTCCCGGCGACGGCCAGCGCGGTGCCGACCACGGCGCGGCGGGTGATGCGCTCCTTGAAGAACAGCCAGCCGAGCGGCAGCAGGAAGACTGGCGTCAGACTCATCAGAGTGGACGCAACACCGACCGGCGCGTTTTGCACGGCGATGAGCGACAGCCACACGCCCAGGAACGGTCCGGCCACCGCGCCGCCCAGGATGAATCGGATCGCGCGCGGGTGCTCGCGCAGCTTGTGGGCGGTGGGGCGCATCTGGCCGTTCGCCGCTGCCAGCGCCCAGATCACGAGCGTGGCGACGGTCAGCCGCATCAGGTTGCCGGACAGCGCCGAAAAATCGCCCTCCAGCCCCTTTTTCGAGGCGATCAGACCGCTCGCCTGACCCAGCGCCCCGCCCAGGCCGAACAGCACGCCGATCACGTAATAGCGCAGCGACGCATCCGGCAGGCCATCGCGCCCGTTGCGCCGGTCGGTGACCACCCACGCCACGCCGGCAATTGCCAGCGCGATGCCCACCATCTCGCCCGCCGCCAGCGTCTCCGACAGCAGCGCCCAGGCCAGCACGGCGCCCATCACCGGGTTGAGCGCCATCAGCAGCATCGACAGGCGCGGGCCGATCATCACGAATGCCTGGAACAGGCACGCGTCCCCGATCACGAAGCCGATCACGCCGGAGGCCGCCATCCAGCCCCAACGCTCTGGGTCGGCGTGGAGGGGCAACAGCTCGCCCTGGGTGATCAGGTGCAGGCTGCTCACCATGACGAACGCCAGCACCAGCCGGGTCCGGTTGACGACGGCCGAACCCACCTGGCGCCCGGATAGGGTGAAGAAGATCGATGTGAAGCTCCAGCAAATCGAGGTTGTTAACCCGGCCAGCTCGCCGATGGGAAGAGACACGGTGCGTACCTCCGTCTGGGATCGCGGTCACGGGCACAGGCCCGGCGTCGTGTGGCAGAAAACAAGCCCGCCAGCCGGGGCTGACGGGCCGTGTGGTGCGGGCGAAAGTTTGCCGGATGGCTCAGATCAGCGCGAGTGCCTTCGTCTCGACGAGATGGCGGGCCTGGGCGATGAAGTCCACCACATGCATCGCGCCCAGGTCCTCCCCGGAGCGCAGGCGCACGCTGACCGCGCTCTTTTCGATGTCGCGGTCGCCGACGACCAGCATCCACGGGATCTTCTGCGTCGTCGCGTTGCGGATCTTGCCGCCCATGCGCCCCGCTGAGTCGTCGACTTCCACGCGCAGCCCGGCGTCGCGGAGTTGTGCGGCGACCTCGTGCGCGTAGTCCAGGTGGCGGTCCGCCACCGGGATCAGCATGGCCTGCACCGGTGCCAGCCAGGCCGGGAACGCGCCGGCGAAGTGCTCGATCATCACCGCGACGAAGCGCTCCATGCTGCCGTACAGCGCGCGATGAATCATGATCGGGCGATGGCGCTCGTTGTCCTCGCCCACATATTCGAGCTCGAAACGGGCGGGCAGGTTGTAGTCGACCTGGATCGTGCTCACCTGCCATTCGCGCTTGAGCGCATCGCGGATGATGTAGTCGAGCTTGGGGCCGTAGAAGGCGGCCTCGCCTTCTTCGACGGTGTAATCCAGCCCGCGCTTGTCGGCACACGCGATGATCGCCTGCGCCGCGTGTTCCCAGCTCTCGTCGTCGCCGACGTATTTGTCGCTTTCGGGGTCGCGAATGCCAATGCGCGCCCGGTAGTCGGTCAGGCCTACGCTGTTGAGAATGAACTCGACCAGGTCCGCGACTTTGAGGAATTCTTCCTCAAGCTGTTCGGGCGTGCAGAAGATGTGCGCGTCGTCCTGCGTGAAGCCGCGCACGCGCGTCAGGCCGTGCAGCTCGCCCGATTTCTCGTAGCGGTAGACCGTGCCGAATTCGGCATAGCGTACCGGCAGATCGCGGTACGAGCGCAGCTCATCCTTATAGATCTGGATGTGGTGCGGGCAGTTCATCGGCTTGAGCATGAACAGCTCGCCCTCGACCTCGAACGGCGAATACTGGCTGTCCTTGTAGTACGGGTAGTGGCCGGACGTCTCGAACAGCTTGACGCGCGCGATGTGCGGTGTGAGGATCGGCTCGTAGCCGCGGCTGAGCTGCACGTCGCGCAGGAAGCGCTCGAGCAGGTCGCGCAGCACGGCGCCCTTGGGCTTCCACAGCGGCAGGCCCTTGCCGACCAGTTGGCTGAACGTGAACAGGCCGATCTCCTGGCCGATGCGCCGGTGGTCGCGCTTCCTGGCTTCCTCGAGCAGCACCAGATAGTCCTGCAGCTCTTCGGGCGTCTGCCAGGCCGTGCCGTAAATGCGCGTGAGCATCTCGCGGTTTTCGTCGCCGCGCCAATAAGCGCCCGCCGGAGCCTTGAACGTGATGCTGATCGCGTCCGGGTTGATCTCGCGCGTGTTGGCGACGTGCGGACCGCGGCACAGATCCTCGAACGTATCCTGCCGGTACGTGCTGATCACGACCGGCTCATCCGTCTTCTCGCCGTATTCGTCGATGCCGCCGCGCTCCAGCCCGTCGATCAGCTCGAGCTTGTAGGGCTGGTCTTCGAACAGGGCGCGGGCTTCGTCGGCGCTCACTTCGCGCCGGATGAACGCGTGTCCTTCGCGGATGATGGCGCGCATCCGCTGCTCGATCTCGGCCTGCTCTTCTTCCGTCAGCGGGCGGGGCAGGTCGAAATCGTAGTAGAAGCCGTCTTCGATGGGCGGACCGATGGCGATCTTGGCCTGCGGGAATTTCTCGAGCACGGCCTGAGCCATGACGTGCGCCGTCGAGTGACGGATACGGTAAAGCTGGCTGTCCTGATACCGTTGCATGGTGGTGAATACCTTCTCCTGTGAGCCGGGTTAAGACCCGTGAGTGTAGATGATGGTGAACGCAGCAGGGACACCCTGCGCTATTCCCCGCCGCCGGGAATGCGGCGCGCGCGGTAGGGACGAGCGCAGGGTGTCCCTACCAGGGCCGCCCGGTAGTGCCGCCGGTCGTGTCAGTCATAGCAGGTTCCTTCACCCTCCTTTGCCAGTTACGTGCCCACGATATCGGTATCGCGGGCTTCGGTCTCGAATTGCGCGAATACGCTCTCGAACACGCCGAGTGCCATCAGGTTGTCGATTACGTCTTCGATGATGTCGTCGGTCAGCATTTCGACGATGACGTGCGGTGTCTCCAGGGCGAGAAACGGGGTGGGCGCCAGCGACTTGTTATGCTCACGGGCCACTTCCAGGCTGAGCTGCATTTCCTCCTGGAGATGGGCCAGCGTCACGAAGTGCGCCTGCCACATCTTGTTGTCTTCCATCTCCACCAACACGTCGGCACTGTCGGTCTTGGGATCAAAGCCCACGATCGTTTCGGGTTCAATCCAAACGCGCTTGATCAACACAGTGGTTTGCCTTCATCCTCATTGAGTCGACTGTACCCAATCTTACACCGAAACTGACTCCAAATAGTAGACCCTCGCCCAACTAAACTTGGGGCGAGGGTCCTGATGATCCACGCGGTTCCACCCAATTTCAACGCGCGCGCTGGGGCGCGGCATCCTCTTGGGGCCGGTAACGGGGCCAGCCGGCATCACCTACTGCGCCGGGGCGGTTGGGCGATGCGCTCGCGGGGGGTTTTCCTGGCGGGCCAATCAAGCGGGCTTGCAGTCACCGACCCGCTCTCCCTGGGACCAGCCGGGGCCAGTACTCGTCCCGGTCAACGCTTTGTGCTATGGTGTTATGTCGTCAGTAAGGATACGAAAAAACAACCGGAGTGTCAAGGTGTTCTAACGAATGTCCCACACGGCGCGCGGCGCTAGGCCGCTGGTACGATTTCCTCCACAAACGGCGCTGTGCTATACTGGCGCTATGTTACCGATGACGGTTCCGCCTGACGCCGAACGGTGGGCGCCGCGCCTGGCGCGCTGGTCCCAACGTTTGCGCGCGGCTCGCCTGGATGGGCTGGCCAGCGCGCTGCTCGATGCGGCGGAACCGCTGGGGCCGTTGGGGGCGCACGTGCTGTGGATCGCGCAGCCGGCGCTGGGCCTGTTCGTCCCGCGTGACGAGATCGGCGCGCTGGCGCGCGTGCTCGATCAGCCGGGCGGGATGGCCTGGCTGCGTGACAGGCTGGTAGAGCCGGATGGCGGAATGACATCTCATGAACAACACTGAGCTTACCTGGGTTCTTCTGGTGGTTGCCCTGGCACAGACCTTGGTGGCGCGGATCCTGCTGCGGCGGAGGGAGCTGTTCCACAGGCCGATCGCCGCGTATCAGGTGCTGCCCGAGCAGGCCGCCGACGCCGTCGAGAGCAGCAACCGGATTCACTTCTCGCTGGGCGGCAGCGCCTTGGGCGAGAGCAGCAGTGTCAGTGCCCTGGCCTCGGCGGAGGTGGTCTACCGGCTGTCGGAACGGTTGGCCGTTAGCCGCCAGACGCCGCTCGTCACGCTCAGCCAGCCGCTGACGCTCCCGCTGGCGCAGGACACGCTGCGCCGCGCCTACCAGTTCCGCCAGAACATGGCGCACTATCGCAGCAGCGCCGCCGCGTGGTACCCGCAGGGCGCCCGCTCGCTGTCGTTCGCTGCCGGCGCCGCCAGTCTGGCGGCTGACGCGGACGCGCACAGTAACGTGCTACTGGGCCGCTTCGGCGTAGAAATGGCCCTGCTGGGCGAGAGCGCGCTCCGTCACGATCAGGGCCTGATCGCGCACAGCGATCTGCCGGAAGGGCAGGCTGTCGCGTTCGTCCAGGCGGACGAGGCGCTGCTCGGCGAAGAGTTGTACGTGGCGGCAGCCTATTTGAACGGCAGCCCATTGGAACAGGGCGGCGTAGTGGCGTTGGACGTGCTGCGCTGGCTGGTGATCCTGGGCATCATCCTGGCCGCGGTGCAGGCGGCGGTCTGAGACGACTATGGTGACGAACAGCGGCGCGCAGCGCCATCGCTTACTCAACTTTCTGGCGACCATCGTCGTGATGAGTTCCGGGCTGATCACCCTGATCGGCCTGCTGAGCGACGAAGGCACGACCGCGGCTGATACGGCGCGGTTTTTGATCCAGCTCGTCACCGTGATTGCGGCGGTGGCGGTGCTGGCCGGGCTGGTGAATCTGGTGGCCGTCCACCTGGGGCGCTTCGTGCGCGCCGAGCGCGGCTGGCCATATAGCATTCTCGTGCTGGTGGTGGCGCTGGCCGTGGGCGTGCTGCGCATCCTCGACCGGGCGGAGATCTGGTCGGGCGATCTCGAGGGCGAGCAGATCAGCGCCCGCGTCTTCGAAGCGGTCCAGGTCAGCCTGGAGTCGGCGCTGGCGGCGCTGCTGGTGTTCTTCCTGGTGTTCGCGGCCTACCGGTTGATGCGCGACCGTGTCACGGTGTGGAATGTGCTCTTCAGCCTGACGGTGATCGTCGTGCTGGTCGGATGGATTCCATTTGACGATATGGATGTGCTGCGCGATGTGCGCGATTGGGTCGTGCGGGTGCCGGCCAGCGCCGGGACGCGCGGCCTGTTGATCGGGGTGGGCCTGGGCACGCTGGTCGTCGGTGTGCGTGTGCTGCTCGGCCAGGACCGGTCATTCCGCGACTAACGCCGCGCGGGGCAAGGGACAGGACTGCTATGCCGGACGATCCGAATTTTTTCGATGACAGCCTGCTGCCGGACTGGATGCGCGACATGGAAGAGGACGACGCGTCCCAGGGCGAGCCACCGGGCCAGCCCGCCGCGCCGGGTGAACCAGGCGCGCCCGCCGGCGATGACTGGCTGAGCGCCTTTGAGCAGGGCCCCAGCGCCAGCGTTCCCGACGATACGGGCGAAGAGGACCTGGATTGGCTCGACGCGGCGGACGATCAGCCGGACGAGGAACCTCGTGAAGAAGCGCCCGCCGAGCCAGGCGTGATCCCGGACTGGCTCAACGCGGCGCGCCCGCCCGAGGTCGCGCCACCTGAGCCCCCCGACGAGGACCTGACCTTCGAGGAATGGGAGGAGCGCGAGCAGGAGCGCCTGCGCGAAGAGCAGAAAACGCCCGACGAGCGCCTGTTGGAAGAGGTCCCTGATTGGTTTGACGAGGTCGCCGCCGCCGGCGCGCCCGCCGAGGGCGGGCCAGCGGAAGCGCCGGGTAAGGCCGATTTCGTGCCCGGCTGGTTGCTGGGCCTGGAAGATCAAGACACCCAGCAGGCGCCCGACTGGTTCCAAGAGCTAGACCTGACCGCCGAGGCGGTCACGCGGCCCGTAGACGTGCCCGAACCCGGCGCGCTCCCGCCCGATGAAGCGCCGCCCGGCGGCGACCTGCCGGACTGGTTCGCAGGCATCGATCTCCCGCTGCCGGGCGAGGCGCCCTCCGGCGAGGAGCTTCCCCTGCCCGATCTGGACAGCCTGCGCCGCGCGGCGCAGGAAGCCGCCGAATCCGGCGAGCTGCCCCGCGCGGTTCCCGGCGAGGATGTGATCGCCGGTCCGGAAGACATTCCCTTCCCTGACCTGGACCTGGACCAGCCCCTCCCCGTTGAGGAAGCCGTGGCGGAG
>Ga0123333_10005014_pt1 | contig 12149 bp, 5 predicted proteins | sample BioC12SIPDNA_3_FD_89957 | JGI IMG/M metagenome (GOLD analysis project Ga0123333, IMG submission 89957) | Anaerobic biogas reactor microbial communites from Washington, USA - Biogas_R2_B C12 SIP DNA | ecosystem: Engineered > Bioreactor > Anaerobic > Unclassified | place: Washington, USA...
CGGCCCATCAGCTGCTACGTGCTGGCTAACGTGGCCGAGCTGGAGCGGCTGCCTAACGATCCCGAGGAAGCCTTCCGCCTGGCCGCGCTGGTTATCGCCTCTGGCACCGGTTTCGAGGTGGCGGTTTCTGCCGCTCAGGCTGTCATCGATAAGGCCGCCCCGCTGCTGCCGCCCGAGCAGATCGCCGCGATCTGGCAAGAGGCGACACCCGAGGCCTTTGAGGAGGTCATTAGCGGGCTGCTGACCACACGGAACACGGCACGGACATCGCTGCCGGCCCGTTAGCTATGCCCGCGTACGGGATGGGGCCGGTAAGGTGCTTCCAGCGTTTCCATCTCCTCGGCGCTGAGCGCCAGATCGACGGCGGTAGCGGCTTCTTCCAGGTGAGTCATCTTCGTCGCCCCGACGATGGGCGCATTGACGCCCGGTTTGTGCAATAGCCAGGCAAGCGCGATCTGTGCCGGCGCGACGCCTCGCTGCTCGGCCAATGCTACTACCCGGTCCAGCACGTCAAAATCCTCGGGCCGGTAGTACATTTCCTTGCTCATCGTGTCACTCTTGGCCCGGGTCGTCGGGTATACCTCGTTGCGCTCGCGGGGGCGGGTGAGGAAGCCGCGAGCGAGCGGGCTCCACGGAATCATTCCGACGCCCTGATCCAGGCACAGCGGGATCATCTCGCGCTCTTCCTCGCGATAGATCAGGTTGTAGTGATTCTGCATAGAGATGAAGCGCGTCCAGCCTTTCCGCTCGGCCACGTACTGCGCTTTGGCGAACTGCCACGCGTACATGCTCGACGCACCGATGTAGCGCGCTTTGCCTGCCTTGACAACGTCATGCAACGCCTCCATCGTCTCCTCAATCGGCGTGGTGTAGTCCCAGCGGTGGATCTGGTAGAGGTCCACGTAATCCATACCCAGCCGGCGCAGGGAAGCGTCGATGGCGTCCATGATGTGCTTGCGGGAGAGACCTCTGGCGTTGGGATCGTCGGGATTCGTGGGGAAGTAGACTTTGGTCGCCACCACGACCTCCTCGCGCCGGGCAAATTCGCGCAGCGCCCGGCCGGTCACTTCCTCACTAACTCCGGCCGAATACATGTCAGCCGTGTCGAAGAAGTTAATGCCCAGCTCCAGCGCCCGCCGGATGAACGGCCGGCTGCTTTCCTCGTCCAGAACCCAGTCGCGCCATTTTGGCGTGCCGTAGCTCATCATGCCCAGGGAGATTCGTGAAACCTTTAGCCCGCTGTTGCCGAGAGTGACGACCTGCATCTTTCCTCCCGAGTGGATGTCGATGTAATTCCAGTATACGGTCCCTTAACGTGCCTGGCAACATCCTTTGGGAGCCCCTGGCGTTCCTGCTATAATGACTACCTTATGTCAGCCGTGACCGGCAGCCGCCGACTCCAGTTCTGGCTGGGTATGCTCATCACCGCGCTCAGCATCGCCGTCCTCTTCCTTTTTGTCGATCTGGAACAGGTAGCTGCTGAGCTGCGGAGCGCCGATTATCGGGCGCTGGTGCTCAGCTCGACGGGCATTGTCGCCTTCCTTTTTCTGCGGGCGATCCGCTGGCGCTTTCTGCTTGCCAGCGTTGCCCCACTGCAGCCGATCTTCCACGTGCAGAACATCGGCTACCTGATTACGTATCTCCTGCCCTTCCGGCTTGGCGATGTCGCCAGGGCGATACTCGTCGCCAACGTCCCGGGGGTTAGCCTTTCTGCAGGTCTTTCGACCATGGTTGTCGAGCGCGTGCTCGACCTTCTCTTCATCGTCATTCTCCTGCCCTTATCGCTGGCGGGTGTGGCCCGTGTTCCGGATAGCTACAGGGCGCTGGCGCTGACGATGGGCGTGCTGGCGGGTGTGGCGGCGCTGGTGCTGCTCGTCCTGGCCAACCAGCGCGGCCGGATCTACCGACTGGTCACGCGGCTCATCGAGCCCATCCGCTTTCTGGACACCGAGAAGTGGGCACGCCGGGCTGACGACCTGCTCGCCGGGATGAGCACGCTCACGAGCGTGCGCGACGTTTTTCTGCTGGCTATCCTCAGCGCCCTGGTCTGGGTGCCGATCGTCTTTGCCTACTACATGGCGCTGGTGTCGGTCCATCTGCGGCCCACCCCGGCCATGGCCGCCTTTACCGTGTCCGCCGCTGCGCTCGTCGTCGCCGCACCCTCGTCGCCGGGTCAGGTGGGCGTCTTCCATCTGGGGGTGACGGCGGCGCTGAACCAGGTCCTCGGCGTGGCGCGCGATCCGGCCTTTAGCTTTGCCGTTCTCTACCACGCGGTCAATATGCTGGTGGTGCTCGTCTTTGGCGTCATCGCCGTCAACCGTGTCCGGGTGGATCTGCGCGCGCTGGTCGAAAAGGCGCGCAATTTCCGCCGCAAGTAAGTCGTATATGAAGATCCTTGAAGTCCTGACCTACTACCGGCCGCATGTGAGTGGCCTGACCATCTACGTCGAGCGGCTCAGCAAGGCGCTCGCCCGGCAGGGGCATGACGTCACCGTTCTGACCAGCCAGTACGAGCCTGAGCTGCCGCGGCGCGAGGATCTCGCGGGCGTACACGTCGAGCGCATTCCCGTCGCCCTCCGCGTGAGCAAGGGCGTGATCATGCCGACGTTTGGTCACCACGCCACGCGCTGGTCGCGCTGGGCCGATGTGATCCATCTGCATTTGCCCCAGTTCGACGCGCCGGGCTTGGCCCTGCGCGGGCGCCTGTTTGGCAAGCCCGTTGTCCTCACCTACCACTGCGACCTGCAGCTTCCCCAGGGCGCCTTCAACCGCGTCGTCAACAACGTCGTCCTGGCCATGAATCGGATCGCCGGGAATCTCGCGGACGCGGTGGTTACCTACACGGCCGATTATGGCAGCCACTCCCCCTACCTTTCGCGCTACATGGGCAAAAAGCTCCATATCATTCCTCCGCCCGTCGAGCTGGCTAGCTGCCCGCCCGACATCGCCGAGGAGTTCCGCGCCCAACACGATCTTGAAGGCAAGAAGGTGATCGGCATCGCGGCGCGGCTGGCTACCGAGAAAGGCATCGAGGTGCTTCTGAACGCGCTGCCGCTGGTCCTGGAGAAGTATCCGGAAGCAGTCGTCCTGCACGCCGGCCCCTATAAGAACATTGTCGGCGAAGAGGCCTATGCTGCACGCCTGCAGCCGCTTTTTGAGCAGTATCGCGACCATTACCGGCTGCTCGGCACCCTGCACGGCGCGGAGCTGACCGCATTCTATCGCAGCCTGGACGTTCTCGTTTACTCCAGCCTGAACAGCACGGAGAGCTTTGGCCTCGGGCAGATCGAGGCGATGATGAACGGCGTGCCGGTCGTCGTGAGCGATTTGCCGGGCGTTCGCCAGCCGGTGCGAATGACCGGCATGGGGGAGATCTTCCCCGTCGGGGACCACGAGGCGTTGGCGGCAGCCCTCATCCGCGTGCTCGACAGGCGGGAGAGCTACCGGCGTCCCGGCGACCTCATCGCCGCCGGCTTCGACCCGGACCAGACGGCGCGCGCCTACGTGCAGCTCTTTGAGCAGCTGCAGTCGGGCCACTTGCCCGGCGACGTACCTGAACCACAGGCATACGAGCGTCTGCGGGCCCTGAATGAGGAGGAAGCGTAGGCGTGGTGGATACCGTCACCCGGCGCGAGCGTGACGACCTGCTCTGGCGCCACCTGAAGTCACTGCCGGCCTTCCGCGCCTTGTTGCGCGCCGTCGAGGCCCGCTTCTACCGGGCCATCAACATCCCCGGCCCGGTGCTTGACCTGGGTTGTGGCGACGGCCATTTTGCGAGCATGGCTTTTGACGAGCCGCTTGCAGTTGGCGTTGACCCCTGGTGGCGGCCGCTGCAAAAGGCCCGTCGCGCGGGCGCCTACCGGCTGAACGTCCAGGCCCTGGGCGACGCCCTGCCTTTTGCGAGCGGCTGTTTCGGCAGCGTCATCAGTAACTCGGTCCTTGAACATATCCCGGACGTGCAGCCGGTTCTCGACGAGGCCAGCCGCGTTCTGCGACCAGAGGGCCGGCTGGTGATCACCATGCCCAGCCACCTGTTTACCGAAAATCTGGGCGGCGCCCAGCTGCTGGGCCCGCTTGGCCTGGGCGACAGTTACCGGCGCTTCTTCAACACCATCTCACGACACGCCCACACCGACCCGCCCGAGCTGTGGGCCGAGCGACTCGCTCTCGCCGGCTTCCGCGTTCTGCGCTGGCAATACTATTTCTCGACCGGCGCGCTGCGTACCCTGGAGGCGGGCCATGCCCAGGGCCTGCCGGCGGCTGTCGTGCACTTTCTCACCGGCCACTGGATTGTCGCCCCCTGGCGGAGCAGCCTCAGCCCGACGGAACGCTGGGTGCGCCCCTACTATGAGGAGACGCCCCCCGAGTCCGGCGCCTACCTGTTTTTCCTCGCCGAGAAGGTGGCAGGCGGGCCGGTCGAGGCGCTGCTGCCGCCAGCCCGGCCCTTCGCCACGGAGACACTGCAACAGGTGGACGCCGCGGGCCGCGCAGAGGAGGCCGTTATCCCGCCTCCGGCCCCGGCGCCGCTTCCCGCAAGAGAACAGCCACGCGTCGAGAGCCGGCCGGTTGGCGCGGCGCGCCCGACCGGACAGGCGCTGCAGAGAGTCCTTTTGCTCCTGACCGCCGCTCTGGCTCTGCTTGCCCAGCTACAGCTTTCGCGGCCTAACGCCAGCCCGACCGGCGGCGTCACGCTCTATGTGCTCGCCTTGCTCTCGCTGGGCAGTCTGCTCCTACTCCGCCGCCAGATGGGTGGGCTGGAGCTGCCTCGCCCGAGCGAGCTGCCGCGCCAGCGCCTGCTCTATCCGCTGGCGCTCCTGCTGGCTCTGTTCGCCCAGCAGCTCGGCGGGCGCACGCTCTACGGCGGGCGGCCCTGGCTTGCCCTGCTCTTCTGGGGCGGCGCCATCGCCCTGGCCTTTTATTCGCTGCGCTGGCCCGCGTCGCCGGTCGATACGTTGCGCTGGCGCCTTCCGGGCTGGCGCACGCTACTCCTGCCCGGCGGGCTGTTCCTGCTCGCCCTGCTGCCCCGGGTCGTCGCTCTGGCAGAGCACCCCTTCATGCTCAACGGCGTCGAAGCCAGCCTGGGGCTGGATGCCCTGGCGGTGGCGGACGGCCGCATCGGCAATCCATTCGCCACGGGGTGGCTGACCAATCCCATCCTGCCCCTTTTCCTCCAGGCGATACCGCTGAAGCTCCTCGGTCCGGGCGTCGTGGCCGCGCGCCTGCTCTCGGCGCTGTTTGGAGCGGCGACGGCGCCCCTCCTCTATTTCGTTGGGCGCCGGCTGTGGAGCGAGGCCGTTGGTCTCACGGCGGCGCTGCTGCTTGCGGGCTCGCACTGGCACCTGCATTACAGCCGCCTGGGAATGACCAACGTCTGGGAGCCGTTTTTCCTGCTCCTGGCCCTCGGGTTGCTGGCGATTGCGCGGCAGACGGGCACGCGCAGCGCCTGGCTCTGGGGCGGTCTCGCCCTGGGCGCGAACGCCTACCTGTACACTCCGTCGCACCTGCTGCCATTTCTGCTGGCAGCGCTACTGGTCTACGTCGTGCTCTTTGACCGGCGCACCCTGGCTGCGCAGGGGAGGCACATGCTGGCTGCGCTGGCGCTGGCGGTGGTCGTCGCTCTGCCTATCTGGCGCTACTATGCCCTGAATCCGGCCCTGTATATGGAACGAGCGAACATGCTTGGCATCCTGCAGAATGGCTGGCTGGCCCAGGAGGCCGCACAGACGGGCGAATCGCTCGTCGAGCTGGCTGGCCGGCAGCTTTCCCAGGCGGCGCTGGCCTTCAACGCCACCGTAGACCGGTCCAGCCATTACAATCCCGGCGTCGCTTTGCTGCGCTTCTGGCCCGCGCTCTTTTTCGTCCTGGGCAGCGGCGTCGCCCTGATCCGTTTGCGCCAGTTCCGCTATGCGCTCCTGTTGATCTGGGTCGCCGTCACGGTCATCTTTGCCGGCGCGCTGCTGCTGGACCCGCCGGCCAGCCACCGCCTGCTCGTCGCGGCCCCGGCCGTCTTCCTTCTCGCGGCCCTGGGGCTGGTGGAGATGCTGCTGCTCGTCCTCGGATTGCTGGAGCGGCGGCCCAATGCCCGGACGATGGTGCAGGCGCTGGCCGTGCTGGCTCTGCTTTTCGCCGCAGCCGACCTCGCCTTCTACTTTGGACCCTACCGCGCGACGCACCGCTTCGGCGACCGCAATACTGAGATCGCCTACCGCATGGCGCTGTACATGCAGACGCTGCCCGAGGAGTCGGTCGTCTATTTTCACGGCCCGCCCGTGATGTACGTTGACTTCCCGACCCTCTCGTTCCTGGTGCAGGGGTATCAGCCTGACGTGAACCTGTTCAACGTGGACGATCCGGCTGCGCCATTACCGGTGGAAGAGGGATTGCTCACGTTTGTCTACGTTCCCGAACGGAGCGGCGAGCTGGAGAGCACCCGCGAGCGCCTGCCGGGAGGTCACGTGCGCAGCTTCGACGGTTTTCTGGCCGACCCGCTCTTTTACAGCTACGAGGTCCGGCCCTGACTTGTGCCGGCTGCCCAGCCGGGCTAGAATTCGCCGCCTGTGGTTTTCTGGCGGTCTGGCTCAGGCGCCATTCACATTTCTGGCTTTTACTACGCGCCGGTAAGGACCGGCGTGTATAACATAGGGTGGCGAACGTACAGTGGCGACCGCCTGCTGTCGATATGGCAATTAACCTGCAAGAGCGCGAGACGACTGCCGCAGAAGAGGTAGCAACCGAGACGGCGACGCGCCGGGTGCTCCCGGCTACCGAAACGCTGGCTCTGGTGCCGCTGCTGCTGATCCTCGTCCTTGCCGGTTTCTTTCGCTTCACCGGCCTCAACTGGGATGAGAGCCACCATCTCCATCCTGACGAACGCTTCCTGACGGACGTTGCCAATCGCCTGCAGCCCGTTGCCGGCCCGCTGGACTACCTGCGCACCTCCGAATCGAGCCTCAACCCCTACAACGCCGGTTTCCCTACCTACGTCTACGGCAACTTCCCCATGACGGTGACCCGTTACGTCGGTAGCTGGGTACAGGAGGCGTGCGTCTCCTTCTCGCTCGATTGCCCGGTGCGTTACGACGCCTACGACGGCATCTTCCTCGTCGGGCGTGTCCTCTCCGGTCTTATGGACCTCGTCTCCGTCCTGTTCATTTTCTTCGTCGGTCGGCGGCTCTACGACTGGCGTGTAGGGCTGCTGGCTTCGCTGCTGATGGCGATGGCCGTGATGCCCATCCAGCAGTCGCACTTCTTCACGATGGACAACTGGGCAGCCGGGCTGACGACGGCAGCCATGTACATGGCCGTGCGCGCGGCGGAAGAGGGCCATCGCCGGCGCTGGTGGCTGCTCTTTGGCCTCTTTCTCGGCCTGGTCGTCGCCTCGAGGATCAACGTCGCCCCGCTGGCGGCGATGGCCGGTGTCGCCGCTATCGTCTGGCTGGCGCGGCGCGCTCCGCAGGGGCGGTTCTGGTCCTACCTGCTTACGAAGGCGGGGAGTAGCGACCTGCAGCGGGCCGCAATCGGCGTTCTGCTGGCCGCCTTCATTTCCCTGCTGACCTTCCGTTTCGCCATGCCCTACGCCTTTGCCGACGGCGAGATTGCCCGGCGGACCGCCATCGCCGAGACAGGAGTCGAGCCCTCCTTTCTGCGGCTGGCCCTCGAATCGACAATCGGACTCAACCCCGACTTCCGCGCCGACATGGAAGAAATCCAGGGATTGCAGCAGCCTGAAGCGAACTACCCGCCGGCGCTGCAATGGACCGACCGGGCTGCGCTCCTCTTTCCCTGGACCAATATGGTCCTCTACGGCATGGGGATTGCCGCCGGTCTAGCCGCGACCCTCGGCTTTTTCTGGGCGCTCTGGCGCATTGCCAGCGCCCGGCCGGACTGGACGGCCCATGCCCTGCCCGTTGCCTGGAGCGGGCTGTTCTTCCTCTTTACAGGCACGCGCTGGGTGAAGTCGATCCGCTACTTTCTACCTATCTATCCCTTCCTGCTGCTGCTCGGCGCCTGGGCGCTCATCACCGTCTGGGACAGGGCGCGAGAAGCCCGGCCGTCCCGGCGGACGCTGGCCAGGGTCGGGGCGGGAGCGCTCATCCTGCTGGTCGTCGCGCCGACCTTCCTGTGGGCCAACGCCTTCGTGAACATCTACCGCGAGCCCCTGACGCGGATCGCCGCCTCTCGCTGGATCTTCGACCACATCCCCAGCGCGGCGGCGCTGCTCTATGAGGCGGGCGGGGAAGAGCAGGCGCTGCAGCTTCCGCTGCGCGGTTACACCTTTGAGCCGGGCGGCCCGTCGCTGAGCCTCCTCTTCACACTCCCCGAAGATGCCCCGGAGACCGCGACGGCGAGCGCCCTGCGCTTCAATTACCTCAGTACGCTGGCAGGGCAGGAGAGCGAGGCCACGTTCGAGCTGCGCCTGGTGACGCCCGCGAACGAGACGCTTATCGCCTCCTCCCAGCAGGTGACGGTCAGCGGCGAGCGTGAATCCGCGACGCTTGCCCTGCCGGCTGTCCCCCTTGAACCGGGCGGCTCCTATCTCTTCCAGATTGCGCTGATCGACGGCGAGCCGCTGGTGGCCGACACGAGCGTCTTCGTCAACGAGGAGTGGGATGACCTGCTGCCGGTCAGCGTCGATGGCCGGCCGGCTTACGGCGCCTATTATCGCGAGGTAGCCGGAGGCCAGCGGCCGATCACCTGGTTCGACAGCCCGGAGAAGCGCGACCTCATGCTGGCCTGGCTCGACGAAGCGGATGTCGTCGCCCTCAGCAGCCAGCGCAGCCTCTGGAACACGCCGCGCCTGCCGCTGACCTACCCGCTGAACATCGCCTACTACGAGGCGCTGTTCAACGGCGATCTGGGCTTCGACCTCGTGGCCGAGTTCCACGCCACACCGCAGATCGGCCCGCTCCATATCAGCGACACGACGGGCCGGATTGGCTGGGGCAAGCCGCCCGACATCGGCTGGCCTCCGCCCGGCGACCTCGCCGCGGAAGAGGCGTTCAGCGTCTACGACCATCCGCCGGTCTGGATCTTCCAGAAGAACGACAGCTATAGCCACGAGCGCGCGCTGGTGATTCTCGGCGCCGTCGACCTGACGCAGGTCGTCGTCATGAATCCGGGCGAGGCGACGCGGGCGCCCAACGCGTTGATGCTGCCCGCCGCCCGCTGGGAGAGCCAGGGGAGCGCCGGCACCTTCGCCGAGCTCTTCAACCTCGACGGCATCCTCAACCGTCAACCCTGGCTTGCCGCCGTCGTCTGGTGGCTGGCTGTCGTAGTCCTGGGGTGGATCGCCTTCCCGCTGGCCTTTGCCGTCTTTCGTGGCTTTCCCGGGCGCGGCTTTGCCCTCTCGCGCATTCTCGGCCTGCTCGTCGTCTCCTGGCTCGGTTGGGTTCTGGCAAGCTACGCGATCCTGCCGAACAACCGGGCCACGCTGCTCCTGTGCGTGCTCGTCCTCGCTCTGCTCAGCGCCTTCCTCGCCTTCCGGCAGCGGGCGGAACTCGCCGCGTTTGTCCGCGACCAGCGGCGCTATCTGCTCCTGGTAGAGGCGCTGGCCCTGGGCCTGTTTGTCCTGGCTCTCCTGCTGCGCCTCGGCAACCCTGACGTATGGGACGTGATCTGGGGCGGCGAAAAGCCAATGGACCTCTCCTACTTCACCGCCGTGCTGAAGAGCCAGAGTTTCCCGCCCTACGACCCGTGGTATGCCGGCGGCTACATCAACTATTACTATTACGGCTTCGTCTTCGTCGGCTTCGTCGCGAAGCTGCTTGGCGTCGCGCCGGCCATCGCCTACAACGTGGCTCTGGCGATGGTCTTCTCCTTCACCGGTCTGGGCGCGTTCAGCCTGGCCTACAACCTCGTCGCCGCCGGCCGGGCTGCGGCGGGCCGGCTCAGCGGCCTTTCGCGCCGAGCCGTGGGCGCCGGTCTGCTGGCCGTGCTGCTGGCGCTGCTGCTCGGCAACCTGGGCGAGCCGGGCGTCGTCCTCAACGCCTGGTACCGGGCCGGGGACACAGACCTCAACAGCGGCCTTGCCGGGCTGGATGCCCTGGCCCGCACGGTAGACGGCGCCCTGGATATGACGCTAGGCGGCGAGACAGCGCCCATCCACCCCGGCGACTGGTTCTGGACGACGACACGCGCCATCTCCGTGCCGGAGGGTGAGACGGCGCCGATTACCGAGTTTCCGTTCTTCACCTTCCTGTACGGCGACCTGCACGCACATATGATCGCCCTGCCGCTGACCCTGCTGGCGCTGGCCTGGTCCGTGAGCCTCGTGCTCTCGGCCAATCCAGCGCGACCACCGTCCGGCTGGACGGCGGGCGCCCTGCGCTGGTTTACCGGCGCGCTGGCCATTGGCGTGCTGCGGCCGACTAACACCTGGGACTGGCCCACCTACCTGTTCATCGGGATGCTGGCCGCCGGTTATTACGCCTTTGCCCGGCGCCGGCAGTTCAGCCTGTCGGCAGCCGCGCAGGGGCTGCTCTATGCCGTGTTGCTCGCCGGCCTTTCGACGCTGCTCTTCTGGCCTTACGTCAGCAACTACGGCGCCGGTTACGAGAGCTTCAGGCTGTGGCCGGGACCGTATACCTCCGTGGCCGATTACCTGGTCATACACGGGCTCTTCCTCTTCCTTGCCGTCACCTATCTGGCCGTCGAGTTCCGCGCCTGGAGCCGGACATGGCGGCAGGAAGCGCTGGAGCGGCTGGAGCCGTGGATGTGGCCTCTACTGTTGTCGCTGCTGGTCTACGTCCTCATTCTCGTCATCTTCCTCGTGCGTGGCATCTGGGTGGCGCCGCTGGCCCTGACCCTGGCGCTTTTCTCCTTTGCGCTGGCGCTGCGCCCCTCGCTGCCCGAGCCGCGCCGCATCGTGCTAATCCTGCTCGCGGGCGCCCTCACCCTTACGCTGCTGGTGGAGATTGTCGTCCTCGAGGGTGACATCGGCCGGATGAACACCGTCTTCAAGTTCTACCTGCAGGTCTGGCTGATGCTCAGCGTGGCGGGCGCCGCCGGTGCGGCCTGGCTCTGGCCTGCGCTCGCCCGCCGCTGGGGGCGAACCCTGCGCCGCTCCTGGCTGGTCGTGCTTGGCCTGCTGGTCGCCGCTGCGGCCCTCTATCCCCTGCTGGCGACGCCGGCCAAATGGCACTCCCGGCTAAGCGCCGAAGCCCCACACACGCTGGACGGCATGGCCTTCATGGCGACGGCCAGCTATGGCGACACCGCCTTCGACGGCAGCCCGCGGGAAATCTCGCTGGCCGCCGAGCAGGAAGCCCTGCGCTGGATGCAGGAGAACGTGGAGGGCACGCCGGTGATTGCCGAAGCCCACGGCGGCAATCCATACCGTTCCATCGTCAGCCGGGTCGCCATGTACACCGGCCTTCCGACAATCATCGGCTGGGACTCGCACCAGAGACAGCAGCGCGCTGCCGCTCCTGACCAGCTGGTGTGGGACCGCGTCGCCGACGTCAACCGCCTGTTCGGCTCCGCTCAGCCGGGCGAGGCGCTGCAGGTGCTGCGCGAATATGGCGTGGGTTACGTCTACGTGGGCGCTTTGGAACGCGCTTACTACCCGCCCGATGGCATCGCCAAATTTGAGCGTCTTGCAGCCGACGGCTACCTGAGCGTGGCCTTTACGAACGAGGACGTGACCATCTACGAAGTGGACCGGGAGGCCTTGAGCGCCGGTCTGCCGGGAGGGCTCGGCTCATGATGCCCCTCGCCGACTGGTGGACGGCCCTGCGCTGGTGGGCCGTGCTGGCGCTGTTTGGGGCCGCCGCCCTGCCGCTGACGTTCACGTTGCTCCGCCGGCTGCCCGATCGCGGCTATGCTTTCGTCCGCATGATCGGCCTTTTGCTGGTCAGCTATCTCTTCTGGCTGATGGGCAGCCTCGGCTTCCTGGCTAACGAGGCAGGCAGCATTCTCCTGGCCCTGCTGGTCGTCGCCGGCGCCGGCTATGCCGTTTACCGCCGTGGCGACGGCGGCCTCATGGCCTGGCTGCAAGAGCAGCGCCGCTACGTGCTCGCCGCCGAGCTGCTTTTTGCCCTGCTCTTCTTCCTCTGGGTGTGGGTGCGCGCCCAGAACCCGACAATCGTCAACACCGAAAAGCCGATGGAGTTCGCCTTCCTCAACGCCGCCGGGCGCAGCGCCGCCTTCCC
>Ga0123333_10005019_pt1 | contig 12138 bp, 13 predicted proteins | sample BioC12SIPDNA_3_FD_89957 | JGI IMG/M metagenome (GOLD analysis project Ga0123333, IMG submission 89957) | Anaerobic biogas reactor microbial communites from Washington, USA - Biogas_R2_B C12 SIP DNA | ecosystem: Engineered > Bioreactor > Anaerobic > Unclassified | place: Washington, USA...
CGGGCAGCTCCACCCGGTGCCCGACCAGGACGATGGTGTGCGGCAGGCAGCCGCGCCGCTGCAGGATCTCGCGCAGCTGGCGCTGGGTGGAGGCGTAGCCCAGGTAGGGATGGAAATCGAGCAGCAGGTACACGCCGCGCTGGTCGGCGTCGCGGATCGCGGCCAGGGTGGTGCCGGCGTCGGGCGGGGCCTGGGCCGGGTCCTCCCGGTCGAGGTCGAGCCGGCGCAGGCCCTCGGTGATCGACCAGCGGTAGAGCGCCCGCCAGATCCGGGTCAGCGACTGCCGGAACAGCTCCACCACGCGCATCTCGTCGGGGGTCTCGACCACGATCAGCGGGGTGTCGGCGCGGATCAGCGCCACGAGGTCCTGCAGGTCACTCATCGACGAGGAGCGGGTCGGGATGGGAAGGCGGCCTGCGACGATAGCAGGCGCGGACCGCCCATGGCGCCCGCCGTCGTTGCCGCGCTTCCGGGACGCCGCGTAAAGATCCCGTAAAGACCGGACCCCGCGTGCGTCCCGCGTTTCGCCCCCGTCACGCGGCCGGTGTACGCTCGCGGCTCGTTCCCATGGCGGAGGCAGTGGATGAAGACTGTGCTGGTGGCCAGTTCCAAGGGGGGTGTGGGCAAGACCACGATCGCGACCCACCTGGCGGCGGAGTCCGCCCTCGCGGGCCGCAAGACCGTCCTGGTCGATGCCGATCCACAGGGGTCGTCCACGCGCTGGGCCGAACGCCGTTCCGGCATGGACAGCGCGGTGCTGCCGATCGACGGCTCCAGCCGGCACCGCAGCGCGTGGCGGTCGATCCCCGAAGGCACCGAGCGGGTGGTGATCGACGCCCCGGCCGGGGCCCAGGCCGACGCGCTCGAGGTCTATCTGGAGCATGCCGACGCGCTGGTGGTGCCGGTGCTGCCTTCGGCGCTGGACATCGACGCCACCGTGCCCTTCCTCAACACCCTGGCCAGGCACCCGCGGATCCGCGGCGGCGCGCTGCGCGTGGGCCTGGTGGGCAACCGCCTGCGGCCCTGGACCAATGCCTCGCAGCAGGCCATGGACCTGCTGCGGCAATGGCCCTACCCGCTGGTGGCCGAACTGCGCGACAGCCAGGCCTACGTGATGCTGGTCGGCTTCGGCAAGAGCCTGTACGACTACAACTCGGCCCTGGTGCGCGACCACCAGGCGGACTGGCAGCCGCTGCTCAGGTGGGTCCGCAAGGCCTGAGCCACCACCGGTCCGGGGACGCCTCGATGCGCGAACTGATCCTGCTGCGGCATGCCCATGCCGAGCCGCCCCGCCCGGGCCAGGCCGACCTGGACCGGGCACTTTCGGCCGACGGCCTGGCCGAGGCCTCCGCCGTGGCCCACTGGCTGCAGCACAAGTCGCTGGTCCCGGACCGGGCGCTGTGCTCCCCGGCGCGGCGCACGCGCGAGACCCTCGACGCGGTGATGGAGGTGGTGGGCTGCCTGGACAAGCAGCTCGAACCGTCGATCTACGAGGCCATGCCGGGCACCCTGGCGGGGCTGCTCGACGCCCATCGCGACGCCGAGCGCCTGCTGCTGGTGGGGCACAACCCGGGGCTGGAGCGCCTGGTGGCGTTGCTCCACAGCGGCCAGTCGGGCGATTACCGCGGAATGCCGCCGGCCGCGGTGGCGGTGCTGTCGCTGCCCGAGGACGCGCCGCTCGAACCGGGCGTCGCCACCCTGACCGCGTTCTGGTGGCCATGAGCGCCCGGCTGTCGCAGCGCCACTGCTGGCACTGGTGGCTGGCCCTGCTGTGCGCGGGCTGGCTGGCGCCGGTGGCCGCGTCCCCGCCCGGGCCGGCGGCCGAGATCGACACCGCGCGCTCGCGCATCGGCTTCACCCTCAAGACCCGCTGGGGCCAGGAGCTGGAGGGCCGGTTCCCGCAGTGGAGCGGCACGATCGAGCCGGTCTCCGCGCAGCGCCGGCGGGTGCGGTTGCGCCTGCCGACCAGCGAGGTCGAGATCCTGGACCATCCGCAGTACTCGAAGATCACCCGGGGCAAGGGCTTCTTCGATGCCGACCACCATCCCTGGGTGGAGTTCGTGTCCGATCCCTACGACGACGCCCTGCTGCGCGAGGGCGGGCTGCTCGGCGGCCAGCTCACCATCCGCGGCGTGCGCCGGCGCGAGGTGTTCGCGCTCGCGCCGGCCACCTGCGCGCGGCCGACCATCGACTGCGACGTGGTGGCCACCGGCGTGGTCTACCGCAGCGACTACGCCATGGACCGCTGGGCCTTCGCCCTGGCCGACCGGGTCGTGTTCTCGCTGCACCTGCGCACGCGTCCGTCCGCGGCGCCATGACCGCGGCGGTGCGTGTCCTGCTGGCGCTGCTGGTCCTGGCCGGCGGCGGATGCGCCAGCCTGTCGACGCTCGAGCGCGACCGGGCCGCGGAGATCGCCGCCCAGGCCCGGTCCGGGCGGATGGTGGCCTGCGAGGCGGAGGCGGCCTGCGCCCGTCCCTCGCCGCTGCGCGAACTGGGCGAGCGTGCGCTGGCCGAGAGCGCGCCGGGGCGGCCGCGCCACTACGCCGTGCTGCTCGATTACGGCCAGGACGCGCTGCTCGCGCGCCTGGACCTGATCCGCGGCGCGCGCCGCAGCATCGACCTGCAGACCTACATCTTCGACGAGGACGACGCCGGCCACCTGGTGCTCGAGGAGCTGATGGCCGCGGTGCGCCGCGGGGTGCGGGTGCGGATGCTGGTGGACCAGCTCTCGGCGCTGCGCCAGGTCGAGACCCTGGCCGCGCTGGCCTCCTCGCACGTCAACTTCCAGCTGCGCATCTACAACCCGGTGCTCCACCGGGCCCGGATCACCTATCCGATGTACGCCTGGGCGGCGGCCTGCTGCTGGCGCCGGCTCAATCAGCGCATGCACAGCAAGCTGCTGGTGATCGACGGCCTGGTCGCCATCACCGGCGGGCGCAACTACCAGGACGACTATTACGACTGGAACCCCGAGTACAACTTCCGCGACCGCGACGTACTGGTGGGCGGGCCGGTCATCGCCGACATGGCCGCCAACTTCGAGGCGTTCTGGAATGCGCGCCTGGCGGTGCCCGTGGAGCGGCTCGACGATGTCGGCCGCTTCCTCCTGCGCAACGGCGCGCCGGAGCTGCGCGACTGGCCCTATGCCGACCCCGAGCGGGTCGCGGCCGCCTCCCGCGCCGCCGACGACACCGACCTGGTGCGCCAGCGCCTGGCCGACGCGGCCATCCCGGTGGGCGAGGTGCTGTTCATCGCCGACCAGCCGCAGAAGCACCGCCGCGACCCCGAGGTCGCCGCCAGCGCGGTGCACGCCTCGCCGCTGCTGATGGGGCTGATCGAGTCGGCCACCGAGGAAGTGCTGTTGCAGACGCCGTACCTGGTGCTGTCGAAGGAGGCCCAGGAGATGTTCCGGCGCATGCGCCAGCGCGATCCGCGCCCGCGCGTGGTCGTGTCCACCAACAGCCTGGCGGCCACCGACTCGTTCATCACCTACGCGCTGTCGTACAAGTACAAGCGCCGCTACCTGCGCGACTTCGGCTTCGAGATCCACGAGTTCAAGCCGTTCCCGGAGGACGCGCCGATCGACCTGGACGCCACCGGCGCGGTCGCGATCTCCTGGAACGAGGACGGCAGCGTGAACATCGGGCCGCCCGAACGGCCCGCCGCGGCCGTGCCCCGGCGCGGGGAGGGCGGGGACGGCCAGCGCCGCGAGTCGCCGTTGAGCCGCGAATACGCCGCGCTGCGCTACGCCGGGGTGGGCGTGCACGAGCGCGTGCCGCTCAAGCGCGCGGGGGTGCGGTTCGGCATGCACGCCAAGTCGCTGGTGGTGGACAACCGGGTGGGCGTGGTCGGCACCCACAACTTCGATCCGCGCGGCGACACCTACAACACCGAAAGCGCGGTGGTGATCGAGGACCCGGCGTTCGCCCGCGCGCTGGCCGACAGCATCCGCCGCGACATCGCACCGGCCAACTCCTGGGTGATCGCGCGGCGCGACAAGCCGCGGGTGCTGCCGGGGCTGGAGTACTCCCTGGCCAAGGCGTCCGAGCACCTGCCGCTGTTCGACCTGTGGCCGGTGCGCTACGCCACCAGCTACGAGTTCCAGCCCGGCCCGGACTGCCCCCGGCCGCTGTCGCCGTTCGACCCGGGTTTCCGCGCCTGCCACGAGCCGGTGGGCGACTTCCCCGAGGTCAACATCGGCTTCCGCACCCTGCTGACCCGGATCTTCACCGCCTTCGGCGCCGGCCTCGCGCCCATCCTCTGAAGCGGCGGGCCCGGACCGTCGGCCGCCGGTCGCGTGCCGGCGCTCCGGCGTGGTCCGCTGGCGGGCCGGCCGCCCCGCGGGCGCCGGGGCAGGGGGTGTCCGCGGGCACCGCCCCCTGTCGTCGGTCAGGCCCGCGCGCTGCGACGTTCGCGCGGGTTTTCCCATCCATATCAACGGGTTCCGGGCGATCGGAACGATTCCGCCGGGGCCCGTGACTTCCGGCCCATGCCGGACCTGCTTAGGTGTATTACATTACCAACACACCAAGACACACACCTCCCGAGGCAACACCATGTACACCATCCCCCGCACCCCCGCCCCCCAGTCCCGGCCCCTTGCGCGCGTCCTGCGTCCGCTGCCGGTCTCCGAGCGCCGCGAGCGCGACTTCGGCGTCGGCTACGGCAACAGCAGCGGCTACGCCAGCGGTCGCCGTTACGCGCCCACGGGCGCCCCGCGTTTCCGCGTCGTCTGACCCCGCCGTCGGCGGCCGCGCGCCGTCAAACGGCCCGCGGCCCGCCGCGTTGACGCGCTTGGCGCGGCCGCCCTAGGCTGCATGTCCTTTTTCCATCACCGGTACCCCCATGTCGCTTACCCTGACGATCGAACTCAACGAGCAGGACCTCGCGCACTTCAGGAACGCGCTGGAGGCCGCCAACAAGGCCGCCGCCGGCCGCAGCGAGGAAGAGATCATCTCGGCGGCCGCGAGCCTGCTCGAGAACGCCCAGAAGGTGCGCCTGCCCGACTTCATCCGCCAGCGCCTGGAGCGCCTGGACGACATGATCGCGATGGTCCGCGACGAAGGCTGGCACCTGGACGAAGAGGATCGCCGGCACGTCCTGTCCGCGCTGGTGTACTTCGCCGACCCGAAGGACGTGATCCCGGACCACGTCGAGGTGCTGGGCTTCCTCGACGACGCGATCATGGTGGAACTGTGCGTGCGCGAGCTGCGCCACGAGCTCGAGGCCTACGACGAGTTCTGTGAGTACCGCGAGCGCGAGGCGCGCAAGCGCGGCGTGGAGCCCTCCGCGGTCGGCCGCACCGAGTGGCTGGACGCCCGCCGCGACGAACTGGTCGAGCGCATGCGCAGCCGCCGCAGCCGCGACGGCGGCTTCGGCTTCGGCTACGGCGACAGCAGCGGCTACGGCCGCGCCGGCTACGCCCGCGCCTGGCGCCCGAGCCTGTTCCGCTTCCGCTGACGCGGTGGCGGCGGCGATGTTCCGGCCCGACGTCACGGTCGAGACCCTCAACACCCTGTCCCGCGGCACCGCGATGGAGCCGCTGGGCATCGTGTTCACCGAGATCGGGCCGGACTACCTGCGCGGCACCATGCCGGTGGACGCGCGCACCCGCCAGCCGCACGGCCTGCTGCATGGGGGGGCGTCGGTGCTGCTGGCCGAGACCCTGGGCAGCACCGCCGGGGGCATCTGCGTGCCCGACGGGCAGCGGGTGGTCGGGATCGAGATCAATGCCAACCACCTGCGCGGCGTGCGCGAGGGCATCGTCAGCGGCACCGCGCGCCCGCTGCACCTGGGGCGCAGCACCCAGGTCTGGGAGATCCGGATCGAGGACGGGGCCGGGCGCCTGGTCTGCGTGTCGCGCCTGACCCTGGCGGTGATCGCGGACCCCTGACCCGGTCCGCCGGCCCGCGCGCGGCGTGCGGCCCGCGCCGGACGTGCGCGCCGGGGCCGCGGGTCCGGCGCGTTGGCGGGCCGCGGGCCGGCCCGGTATCGTGCGCGGGTCGTCCCGTCCTCCCGATCGAGCTTCCGTGCGCCCGCTTCGCTACCTGGTCCGCCTGCCGTTGCTGGCCTGGCACGTCCTCGTCCACCTGCCCCTGACGTTGCTGTTGATGGCGCCGCCGTTCGGCCGCCTGCGGCTGGCCGGCGGCGAGCTGCTCCACCACCGCATGGTCCGCTGGTGGTCGGGCGGCCTGCTGCGGGTGTTCGGGATGCGGGTGCGGCGCACCGGCACGCCGATGCCCGGCGCGGTGATGTTCGTGGCCAACCACGTGAGCTGGATCGACATCGTGGCCCTGCACAGCCAACGGATGATGGGGTTCGTCGCCAAGCGCGAGATCGCGGACTGGCCGCTGGTCGGCTGGCTGGCGTCGCAGGCCGAGACCATCTACCACCAGCGCGGCAGCCAGGAGTCGCTGGGTGGGGTGCTGCACGAGATGCTGGCGCGGCTGCGCACCGGCCGCGCGGTGGGGGTGTTCCCCGAAGGGCGCACCCGCGACGGCCGCGAGGTGGGGCCGTTCCATGCCCGGATCTTCCTGGCCGCGGTCGAGGCCGGGGTGCCGGTGCAGCCGGTGGCGCTGCGCTACGGCGAGGGCGGCAGCGGCCAGGTGGCGGTGGCCTTCCGCCCCCGCGAGGGCTTCTTCGCCAACTTCCTGCGGCTGCTCGGCGAACCCTCGCGGCCCGTGGAGGTGGCGTTCCTGGAGCCGATCCAGCCCGGCGAGGCGGCCGGCGGGCGGCGCCGGATCGCCGAGGCCGCGCGCGAGCGGATCGTGGCGGCGATGACGGCATGAGCCCGGACGCCGGCCGGCAGGGAGCGGACTTCGCGCCGCCGCGCTGGCTGCGCAACCCGCACGTGCAGACCGTGCTCGGCAGCAGTCCGTGGCGCCGGCGCGTGGCGGCCGCGGTGCTGGCCCGGACCGGCGCGGTCACCCGCGAACACCTGCTCGACGGTGGCGACGGCGTGCGCCTGCACGGCCTGCACAGCGTGGTTCCCGGCACCGAGCCGCGCGGGCTGGCGCTGCTGCTGCACGGCTGGGAGGGCAGCGCGGAATCGAGCTACATGCAGCTGGCCGCGGCCCAGCTGCTCGCGCGCGGCTTCGAGGTGTTCCGGCTCAACTTCCGCGACCACGGCGGCACCCACCACCTCAACCCGGACATCTTCCACTCCTGCCGGATCGACGAGGTGGTGCACGCCGCGCGCGACGTGGCCGACCGCTTCGGCGCGCGGCCGATGGTGGTGGCGGGCTATTCGCTGGGCGGCAACTTCGCCCTGCGCGTGGCGCTGCGCGCGCGCCAGGCCGGGCTGCCGCTGGCGCGGGTGGCGGCGGTGTGCCCCGTGCTCGACCCGGCCGGCACCATGCAGCGGATGGAGCAGGGGCCGTGGTTCTACCTGCACTACTTCGAGCGCAAGTGGCGCGGCTCGCTGGCGCGCAAGCGCGCGCTGTTCCCCGACCGGGTCGGCTTCGACCGCAAGGTGCTGCGGCTGCGCATGCGCGAGCTCACCGAATGGCTGGTGCGCCACCACACCACGCTCGGCTCGATCGACCGCTATTTCGACGGCTACAGCGTGGCCGGCGACCGGCTCGCCGCACTGCCGGTGCCGGCGCACATCCTGATGGCGGCCGACGATCCGGTGATTCCGCTCGATGCCTTCCACCAGGTGTCGCTGCCCCCGCACGCGCGGCTGGAGATCCTGCCCTGGGGGGGCCACTGCGCCTTCCTCGACGGCACTGGCGCGGCGGGCTACGCCGAACGCTGGGTGGCGGCGCGGCTGGCGGGCGATTGAACCGGCGGACACGTGCGGCCGCTGGGCTATCCTGATGCAGGACCGCAACACAGGGAGCCCGGACATGCAGATCCGCAGCCACAGCTTCCCGCCGCGTGGCCCGATCCCGGCCGAGTTCGCCATGGGCGCGCCGGACGGCTTCGGCGGCAACCGCAATCCGCACCTGGCCTGGGACGGCGCCCCGGAGGGCACGCGCTCGTTCGCCCTGCTGTGCATCGACCCCGACGCGCCCACCGATCCTTCGCTCGCCGGCAAGGAGGGCGTGGAGATCCCGGTGGAGCATCCGCGCGGCGACTTCGTGCACTGGGCGATGGCCGACATCCCCGCCGAGGTGCGCGAGATCGCCGCGGGCAGCTGCAGCGACGGGGTCGCCAGGGGCGGCAAGCGCCAGCCGCCGGGGCCGGCGGGCGCGCGCCAGGGCCTGAACGACTACACCGGCTGGTTCGCCGGCGACCCCGACCTGGGCGGCGACTACCTCGGCTACGACGGCCCGTACCCGCCGCCCAACGATCGGCGTGTGCACCGCTATTTCTTCCGCGTGTTCGCGCTCGACGTCGCGACGCTCGAGCTGCCGCAGCGCTTCGGGGCCGGCGACCTGCTGCGCGCGATCCAGGGCCACGTGCTGGCCGAGGCCGCGGTGTACGGCACCTACACGCTCAATCCGGACGCGGCCGGCTGAGCGCCGGCGCCGGGACGCAGCCGAGGGCATGGGCCGCTCCCGCCGGGCGGCGCCAGACGGGGCCTCGCGCGTGCGCGGGGAGCACTCCGTGGCGGCCGGCATGCCCGCGCGAGGGGATGTCGATCGTCGCCGCCGCCGCTCGTCGTCGACATGACGGGCGCGCCGGCCGGCGCCGCCCCGCGTCCATGCCGCCGGAGCGTCCATGTCACGCCGGATCTTCGCCAACCATCCGTTCCCCCGCGCCCGCTGCCCACGCCCTTCCCCGCCGGCAGGGGAGCGCCGGCTCAGGCCCCGGTCACCACGACGCGCGTTCGACCCGCGTGCCAGCGACGACGACGCGACCTGCATGGCGGTATCCGGAGACCTCCACGCAGGGCGGCCGGCCAGGCCCGGCTCCCGGGCCTTCACCGATCGTCCGCTGGCCGACGCACGCCGCCCGAACGGGGGACCGGCCTGCGTGTGCCGCGGCCGCGGCGCGGACGGCCTCGTGGCACGCGCGCCATGAGCGTGCTCGGCCTGCTGCTGCGGCGCGCAGCCGGATCGCCGGCCGCGGCCACGCCATCGCTCCCGCGGGACCGCGCGCCCGCCGCGCACGGCCCGGGCGGCGGCCAGGCGCGCGCGGCGCGGCGTCCACCGGCGGCCGCGACGCCGCACCGGCGGCGGGACTGAACGATGGCTGCTTGCGCGCCACTGCCGCGCGGTGTTCAGATGCACGCCAATGCCCGTCGACCTGCACCGCCGCATCGACGCCGTCTGGCGCGAGGAGTCGCCGCGGATCATCGCGGCATTGATGCGCCTGGTGCGCAACCTCGACCTGGCCGAGGAGCTGGCGCAGGACACCCTCGTCACCGCGCTCGAGCGCTGGCCCGACGCCGGCCTGCCTGACAACCCGGGCGCATGGCTCATGGCCGCCGCGAAGAACCGTGCGCTCGACCACCTCCGCCGCGAGGCCATGCTCGCGCGCAAGCATGCGCAGATCGCGCAGGAACTCGACGGCCTCCACGACGAGCTGCACGCCGCGCGCGAGGCCGCGCTCGACGACGACATCGGCGACGACCTGCTGCGGCTGATCTTCGTCGCCTGCCATCCGCTGCTTTCGCGCGATGCCCAGGTGGCGCTGACCCTTCGCCTGCTGTGTGGCCTGGCCACCGACGAGATCGCACGCGCCTTCCTGGTGCCCGAGGCCACGGTGGCGCAACGCATCGTGCGCGCCAAGCGCACCCTGGGCGAGGCCGACGTGGCGTTCGAGGTGCCGCGCCGCGACGAACTGCCCGAACGCCTGTCGGCGGTGCTGGGCGTGGTCTACCTGGTGTTCAACGAGGGCTACGCGGCCACCGCGGGCGAGGACTGGATGCGGCCGGCGCTGTGCGCCGAGGCCCTGCGCCTGGGCCGGCTGCTGGTGGCGCTGGCGCCCGCCGAGGCCGAGGCCTTCGGCCTGCTGGCGCTGATGGAGCTGCAGGCCTCGCGCACCGCCGCGCGCACCGGCCCCGACGGCGCGCCGATGCTGCTGCCCGACCAGGACCGTTCGCGTTGGGACCGCGCCGCGATCGAACGCGGACTGGACGCGCTGGCGCGCGCGCGACGCCTGGCGCCGGCACCCGGGCCCTACGCGCTGCAGGCCGAGATCGCCGCCTGCCACGCGCGCGCGGCCCGGGCCCAGGACACCGACTGGGGCCGGATCGTCGCGCTCTACCGCGCGCTGGAGGACGTGTCGCCGTCGCCGGTGGTCGCGCTCAACCGCGCGGTCGCGGTGTCGATGCACAGCGGACCCGCGGAGGGGCTGGCGATCGTCGACGGGCTCGCCGGGGAACCGGCGCTGCGCGGCTACCACCTGCTGCCCGCCGTGCGCGGGGACCTGCTGCAGCGGCTCGGGCGCGGCGACGAGGCCCGCGCCGAATTCCTGCGCGCCGCGGACATGACCCGCAACGCGCGCGAACGCGAGCTGTTGCTCGCGCGCGCCGAAGCGGCCGCCGGCTGAGGGCGCGCCTACTCCGCCGCCACCGCCTCCACCTGGATGCGCAGGGTCACGGCCATGTCGAAGCCGTAAGCCTTGCCGGCGTCGATGCCGAAGTCGTCGCGCTGGAAGCGCGCCAGCGCGTCGGCCCCGCACAGCTCGCGGCCGTGCAGCGGGTGCGGCATGCACTGGAAGGCGAGGATCTCCAGCGCCAGCGGCCGGGTCACGCCGCGCAGGGTGAGTTCGCCCTCGACCCGGGTGGGCCGGCCGTCGGCGAAGCCGGCGAGGCGGCCGGTGTAGCGCGCCTCGGGATGGCGGTCGACGTCGAGCAGGTCCGGGCCGCGGGCGTGCTCGTCCATCGCGTCCAGGCCGAAGTCGACGCTACCGGTCTCGACCACCACCTCCAGCCGCCCGTCTCCGGCCTCACGGTCGAGCGTGACCCAGCCGCGGCTGCGGTTGAACTTGCCCCGCCACACTGACAGCCCGCCGAGGTGGTCGGCTTCGAAGCTGGGAAAGGTGTGGGCCGGGTCGAGTTCGTAGCGGACTTCCGCGGCGGTCGCGGGCATGGCGGCCGGCAGCAGGACGGCCAGCAGCAGCGGGATGGTGCGCATGTCGGGGCTCCTTCGTGCTTGCGTGGCGGCTACTGCATCGAGTGCAGGCCGATCAGGTTGCCCTCGGTGTCGAACACCAGGGCGATGAATCCGAACGGACCGATCGACATCCGCGGCCGCATGATCCGCCCGCCCGCCGCGACCACACGCTCGGCGGCGTCGCCGCAGTGCTCGGTGGCGAAGTACACCACCGTGCCGCCGGGGCCGGGCTCGACGCCGGGCATCCGGCACAGCGCGCCGTTGGCGCCGTAGCGGTCCGGCCCGCCCGGGAACTCCCACATCTCCAGGCCGTCGTCGCCGGGCGGCTTGAGCGGCTGCAGCGTCACCCCGAACACGGCTTCGTAGAAGGCGCGCGCGCGGTCCATGTCGCGCACGTAGAGCTCGAACCAGTTGACGCTGTTGACCGCGGACATCGGGGCTCCTTCGCCGGACGGACCGGCCTGTCGGTGGATGGGCGTGGCGGTGGCCCCCCGTCGGGCCGCGGGGCCGGGGCCGGGCGTGCCACCTGCAGCCACGACGAAGCGGGGCGGCGTGGATCGACATCCGCACGCGGCCCGCGAAGGGGAGGCGGGCGCGGACCGCGCCCGGCCGGGGAAACGCTCCGTCAGTCGCCCGCCGGCAGCCACAGCACGAGCGCGGCGCCGAGCAGGATCCGGTACACGGCGAAGCCGGTGAAGCGGTGGCGCTTGATGTAGCCCAGCAGCCACTTCACCACCACGAACCCGGTGGCGGTGGCCGCGGCGAAGGCCAGGCCCACGTCGCCCCAGGGCTCGCCGCCCAGGCCGCCGTTCTTCCACAGTTCCAGGAAGGCGTAGCCGCTGGCCGCGAACATGGTCGGGATGCCGACCAGGAACACGAACTCGGCGGCCGCCGAGCGCCGGCCCAGCCCGGCCAGCATCGCCATGAAGATCGCCGCGGCCGAGCGCGAGGTGCCGGGGAACACGCCCGCCACCACCTGCGCCAGGCCGACCAGCACCGCCACCGTCCAGGTGATGGTGCTGCGCTCGCCCAGCGCCTCGGCGCGCTTGCCGGCGAAGTGCTCTGCCAGCAGCATCCACGCGCCGCCCAGCACCAGCGCCCAGGCGATCGGCGCCACCGCGTTGTCCAGCTC
>Ga0123333_10005021_pt1 | contig 12136 bp, 11 predicted proteins | sample BioC12SIPDNA_3_FD_89957 | JGI IMG/M metagenome (GOLD analysis project Ga0123333, IMG submission 89957) | Anaerobic biogas reactor microbial communites from Washington, USA - Biogas_R2_B C12 SIP DNA | ecosystem: Engineered > Bioreactor > Anaerobic > Unclassified | place: Washington, USA...
CCTGACCCGCCCCGAGGGGGTGGCCCTCACGGGGCGATCCGACGGGGTGAGGCGGGCTGACGCGGGATGAAGCGGGATGAAGCGGACTGAGACGGTCAGGGGCAGGGCGTCTGCTCGCCGTCGACCTCGGTGACGATCGGACGGCCGCTGGCCGAGAGCAGGTCGCACACGCCCTCGACGTCCTCGTCGGTGGCGTCCTCGCCCATGACCGCGATGACGGTGTCGCCCTCCTCGCGGGAGTCGACGACGTTGAACGCCTCGAGCTGCCGCTCGACCGCCTGGGCGAGCGGGTCGTCGCTGGAGCTGCCGGAGTCACCGGAGTCCGTGATCGTCGAGGAGGTGGGGGCGACCCCGTCCTCGACGGGATCGCTCGAGTCGTCGCTACCGCAGGCGGCGCCGCCGAAGGCGAGGGCGGCGGCCAGCCCGAGGGCGAGGAAGCGGGTTGGGCGCTGGTGCTGGGTCACGGGTGCGACGATAGTCACGGCACACCAGCCGCCGGGACGCGGCCTCGATCGGGCCGCTCGCCTTTCGGTCCGCCCGCTCGCTAGGTTCCTCCGCCGATGTCTGCTCCCTCGTCCTCTCGCACCTCCCGCCCCTTCGGGCGCCTCCTGGTGGCGGCCGCGGCCGCGTTCCTCCTCCTGCTCACCGCCGCGTGCAGCGACTCCCCCGAGGGGAACCTGGTGGCCGACGGCGTCGAGGACGACGAGCTGCCCACGCAGCCCGCCCCGACCACGACGGTGCCGAAGGAGTGCGAGACGCTCGATCCTCCGGTGACGGCCGAGGACGCGCCCGAGGTGACCGTTCCCGAGGGAGAGGCACCGACGGCGCTGGTGACCGACGACATCACCGAGGGCGAGGGCCCCGAGGTCGTGGCCGGCGACGACGTCCAGGTCCAGTACACGGGCGTGAAGTTCTCCGACGGCTCCGAGTTCGACTCGTCGTGGGACGACCTCAGCCCGATCGACGTCACGGTGGGCCTGGGCGGCGTGATCCAGGGCTGGGAGGAGGGCCTCGTCGGCATGAGGCTCGGAGGCCGTCGACAGCTCGTCATCCCGCCCGACCTGGCCTACGGCGAGGCGACCGGCGAGGAGACCGACCACGAGCTGGCCGGCGAGACGTTGGTGTTCGTGGTCGACCTGGTCGGGCACTGCACGCCCGTCGCCGGCGACGACACGACCGACGACGACTCCGACGACGGCTCCGACGACAGCACCGACGACGGCGCGGACGAGGGCACGACCGGCGACGACGGCACCGAGACGACCGTCCCGGACCCCGCCGAGGACGGTCGCGACGACGGCGGCGACGGCGACACCACCACGACCGAGGGGTAGCCGCCGGCGCCCGGCCGAGGGGTGGGCCCGTTCTTGGCGCGTGAGCGGCCACCCGTGACCGCCTGCGCGCGAAGAACCGTCACGCCGGAGGTCCCGCCCGTTCTTGGCGCGTGAGCGGCCGCTGGTGACCGGCTGCGCGCGAAGAACCGCCACGGTCGAGGTCCCGCCCCCGACCGGAGACCGCGTCCTCGCGAGGACGCGCGCCCCGGCCGGCACCCGGGCGACCCGGCGGCACCGCTAGCGTCGCGGTCGTGGACCGCAGACAGGCCGCCCACCTGCTCGGCGTGGCGACCGACGCCCGCCCGGCCGAGGTCGAGCACGCCTTCCGGGCCGCTGCCCGGCGCTCCCACCCCGACCTGGGCGGTCACCCGGGCGCGTTCCGCGCCGCCACCGAGGCCCGCACCGTCATGCTCTCGACCCCGGTGCCGCCCGTCGGCATCGACCGGGTCGTCGACCTGGTGGCCCGGTACCACCCGGTGATCCTGCTGGCCGAGGCGGTGGCTCGCTCGCTCGACCGGCACCTGGCCCGCGCCGAACCGGTGGGGGACCGCCGTCCGTGACCGGCGTCCTCGCGGCGGCCGACGAGCAGGGCGGGGCGCATCGCTGGGTGCTCGACCGCACCGGTAGCGAGACCTGGGCCGACGTCGCCGACTGGCTGGTCGACCGGCCGCTGCAGATCCTGATCGTCTGGATCGTGGCGGTCGTGCTCGTTCGGGTGGTACGCCGGCTGATCCGCCACTTCGTCCGCGGTCTCGCCGACGCGGCCGAGTCGAAGGCGGTACGCCAGATGCGCGGGCGGGCACCTTCGGTGCTGGTGCCCGCCGAGCCGTCGGCGCGGGCAGCCGCACGCGCCGAGACGGTCACCGGGGTGCTCCGCAGCACGACCAGCGCTGTCGTCTACACGTTCGCCGCGATCTACACGCTCGACGTGCTGGGGATGAACCTCGGCCCCCTCATCGCTGGCGCCGGCCTGGTCGGCATCGCCCTCGGCTTCGGTGCCCAGAGCCTGGTGCGGGACCTGCTCGCCGGCCTGTTCATCCTGGTCGAGGACCAGTACGGGGTCGGCGACGTCGTCGACCTGGGCGAGGCGACCGGCACGGTCGAGGCGGTCCGGCTGCGCACCACCCGCCTCCGGGACGTCGACGGCACCGTGTGGCACGTCCCCAACGGCGAGGTCCGACGGGTCGGCAACCAGTCCCAGCAGTGGGCCCGGGCGGTGCTCGACATCGAGATCGCGCACGGCTCCGACGTCGACCGGGCGATCGAGGTGCTGAAGCAGGCGACCGACGCGGTGGTCGACGACGACGAGGGGCTCGCCACCGACGTCCTCGAGCGTCCCGAGGTGTGGGGCGTGCAGGCGGTCACCCGCGAAGGCATCACACTCCGCCTGGTCGTCAAGACCCGGCCCGGCTCGCAGTGGAAGGTGATGCGGGCGGTGCGTCTCCGCCTGGTCGGGGCGTTGGCCGCCGCGGGGATCCGCGTTCCCGGGGCCGCCACGGCCGCGCCGCCTCCCGACCCCGAACGCTGAGCGACGCCGACGTCCGCCCCCGCGGACGCACGCCCGGGGGTCCCCGGGGGCCGAGCGTCGGGTCCGACGGTGTGCCCGGCGCGCACTCTCGCCGCTAGGTTCGACGCCGATGAGCGGCGACGCGCACCACGACGACCACGGTCACGACGACCACGGCCACGACGACGGCCACGGCGACGAGGACCCGCGCTGGGTGCTGGTGCCGCTGCTGGTCGGCCTGGTGATCGGCATCGTGCTGATCGCGGTGCTCGGGGTGCAGTCCGACGCCGCCCCGCTCCACACGCTGTAGGTCCGGCGCCGCGCGGCGACGAGTCGGGGGTCGGCGACCGCGCCGGTCAGGCGGTGACGGAGTCGGCGGCGGCGACCGCCACCGAGATCGCGGCGTCGACCGCGCGGTCCTTCACCGAGAGGTCCGGGGCCTCGGCCTCGTCGCGCTGGGCGACCACGCCGACGACGCAGGCGGCGCGGAACCCGTAGACGAGGCCCATCTTCAGGAGCGTCCCGGCCTCCATCTCGAAGCCGAGCACCCCGAGCCCGGCGTACTCGTCGATCATCCCGCGCTGACGGCGCAGCAGGTGCGGGTTGGCCGACGACTCGGAGCGCTCCTGCCCCTCGAAGAACGTGTCGGTCGAGGCGACGACGCCGACGTGGTGGTCGACGCCGAGGTCGGTGGCGGCGTCGGCGAGGGCGACCACCAGGTGCGGGTCGGCGGCGGCGGGGAACTCGGCGGGTGCGATGTCGGACGCGGCGCCCTGGTTGGTCAGCGCGCCCTGGACGATCACGATCGAGCCGGCGCGGACCCGGGGCTGGATCGAGCCGCTCGTCCCGATGCGGATGATCGTGTCGATGCCCGCCTGCACCAGCTCGTTGACGACGATGCTCGCCGACGGCGCGCCCATGCCGCTCGTGGCGCACAGGACCGGGGCACCGCCGGGGAGGCGGGCGCTGAACGCGTCGAGCCCCCGGCGGCGGGCCAGCTCCCGACCGTCGGCGAGGCGGTCGGTCGCGATCGCCTCGGAGCGCTCGGGGTCGCCGCTCAGGAGGGCGACGCGGGTGCCCGGGGACAGCGCCGAGGGGGCGAAGCCGACGTGGTACAGGACGTCGTCGGCGCCCACGCCCGCTACTCCGACGCCTCGGCGAGGACGACGGTGACCGCCGGCTCGCCCTCCGACCAGGTGAGCTCGGCGATCCGGCCCGCGTCGCGCAGGTCGTTGGCGGCCGCCTCGACGTGGGCGATGCGCTCGGCGGTGTCGGTGACGTGGACGCTCGTGACCTCGGCGCGCATCGAGACCTTGGCGTCGGACTTCGCCCGGCGGACCTCGGTGAGGACCCATCCCGCGACGGCAAGGGTCTGGGCGTCACCGTCGGCGGCCGGCCCGCGCAGATCCGCCGCGGTGGGCCAGGGCGCCCGGTGGACCGATCCCTGCTGCCACCACGACCAGACCTCGTCGGTGACGAAGGGCAGGAACGGGGCGAACAGGCGCAGCAGGGTCGATAGGGCCAGTTCGAGCGTCGCCCGGGCCGACGCGGCGGGGCCGTCGCCGGGGTCCTCGCCGTAGGCCCGGCTCTTGACCAGCTCGAGGTGGTCGTCGCAGAACGACCAGAAGAACTCCTCGGTGCGCTGGAGGGCGCGGGCGTAGTCGTACGCGTCGAACGCCGCGGTGGCCTCGTCGACCAGCTCGGCGAGGGCCGCGAGTAGCGCGAGGTCGAGCGCCTCGGTCGGGCGGCTCCCCTCGGGCGCGGCGCCGAGGTTGAGGGCGAAGCGGCTGGCGTTGAGGATCTTGATGGCGAGCCGCCGCCCGACCTTCATCTGGCCGGTGTCGAAGGCGGTGTCCGTGCCGGGGCGGCCGTTGGCGGCCCAGTACCGGACGGCGTCGGATCCGTGCTGCTGGAGCAGGTCGATCGGGACGACGACGTTGCCCTTCGACTTGGACATCTTCTTGCGGTCCGGGTCGAGGATCCATCCCGAGAGGGCGGCGTTGGTCCACGGGGGCGAGTCGGTCTCGAAGTGCGACCGGACCACCGTGGAGAACAACCAGGTCCGGATGATGTCGTGGGCCTGGGGGCGCAGGTCCATCGGGTAGGTGCGGGCGAAGCGGTCGGCGTCCTCCTCCCATCCGCATGCGAGGAGCGGCGTGAGCGAGGAGGTGGCCCACGTGTCGAAGACGTCCGGGTCGCCGGTGAACCCGCCGGGCCGGTCGCGCTGGTCGTCGGTGTAGCCGGGCGGGACGTGGCTCTGAGGGTCGATCGGGAGGCTGGCCTCGTCGGGCACGATCGGGTCGTCGTGGTCGGGCCGGCCCTCGTCGTCGAGGCGGTACCAGAGGGGGATCGGCGGGCCGAAGTACCGCTGCCGCGAGACGAGCCAGTCGCCGTTGAGGCCCTCGATCCAGTTGTCGAAGCGGTGGCGCATGTAGTCGGGGTGCCAGGCGAACTCCCGGCCCCGGGCGATCAGCGCGGCCCGCAGGTCGGCCGAGCGTCCGCCGTTGCGGATGTACCACTGGCGGGTCGTGACGATCTCGAGCGGCTTCTCGCCGCGCTCGTAGAACTTGACCGGATGGGTGATCTTCTCCGGCTCGCCGAGCAGCTCGCCCGACTCGCGGAGCAGCTCGACCATGACCTGCTGGGCGCCGCCGCTCGCCTTGCCGGCGAACCGGGCGTACGCCTCGCGGGCGGCATCGGTGGTGAGCCACGCGGGCGGATCGAACGCGAACCGGCCGTCCTTCCCGATGACGGCACGGGTGGGCAGGTCGAGCTCGCGCCACCACGTGACGTCGGTGGTGTCGCCGAACGTGCAGATCATGGCGATGCCGGTGCCCTTGTCGGGCTGGGCGAGGTGGTGCGCCCGGATCGGGACCTCGACGCCGAAGACCGGCGTGGTGACCGTCGTGTCGAACAGGTCGCGGTAGCGCTCGTCGTCGGGGTGGGCGACCAGGGCGACGCAGCTCACGACCAGCTCGGGCCGGGTCGTGGCGATGACGACGTCATCCCCGCCGTCGGCGCGGTGGAACGCGACCTGGTGGTACGCCGCGGGCCGGTCGCGGTCCTCCATCTCGGCCTGGGCGACCGCGGTCTGGTACGTCGTGTCCCACAGGGTCGGCGCGTCCTGGCTGTAGGCCTCGCCCCGGGCGAGGTTCCGCAGGAACGCCTGCTGGCAGACCGCCTGGGACCGGTCGCTGACCGTCGTGTACTGGAGGGTCCAGTCGACCGACAGGCCGACGAGCCGGAAGAGCTCCTCGAACACCTTCTCGTCCTCGGCGGTGAGGATGTGGCAGAGCTGGACGAAGTTGCGTCGGCTGATCGGGACGAAGTCCTGGCGCTTCTTCGCCGGGTCCTCGGGCGGCCGGAAGTCGGGATCGAACGGGACCGTGGGGTCGCACGTGACCCCGTAGTAGTTCTCGACCCGGCGCTCGGTGGGCAGGCCGTTGTCGTCCCAGCCCATCGGGTAGAAGACGTCGCGGCCGCGCATCCGCTGGTACCGGGCGATCGTGTCGGTGTGGGTGTAGCTGAAGATGTGGCCGACGTGGAGCGAGCCCGACGCGGTCGGCGGCGGCGTGTCGATCGAGTAGACGTCGGACCGGTCGCGGTCGCCGGCGAACCGGTACACGCCGTCGGTCTCCCACCGCTCGATCCAGCGGCCCTCGATGCCGTCGAGGGTCGGCTTGTCGGGCACGGCCCGCTCGGATCGTGGCCGCAACGGAGCCTCGGCGTCGGTCATGGGCCAAAGGTACCGACCCCTCCGGAACCGCTCCGAACCCGTTCCCCGCCGGGCGGGTGTTACATCCGGGGTCAGACCCCAGATGTAACGACGGGCCGACCGTTACATCCGGGGTCTGACCCCAGATGTAACGGTCGGTCGGGGAAGGCCCAGGCGGTGCCACCGGCCCGCTTGGCGTGGCCCGCGTGAGTCCCCGCGGCGACCAGATCCGTCGCCGCGGGGAACCAGCGTGACGACCGATCCCGGGCCCACCCCACCGATCCGCCCCTTCCCCCGCGCGTCGGACCACCGTGCGCGCGTGATGGAAGGTGGAGCGCGAGCCGGACCGGATGGTGCCGGACCGGCTCGGCCTCCAGGCACCACCTGGTCCGGGTTCGGGTCATGCGCCCCGGCGGCGGTCGCGGTCGGCCTCGGCGTCCTTGTCGACGAAGAACGGGGCGGGGGCGAGGTCGCCGCGGCGCACCCGGGCCCGCTTGTCGATCATCGAGCGCGACAGCGACGCGAACGCCTCGGTCGACCCGGCGCCGTCGGGGGCGAAGGCCTGGACCGAACCGCCGGCGTAGCCCATCGACCCGGCCTCGCCGTAGACGTCGACCCCGGCGCCGAGGAACACGAAGTCCCACCCGGCGGCGGTGTGGGCGTCGACGAGTTGGCGGATCGTCGCCAGCCGGTACTCGTGGCTCGAGTTCTCGTGTCCGTCGGTGATGCTGACGAAGACGACCTCCTCGGCGGCCAGGCCGCTCGCCTTCCGCTCGGTGGCGCGGGCGGCGGCCCGACCCAGCAGGATCCCGGTGGCGTCGAGCAGCGGGGTGCCGCCGCGGGGCTGGAACGAGGCCCGGTCGAGCGGCAGCACCTCGGCGATCGGCACCGCGTCGGCGACGGTGTGCTGGACGTCGACCGTGTCGAACTGCACGAACGTCATGCGGGCGTCGGCGCCGTCGGCGCGCTGGTCGGCGAGCAGGCCGTTGAAGCCGCCGATCACGTCGTCGACCATCGCGGCCATCGAGCCGGAGCGGTCGAGCAGCACGTAGACGTGGACGTCGGCGGGCGGGGTGGCGCCGGGGGTGGCGTCGTCGCCGGCGTCGGGGCGGGGGTTCGGCTGGTGGGTCATGCGGTCCTCCTGGGGACTGGGCGGGCGGCGGGGTGCCGTCCACCCGTACCGAGTGACCCCCTGGCGGGATGTGACGGACCGTCCGGTGATGTCGGTGGGGGTGTCACATCTCGGTGGACGCGACTCGTATCCGGCGAGCGCCCCGTCGCCGAGGGTGCGACACTCCCCGACGATCCCGACCGGTCGGCAGGGGTCGAGCCGAGGAAGCGAGGGAACGACGACCGTGGTGCCCACCGACCATCCGGTGCTGGCGTGGCTCTCGACCTCCGAGGCGTACGAGCAGGCCGGACGGCTCGCCCGCCGGCGGAGGTTGGCCGGCTACGACGGCGCGCCAGAAGGCATCCTCGACGACGCCCGGGGCGAGGTCTGGCTCCGCCTGGCGCGGGGGCCCCTCGAGGTCGAGAACCCCGCCGCCTACGGCACGCGGGTCATCCAGTCGGTGCTGCGGCAGCTCAGCGCCGGCCGCGAGGAGCTCATCGGGCTGCCCGGCGACGACCTGGCGGGCACCGCACTCGACGCCGGCCCCGACGCCGGTGACCCACCCGTCGGGCCCACCGCGACCGCCGTCGCGCCCGAGGACGACCTGCGCGACGCTCTCGACCTGCTCGCCGACTCCTGCCCGTGGCTGACCTCCGCCGCACTCGGGTGGCTCGCCCTCGCCGGCACCGACACCCGGCCCGCGGGCGCGCCCTGGCCGCAGGCGGGATCGCCGCCCCAGCAGGCGCGGTGCTGGCCGGCGCTGTGGTTCGCGGGGGAGCGCGGCCTGTTCGACGAGCCGGTCGACGCCGCCGACGGCGCCCGGATCCGGCGGACGCGGGCCCGCCGCATCGGCCGCGTCCTCGGCCGGATCGAGGCCGCGGCGGCCGTGACCCGCCTCGGTCCGGCCCCGAGGAGCGCCGGGGCCAGCTTCCGTCGGGGAGGTCGCCGTGGCTGACGCTCCCCCCGCCGGGCTCTATGGCCCGCACGACCCGCGGGTGGCGATCGTCGACCCGGTCGGGGCGACCGTCGAGGTCGCGGCGTCCACGCCCGGCTTGGCGGGCACGTCGGCGGTCGCGTTGCCCGACGGGGAGGTCTGGGAGGTCGATCACGCGGATCCCGACCGCCTCGTCTCCATCGAGGTGCCCGCCGCCGGGGCCGATGCGTCGCCCCTCCTGATCGCGGGGTTCGGCGGCGACGGCGCCCTCGAGGTCCTCGACGGCGCGGTCGAGGCCGGTACGCGCGCCGAGGCCGAGGCGGTCGGACTCCTCACCGAGCGGGCCGGTCGTCGCCACCGCTTGGCCGACCCCATCCGGACCCTGGAGGCGGCGCGAACCGGCCGTCTCGTCCTGCTGGCCGACATGGCGGCCGATGCCGCGCTCGGTCCGCTCGGCCGCGTGCTCGCCCTGGCCGAACTGCTGGTGCTGCTCGACCCGACGCCCGCCGGTGACCTGCTCCGCCCGGTCGTCGCGCGTCTCGTCGGCGACGTCGCCGGCCTGGCCGACGAGGCCGAGATCCCGCCGGACCGTCCGCTCGACCCCGAGCGGGCCGAGGCCATCGTCGCCGCCCTCGACGCGCTGGCCGCCATCGTCCCCGACCCCGATCCGGTACGCGACCTGGCCGCCCGCATCGCGGCCGCGGTCGCCGACCCGCACGACGGGCGGGAGTTCTTGAGTGCGCTGGAGGTGTCCTCGACCATCGCGCCGCCTCCGGCCGCCGTTCCGGCGGCACCGGCTCCGTCAGGGCTTCCGACCGCCGCGCGCGGCCGGCGCGCAGCGGGCGATGCCGTCCGCGCCGACGGCGCGCCGCGGCTCGAGGCGCGTTGGGTGGCCGAGGCGGTCGCCGAGGTCGTGGTGCCGCACGGCGCGTCCGGTGGGTGGGTGCGGCTGCTGCGCCCCGACGACCTGGTCGCGGTGGCCCAGGCGCCGCTCGTCCGCCACGAGCTGCGCGCCCGGGCCGAGCTCCTGGTCGAGCCGGGCACCGACCTGGCCGCGCTCGAGGTCCAGGTCATCCGGCCCGGGGCGGGGGTGGCGCCGCGGGGCGATCGCGAGCGGGTGGCGCGGGCGATCCGGGCCGGCCGGGCGGCGGCGAGCGCCGAACGCCGGGGTGACGTACCGCTGGCCGCCGAACGGTGGTCCGAGTGCGCCTCGGAGTGGGCGGCCGCCGGCGACAAGGGTCGCTACGTGGTGGCCCAGGAACGGCGGCACCTGGGCACCGGCGGCGGTCCCGGCCTCGCCGCGCGCCTCGGCCCGCTGCTCGTCGACGAGTTCGACCCCTACGCCGCCGTTACATCTGGGGTCTGACCCCGGATGTAACGGCGGCGCGGGGCGGCCGGTGGGCCATGATCGGGGGCATGGTCGACGTGCCTCCGGGGCTGGAGGAGATCCGCCTCCACGACACCCGCACCCGCGAGACGCGCCGGTTCGTGCCGCTCGTCGAGGGCAGGGTGGGCATCTACACGTGCGGCCCGACCGTCTACGCCCCCCAGACGCTCGGGAACATGCGCAGCCAGCTCTTCCCCGACCTCCTGCGCCGGGTGCTCGCCGCCGCCGGGTACGACGTCACCTACGTCACCAACATCACCGACGTCGGCCACCTCGTCTCCGACGCCGACGACGGCGACGACAAGATGGAGAAGGCGGCCGCCGCCAGCGGCGAGACCGCGGCCGACATCGCCGCCCGGTACACCGAGCAGTGGGCCGACGACCGCCGCCGCCTCGGTTGCCTCGAACCCGACGTGCTGCCGCGGGCCGCCGACCACATCGCCGAGCAGATCGCCATGGTCGAGACCCTCGAAGCGCAGGGGCACACCTACGTGATCGACGACGGCGTCTACTTCGACGTGACGACCTTCCCCCGGTACTCGGAGTTCGCCGACCTCCGCCTCGACGACCTGGAGTCGACCGGGCGCATCGAGGGCATCGCCGAGAAGCGCAACCCGGCCGACTTCGCCCTGTGGAAGCTGACGCCGCCGGGCGTGAAGCGCCAGCAGGAGTGGGACTCGCCGTGGGGCCGCGGCTTTCCCGGCTGGCACATCGAGTGCTCGGCGATGGCCACCCGCTACCTCGGTACGACGTTCGACGTCCACACCGGCGGCGTCGACCACATCCGGGTGCACCACACGAACGAGGTCGCCCAGAGCGAGTGCGCGCTCGACGTGCACCCGTGGGTCGGCACCTGGCTGCACAACGAGTTCCTCGACCTCGGCGGCGAGAAGATGTCGAAGTCGAAGGGGCACGTGCTGGTGGTCGACTCGCTCGTCGAGCGCGGCATCGACCCCCTCGCCTACCGGTACTTCTTCCTCCAGGCGCACTACCGCCAGAAGCAGGCGTTCACGTTCGACGCGGTCGCGGCGGCCGGCACCGCCCTGCGCCGCCTGGTGGGCCACGCCGTCTCCGCCCGGGACGCGGCCGCCGCGGGCGCCGCGTCCGGCGCCGACGCGCCCGATCCCGCCCGGGTGGACCCGTACCGCCGGCGCTTCTGGGCCGCCCTCGCCGACGACCTCAACGCCCCGCAGGCGCTCGCGGTCGTGTGGGAGGCGGTCCGCTCCGACGAGCTGTCGCCCGCCGACCGGTGGGCGTTCCTCGCCGACGCCGACCGGGCCCTCGGGTTCGGGCTGGCCGACGCGGCCGCGCCCGACGCCGACGAGTCCGGCTCCGATCCCCGGATCGACGCCCTCGTCGCCGAGCGGGCGACCGCCCGGGCCGAGCGCGACTTCGCGACGTCCGACCGCATCCGCGACGAACTGGCGGCCGAGGGGATCGAGCTGATCGACACGCCCACCGGCACGACCTGGCGCCGCGCCTGAGCGGTCCGGCCCCCCGCCGGGGCGGGCGCGACTCCCGTGAGCGGGGCGACGCCGAGCGCGCCCGGCGCCGCGGCCGGGAGGTCGTGCCCCTCGCCGGGGCGGGCTGGCACCACCACCGTCGGGCCCGTACGCTTCGGTTACCGAGCGGTAACTTCCCCGCGGGGAGCCGACTCCCGACGAGCCGAAAGGGACGCGATGTCCGAGTTCTCCCTCGCCCTCAACGAGGATCAGGTCCAGCTCCAGAAGTGGGTCCACGACTTCGCCGAATCGGTCATCCGGCCGGCGGCGGAGGAGTGGGACGAGCGGGAGGAGTTCCCGTGGCCGATCGTCGAGGAGGCGGCCAAGATCGGCCTCTACGGCTTCGACTTCATGGCCCAGGCCATGCTCGGCGACCCCAGCGGCCTCACCATGCCGATCGCCATCGAGGAGATGTTCTGGGGCGACGCCGGCATCGGCCTGTCGATCATGGGCTCGGGCCTCGCCGCCGCGGGCATCGCCGGCAACGGCACCCCCGAGCAGGTGATGGAGTGGGTGCCGCAGTGCTACGGCACCCCCGAGAAGGTCGCCCTCGGCGCGTTCTGCGTGTCCGAGCCCGACGCCGGCTCCGACGTGTCGTCGCTGCGCACCCGGGCCGTGTACGACGAGGCCAAGGACGAGTGGGTGC
>Ga0123333_10005022_pt1 | contig 12136 bp, 12 predicted proteins | sample BioC12SIPDNA_3_FD_89957 | JGI IMG/M metagenome (GOLD analysis project Ga0123333, IMG submission 89957) | Anaerobic biogas reactor microbial communites from Washington, USA - Biogas_R2_B C12 SIP DNA | ecosystem: Engineered > Bioreactor > Anaerobic > Unclassified | place: Washington, USA...
CGTCGCGCTCGCGCTCGATGCGATCCGGGTCCGGATCGCGGCCGCGGATGCGCTCGCGTCCACGCGCGACATCGATGTCGAGCAGCAGGGTGAGGCCCGGCCGGATGCCGACCACGCGCTGCTCCAGCACCTGGATCAGGCCGGCGTCCAGCCCGCGGCCGCCGCCCTGGTAGGCATAGCTCGAGTCGGTGAAGCGGTCGCTGAGCACCCAGGCCCCACGCTCGAGCGCGGGCAGCACGGTCCGGTGCAGGTGCTGCGCGCGCGCGGCGAACATCAGCAGCAGTTCGGTCTCCGCGGCCACGGGCTCGTCCCCACGCACGCCAACGTGCTCGGTGTGCTCTCGCTAATCGCCTGGGCGCTGATCGTCGTGGTGTCTCTCAAGTACCTCGTGCTGCTGCTGCGGGCGGACAACCAGGGCGAGGGCGGCATCCTGGCGCTGTCCGCGCTGGCGTCACGCGCCCTCGCCGGGAGTGGCCAGCGGCTCGTGGCGCTGCTCGGCCTCGTCGGCGCCGCTCTGCTCTACGGCGACGGCATGGTCACGCCCGCCATCTCGGTGCTCTCCGCCGTTGAGGGCCTGGCCGTGGCCGCGCCGGCGTCCGCGCCCTACGCCGTGCCGCTGACCGTGGCGTTCCTCGTCGCCCTGTTCGCCGTCCAACGACGCGGCACCACGAGCGTCGGACGCGTGTTCGGGCCGGTCATGCTCCTCTGGTTCCTGGCGCTGGGCGTCCTCGGTGCGGTGCAGGTGGCGAAGGAGCCGCTCGTGCTGGGGGCCCTCGACCCGCGGCACGCGGCCGCCTTCCTCGCCCACCACGGCTTCGCGGGCCTGCTGGTCCTGGGGTCCGTGTTCCTGGTCGTGACGGGCAGCGAGGCCCTCTACGCCGACATGGGGCACTTCGGCAGGCGCCCCATCCGGCTGCCCTGGTTCGCGCTGGTCGCGCCGGCCCTGCTGGTCAACTACTGGGGCCAAGGGGCGCTCCTCTACGACGACCCCACCGCGAGCGTGAGCCCCTTCTTCCTGCTGGCCCCCGCCTGGGCGCTCGTGCCGCTCGTCGCGCTCGCCACCGCAGCCGCCCTCATCGCCTCGCAGGCGCTCATCTCCGGCGCGTTCTCGCTCACCCGCCAGGCGGTCCAGCTCGGCCTGGTACCGCGCCTGACCGTGCGCCACACCTCGGGAACGGAGATCGGCTAGGTCTACGTGCCGGCGGTCAACTGGACGCTCATGATCGCGAGCTGCCTGCTGGTGGTGGCGTTCGGCGACTCCACGGGGCTGGCCGCCGCCTACGGGGTCGCCGTCTCTACCAGCATGCTCATGACCACGCTGCTGCTCGGCGTCGTCATGGCACGGCTCTGGCGCTGGCCCGCCCCGCTGGTGGTCTCGGTGGTGGGCGTCCTGCTCGCCATCGACCTCGCGTTCCTGGCCGGCAACTCCGCGAAGGTGCCCCAAGGCGGCTGGGTGCCGCTGGTGGTCGGGGCCGCCGTGTCGCTGCTGATGCTCACCTGGAAGCAGGGGCGCGTCATCCTCGCCGACCGTCTCGCCGAGGGCCAGGTGCCCATCCGCGAGCTCCTCGAACGCGTGCACCGCGACGTGCCGCTCCGCGTGCCAGGCGTCGGCGTCTACATGAGCGGCCGACCGTACGTGGCGCCCGCCGCCTTGCTACACAACCTCGCGCACAACAAGGTGCTGCACGAGCGTGTGCTGGTCCTGGCCGTGAGGACCGAGAGCCTGCCGCGCGTGGAGCGCAGGCGCCTCCGCGAGTGCGTCGAGCTAGGGGAGGGGGTGTTCCAGGGCGTGCTCCACTACGGCTTCATGCAGAGCCCGAACGCGCCGCGCGACATCGCGGACGTGCGCCTGCTCGGCGAGCGGCTCGGCGACGCCGACGTGACCTACTTCCTCGGGCGCGAGACGGTGCTGCCGCGCAGCGGCAAGCGCATGGCGTTGTGGCGCGAGCAGCTCTTCGCGTTCATGACCCGCAACGCGCAGCCGGCCACCGCCTTCTTCCGCCTACCTCCCAGCCAGGTGATCGAGATCGGCACGCAGGTCGAGATCTGAGGCCGATAAGCAGACAGTTCCACATCCCGGCCGGAGCAAATGTGCTTTGCTGCCCATTGGGGGTAGCCCCTCCAACTCGGGCCCGCTGCTTCCCCCCCTGGCAGTGGGCCCGAACCTCGCCTTACCGACGCGTCATCTGCGTGAGCGCCTCACCTTCTTCGGCGCGGCGTCCGCCTCCGCGGCCTCCTCGAACAGGCCCCCCTGCGGGAACAGCTCCTCGTACCCCTGGTCCAGGTTCAACAGGTCGAACGGGAGGCACTTTCCCTCCTCGCTCTTGACGCGTTCGAAGCGGCCCTCGGGCTTGCGCCGGCGGCGGTACTCCACGATGAACACCTGCTTCTCCGGGCGCGGCTCGAGCACCAGGCGGACGGTCGATCCTGTGGCTTCCAGCGTGCGTTCCACGGTCACGGTGTGCGGGTTCGGTCTCGGTGCGGTTCTCGTCATCCAGGATCGCTGCAGGCCACCGTGAGCTCGCGGCGGCGTCTCTCTCCTCGCCCATCGAACCACGGTTCAGCCGTCGCCAACGGCGTTCGGGCGACGTTCCCAGGCCCTTCGAGCGGGCGGCTGCGGGGGCTCAGCTGGCGCAAGCGCGGGCCCAGTCGACGTGAGGCGCCAGCGCGGCGACCAGAGCCTCGAGGCCGGCGCGGTCCTCGTCGTCGAAGCTCGCGAGCTCGGCCGAGTCGAGGTCGAGCACCGCCACGACCTCGTCGTCCACGACCACGGGCACCACGATCTCCGAGCGCGAGCGCACGTCGCAGGCGATGTGCCCCGGGAAGGCGTTCACGTCGGGCACCACCTGGGTCTGGCGCGTGGCGGCCGCCGTGCCGCACACCCCGCGCCCCACGCGGATGCGCACGCAGGCCGGGCGCCCCTGGAACGGGCCCAGCACCAGCTCGCCGTCGCGCATCAGGTAGAAGCCCGCCCAGTTGAGGTGCGGCAGCCACGCGAACACCTCCGCCGCGGCGTTGGCGAGGTTGGCGAGCCAGTCGTCCTCGTGCTCCACCAGCGCCGCCACGCGCCGGCGCAGCTCGGCGTAACGCTCGGCCTTGGGGGCGGCCAGGGCGAGGTCGTGGTAGTCGAGGGTCGGTTCGTGCGTGTCGGGAGCGGAGCGGTTCACGCTCCCGACTCTAGCGCCACGCGCCCGGCCTGGGTGGGCCACGGCCTACGCGAGCGCGGCCCGCCCCGGTGGGGTGACCGTGTGGCGCCCGATCGCGCCCGTACGTGAGAGATGTGTGGGCGCGCGCTCGCGGCTGGTCGTTTATCATCCCCCTAGTGCCTGAGAAGCGGATCGAGAACCGGGGCTCCCACTGGGTGCCCGACGCCGAGGGCTTCCTGCCCACGCGCCCGGACCAACGCCCGATCGCCGAACCGTGGGCGTCGGCCGTCGCGCTCGTCGTCGACGCCTACCGGGAACGCCTGGGCCCGGCGCTCCACAGCGTCTACGTGCGCGGCTCGGTGGCGCGCGGTCTCGCCGTGGAGGGCGTCTCCGACCTCGACACCTTCGCCGTGCTCGTGCCCTGCGCCCCGCCCGAGCTCGACCCGTCGGCATTCGCCAGCTGGTCGAGCGAGGTCGACGCGCGCGTGACCGCGCGCCACCCCGCCGTCGTCGGCGTCGAGACCGACCTCGTCCGCTACGACCAGGTCGTCAGGGGCCGCGGCTACTTCGCCTTCGCGCTCAAGACCGAGGCGGCCTGCGTGCACGGCCCCGACCTCGCCGACCAGGTGGCGCCGTTCCGCCTCGGCCCCGACGTCGCGTTCCAGACGAAGTTCTTCCGCAAGCACCTGGCCATCTTCCGGCGCGAGTACCCCAGCGAGCCGCCCGCGGAGCGCCCAGGCTTCATCGCCTGGCTGGCGCGGCGCCTGCTACGGCTCGGCATGGAGCTCGTGATGCTGCAGGAGGGCCGCTACAGCCGCGACCTCGACCGCTGCTACGAGAGCTTCGCGCGCTACTACCCCGCCCAGGCGGAGGCGATGCGGCGCGCGCTGGAGCTCGCCGTGAACCCCACGGCCGACGCCGCCAGCGCGCGCTTCTTGACCGAGTTCGGGGAGTGGTTGGCGGGGCTGGCCGACCAGGCCCTGCTCGCCTGGGGCCTCGCCCCGGAGCCCAGCCCCGCCGCTAGCTAGTCGATCGGTTCCAGGCGTACCCGACCCACGCCGCCGTCGATGTCGATGTCGGCGCGCGCCGTCGCCGTGGCGTAACCGGCCGAGGTGTGGGTGTCGCCGGCGCGCGTGAAGCCGGCCGGGACGCTCACCTCGCCGACGCCCTCGTCGATCGACACCCGCGCCTCGAGCGCGCGCGGCAGGCGCACGACCACCTCGCCGACACCGCCGTCGATCTCCACGTCGTAGGCCCCCGTGGCCGGCAGGGTGACGGTCACGTCGCCCACCCCGGCGTTCACGTCGAGCGACTCGAGGCGCACGCCCCGTAGGTCGAGGTCGGTGCGACCGACGCCGGCGTCCACGCGCAGGGTCAGCGGCACGCGGTCGGTGAGCTGCAGCTCCCAGCGCGCCCCGCGCCCCACGTCGAGCGGGATCACGGAACGGCTACGCGCTTCCAGGGTCAGGCGGGCGGTGTCGCCCCGCACGTCGAAGGCCTGACGGATCTCCTCGCCGCGGTTCGCCGCGAGCGTGCCGCTCGCCAGCAGGTCGGCGCTCGCGCCCGTCACGTGCAGCTCGGTGACGCCCGTGTCGAGCGTGACCTCGGCGCGGCGGGCGCCCTCGAGGCCTTGCGCCACCGCGACCTCGCCGCCGGGGCTCACCCCCAGCGAGCCGCCCGCGAGGGAGAGGAGGACGGCCGCCGCCGCGGCGCCGGCGTAGAGTGCCAACCGGTAGCGACCGCGCGACAGCAGGTCGAGGCCGGCGGCGATCACGAACAGCGGCCAGTACCGCGCGACGCCGAGCAGGAAGCCGAGGTCGAGCAGCCCGTAGTTCACGGCCAGCAGCAGCAAGCCGAGCGCGATCAGGGCCACGGGCAACGCCACGTTCCCGCGCGGGCGCACCACGGGGTCCGTGGCCCTGGTTCCCGGTCCCATGTCAGGCCTCCGGGGTCGGGCCGGACGCGCCGCCGCCGCGCTCGGTGCGGCGCCAGATCAGGTAGGCGCCGGCGCCGATCAGCAGGAGCGGTCCGACGATGCCGCCGAGCGAGGTGTCGAAGAACGCCAGCACCGCGATGGCGGCCATGGCGAGGGCGGGGTAGACCGCCCAGCGCTGCTTGCCCTGCCCCTCGGGGAGCAGGTAGAGGTAACCGAAGGTGGCCGCCAGACCCAGCATGAACACCCAGCCGGCGTCGATCCGTGGCCCGACCTCCTCGAGCCATGCCACCAGCGCGAGCGTCAGCAGCGCCCCGGCGGGGATGACCGCCCACCAGCGCTGCCGGCCGCTCAGGTAGACGGCCGCGAAGCCGGCGCCGAGCAGGCCGAGGAAGACCGGCCCGCCCGCGTCGCCGGCCAGTACGGTGACGCCGATGCCGGCGAGCGCCGACCCGGGGATCAGCGCCCACCACTCCTCGCGGTGGTTCACGTAGTGGTAGAGGAAGGCCGCGCCTCCCGCCAGGAACAGCAGCGCCCAGACCCAGGAGCCGACGCCGGCGAACCAGCCGAGGTTGGCTGCCAGCAGCACCACCCCCGCGGCGACCAGCACGTACGCCCAGAAGCTCCTACCTCTGTCTCTCGTGATCATGGCAGCTCTCCTCGCCGCCCGCGATCCGCGTCGCGCGAGGCGCCGGCAGCTCCGACATGGGGCTGCGCTTCGACCCGAACCTCGTCAGCGCCAGGGCGCGCCCCGGGCGCGAGGGCTCCGCGCCCAGGTGCCCCCAAGGTAGCCCTCGGCGCGCTCGCCGGGAAGGGCGGAACGTCCTACCCCGAACCGGGACGCCAAGGCGAGGGGCGAACGTCCCGCCCCGCGGCCCCGACGCGCGCCCTTCGCGTAGCGTCCGGTCTCGGGGCGCGCGTCGGCGCGCTGGCCTCGGCGACGATCGGGCGTATGCTCGGCGGCATGCATAGTACCGAGACCGCGTTCCTCGAGGCCGTGAAGGCCGGCGACCTGGCGCAGGTGACGCGTCACGTGGACGACGAGCCCTCCCTGCTGGACGCCCGCCCCGCCGGGGCGCCCTCAGCCGCGCTGCTGGCGGTGTACCACGGGCACCCGGAGGTGGCGGAGGCGCTGGTGGAGCGCGGCGCCACGGTCTCGGTGTTCGAGGCCGCCGCGCTCGGGCTCAGCGACGTGCTGTCGGCCCTGCTCGACGAGGAGCCGGCGGCCGTCGACGCCGTCAACGAGGACGGCTTCCAGCCGCTGGGCCTGGCGTGCTTCTTCGCGCGCCGCGAGGCGGCCGAGCTGCTGCTCGCGCGCGGCGCAGCCGTGAACTCCGCGAGCCGCAACGCCGCCGACGTCATGCCGCTGCACTCGGCGGTGGCATCGCGCAGCGTCCACCTGGTGCGCACCCTCCTGGAGCAGGGGGCGGACGCGAACGCCCGCCAGGCGGGAGGCTTCACGCCGCTGCACGGCGCGGCGCAGAACGGCGATGCGAGCGCCGTGGAGCTGCTGCTGGCCGCCGGCGCCGACGCGCGCGCCCTCGACGGCTCCGGGCGCACGGCGCTCGAGCTGACGGACGACGAGGGCGTGAGGGCGCTGCTCGAGGCGGCCGCGGCCTGAGGCGACGCGAGCGTCGTTCCAGCCGCGACAGCGGGGCGGTCCGTCGGGGTATGGGTTGATTCCTCATCAAGATTGACAACCATGGGCCACGGTGGAACGATCCTGTGATGAGCGAGTTCGATCTGATGTTCGGCGCCCGGCGCCTCGTGTCCCACTGCGCCTCGGTGCAGCCCGGCGAGCAGGCGCTCGTGGTCAGCGACACCGCCACCGACCCCTCCCTCGCCGAGGCCCTCGCGCGTGCGCTACGCGAGGTCGGCGCGGAGACGTCGGTGATCACCACCGATCAGGCCAAGACCGACTCCGGCGAACCGAGCCCGGCCGTTGCGGCCGCGATGCTCGCCTCCGACGTGGTCTTCACGCTGGTGCAGGTCTCGATCACCCACACCGAGGCGACCAAGGCCGTGTGCGCCAAGGGTGGGCGCGTGGCCGCGCTCACGCAGTGGGTGCCGGAGATGATGGCGGGCGGAGGCATCGCCGCCGACTTCCGAGCGATCGAACCGACCGTCATGCGCATGGCCGCGATCTGGGACGCGGGCAGCGTGGTGCGCGTCACCAACGCGGCCGGCACCGACATGACCCTCGACATCCGTGGGCGCCTCGGAACGCCCCATGCCAAGACCGGCGTGGTCCGCCCGGGCACCTTCCACCCGATCCCCGACATCGAGTCGCCCGTCTCGCCCGTCACCGGCTCCGGGACCATCGTGTGTGACGCCAGCATCCCCTACCTCGGCATCGGCGTGCTCACCGAGCCCGTGACCCTGAAGGTCGAGGATGGCAGGGTGGTGTCGATCACCGGCGGCGAGGCCGCGGACCGGGTGCGCGCGGCCTGGGAGTCCATGAACGACCCCGACGTCTACCACCTCGCCGAGATCGGCATCGGGATGAACCCCGAGTGCCGCCTGACCGGTCGCATGCTCGACGACGAGGGCGTCGCGAGCACCTGCCACTTCGGCATCGGCACGAGCAACACCCTCGGCGGAGACGTGAAGGCCAAGTGCCACTACGACTTCGTGCTGCACGACCCGACCATCGAGGTCGACGGTCGGGTCGTGATGGACGCCGGTGAGCTGAAGGTCTAGCTGGGCGCGCCCGGCACGTACCGCGCGCGTGGGCGGATCACCCGCTCCGAGCCGTACTGCTCCATCACGTGCGCGATCATGCCCGCAGTTCGCCCCAGGCCGATGAGGCTGAAGATCGACCCCTCGGGCAACGCCACGAGCGGCTCGAAGCACGCCAGCGCGAAGTCGACGCGCGCCTGCTCGCCGGTGGCCGCTTCCGCCAAGCGGACGGTCTCCGTGAGGAGCGCGTACCTCTCGGAGCCCTCGTGCAGCTGGAGCAGCGCTTCCACGCGCGGGTCGCGCCCGGCGTAGAGCCGCCGGTAGGGGTTATGGAACCCTGGGATCGTCCCGCTGCGCCGCAACCAGCGCCGGATGACCGGTTCGGCTTCGCCCTCGGCCAGGACCTCCCGGAAGAACGTCAGCGCCTCCGTGACCTGGCCCTGCAGGTGCTTGTAGCCCTGCAGGGCCGCGAGGCCGGCGAGCACGGCCTGGTAGAGGCTCGCGCCCGCGCTCGCCACGCACCGCGCCGTGAAGGTCGCGATGTTCAGCTCGTGGTCGGCCACGATCACGAGCAGCGCGTTCAGCACCTTCTCGTCGGCGCCCCACGCGCGTGCCAACGTGCGCGCCACGCTGCCGTCGAACGGCCGACCGCAGCTGAGGCGGAGGAGGTAGAGCAGGACCCTGATCGCGCTCGGGACGAGGACGGCAGGCTTGGTGGCGTAACCGTTGAGGTCCTGCTGCTCGAGGATCGGCAGGAGGCACTGCATGCGTTCGAGCGGCGGCAGGTCGGGTAGGCCGACGATGGCCTCCTCGTCGATCGCCTCGTACCACTCCGGGCGCGCGTCGCCCAGCTCGCCGTCCCAGAGGAACTGCGCCACCTGCTCGAAGGAGCGCTCCCTGGCCAGCTGGCTCGAGTTGAGGCCGCGGTAGGAGTGCTCGGTCGCGGTGATCTGCGAGATGGAGGTCGTGAGGATCGGGTTGCCGAACTCGATCACTTCGGCGGCGGCGCGGTCCGGGTCGCTCCGGAAGCTGTGCCGGTGCTTCAGCGCCTGCAGCTGGGCGAGCGGGTAGTAGCGCTTGCGGCTGCTCGGGTCGAACTGGACCGAGCGCAGCATGCCGCGGCTGACGTACGCGTACAGCGTGCCTTTGGTGACGCCGAGGAACTCCGCTGCCTCCTCGGCGCTCAGGTGGTCCCTCGGCGTCGGGTTCATGGTTACCGATTCTAGTTGATGCTTGATCAAGATTGAGCGAGGAACGCGATACGGGTAACATCGCGCATGCTCCCCGAGTTGACGGACCAGCAGCTCGTCGCGCGCTTCGCGCGGCTCGTCGTGACGTTCTGCCAGGCTGCCGCGCCCGGGGAACGCGTGCTGCTCGGCGGGGACGCGGTAGAGGTGCTGGCCGCCATCGCGACCGAGCTTCGCAGGGTCGGGGCGGTCCCGGTCGCCGACGTCCCGCCCGAGCTCGCCGCCGAGCTCTCGGCGGCGGCCGACGTGGAGGACGGGGCCCGCGCCGGTAGCCGCCTGGAGCTCTGGCGCGGTGCGACGGGCTACGTGCAGGTGCGAACCTCCGCTTACCGCGCCGCCCCGCTGCCCGCAGGCCCCGAGGGCGACGAGATCCGCCGCCTGCGGATGACCAAGCGGAAGACCACCACCTACTGGCCCGACGCGGTCCTCGCGGAGCGCGCAGGCATGTCGCTGCCCCGCCTGAAGGCCTACTACGCCCACCTCCTCGACCTCGGCGCCGACGACCCGGTCCCGACCTTCGAAGAGCTCCGCGACTTCCAGGCGCGCCTCATCGAACGCCTCGCCCGAACGCGGCAGGTGCGGATCGTCGGAGACCGGACCGACCTGACGTTGAGCGTGGAGGGGCGGGGGTGGCAGAACAGCTACGGACGGCGCAACACCCCCAGCGGCGAGATGTTCACGAGCCCCCACGAGGCGTCGGCCAACGGCGTCGTCCACTTCGACGTCCCGAGCTACAACTTCGGTGTTCCGGTCAGGGGCGTGACCCTGACGTTGCGCGAAGGGCTGGTGGTCGACGCTTCGGCGGAGACCGGTGGCGAGGTGCTCGCGCGGCAGCTCGAGCGCGACGCGGGCGCGCGCCGCCTCGGCGAGCTGGGGATCGGCGGCAACCGCCGCATGAGCCGCCCGCTCGGTTCCACGCTGTTCGACGAGAAGATCGCCGGCACGGTGCACCTGGCGCTCGGTGCCAGCTACCCTCAGACCGGCGGGCTGAACCGCAGCGCGCTGCATTGGGACCTGATCAAGGACCTGAGAGGGGGAGGCGCCGTCTACCTGGACGGCGAACCGTTCCAGGTAGACGGGCGCTTCGTGGACGCTGGGTAGCCGCCCTCAGGCGCCGCTGCGCGGGTCGTAGACGTCGCGCAGCCAGTTCCCGAGGAAGATCAGGCTCAGGGAGAGCGAGGTGATGGTCAGGCCGGGCCAGGCGGCGAGCCACCAGGCCGTGGCGGCGTACTGCTGGCCGTTCGAGAGCATCTGGCCCCAGGTGATGGTCGGTGGCTGCACCCCGAACCCCAGGTAGCTGAGGCTCGCTTCGGCGAGGATCACGCCCGACGCCTTGAGCGTGCCGACGGCGATGATGGTGCCGGTGATGTTCGGCAGGATGTGCTTGGTGGCCGTGACGATCTCGCGTTGGCCGAGCGCGCGGGCCGCCTCCACGAAGTCGCGCTCGCGGTACGAGAGGACCTCGCTGCGCACGAGCCGGGCGGTGGTCGTCCAGCCGAAGAAGCCGATGACGAGGATCAAGAGCCCGAGGCTCGGGCCCGCCAGGCCCATGATCGTCAGGTAGAGAACGAACGACGGTACCGACACGATGATGTCGACGAGCCGCATGATGATCGTGTCCCACCAGCCGCCGAAGAAGCCGGCAAGCGCCCCCAGGAGCACGCCTACGGTGAGCCCGAGCGCCGTGCCGCCCGCGGCGACGACGATCGCCACGCGGCTGCCGTAGAGGATGCGGGAGAAGACGTCGCGTCCGAGCTGGTCGGTGCCTAGGAGGTAGCTCGCGTCACCGCCGGCCATCCAAGCCGGCGGCAGGAGGCGCGAGCGAAGGTTCTGTTGCCACGGGTCGTGCGGGGCGAGGAGCGGCGCGACGATCGCGACGACCACGAACACGCAGAGCAGGATCATGCCGGTGAGGGCCAGTCGGTTCCGCAAGAGCAGCGGAAGGAACGACCGACGAGGGGTAGCAGCTGCCGAGGACGCCATCAGTCGTACCTGATCCGCGGGTCGATGAGCGTGTAGAGCAGGTCCACCGCCAGGTTGCCCAGGACCACCAGCAGGGAGGTGAAGATCACCACCGCCTGGATGATCGCCATGTCGCGTCCGGACAGGGCGTTGATGAACAGGAGCCCGATGCCCGGCCACGCGAAGATGCGTTCGAGGACCACGGAGCCGCCCAGGAGCCCGGGGATCGCGAGGCCCAGCAGGGTGACGTAGGAGAGCGAGGCGTTGCGCAGCGCGTGCTTGAACAGCACCTTGCGAGGCGCCAGGCCCTTGGCGTGAGCGGTGCGGATGTAGTCGAGGCCCAGCACCTCCAGCAGGCCGCCCCGCATCAAGCGCGTGAGCAGCGCGGCCATCGAGGTGCCGAGCGTGACCGCGGGCAGGACCATGTGCCTCCAGGTGCCGCTGCCAGACACGGGCAGCCAGCCTAGGTTCACGCTGAAGAAGAGCATCAGCATGATGCCGAGCCAGAAGCTCGGCATCGCGTCGCCGAGGACCGTGAAGATGCTGAACAGCGTGTCGGGCAGCCGGTTCCTGTAGAGCGCCGAGAGGATGCCGCCGGGTAGGGAGATGAGGGTGGCGACGAGCAGCGCCGCGAACGCGAGGCTCGCCGTGGCCGGCAGGCGCTCGGCCAGCAGCTCCATCGCCGGGCGCCCCTGGTAGATGTACGAGCTGCCGAAGTCGCCACGGAGCGCGTTGCCGACGTAGATCAGGTACTGCACGGGGATGGGCTTGTCGAGGCCGAGCTTGGCGCGGATCGCTTCGACCTGCTCGTCCGTGAGCATCGTCAGCTCCGCCTCTTCGCTGCCCAGGTACGCCTGGATCGGGTCGCCGGACAGGCGCAGCATGACGAACACGAGTAGGGTGATCCCCACCAAAGTGGGGATCACCTGCAGGAGTCTCCTAACGGTGTATGCGGTCATCCTCGGTCCGCGCGCCTAGCGCGGGTGCCCAGTCTCACCCGGTCAGTCGGCCGGGAAGGTGTCCTTGAGAACGATCAGCGAGTCCGCGCGCGGCGTGTAAGCGACCGCGTTGCTGACGCCCGTGAAGCTCGTGGCGTTGTAGAGGTAGCTCATCGGCATCTCCTCGAGGAGGATGTCGGTAGCCTGGCGCAGCAGCTCGTAGCGGCGCTC
>Ga0123333_10005026_pt1 | contig 12128 bp, 9 predicted proteins | sample BioC12SIPDNA_3_FD_89957 | JGI IMG/M metagenome (GOLD analysis project Ga0123333, IMG submission 89957) | Anaerobic biogas reactor microbial communites from Washington, USA - Biogas_R2_B C12 SIP DNA | ecosystem: Engineered > Bioreactor > Anaerobic > Unclassified | place: Washington, USA...
CGTTCTCCTTGCCCGTCCCGTGGTAGTCCGAGGACCCTGTCACGAGCAGCCCGTGCCGCGCGGCGATCGTGCGCAGCCGTTCGCGCTGCTGCGAGCTGTGGTCGCGGTGGTCGACCTCGAGGCCCTGGAGACCCGAGGCGACCATCGCGTCGATCACGGCGTCGCTCACGACCCGACCACGCCCGTCGGCACCCGGGTGAGCGAACACCGCGACCCCGCCCGCGTCCCGGATGAGCATGACCGCGTCGAGAACCTCGGGGGCGTAGTGCTTGACGTAGTACTTCGAGCCGTGGTGGAGCAGGTCGTCGAACGCGGTGCTGCGGTCGGGCACGACGCCACGCGCGACGAGCGCGTCGGCGATGTGCGGCCGCCCGATCACGGCACCCGGCTCGACCTGCTCCTCGACCTCGTCCCACGTCAGCCCGAAGTCGCCGTGCAGGAGCGCGACGATGCGCCGCGCCCGCGCCGTGCGAGCCTCGCGTGCCCGGCGCAGCTCGCGCGCGAGCCCCTCGTGCGCGGGGTCGTGCAGGTAGGACAGCACGTGCACGCTCATGCCCGCCGTCCGCGCCGAGATCTCTGTGCCGCGCACGACGGCGACCCCGTGCTCACGTCCCGCCTCGGCCGCCTCGTCCCACCCCGACGTCGTGTCGTGATCGGTCAGGGCGACGACGTCGAGCCCGGCGCGCGCCGCCTGTGCGACGACCTCGGCCGGGCTCTCGGTCCCGTCCGAGGCGGTCGAGTGGGTGTGAAGGTCGATACGCACACCCAGAAGGGTAGGGCTTCGCCGGGGGGCCCTTCACCGCGCCCTCGCGCCTGCCCGGGTGGGATCATGAGGGCATGACCCCCGACGACACGACCCCGACCGACCCGACCCGCAGCGCGGCCGACGGCTCCGCGCAGCCGCTCGCCGAGCGCGGCTCGAACCGCTCGCAGCGTCCGGACTCGAAGGCGTTCCGCGAGTTCATCACGAGCGGCTGGGGCGAGCGCGCGCCGTCGGCGGCGAGCCCCTCGGCCGCCGCGCCGTTCACGGCTGCCCGGCGCGCGAAGCTCTCCGCGCTGTTCCCCGGCGAGCGGCTCGTGATCCCCGCGGGCGGGCTCAAGGTGCGCTCGAACGACACCGACTACCGCTTCCGGCCGCACTCGGCGTTCGCGCACCTGACGGGCCTGGGCAAGGACGAGGAGCCGGACGCGGTGCTCGTGCTGCACCCCGAGGGCGAGGGGCACCGTGCGGTGCTCTACCTGCGTCCGCTCGCCTCGCGCGAGACCACGGAGTTCTACTCCGACGCACGCTACGGGGAGTTCTGGGTCGGGGCACGGCCCACGCTCGAGGAGATCGCGACCGTCACGGGCATCGAGACCGCCGACCTCGCCCGGCTCGCGGACGAGCTCGCGAAGGACGTCGGCGACGGCGGGGTGCGCGTGCGCATCGTGCCGGGCGCGGACACCGCCCTCGAGGAGGTCGTGGACGAGATCCGCCGCACCGAGGCCGCGGGCGAGCTCGACGCGGGGCTCGCCGAGGCGCTCTCCGAGCTGCGCCTGGTCAAGGACGAGCACGAGGTCGCGCAGATGCGCGAGGCGGTCGCGCGGACGATCGAGGGCTTCGAGTCGATCGTGCGGGCCCTGCCGCGCGCGGTCGAGCATGCGCGCGGCGAGCGCGTGATCGAGACGACCTTCGACGCGCACGCCCGGCTCGAGGGGAACACGGTCGGCTACGAGACGATCGCCGCAGCGGGCGAGCACGCGACGACGCTGCACTGGATCCGCAACGACGGCCAGGTGCGCCCCGGCGAGCTCGTGCTCGTCGACGCGGGCGTCGAGATCGAGTCGCTCTACACGGCCGACATCACCCGGACCCTGCCGGTCGACGGGACCTTCACCGAGGTGCAGCGCCGGGTCTACCAGGCGGTGCTCGACGCGGCCGACGCGGCCTTCCGCGCCGCGGTCCCGGGCGCACGTTTCCGCGACGTGCACGCCGCCGCGATGGAGGTCATCGCGGCGCGTCTGGCCGAGTGGGGCCTGCTCCCGGTGAGCGTCGAGGAGGCGCTCTCCCCCGAGGGGCAGCACCACCGCCGATGGATGGTGCACGGCACCTCGCACCACCTCGGGCTCGACGTGCACGACTGCGCCCAGGCGCGTCGTGAGATGTACCTCGACGGGATCCTCGAGCCGGGCATGGTCTTCACGATCGAGCCGGGGCTGTACTTCAAGAGCGACGACCTGCTCGTCCCCGAGGAGTACCGCGGGATCGGGGTGCGCATCGAGGACGACGTGCTCGTGACGCCCCAGGGGAACGAGAACCTCTCGGCGGCCCTTCCGCGCCGCCCCGAGGACGTCGAGGCGTGGATGGCCAAGATCCAGCGGGGAGAGTAGGCCCGGGCGGCTCGCGCGGCCGTGCTGCTCCCGGCTCAGGGGCAGCGCCGCGCGGGGCCCTGACGCCCGGTCGCTAGCGGCCGGGCTCCTCGGGGGCAGGAGCCTCTGTCTGGCCGGGCGCCGGTGGCGTCGCCTCGGGCGCCGACGGCTCCGGGGTCTCGGGGGCGGGGACCGCCGCGGGCGCCGCGACGGGCGTGCCCCACGTCGAGGTGACCCCGCCGACCTCGGCGAGCAGCTGACGGGCCTGGTTCGCCTTCTCGATCCGGCACAGCACCGCGTACGAGGTCGCGACGATCTGGCTCGAGGACGTGAAGTCGCGCTTGCCGGCCGTGAACGAGTACGACACGACCGAGAAGAGCATGCCGAAGGCCGCACCGATCGCGATCGCCGCGAGCAACGGGAAGGACTGCCCGTCGATCGTGAAGAACAGCATGAGCACCCCCACGAACAGGCCGAACCACGCGCCCGAGGCGAGGCCCGCGAGCGCGACGCGCGGGTAGGTGAGCCGCCCCGTGACCCGCTCGACCATGCGCAGGTCCGTCCCGACGATCGTCACGAGCTCGACCGGGAAGTCCTTGTCGGCAAGGTGGTCGACGGCACGCTGCGCCTCGAGGTAGGTCCCGTAGGACGCGACCTGCTCGCCCTGCGGGAGGGTCGGGGTCCGCGGGACACGGTTCGCACGCATGCTCGACATGACCCCATGATGTCGGTCCCCCGTGCGGTGCGCCACCCTCCCGAGCCGGTCGCCCCGCACTAGGCTTGACGTCGTGACGAGTGCGGGCGAGCGGGTGTTCGTCGCGCGCCTGGCTGGCACGAACGTCGTCGACCCGATCGGTGACGTCGTCGGGCGGGTGCGCGACGTCGTCGTCGTCCTGCGCACGACGGTCGCGCCACGCGTCGTGGGTCTCGTCGTCGAGGTGCCGGGGCGCCGTCGGGTGTTCCTGCCGATCACGCGCGTCACAGGGGTCGTGCCCGGCCAGGTCATCACGACGGGCCTGCTCAACATCCGCCGCTTCGAGCAGCGTGCCGCCGAGACGCTCGTGATCGGTGACCTGTTCGAGCGCCGCGTCGAGCTGCGCGACGGCTCGGGCGAGGCGATCGTCGAGGACGTCGCGATCTCGCGCCAGCGCACGGGCGACTGGATCGTGACCCAGCTGTTCGTGCGGCGCACCGTCCCGAGCCGGTCGGGACTGCTGCGCCGGCGCGGCGAGACCTTGCTCGTCGACGTCGACGACGTCGTCTCGCTCGCCGCCTCGGCCGAGGTCCAGGGCGCCGCGATGCTGCTCGCGAACTACGACGACCTCAAGCCCGCCGACCTCGCCGACGTGCTCCACGAGCTCGCCGAGGCCCGTCGCACCGAGGTCGCCGCCGCGCTCGACAACGAACGCCTCGCGGACGTCCTCGAGGAGCTCCCCGAGGACGACCGGGTCGCGATCCTGTCCGAGCTCGACGTCGACCGTGCGGCCGACATCCTCGAGGCGATGCAGCCCGACGACGCGGCCGACCTGCTCGGCGAGCTGCCCGACGCGCAGGCGACCGAGCTGCTCGCCCGCATGGAGCCCGATGACGCGCGCGACGTGCGCCGCCTGCTGGCCTACGCGGAGGACACCGCGGGTGGTCTGATGACGACCGAGCCGGTGATCCTCGGGCCCGAGGCCCCGATCGCGCTCGGCCTCGCGCACGTGCGCCGCCAGGACCTCGCGCCCGCGCTCGCCTCGATGGTGTTCGTCGTGCGTCAGCCGCTCGAGACGCCCACCGGCCGCTTCCTCGGGGTCGTGCACACCCAACGCATGCTGCGCGAGCCGCCGCACCAGCCGCTCGGGTCGATCCTCGACGACGACATCGACGCGCTCCCGCCCGAGGCCCCCCTCCTGCAGGTCACGCGACTCATGGCGACGTACAACCTGCTCGCGCTGCCCGTGGTCGACGCCGAGCGACGCCTGATCGGCGCGATCAGCGTCGACGACGTGCTCGACCACATGCTGCCCACGGACTGGCGCGAGTCCGACGAGGTCGAGGCGGGGGTGGACCGTGCCTGACTCGCTCGACGTCCCCAAGGCCAAGCGACGCCGGATCCTCGGCGAGCGCCGCGCCCGGCCCGACGCGTTCGGCCAGGTCTCCGAGGCGATCGCGCGCTTCATGGGCACGCCGCGCTTCCTCATCTGGCTCACGATCTTCTGCGCCGCGTGGCTCGTGTGGAACTCCTACGGCCCGCAGGGGCTGCGCTTCGACTCCTCCGAGTACGGGTTCACGGCCCTCACGCTCATGCTCTCCCTCCAGGCGTCCTACGCCGCGCCGCTCATCCTGCTCGCGCAGAACCGGCAGACCGACCGCGACCGGGTCCAGGCCGAGCAGGACCGCCAGCGCGCCGAGCGCAACCTCGCGGACACCGAGTACCTCGCCCGCGAGATGGCGGCGCTGCGCATCGCGCTCTCGGAGGTCGCGACGCGTGACTTCGTGCGCTCGGAGCTGCGCAGCCTGCTCGAGGAGATCGAGGCCTCCCGGCCCGCGCCCGACGACGACGGCGAGCCCTCCTCGGCGGAACGTCGCGGGGCGCCCTCGGCGTGACGCACGCCACGCGGGGCTGACCGGGCGCGAGCCTACGATGGAGGCATGACCTCCTCGTCCGGCTCCGAGCCCCTCGTCCTGGCCGTCCGCCAGGCCCTGCGCGCGGTGCAGGACCCCGAGATCCACCGCCCGATCACCGACCTGGGCATGGTGCGCTCGGTCGAGCTCGAGACGGACCACCAGGGCAAGGTCACTGCCGTCGTCGGCGTGGACCTGACGACCCAGGGCTGCCCCCTGCAGGACACGATCACGAAGGACGTCACGGACGCGGTCGAGCGGCTCGAGGGGATCGACCGGGTGCGCGTCGACCTCGGGGTCATGTCGGCCGAGCAGCGCGCCGAGCTGCGCACGATGCTGCGCGGCACGGACGCCGAGCCCCAGATCCCCTTCGCCCAGCCCGGCTCGCTCACGAAGGTGTTCGCGATCGCCTCGGGCAAGGGCGGGGTCGGCAAGTCGACCGTCACGGCGAACCTCGCCGCGGCGATGGCCGCGGACGGCCTGCGGGTCGGTGTCGTCGACGCCGACGTCTACGGCTTCTCGATCCCCCGCATGCTCGGGGTCGAGCGCGGGCCCACGCGCGTCGAGGACATGCTCATGCCGCCCGTCGCGCACGGGGTCAAGGTCATCTCGATCGGCATGTTCGTCCCGCCCGGCCAGGCGGTCGTGTGGCGCGGGCCCATGCTGCACCGGGCGCTCCAGCAGTTCCTCGCCGACGTGTTCTGGGGCGACCTCGACGTCCTCCTGCTCGACCTGCCCCCCGGCACGGGTGACATCGCGATCTCGCTCGCCCAGCTCGTGCCGACCTCGCAGCTCGTCGTCGTCACGACCCCGCAGGCCGCCGCGGCCGAGGTCGCCGAGCGGTCCGGGGCCGTCGCCCTGCAGACTCGCCAGCACCTCGTGGGCGTCGTGGAGAACATGTCGTGGCTCGTCCAGCCCGACGGCTCGCGCCTCGAGCTGTTCGGCGCGGGCGGCGGCGAGAAGGTCGCCGCGGGGTTGTCGAAGGCGTCCGGCACCGACGTGCCCGTGCTCGGCCAGGTGCCGCTCGACGTCGCGCTGCGTGAGGGTGGCGACGTCGGCACCCCCGTGGTCCTCTCCGAGCCCGACTCCCCCGCCGCGAGCGCCCTGCGGGACATCGCCCGCGGACTCGCGCGCCGCGAGCGCGGGCTCGCGGGGATGTCGCTCGACATCTCCCCCGTCGCCCGCTGACCTCGCCCCGCGCAGCACGGCTCGCGGGCCGCTCGCCGAGGGTCGGACGTCGCTCTCGACGCCCGCGCACCGGCGGTAGGTTAGCGCTCACCGACCATCCCCCCATGTTGCGAGGAAGTGGACCGCGCATGCTCATCGAAGGATCCGGGGTGCGCCGCACCTCGACCCGGCTCGCGGACGGCCGCGAGCTCATCTACTTCGACGACTCCGAGCCGTTCGTCTCGGGCGGTGCGACCCGTCGCCTCGACGACCCGCGCCCCCTGGCCGACCGCTTCGCCCCCGTTGCGGGCGAGGACGGCGTCGAGCGCCCCTTCGTGGGCCCCGAGCTGCGCCTCGACGTCCTCACGGGCGACTGGGTCCCGATGGCCTCGCACCGCATGAACCGCACGTTCCTGCCTCCCGCGGACGCGAACCCGCTCGCCCCCGCCAAGCCCGGCTCGGCGTACTCCGACGGCGAGATCCCTGCCGAGGACTACGACGTCGTCGTCTTCGAGAACCGCTTCCCCTCGCTCATGACGGTCCCCGGGGCGAGCGCCGAACCGTGGCACGCCGACGGCGAGGAGCTGTTCACCGCACGCCCTGCGACGGGCCGTTGCGAGGTCATCTGCTTCTCCCCCGACCCCGACGCGTCCCTCAAGGACGTCAGCCCCCGGCGCATGCGCACGATCGTCGAGGCGTGGACCGACCGCACGCGCGAGCTCGGGGCACTTCCCGAGGTCGAGCAGGTCTACGTGTTCGAGAACCGCGGCAAGGAGATCGGGGTCACGCTGCACCACCCGCACGGGCAGATCTACGCCTTCTCCTACGTGACCCCGCGCACCCGGTCGATGATCGACCAGGCGCGCGCGCACCGCGAGCGCACGGGGCGTCTGCTGGGCCGTGACGTGCTCGAGGCCGAGCTGCGCGCGGGCACGCGCGTGGTCCTCGAGTCCGAGCACTGGGTCGCCTATGTGCCCTTCGCGGCTCGTTGGCCCGTCGAGGTCCACCTCGCCCCGCGTCGCGACGTGCCCGACCTGCCCGCGCTGACGCCCGGGGAGAAGGACGACCTCGCGCCGTTCTACCTCGAGATCCTGCGCCGCCTCGACCTGTTCTTCGCCGACGACGACGTCCCGGGCGACGAGGTCACCCTCCCCTACATCGCCGCGTGGCACCAGGCCCCCGTGCGCGAGGGCCGCGAGGACCTGCGCCTGCACCTGCAGGTGTTCTCGGTGCTGCGCGCACGCGGGCGCCTGAAGTACCTCGCGGGGGTCGAGTCGGGGATGGCGTCGTGGGTCTCGGACACGACGCCCGAGCGGATCGCCGTGCGCCTGCAGGAGCTCGCGCGATGACCGGGCCCGAGTGGCTCTCCCCCCTGCCCCTCGAGGAGGGTCGGGCGCACGCCGAGGCCCTGTTCGCCGAGACCTTCGCGACCGAGCCGCGCGGGGTGTGGTCCGCGCCGGGCCGGGTCAACCTCATCGGCGAGCACACCGACTACAACGGCGGCACCTGCCTGCCGCTCGCCCTGCCGCACCGCACCTTCGTCGCGCTGCGCCCACGCCCCGACGCGCTCGTGCGCGCGGTCTCCGCGCAGCGTCCGGGCGAGGTGTGGCGCACGAGCCTCGGCGAGGTCACTCCGGGGCGGGTCGACGGCTGGGGCGCGTACGTCGCGGGTGTCGCGTGGGCGCTCGCGCAGAAGGGCCTGCGCATGACGGGCTTCGACGTCGCTGTCGTCTCGGCGGTCCCGACGGGCGCGGGCCTGTCGTCCTCCGCGGAGCTCGAGTGCGCGGTCGCGCTCGGTCTCGACGAGTCGCTCGACCTCGGGCTCGCGTCCGACGACGCGGGCCGCGCCCGGCTCGCGGCGGCGTGCGTGCGTGCCGAGAACGAGATCGTCGGTGCGCCCACGGGCGGGATGGACCAGGCCGTCTCGCTGCGCTCGCGCCCGGGGCACGCCCTGCTGCTCGACACGCGCGACGGCTCGGTGCGTCACGTGCCGCTCGAGCTCGCGGACCACGATGCCGCGCTGCTCGTGATCGACACCCGCGCGACGCATGCGCTCGTCGACGGCCAGTACGGCCTGCGCCGCGCGACGTGCGAGGCGGCGGCGCGCGTGCTCGGCGTCGGGACCCTGCGCGAGGCTGAGCTCGAGACCGCGCTCGCGACGCTCGCGGCGCACGGCGACCTCGAGATCGACCTCGGCGCGGACGGCACGACGACGGTCTCGGCGGACGTCGCGCGCCGTCGGGTGCGGCACGTCGTGACCGAGGTCGCGCGCGTGGACGCCGTCGTCGGCGCGCTCGCCGAGGGTGACCTCGCGCGGGTCGGTGCGCTCCTCGACGAAGGGCACCGCTCGCTGCGCGACGACTACGAGGTCTCGTGCCGCGAGCTCGACCTCGCGTGCGAGACGGCGACGGGTGCGGGCGCGCTCGGTGCCCGCATGACGGGGGGCGGCTTCGGCGGCTCGGCCGTCGCGCTCGTGCCCGCGGACCGGGTCGAGGACGTCGCGCGCGCGGTCGCCGAGGCCTTCGCCGCGGCCGGGCTCACCGCCCCGGCCTTCCTGCGCGCCGGGTGAACTCGTCCAGACCGCGCCTGTTCTCAGCACGTTCGCAGGATGAGGCACCATACTGGCGCCTGGTCGTCCACCGTCTGTCCGAGGAGCCTCGTCCGTGAACCCGTCCCGTCGCCCTGCCCGTCTTGCGGGCGCCTTCGCGCTCGCGCTCGTGCTCGCCTCGTGCACCGGGAGCCCCGACCCTGCGCCGACGCCCAGCTCGAGCGCGACGAGCACCGACGTCGCGCCGGACTCGACGACCGGTCCGGTCGAGCAGCTCCAGCTCGAGGTCATCGGCGCGGTCGACGACGAGGCCTGGGCTCGGCTCGAGCACGAGCGCTTCGAGGCCGTCGTCGCCCGGTGCATGCAGGAGGCAGGCTTCGAGTACACCCCCGAGGAGTACCTCACCGAGGACGACGAGACCGACACCGAGACGCTCGCCTACGCGCGCGAGCACGGCTACGGCATCACGACCTCCGACGATCTCGAGGAGGACGAGGAGCTCCCCCCGATGCCCAACGACGAGTACGTCTCGGGGCTCAGCGACGAGGAGATGGAGGCCTACTGGCTCGCGCTCGAGGGTGAGCTCGACGACGACCTCGGCGACGAGGGCATCGACCTCGAGGACTTCGTGGACGAGGACGGCGAGATCGACCTCGGCGACCTCGAGATGGGCGAGGACGGCGAGCTCGACCTCGGCGACCTCGAGGGCGACCTCGAGGACGACTTCGGGGACGGCTTCGACGAGCTCGACGACCTCGGCTACGGCGGGTGCCAGGGCGAGGCATACGAGGCCCTGCTCGCCGACCCGCTGCCCTACGACCGTCCCGAGCACCAGGACGTCCTCGCCGCGCTCGACGAGATGTATGCCGAGCTCGCCGAGGACGAGGGCTTCCTCGCGGCCGAAGAGGCGTGGGCGAGCTGCATGGAGGCGGCCGGCTACCCCGACCTCGTGACGAGCGAGGACGCCGAGTACCTCGTCTTCGACGCCTACGAGGAGGCGTGGGAGCAGGTCCCCGAGGACGCCGACGACCTGACTCCCGAGCTGCTCGCCGAGGTGCAGGCGCTCGAGCTCGAGGTCGCGACCGCCGACTACGAGTGCCGTGAGTCCTCGGGTCTCACGACCGCCTACCGTGACGCCCAGCACGCCGCCGAGCAGGCGTTCGTCGAGGCCCACCGGGACGCGCTCGTCGCGTACTTCGAGGACATGGGCGCGGTGCTCGAGGGCTGAGGCCCCTCCTGCTGCCGTGGCCCGCGCCCCCGACGTGGGCGCGGCGTGCAATCGCGCGCCGCGCCACGACACGAGCAGGGTGCGACCACGACGTACGACTTCCAGGGCACGGCACCGACCAAGAGATCCGACCTGGGGCGGATGGCCCGCGCGGCCCGCTCTGGGACAGTGAGTGCTCGACGGGTTCCGCGCACGGTCGCCAGGACCGAGACAGCCGGGCCGCAGGGCAGGCGAGGAAGGATCGACATGGACAGCACGAGGATGCGGCGGATCTTCGCCCCGGTCGCGGTCGCCGCGGGGCTCACCCTCGTGGCGTCGGCGTGCAGCCAGGGCGGCGGCGGGGCGGGCGAGCCCACGCCGTCGGACACCCCCACCCCCGGTCCTCTCGAGCAGATGTGGTCCGAGGCGTACGGCGAGTTCACCACAGAAGATGCGAACGCCCAGCAGAACCGCATGGAGCAGATCGTCGCGGAGTGCATGACCGAGCAGGGCTGGGAGTACACGCCCGTCGACTACTCGCAGATGGACGGTGCGATCGCCGAGCCCATGCCGGTCGAGGGTGACGGCCCCCAGTGGGGCACCGAGGAGTACGCGAAGGAGCTCGGGTACGGCATCTCGACCTATGACCTCGACGCTGGTGGCGAGACGCCCGAGCCCTTGCCGATCGAGCCCGACGACGGCGACGCGTGGGTCGACCCGAACGCCGAGTACGTCGAGTCGCTCTCGGAGACCGCGCGCGAGGCCTACTACGAGGCGCTCCACGGCCCCCAACCCACCGAGGAGGAGATGGTCTCGGGCGAGTGGGAGTACGACCCCGCGAACGCCGGGTGCTACGGCCGCGCGAGCCAGGAGGTCTACGACGCGGGCAACAACCTCTGGGAGGACGAGAAGTACCAAGGTCTGCTCGAGGAGATGAACCTCATCTACGAGCGGCTCGAGGACGACCCGAAGGTCGCCGAGGCGCGGTCCAGGTGGTCCGCGTGCATGGCGGACGCGGGGTACGCGGGTCTCGCGGACTCGGGCGCCGCCCAGCAGCTCATCTACTCCGAGCTCGAGCCGTACTGGGAGAAGGGTGAGGAGCCTCCCGTTGAGGTGCGCAAGGCGCTCGGTGAGAAGGAGCGCTCGATCGCGACCGCCGACTTCCGCTGCTCGAAGGACAGCGACGTCGAGAAGGTCCAGGTCGAGGCGCTGCACCGGGCCGAGCAGGACTTCATCGACACTCACCGCGCCGAGCTCGAGGAGCTCATGGCTGCGCTCAAGGCCCAGCAGGACGCCGCGCGAGGCTAGTCGGCACGGTCGTACGCCGCGCGGGGCGATGTCCGCCCCGGGGTGGATGAATGACGAGCAGGGACTCTGACACAGTGAGGCAGGGGCCCGAGTCCGCCCCTGCAGCGCCGAGCAGGACGATCGAGGAGCGACGAGGTGGCACGACTGTCGGGGACGCAGCGCACGATCGCGCTGATCGGGGTGACCGCCGTGGTCGCGCTCGGGGCGGGGATCGGGCTCAGCCGGTTCATCATCTCGCCCGCCGAGGCCGCGGCCGAGGCCGCCCCTCCTGAGGCAGGACCGATCACGGTCCCGGTCGAGGAGCGCACGCTCGCGAACGACGTCGTCATCCGCGGTGACGCGACCTACGAGGGCGCGACCGAGGTCACGCTCGAGGCCGGCGAGGGCAGCGCGATGATCGTCACCGGCAAGGTCCCCGAGCCGGGCTCGACGGTCGACGCGGGCGAGGTCCTGCTCGAGGTCACGGGGCGACCCGTGATCGTCCTCGAGGGCGACCTGCCCGTCTACCGCTCGCTGCGCGCAGGGTCCGAGGGGCCGGACGTCGTCCAGCTCAAGAAGGCGCTCAAGAAGCTCGGCCTCTTCGAGGGCGGGACCAAGAACGACACGTACGGCGCGAGCACCGCGGCGGCCGTGCGGGCCCTCTACGACTCGATCGGCTACGAGCCGCCCACCGCAGGTCCTGAGGCCGAGGAGGCCGTGCGCGCTGCTCGGGACGCGGTGCGCGGCGCGCGCGAGTCGATCGCGGCGATCGAGGCCGAGCTCGTCGAGGCACGCCGCGGTCCCTCGAAGACCGAGCTGCGCTCGGCGGAGTTCGAGCTCGACGAGGCGCGCGCCGAGCTGCGCCGCGCGAAGCGCTCGGGCACGAAGGCCGAGGTGCGGGCCGCGGAGTTCCGGGTCGAGATGGCCCGGCTCGCGCTCGCCGAGCTCAAGAAGCCTCGCGAC